>Ga0070698_100000167_pt1 | contig 60583 bp, 53 predicted proteins | sample KBSK1502metaG_FD_65477 | JGI IMG/M metagenome (GOLD analysis project Ga0070698, IMG submission 65477) | Corn, switchgrass and miscanthus rhizosphere microbial communities from Kellogg Biological Station, Michigan, USA - KBS K1-50-2 metaG | ecosystem: Host-associated > Plants > Roots >...
CGGCGCGATCATCATCGGCCGCAACGTGCTGGAGTGGCGCCTCGACCCGCGCAGCGATGCGCGGATCCCGGCGCTCGCCCGCACCGACGCCCGGGTCATCGTGATGTGCTCGGAGGGCTATGCGTCCACCCTCGCGGCGGCCAGCCTCCGGCGGATCGGCCTGCGCCGCGCAACCGACCTGGATGGCGGCTTCCAGGCGTGGCAGGCGGCCGGCCTGCCGACGCGCCGCGCCCAGTCCCTGGGCTGAGCCACCTGCATCCCGGCAGAACGCGATCTGCGGCTGACCTCATGGCTCTGGCCTGCCAGGGTTAGACCCGGCGGCGCGCTGCTTCTCATCGGCCACGGAATGCCTCAGGCGCGTCCGGCTCCTGCGCTGAGCCGCCAGGTCCCTGCGCTGAGGCCCAGGAAATTCCTCCCCGGCGGGGCGCCAGGACGCCGGGAAGCGCCAGGACGCCGGGGAGCGCGCAAGGACGCCGGGCAGCGCAGTGTGGCCGGCCGGGCACGCGGGTACCTACCCCATCGGGACGGCGTCTGGCCGGCCCACCTTGCCTGCCTGCCGCCCGCGTGTCGTGCGTGGCGGCCGGGTACCTGTCCGGCAAGATAAGACGAGGCCCCTCCATGTATGAGATGGAGGGGCCTCAGCCCGGCCCTGCAGCGGCCACCTACCGATCGCTCGGTACGCCACGCGCTGCCTGGCCTGCCACCGGTCCCGAATACCCGCGCCAAGCGCCGGTCTCCCGGCCCTTCTTGCGTTCCCGGAGTTGCCCCCGGGCCGGTATCCGTCTCCGGTAGTGAGAGCAGTTCTACGCCCTCGGGCGCGGGCCGCACAAGAGGATCCGGTCACCGGTTCCAAGATTCTTTGGCCGTCCACAATTCATCCACAGAACACGCCGCGTTCTCCCCAGGGAATGGTGCTTGTCCACCGGCTCATCCACCGCCCGATCCACAGGGTGTGGTGCTGCCATGAACTCCCGCTGGTAGCTGGCCACCTGGCCGGCCTGATCCGTGCGAGAGACAGTGAGCGGGCCAGGTGCGGCAGGCAGACGGATCTCATCCGCGGTCATGGCCGCGCCAGCGTAGTCATGACCGCGCCAGCTCCCGATCGGGAGAGCGCGCCGGCCGCGGCGCGCAGCGGGCTGCCACGCCCGGCTCCAGGCACCGCGCGAGCGGCCTCGACCGCCGCCCGGATGCTGCCGCCGACCGCCCGCGCCACCGGCGGCGGAAACGCGTTGCCGATCTGCCGGTAACCCGCGGTCTTGCGGCCGGCGAACCGCCAGTCCGGCGGGAAGCCCTGAATGGCCGCGGCCATCGGCAGCGTCAGCCGCGGCAGGTGATCGAGCGGAAGACCGGCGCCGGGCGGCGCGTCCGCCAGGCCCTTGCCGTCCACCCGAAGCCGCAGCCAGGCCTCCCGGGCCCGGGTCGGGCCGAGATCGGGGCCGCCGTGCTTGCGGGATCCGCCGACCAGCGTGGCGCCGATGCCGTTGGCCTGGTCGGCCCAGGCGGCTGCGCCCGGCCAGCCGCCTGCCGCCATCAGCTTGCGCAGGGCCTCGCCGACGGTCGGCGGCGTCCCGACGGCCTGTGGCCAGTGGAAGTGCAGGTAGGCGGCCGGGCGCAGGGCCACAAGGATGAAGCGCGGGCGCAGCTGCGGGACGCCGAACTCGCTGGCGTTGAGCACCTGCCAGTCGGCCTGGTAGCCAAGCTCGTGCAGCCGGCCGAGCACCTGGTCGCGATAGCCGGCGAAGCGCGGGCTCGACAGGCCGCGGACGTTCTCCAGCATGACAGCGGCCGGCTGGCACTCCTGCACGAGCCGCAGCGCCTGCGGGAACAGGTCACGCTCGTCGTCGGCGCCGAGTTGCTTGCCGGCGATCGAGAACGGCGGGCACGGCACGCCGCCGGCCAGCAGGTCAACGCCGCGGTAGCTGATGCCACCGAACTGATGGATGTCCTGCTCGACGACCTTCCAGCCGGGCCGGTTCAGCCGGAGGGTGGCGCAGGCGTCCGGATCCAGCTCGACGGCCGCGACATGGGCGAAGCCCGCCTGTTCCAGGCCGAGTGACTGGCCGCCTGCGCCTGCGCAGATCTCCAGGCAGGTGAGCTCAGGCACGGTCACCCCAGGCTGCCCTGGCCAGGCCGAGGCGGGCACGACCGAAACCTCGTTCAAAATGCTCGGCAGTTCCTGCGGCATCACGAGCAGCATGCGACGCTGCGGTACCTACGAGCATCCTCACAGTCCGGCACTCTACAGATCCTCATGATCTACTTCTGGGTTGCGCCGGGCCGGCGCATTGTTGCCCTGACCGTGTTCGCCAAGAGCAAGATGCGCGAGAGTGCCGAGATCGCTCGGGCGGCCAGGGCGATGGCCTTATGCCAGCAAGAGGGGCATACCACCGATGAAGATGAGGAGGCGGGCTGGCGATGAGCGGCTCTGCGTCACGGCGCACCAGCCTCACTGAAGCCCGGCAGGCTAGGGCGAGCCGCCCAGGCATGGCCGAAGCCTATGAGCAGGCCCGGCTGCGCTTCGAACTGGCCGAGGCAGTCCGGACCCGGCGGGAGGAACTCGGCTTGTCCCAGCGCCAAGTCGCGGAACGAGCAGGAATGACCCAGCCTGGCATTGCCCGCTTCGAGGCCGGCGGTACTACCCCCACCCTCCACTGCTCGAGCGTCTCGCCGACGCGCTCGAACTCAGGCTCACCGTGACGCTTGCTCCTGAGCGACGCCGTTCGGCCTGAGACCTATTGGATAGGCGGCGTCCGAGCCAGCGCGGCAGCGGTTCCTGGCTGACCAGCGGCCAGAGCCTGGTCAGCGCGCCCGACACGGTCGTCAGGGTGCTGCGCGCGGTTGACGGCTAGGGACCTGGCCACATTAGGATCCGGTTCGCGGCCGGGTCACCAGCGCGGACTACGTGGCCGGTCCGATGTACCGGCCCGGCTCGCCCGCAGCCGGCCCGGGGTGCCCGCGGCCGGCGTCTGAGGAGGGAGCATGCATGGACCAGCGGGTCAGCGTCATCACGCTCGGTGTCGCCGATCTCGGCCGGGCCCGGGAGTTCTACCAGGCACTGGGCTGGCGGGAGGCCGGGGCTGAAACGGACGACGTCGCGTTCTACCAATCAGGCGGAATGGTGTTCGCCCTGTGGGACCGGGCCAGGCTCGCCGAGGACAGCGCGGTCAGCGACGGGGGTGGCTGGGGCGGCGTCACGCTGGCGCACAATGTCGGTTCCGCAGCGGAAGTCGACACGATTATTAACGCGGCCCGGGCAGCCGGTGCGGTCATCGGCCGCGAGCCTGGCAGGACTTTCTGGGGCGGATACTCGGGGGTGTTCATCGACCCGGACGGGCATCCGTGGGAAGTGGCGCACAACCCAGGCTGGGAACTGCGCGCCGACGGAAGCGTCCGCCTCGGCGGCTAGCGAAGGCCGCCTGCCCGGGCGCCATGAGCCCGGCGTGCTCGGGCTGATCGGTAGCGGGGTTACGGCGTGGTCGTCGGGCCCTGGCGCAGCCATTGCCCGCGGCCTGGCTTGGCCACGATCTCGCCGTCCGCCAGCACAACGTCCCCGCGGCTTACGGTGAACCGCGGCCAGCCGTATGCCTGCTGCCCGTCGTAGACCGAGTAGTCCGCGTTGGACTGCATCGACCGGCCGTCGATGGTGCGGCGAAGCTGCGGATCCAGCACCATGAGGTCCGCGTCGCTGCCTACCGCGATCGTTCCCTTCCGCGGGTAGAGCCCGAACAGCCGGGCTGGATTCGCCGAGGTCAGCTCGATGAAGCGGGACAGCGAGATCCGCCCGGTCCGCACGCCGGCCGAGAACAGCATCGGCAGCATCGTCTCGAGGTCAGCGACGCCCGGCCTGCCGGTGGTCACGTCCAGCGAGGCATCGGTCTTGGCCTGCAGCGACCAGGGCGCGTGGTCACTGCCCAGCGTGTGGATGGACCCGTCGGCAAGGCCGGACCACATCGCCTCGACGTCGGCGGGCTCGCGGAGCGGCGGGCAGCCGATGTACTTCGCGCCGTCCGGCTCCCGCAGCAGCTCGCTGGTCAGGTACAGGTAGAGCGGGCGGGTCTCGACGAACACCGGCAGGCCGCGGGCCTGCCCGCGGCGCGCGGAGTCCAGCGCGGCCTGCGACGACAGGTGCACGATGTAGATCGGCGAGCCGGTCGCCTCGCAGATCGCCACGGCCCGCTCGACCGCGGCCCGCTCGGCCAGCACCGGCCGGCTGCTCGCCCAGTCGGCCAGCCCGCCGCGGCCCTCCGCCAGCAGCCGCTGGCCGGCCGCGCGGACCAGCGCGCCGTCCTCGCAGTGCAGCATGGTCAGGGTTCCGCTGTGCCCGGCGATCCTGATCGCGGCGAGCATTTCATCGGCATGCGTGTCGAAGCCGGGGAACATCATGAACAGCTTGAGGCTCTGATGCCCTTGCGAAGCCAGCACCGGCAGCTCCGCGATGACCTCGGCCGAGGGGTCGGTCAGGACCGCATGCAGCACGTAGTCGACGGCCGCGCCGTCGGCGGCGGCGGCCAGGTCACGGTCAAGCGCCTGCCGGAGCGACTCGCCGTCCCGCGGGAACGTCATGTTCCCGATGGTCGTCACGCCGCCGGCGATGGCGGCCCTGGAGCCGGCCGCGAAGTCGTCAACCCAGGCCGGGACGCCAGGCTGCGGCGCCTCCGGCGCGGAGAGATGAACGTGCATGTCCAGCCCGCCGGGAAGCACGAGCGCGTCGGCCGCATCGATCTCCCGCCTGCCGCGCAGGGAGCCGCCGAGCTGGCTGATCCGGCCGCCGGAGATCCCCACGTCGCACTCGGCCGAGCTGCCCGCTGTGACCACGGTGCCGCCGCGGACGACCAGGTCGCACTCGAAGTCTCCGATCGCTGCCCACCTCCGTCCGGCCCGAGCGCGGGCGCCGGGACTTCAGGGTACGACGATCACCGGGCAGTGGGCATGCCGGGCAAGCCAGCCGGGAACCGAGCCGGCCACGTGATGCCAGGCGTGCTCGGGCGCCCCGACGACCAGCGCGTCGGCACTCGACTCGTCGGCCGCGGCCGCGAGTTCCCTGGCCGGGTTTCCCCGCCGGGTGAGCACGCTCACCGCGAGGCCAGCGCGGTCGAAGACCTGGTCGAGTTCGGCAAGCAGCCAGCGGGCCGTCTCGGCGTCATCCCTGGTCGCGCCGATGACCTGGCCGGTCAGCGGCTCGCAGCAGATGCCGGGGACGACGTAGACAAGCAGCAGCGGCCGGCCGAGCCGCCGCGCCATGCCCGCCGCGTACGCCAGCGCATGACGGCTCGACGTTGAGCCGTCGTATCCCGCGACGACCGGATGGTTGGTGTCGTGGGCAGGCTCACGCCGGTCCCTGGGTTCCCGGCGGGCTGCCGGTTCGGCCGGCTTACGGGTGGACTTGTCGGCGGACTCGCCGGTGGACGGACGGTCCGGCTTGCCCGAACGGGGCTGCATATCTTCGTTCATCGCCGTTCCTGCTGGCCGCTCCGCGCCGGCTCCCGTGCCCGCGCCCGCTCCCGCCTTGCGCCAGTTTTCCGGCCCCAGCACGGGAACGCTCTGCCTTTTATATTAGTTTGTGTTAAGCAACTGATCTAGTAGGCGGCAAGCTCCGTGCCGTCAGCCGGTGAGCATGGCCCGGAGCCGCTTGCGGTCGGTCTTCATGACGCTGGTCAGCGGGACCTGGTCGACGATGCGAACCTCGCGCGGGTACTTCACCGCGGACATGCGGGCCCGGCCGAACTCGACAATCTCGGCCGGCCCGGTGCTCGCGCCCTCGCGCAGCTGGACGAATGCGACCACCTCCTCGCCGTACTTCTCGTCCGGACGCCCGACTACGGCCGCCGCCGCGACATCCGGATGCTCGAGCAGGACGTCCTCTATGTCCCGTGGATAGACGTTGTACCCGCCGCGGATGATCAAGTCCTTGATCCGGTCCACGATGTACAGGTAGCCGTCGGCGTCCAGCCTGCCGACGTCGCCGGTGTGCAGCCAGCCGCCGCGCAGCGCCTGCTCGGTGTCCCGCACGGCATGCCAGTAGCCGCTCATCACCACCGGGCCGCGGACGCAGATCTCGCCGTCTTCGCCCGGGCCCGCCGCCGACCCGTCGCCTAGCTCGATCCGCACCTGCACGCCCGGGGCCGGCTTGCCGACGGTCCCCGGCCGCGCCTGCCCGACCGGCGACGTGGCGATGATGGCCGCCGTCTCCGTGCAGCCGTAGCCCTCGGCGATCTCCACCTTGGGCAGCCGCCGGCCGAATTCCTCGGCTACCTGCCGCGGCAGCGGCGCTCCGCCGCTGGTCAGGCGTGCGAGCGCGGACAGGTCATAATCCTCAAGCGGCTGCTGCAGCAGCATCCGCAGCATTGACGGGACCAGCGGGCTGGCGTTGACCCGGTGCTCGGCGGCGAGCCTCAGCCAGTCGGCCGGGTCGAACCAGCGCATCAGCACCGACGTCCCCGGATCCGGTGCGTGCAGCGTCATCACGCTCACCATCAGCCCGTAGACATGTGACAGCGGCAGCGGCAGCAGCACCGACCGCAGGCTGCCGTCGTGCGAGGTGGCCGTTGCCGCCCAGGCAGCCGAGGACAGCGCGTCGTGGCTGATCATCACGCCCTTGGCGCGGCCGGTTGTGCCGCCGGTGTAGAGCAGCGCCGCCAGGCCGGTGGGATCGGCGTCGACAAGCTCAGCGGCGAAGCCGGCCTCCAGTTCTTTGTAACGCAGCAGCACCGGGCCGGTCCACAGGTCAGGCGTCTCGCCGCAGACGATGATGCCGCGTACGTCGTCCAGGCCGGATGCCGCGGCGAGCACCTTGGGCAGGAATTCCGGCGTGGTGACCGCGTACGCCGCACCGCTGTCCGCCAGCACGTACCGCAGTTCGTCCTCGCTCAGCAGGAACAGCACCGGGGTGGCAACCCCGCCCGCGCGCCACACCGCCTGGTAGGTGATGCCGACCTCGGGGCAGTTGGCCATGCAGACCACCACCCGCTCGCCCGGGCGCAGGCCCGCTCTGCGCAGCCCGCCGCTGACCCGGCGGATCCGATCGGCGAGCTGCGCCCCGGTCCACTGCGTCCCCTCGTAATGCAGCACGGAACCGGCTGCCACCCGGTCCCACGACTCCTCGGCCAGCCGCTGCAGGCTGGTGCCCGTCGCCCGGGTCACCATCGGCGGTGTCACCGCTGCTCCTTCCGGCCCCCCGGTGGTCTGGTACGAACAGTACGGTGATTTGCCGGTAAACAACACGGGCACGCGGCGCGACATGGCGCGCCTGCCGGGCCGGTCTGCAGGCACCCGAGCCTTTGCGGCGCGCCTGCCGGGCCGGTCTGCAGGCACCCGAGCCTTTCAGGCGGCGCGGCCCGCAGCATCAGTCGCGCTCGCCGCTAGCCGTCCGGCCTCGGCTGGCCGGCCTTCGACGGCCGCCTGGCATTCGGCGCTTTCGTTGCCTTCGGCGGCTTCTTGGCCTTCGGCGGCAGCGACCGCACATGGGACAGCGCCCGGTCGACCCAGCCGGCCGCGACGCCGGGCGTGTCACGCCAGGCCCCGGGCAGGCTGAGGTATCCGCCCATCGGCCGCTCCGCGGGCCCGAACGGGCCAGCGCCTTCGGCCGCTGCCAGCTCCTCGCGGTCAGCCTCGTCAAGCCGGACCCCCACGGCGGGCCCGAACAGGCCGGCGAACATGTTCCCGTGCACGAACGCGCCGAGGTTGCCGAACATCGGCTTGACCTCGACTGCCGGATCGTCCGGGATCAGCGACCGGAAGAACTGCTTATCTTCCTCGCTCGGCTTGGGCATCTCCATTGCGCTCGCTCCTGACCAGCGGTGGTGCCTGGCGTTTCCAGTGTCCCGGCAAGACTGCCGTGAGCCACGGGCCGTGGACTAGGCGGACTGCTGGGCCGGCTGAATGATGCTGAACACGGCGCCGTGCGGGTCGCGCGCGACTGCCATCCGGCCGGCCGGGGTGTCGAACGGCTCCGCCAGCATCGAGCCGCCAAGCTCGGTCACCTTCGCCGCGGTGGCGTCGGCGTCCGCGACGGCGAAGTACACGTGCCAGTGGTTGGGCACTCCCGGCATCTGCGGCGGCGTGGTGCCGCCCACCGCCTCGCCGTTGACCTGGAACAGGGTGTAGTCGCCCATGCCCATTTCCGGCATCGTGGCGGTGGTCATGCCGAGCACCTGCTCGTAGAACTTGGCGGCGGACGGCTCGGTCGTGATCAGCTCGTTCCAGGTAACGGTGCCAGGCTCGTTCACCAGCGTGGCGCCGATGTGCTGGCCGGCCTGCCAGAACGCCACGGCCGCGCCGCTCGGGTCCAGCACGAAGGCCATCCGCCCGGCGTCCATCACGTCGAATGGCGCCATCGCGACCTGGCCGCCGGCCGCCTCGACCTTGCCGACTGCGTCATCGGCCGAGTCGACGGCGAGGTAGGTGTTCCACATCGGCGGCGCGCCGGCGGCAGCCACCTCTGGCGGCTGCGGGGCGATCGCGGCGACCTGCTCGTCGCCCAGCTTGGCCATCGAGTAGGCCCCGCCCTGCGGCATTTGCTGATCGTCGAAGGTCCAGCCGAACAGGCCGCCGTAGAAGGCCTTCGCGGCGTTTTGGTTCGTGGTCTGCAGGTCCACCCAGTTCGGTGTCCCCTGGGCGTACGAAGTGCGGACGGGCATGACGTTCTCCTTATGTCCTGGGCCCGGATGCTGCGGGCCGGTTCTGCTGCGGGCCGGTTCTGCTGCGGGCCGGTTCTGCTGCGGGCCGGTCTGCTGCGAACGGATGTTCTCGGCCGGGTGGTTGCGGTGGTTACGCGGCCCGGCCGGTGAAAGCGACCAGGCGGTCAAGGATGCCAGCATCCGGGCCGGCCGGGATCTCGTTGGCGAAGCTGCCGCGGCCTCGGACCTCCGGGGTGATAACCGTCTGCGCCACCTCCAGCACATACCCGGCGACCTCGTCGGATACGCTGACTCGCTGCCCGGTTGCCTGCGCGAAGTCCCAGCCGTGCACGAGGAACTCGATGGAGAGGATGCCGAGGGCAAGCCCGGCAGGCATCTCGTTCGGGCCGACCTTGACGGTGCCGTCGAGGCCGCGGCGGTTCCACGCCTCCAGCGCGGGCTGCGCGGCCGCGGCGACTCGCGCCTCAAGGGTGGTGGCGGTGGTCTGCGGGAACTCAGCGCCAGCCGCGCCGCCGAGGAAGGTGATCGATCCGATCATGTGCTCGGCCACCTGGCTGACGTTGAACTCGCTGCAGCAGGTGGCGTTCTGATAGCTGGCCGCCGGGATGCCGCGCAGCACCAGCTGGCAGATGGCCAGCGTCGCCTCGGCGGACTTGATCGCGTCGAGCTCCTGCGGCGCGGCCGCCCACTCATCGGCGCCTGCGTCGCCGCTGGCGGCGGCTTCGACCAGCCGGTCCAGGTAGTGAGTCCAGCCCTGGCCATGACTGGCGGCCTGCTCGTCGGTCAGCCCGTCATGGACCAGCCGGACGATCGTCCCGTCGCCGGACGGCTCCAGCGTGATGGTCACGGTCGAGGCGCCAGGCGGCAGGTCCGCCTGGCCCTCCCAGCCCCAGGTGAAGACGACCCGCTTGCCCGGTTCCACCTCGGTGAAGGTGCCGCTGGCCGAGTGGCCGGGAACGATCGTCCACCGGTAGCTGCCGCCGGCCCGCAGGTCAACCCGGGCGGCGATGGTGTGCCAGCGGCGCAGCCGGTCCGGCTCGGTGATCAGCGCGAAGGTCTCATCGGCGCCGAGCGGCACCAGGACGGACTTCTCGAATGGCATCGGAAGGCTCTCTTTCGGGTCGAGGCGCTATGGCCGGTGGGAGTGCGTCGCGGACAAGCTGGTCCAGTTCCCGCGTCCAGAACGAGTCGAGTTCCGCACGCAGCGCCGCCATGCCCTCGGGTTTCAGCCGGTAGAACTGGAATCTTCCGGCTCGCCTGCTGGCGACCAGGCCAGCCTCGGCAAGCACGCCGAGGTGCTGCGAGATCGCCGACCGGCTCACTGTGAAGTGCCCGGACAGCGCGGTGACGGTCTGCTCGCCATGCCCGAGCAACTGCAGCAGGCGGCGACGGTTCGGCTCGGCCACCGCAGCTACCAGGTCAGGCACCTCAACACGTTAGTGGTTGCTAACGTGTTGGGCAAGCCCCGGAGCCCGGCGGAACCGGCTACCGGTAGTCCGGGTTGTCGAAGTCGAACCGGCAGCCGGCCTCCCATTCGGATCGCTGGTTCCCGTAGGCGGGGATGCCGCCGGCGTCCTTGAGCATGCGGGCCATGTGCAGCAGGTTCCACGTCATGAACGTGGTGTTGCGGTTGGTGAAGTCGTTGCCGGGCCCGCCGGACTCGGGGTCGAGGTACGAGGGCCCGGGCCCCGCCGCCCCGATCCAGCCGGCATCGGCCTGCGGCGGGATGGTGTAGCCGAGGTGCTGGAGGCTGTAGAGAACGTTCATCGCGCAGTGCTTGATGCCGTCCTCGTTGCCGGTGATCAGGCAGCCGCCGACGCGGCCGTAGTAGGCGTACTGGCCGGCCTCGTTGAGCAGGTGCGAGCATGCGTAGAGCCGCTCGATCACCTGCTTCATTACCGAGCTGTTGTCGCCGAGCCAGATCGGCCCGGCGAGCAACAGGATGTCGGCGGCCAGTACCTGCTGGTAGATGCCGGGCCAGTCGTCGGTAGCCCAGCCGTGCTCGGTCATGTCCGGCCAGACGCCGGTGGCGATGTCGTGATCAACCGCCCGCAGCACGCCGACGCCGACGCCGTGCTTTTCCATGATCGCCCGGCTGCGGTCGACCAGCCCCTGGGTGTGGCTGCGCTCCGGCGACCGTTTCAGGGTGCAGTTGATCACTAGCGCGCGCAGGTCGTCGAACTTCCATGGCAGGGCTGGGCTGAGGCTTGTCATGCAGCCAGGATGTCATCTGGGCTGCGTGAGATGCATGTTGCCGGTGCGCTGGAGCGGTACGGCCGTCGGGAGCCGGACAACTGGCCTATAGTAGGAATTGAAGGGGAGTAGTCCTTCCGCTGGCAGATCGACATGCTGGTGCGCTGATCGCACCCGGTCGCCAGGCCCTCGGGACCGGGGTGGACGAGACCTTCGCCGATGAGTCCGGCTCATCTGGCGGGGGCCTGCCCCTTGTTCCCGCCCGCTGGCCCGGACCGGGAAGGTTCCTGCCCGGTGCCTGGTGCTGCGTTGCTGGTGACAGTGTTCGCCGTCACGTTCATGGTCGAGTTGCCGGACAAGTCGCTGTTCGCGTCGCTGCTGCTCGGCACCAGGTACCAGCCATGGCAGGTCTGGCTGGGAGTAATGGCCGCGTTCGCCATTCATGTGGGCCTGGCCGTTACCGCAGGCAGCCTGCTGACCGCGGCGCCGCACCAGATCGTGCAACTGGTCAGCGCAGCGCTGTTCCTCGGCGGCGCGGTGTGGCTGCTGAAGGCCCGGCAGCGGGATGACATGCAGCCGGGGCCCGACGCGGCCAGGCTCGGCGCGGCGTCACTCAGCCTGCTTCGGGTCGCCGCGACCAGCTTCGCCGTAATATTCGTCGGCGAGTGGGGCGATATCACTCAGATCACCACCGCGAATTTCGCGGCGCGCTACCAGGATCCGCTCATCGTGGCGGTAGGCGCGGTACTCGCACTGTGGGTAGTATCCGGGCTCGCGGTCTTCGTCGGCCCGAAGGTACTCGGGCGTATCCCAGAACGCTGGATCCGCATCGCCGGCACGGCGGCGCTCACCGGCTTCGGCCTGTTCAGCCTCAGCCAGGCCGTGATCGGCTAGGCGACGCTGCTGTCAGCCCGCTGTCAGCCGCGCGCCCGCCGTGCTCAGCCCGCCGGGGGCTAAGTCCCGCTGGGGAATGCCGCTGCCGCATGCCGGTGAGAAGCTGCGGCCAGCCGGACTGAACCCTGGCGGCTGCCCAGATATACCGGGCACGCCAGGATTGCCTCGGCCTGCGTGGCCCGCCATTATGTTGTGACCGGAACGGGGCGGGCCGGGGTGAGGCGTGACTGGGGAGGAACCCGGGATGGCATTCGAGGGGTGGCCGGCCGAGGCGCTGGAGTTCTACGAGGGACTCGAAGCGGATAATTCAAGGACCTACTGGACCAGGCACAAGGCGCTCTATGACGAGAAGGTGCTCGGCCCGATGACCGAGCTCGTGGCTGATCTCGCGCCCGAGTTCGGCGACGCGAAGATCTTCCGGCCGTACCGTGATGTCAGGTTCAGCAAGGACAAGTCGCCGTACAAGACTCATATCGGCGCGCTCGTCGGCAGCGGCTATATCCAGCTCTCCGCGCGCGGCCTGGCGGCGGGCGACGGGATGTACGGCATGGCCCCGGACCAGTTGCAGCGGTACCGCCAGGCGGTGGCCAGTGACGGCACTGGCCAGAAACTGGAGCACACGATACGCGCGGTGCAACAGCACGGGATAAGCGTGCACGGGCACGATTCGCTGAAGACCGCGCCCAGGGGGTACCCCGCCGATCACCCGAGGATCGAGCTGCTCCGGCACAAGGGCCTGATCGCCTGGCAGGAATGGCCCGTCGAGCCCTGGCTCGGGACGGCGGCCGCACGGGAGCATGTCGCGGGATTCCTGACCGCCGCGCGCCCGCTCAGCGCCTGGCTCGGCGCCAACGTCGGGCCGTCGACGGAGGCCGCGCCTGCCGGGCGGCACTGACCCCGGCTAGAGCGCGTCTCGTAGATCATGGGAACAGCCAATTCGGGATGCAGTCAGGTCCGGTGAGAGCCCGGTCATCTCCACGGCTTGGCCGATCGACCTCGGCGGGCGGTTGACCTCTCCGTTATCGGTCTGTGGCCGCTCGCGCCGCATGGGCGCCGGGATGATTCCGCACTGGGGAGCGACAATGAATGGATGCGGATTCGGGCGGCCCGTGTGACAGAACTGCCAGCTCTGCAGGCTATCGAGCGGGCGGCGGGGCTGATGTTCCGTGATATCGGCATGCCTGAGGTCGCCGAGTACGACCCGTGGCCGCTGCCGGTGATGGCGGCCCGCCGCGATACTGGCCGAATCTGGGTGGTGGCCAGCGACGATGATGAGCCTGTCGGCTACCTGATAGCCGACCCGGTCGATGGCTGCCTGCAGATCGAGCAGGTCACCGTCCACCCCGGCAGCGCCCGCCGCGGGCTGGGCCGGGCACTGCTGGACCACGCCGCGAACCAGGCAGCGGCTGACGGCCTGCCCGCGCTGACCTTGACCACGTTCGCGCACGTGCCCTGGAACGCGCCCTACTACGCCCGGTGCGGGTTCCGGGTCCTTGACGATGCCGAGATCACCCCGGGGTTGCAGGCGATCAGAGAGCACGAAGCCGCGATGGGCCTGGACCGGTGGCCGCGAGTATGCATGCGCCGCGACCTTTGAGGTGAGTGTCGGTCTTTCCCGCACGGCCGCGCTCCCACTAGCCCGGCTAGGCCGTGTTTGTAGATCATGTGACTGGGTTGCGTAGCCAGATGCGGATCGATGCGGCGTCAAGGGTGCCCTGGTAGATCTCTTTGCGTTTGTCGTAGCGGGTGGCAACGGCGCGGAACTGCTTGAGCTTGTTAAAGCAGCGCTCGACGGTATTGCGGTCGCGGTAGCGGGTGGCGTCGAAGGCGGGCGGTCGGCCGCCGCGGCGGCCGCGGGCGCGGCGGTTGTTCTTTTGGTCTTCTTTGACCGGGATGACCACGGCGATACCGCGGCGGCGCAGGTAGGCGCGGTTAGCGGCGGAGGAGTAGGCCTTGTCGCCCATCGCGCGGCCGGGCCGGGTGCGGGGCCGCCCGGTGCCTTTGCGCCGGATGCGGACCTGGTTCATTAGCGGGACGAACTGCGGGCAGTCACCGTGCTGGCCGGGGGTGAGGATATCGGTGATGGGCCGGCACCGCCGGTCCGCCACCAGGTGAATCTTGGTCGTCAGCCCGCCACGGGACCGGCCCAGCGCCTCCCGGCCCGGCAGCCCGCGGATTCTTGTTATTCGGCCCGGTCCCCCTGACCACATCCGCCGTCCCGGCGTGGCGGGCACCGGCCGCATGCTGGTGTGCGCGCACCACGGTGGAATCCGCGCTCACCGTCCAGTCCACGCCCTCGGCCTGGTCGCACCCGGTCCGCAGCGTGTCCAGAATCTTGGCCCAGGTCCCGTCCCGCGACCAGCGGCGATGCCGCCCATACACCGTGCCCAGTTCCCAAACCCTTCCGGCAGGTCCCGCCACGGGCACCCCGTCCGGGTACGGAAGAAGATCCCGTTGATCACCGTGCGGTGATCGTTCCACCGGTGCCCCTGCCGCGGATGCGCCGGCATCAGCGGCCCCAGCCGCTCCCATTCTTCATCGGTCAGATCGTGACGATTCAGCAGATCATCCACACGAAACGACCTACACCAAGCCCATACCAAGATCTACGCGACACGCCCTAGCACCGATCCCGGGGCTAATGTGCCGCCGCCCGCCGTTATCGCTGGCGGCGGCATTTTGAGCAGGTGCCAAACGTCCCTGGACTGGGCGCCTGATGTCCCCAGGCACGGGGACCTACGGCTCTGACCCTCACAGCGATACCGGCTTAGCGTGGCAGATGGAGGACTCGGGAAGTCCGGGTGGCCGACCTTCGGCCGGCGGCTCGCCGGGCGAGGAGGAATGCCATGAAGCGCCTGCTGGTACTCGGCGGCGGTACTGCCGGGACGATGGTGGTCAATAAGCTCCGCCGCCGGCTGGACCGGGCGGAATGGCAGATCACCGTGGTCGACCAGAACGACACCCACCTGTACCAGCCTGGATTCCTGTTCGTCCCGTTCGGCGGCTATCAGCCAGCGGAGCTGGTGAAGCCCCGGCAGCGGTTCATCCCGGCCGGGGTGGGCCTCGTGCTTGGCGAGATCGACCGGGTTGACGCCGACGCGGGTACCGTGCTGCTGACCGACGGGCGGCAGCTCGGCTACGACTACCTGGTCATCGCCACCGGCGTCACGCCCCGCCCGGACCAGACGCCTGGCATGCTCGGCCCGCAGTGGCGCAAGAGCATCTTCGACTTCTACAGCCTTGACGGCGCTACCGCCCTGGCCCGCGCGCTGCAGGACTTCGACAGCGGCCGGCTGGTGGTGCACATCGTGGATATGCCGATCAAGTGCCCGGTCGCCTCGCTGGAGTTCGCCTTCCTCGCCGAGGCGTACTTCCGCCGCCGCAGCATGCGGGACCGAGTCGAGATCGCCTACGTCACCCCGCTGGGCGGCGCGTTCACCAAGCCGGTGGCCTCGGCGCAGCTGGGCTCGATGCTCGACGAGCGCAAGATCGCACTGGAGACCGACTTCATGGTGGAGCGCATCGACGACGAGACCAAGACGCTGGTGTCCTACGACGAGCGGGAGGTTCCGTTCGATCTGCTGGTGACCGTCCCGCTGAACATGGGCGCCGACTACCTGGCCCGCTCCGGGCTGGGCGACGAGCTGAACTTCGTGCCGGTGGACAAGCACACCCTGCTCTCCAGGGCGCATGACAACATCTTCGCCATCGGCGATGCGAGCAACATCCCGACCTCCAAGGCCGGCTCGGTTGCGCATTTCTCGGTCGACGTGTTCGCCCGCAACTTCTGCCAGCACGTGGCCGGCCGGCCGATGACCGGCAGCTTCGACGGGCACGCGAACTGCTTCATCGAGTCAGGCGACGGCAAGGGCCTGCTGATCGACTTCAACTACGACACCGAGCCGCTCACCGGCGCCTACCCCGTCCCGGTCGTCGGGCCATTCGGGCTGCTGCGCGAGAACGCCCGTAACCACTGGGGCAAGCTGGCGTTCCGCTGGATGTACTGGCACCTGCTGCTGCCAGCCCGCCCGATCCCGCTGCCGGCCCACATGTCGATGGCCGGCAAACATCGCCCCGATACGCAGGAGGAGTAGCCATGCCTGTCACCACCATCGGCGACACCCAGGTGCACGTCGATACCGAGGGATTCCTCACCGACTACGGCGAATGGGACGACGGCTTGGCCCGCCAGCTCGCCGCCACCATCGGGATCGAGCTGACCGACGCGCACTGGAAGGCCATCCGGTTCCTGCGCGAGGACTATGCCAGCCAGGGCGAGACCGCGACCTTGCGCCGGGTAGCCACGCTGGCCGGCGTCAGCGTCAAGGAGCTGTTCACCCTGTTCCCCGGCAAGCCAGCCAAGAAGATGGCCTACGTCGCCGGGCTGCCCAAGCCCAAGGGCTGCGTGTGAGAGAGAGGCATGCCATGACTATCACCGAAACAGTCCAGGCCGGGCCGGCCATCGTCCCTGACTTCGGCGACGAGGCGCCAGCAGGCCGCAAGCTGGCCATTATCTGCTCGAAGGGCAACCTGGACATGGCCTACCCCGGCCTGATCCTGGCCAACGCCGCGCTCGGCGAAGGAGTGGAGACGCACTTGTTCTTCACCTTCTGGGGCTTCGACGTGATCACCAAATCGCGGATGGGCGACCTGAAGTTCACCATGCTGGGCAACACCGCCACGCACATGCCGCAGGGGCTCGGGGGGCTGCCGGGAATGACGGCCATGGCGACTCACCAGATGCGCAAGCAGATCCACGACATCGGGGTGCCCGACGTGCCTGAGTTCTTTGCGCAGATCGTCGACTCCGGCGGGCACCTGTGGGCCTGCCGCATGTCCGCCGACATGATGCACCTGGATGAGAGCGACCTGTACGACGCGGTGGAGGGCATCATCAGCGCCGCCGATTTCATCGAGAAGACCGAGGGCGCCCAGCTGCTGTTCATCTGAGCACCGCTGGCCTCCGGCAGGGCAGATCCTGGTCGCAGCCGGCGCGGGGCCGGACTCCAGCCGCGCGGCAGCCAGCGCGGCCGGGCCGGTTACGCGCCTAGCACGCAGTACACGACCTTCCCGCCTGACGGCGGGAGGTAGTAGTTCCATTCCTTGCTGAGCGCCTGCACTAGCATCAGGCCGCGCCCGCATTCGGATTCGCCGCCTGCCTCAGCGAGTACCGGCGGATCCGGGTCCGGATCAGATACCTCGATGATCAGCTGGCCTGCGAGATGCCGCAGGACGAGGCAGATGCGCCCGGCGCCCGGTAGTCCGTCATGTCCCGGCTGGCCTGCCGCTGGCCCGGTGAATTTCACCGCATTGGTGACGAGCTCGGATATCAGCAGCTCGGCGGTCTCGATGGTCTCGGCCCATATCCGCCATGACCGCAGCGTGGCCCGGGCCTGGCGCCGCGCCCGGGATGGCGCGTCCGGCAGCGTGGCCAGCTCCAGACGGGAAACGGCCTCGCCCGGCGATCTGGGCTGCGGGCGTACTGGTAACAAGCTCACGACGGCGGCCCGTGCACCGCCCGCATGACGGGCCCTCTCAGCGCGTTCGTGATCGTGTCCAGGATCTTGCCGGCGCCGGCCTCGTCGAGCTTTCCCCAGTACTCCCACGTCACGCCGCCGTCATCACCAACGCGGAACTCGCCACGCTCCAGGGCGGCAGGGTTAGTGACGACAACCACCTCAACGTCCTCGTCGTCTTCGTGCCCGTCACCGGAATAGGTCACTATCCGGGCATCAAGCCCGCGACCCTCCAGCTTCCCGGCAAGGCTTCGCATTAGCCGGCCGTTCACGCAAAGAACGCGGCCGCCCTGGCCATATGGCGCGGATGTCATCCAGCTCTCTCCTTATCGCCTTCGCTCGACACCGCCGAGGAAGTAAACGAGTCGCCTCACTGCTTCCTCCCGACACCGCCAAAAAAACGGAGGGCTGGCGGACTGGCAGGCTTTCGATTATTGCTGCGCCACTCACTGACCTCAACGAGTCCTGGCTTCACGAGATCGAAGCCAGCGAAGAATTGCTGTATTTCGTTCCTGTTTCTGAACACAGCGGGTGCGCTTGCTTTTGCATATGCGTCTTTGATGGTTGTTACAACGCTAGGGTCGGTCCCATCGCTCGTGATGTGAGACACGACGAGGTAGCCGCCCGCTGACATGTGATCCCGGAAAACGCAAACGCTATTGCAGGGATCTTCCCCGTTGGTCAGGAAGTGAAGTACTGCCACGAACAGGACGGCAACGGGCTGACGGAAATCTATGAGATCAGGACTCCTGACATGGTGCACCGTCCCGACGCGCCGCGATGGCGGTGACCTGCTGAATTGTGCTCGGCACAGGCCAGCCCGCAGAGGCAGGGTGTGAAAATAGATGCATGGCCTAAATGATCTTGAATCAACTCCTCAAGGCCGTGACCTGCGCAAAACGTGCTGCTGGGTGCGCTGCAAACCAGCTTCAGGCCCATTACTGAGGTGGAACCTTGCATCGACTTTCGTCCTATGTCAGGAGTCCTGGAGATTGCGTAGCGCGTCGTTAGTTGCTATGTCCAGTGGATAGCGAATGTCGCCATGGAGAGCCGCGATACCTGTATTGTTGTTAGCGAGAAGGGCCCTGTTGTGCAGGGTGACAACAGGATCATTGTCTACATATACGACTCTGGCGTCTGGCGTAATGCTGCGAGCCACCTCATGGACGTTTGGACTAGTGGGTATTCCTGTTCCCAGGTCGATGAATTGCCTGATGCCGTTGCGTGCCAGATACCTGACCGCACGAACCAGGAAACGCCGGTTTGCCCACGCAACCGCTCGGCCCTGCTGCACAACAGAGAGCGCTTTCTCTGCTGCCTCCCGATCTGCCGGAAAGTTGTCCTTGCCGCCCAAGTAGTAGTCATACATCCGAGCCGGTGAAGGAGTAGTGACATCAATGTCTGGCGATGAATCATCCCCGCTCATGTGCATGGTCTCCGGAACGAGGGTTGAAGGGTCACGCCTTGATCGGCTGGGTGCGGCCGGGAGGCAGGTGTGATGCCCGCGGCTGAGTGGACTCCTGGCATGCACGAAGCCCTTACCGCAGCAGTGGTAAGCCTGCCCCCGGCCTGCTTGCCGCCATCGAGCCGCCGCGCGTCCGGGGGCACCGCACTTAGGTCTCGGTGGGTCTGGGAGGACATGACAGCAGCTAACGCCACATCAACAGTCCTTCGATACCACGTAGCCGGGACGTTGCAGGATGTAACATGGATGACCGAACGTCCCCCAACGTCCCTGGGTAACGTGGCAATGTCAGAGAGGTGCGGCATGCCCAACGAGAGGCTACGGTCGACACTCGCGGAGAGCGAATACACCGAAGATTCACTTGCCAGGGAAATTGGCCTCGACCCCAAAAGCATCCAGCGATGGGTGACAAAGAATGTCACACCCCGCCGTGCTACGGCGCAGCGGGCCGCAAAGCTGCTCGGAGTGCCAGCGTCATGGCTTTGGCCGGATCTAGAGACTGACCGGGAATCGGCGTCCCAGGCCGAGATAGTGACCCTTTACCCGCACAGATCTGAAGTGCCGAAGCACCTATGGCTTGATTTGCTGACGTCTTCGGAGAAGAGGGTATGGCTATATGCGAACGCCAGCCTTTTCCTGCCGGAGGATAACCCAGAGTCAATCGATATTATCAGGCGTAAAGCAGAATGTGGCGTTCAGGTCAGACTGCTCATGGCCGACCCTGATAGCCCAGAGTGCGTGCTTCGGGGAGTTGAGGAACGTCTATGGGATGCAATTCCCGCGAGGGTCCGTATGGCCCTTGCTTACTACGCACCGCTCGTCGGAGTCCCAGGAATTGAGTTCCGGTTGCAACGGGCAACTCTGTACAACTCCATCTTTGTGTATGACGAAGAGATGCTGATCAACCAGCATGTTTACGGAATGTATGGGTACATGGCGCCCATCTTACACTTGAGGCACATTGAGGGCGGCGACTTTTTCAACACGTACATCAGGAGCTTCGAGCGAGTATGGGAAATCGGCTCGCCTATCGAGCAATCACACTTCTGGCGTCAACGGGAAACCGCGATCAATTTGACTTCGCATCCTGAGATTGCCTCCCCTGCAAGCTCTTGACCACCGCCACGACAGCGTCGGTATCACGGAGATCAGGAAAAACAACGTCCGCGCCTTCAGCCCGCAGCTGGCCTATATTGTCAGGACCAGACGCTACGGCCACCACATATGCCCCACCATCACGCCCTGCTCGGACATCACGTATGGTATCACCGAACAACACGGTTGTTCTGTGGTCGAACGCGATGCCATACTTGGCCAGCGCGCGCTCGCGGGCTACAGCGACAAGCTTAGCTCTCACGTTGTCATCCGACCCGTATCCACCCACTTCAAAATCAATATAGGAGTCAAGCCCGAAGGCTGAGAGCTTGGCGAAGGCATTGGAGCGTATGTTTCCGGTAAGAACCGACTGAATAACCCCCGGTATTTGCTGCAAGGCACTAAGCGCGGAACGGGCACCGGAAAGCTCATATCCACGCTCACGCAATCTCGACATGTTCGCTGACATTGCGCCTTCCAACACGTCAACGATGAGAGATAGGTGCCGGTCGGCAGGCGTTATGCCGTGACTGACAAGCATATTCAGTATTATCTCGGGATCCGTACGGCCATCAGTCTTGACGGGATGCTCAGGGCGGCGGCCTGTGAGCAACTCAAATGCTTTTTCGTAATTATCCTTACTGACCCCGCTGTTCTCGATCAGCGTGTGATCCACATCCCACAACACGAACACCGGGCGTATGTCTACGCGCACTTGGCCACCTAGCCTCCGGAGATGAACGCACAAATCTATGCTTCAAGGTCAGCCTACGGTGTTACTGGTGTCGTGCCCTGGCACGGGGCCTGACTGCCGGGCGACATGAACACCAAGCGAAGATGAACCGCCCTCTCACATCACAGCATGATCAGATGCGAGCGACGCGAGGATGAGCATCCTGACGTGCAGTGACGCAGAGAGTGGTTACTCACGGTGGTCGGCAGCGCGGCGATTGTCGCCGCCTTCGCATGAGCCCTCGGCTTAGGCGAAACCTGCACCTCAGGCAACCACATGCCCCCATCCGGGACGAGTTCACGCAGCAGGGGTGTCGCAGTGATCGCCGGCCAGCAGAATCAGGATCACAGTCTAGTTTCCGGCCAAGGCATTCAAACTAATCTGGCTGGGAACTTACCTGGGTGGACGGCTCCACCTCGCAGCAAGCCATATGCGGAATGCTTCGAGCGAATTTGGGCTGCCAGCCGCCCGCTAGACTTGAAGGATGACCAATGACATGCCGCGTATAGACTACCTGAACGACCCCAGCGCGCCCAGGGCAAACAGCATCGTCTGCGCTGTAACTGCCCTGGTGCCGGATCGTCATGGCCGAATACTTCTGATCCGACGCACCGATAACGATTACTGGTCGATCCCCGGTGGCGGTATTGAGCCAGGCGAATCCGTAAGCCAGGCCACCGCGCGCGAGGTGAAGGAGGAGACCGGCATAGACTGCGAGGTCACGGGACTAAGCGGGATATATTCCGACCCTAATCACGTAGCCGCGTACGATGACGGTGAGGTGCGTCAAGAATTCTCGATTTGCTTCATTGCGCAAGTGCTAGGCGGCGTAGTCAGTACTAGCGAGGAGTCGTCAGAAGTCAAGTTCGTCATTCCTGATGAACTTATCGAATATAAGATACATCCATCTATACGGCTTCGCATCCAGCACTATCTAGAGAAGCGTAGCGAGCCATATATTGGCTGAGGCTGCGGACTCCTATGCGAATAAGCGTTTGCTTGCAGCATGCTGCGAGGCATGAGCATGACGAGTTCAGGGCGATAGTCACCTTGTGATCCGGCCCGTGGTCTCGACTCAGCACACGATCGCGGGCACGGGCCAGCCGTGCACGCGGGCCAGCCTCGCAGCGATTCAGAGCCCGATGGTCGTGGCCAGCACGCGGGCTGGGGCGCCGCCGGCGTCGATCGCGAGGTTGATGGCCGCGGGCACATTCAGGTCAGCGGCCAGCAGCCGGCCAATCTCGGCGACGGCCCCCTGGCTGCCTGAGCCGGTGCGGCCGGCCGCGCTGTAGAGGCTTTCCAGCCGCGCCGTCGCGGCATCGAGCAGGCCGGGAACGTAGTCCCAGTCATCGGCCCAGGGCCGGTCCAGGATCATCAGCCGGACGGCGGCCGCGGGATGGCCGGCCAGCAGGTCATCGAGCAGGACGAGGTTGCCCGCCGACTTGGCCATCTTCTTGCCCTGCAGCGTCACGGTGCCGGCGTGCAGCCACGCCCGCGCATACGGCCGCACGCCGGTGAAGGACTCCGCCATCGCCGCGTGGTAGGCGTGATGCGGGAAGCGAAGATCCGTCCCGCCCGCGTGAATATCCACGCCGACCCCGAACACGGACAGCGCCATGGCCGCGCACTCGGCGTGCCAGCCCGGCCTGCCCGCTCCCCAGGGCGATTCCCATGCCGGGTGACCAGGCTCGCTGGCCTGCCACACCGCCACGTCGAGCGGGTCATCCTTGTCCGGATCATCCGGCCTGCCGCCGTATTCGGCGGACAGCCGCAGCCCTTCGGCCCGGTCCAGGCCCGAGGCGCCGACGGCGGCCTGGCCACGGAAATAGACGCTGCCCCGGCGCTGGTACGCGGTTCCGGCCGAGAGCAGCCCGGTGGCCAGCCGGATCACGTGCTCCACGTAGCGGTGCGCGCGTGGCTCGTGCTGCGGCGCGCGCACGCCAAGCGCGGCCATGTCCCGCTCGAAATGAAACTGCTGGATTGCCGCGAACGCGTCATAGGGCGCGCCCGCCCGGTGCGCCGCCGCGTCAAGCACGTCGTCCACGTCCGTGATGTTCCGGCAGATCTCCGGCTCGACGCCGAGGAGGCGAAGGACCCGGCTCAGCGTGTCAATCCAGACAAAGGTGGCCGCATGCCCCAGGTGCGTGACGTCGTAGGGGGTGATCCCGCACGCGTAGATCCTGGCCCGGTCCAGCATCGGTAGCCGGTGGCCGGCGATGGTCGGCTCAGCCACCAGTGGAGACGCGCTGGCGGCCGCGTGGATTGTGGTCATGGATCTAGTGTCGGGCACAGCGGGGGCGCCCATCATCGGGGGCCGCCAACGCCTGCTGGGCGCTCGCGCCAGGCCGGCGCCAGCGCGGCGAGCATCAGCAGCCCGGTCAGGGCGAAGGCCGCCGGGTACCCGGTGCGGGCGACGAACAGCCCGAACACCACCGGGCCCGCCCCGTAGCCAGCGTCATAGGCCAGGTTCCAGAGGGCGCTTGCGGTGCCGTACCCGGAGGCCGGCACGCGGTCGATCATCACCGCGAACGTGGCGTTCTGGCTGATCCCGAAGCCGGTCCCGAACAGGCACATGCCCGCGATCACGGCTGCCGGGTTTGCCACCCAGATCAGCATGATCATTCCGGCGGACGAGATCAGCAGCGCGGGAATCAGCAGGGCGGCATGACCATGCCTGTCCCCGTGCCGGCCGCCCCACCAGCGACTCACGGTCGAGGTCAGAGCCTGCGCGAACAGGCCCATGGTGGCGACGCTGCCGGACACCCCGGCGGCCAGCGGCAGGAAGGCGACAACCACGCCGGCTGACACGGTCGTGGCCGCGAAGATGAGCGATGGGCGCAACAGGCCGCCAGATCGCAGGCCGGCCAGCAGGCCGGCCGGCTGCCCGGCGCCGGCGTCCGCTGCAGTCCCGCCGTGATCCGCCCAGTCGGGCAGCCAGGGGATGGCCGCCAGCGGGGCAAGCGCCGTGACGGCGGTGAGCGCTATGACTACCGCATAACTCGTGTGCACGGCGAGCCAGACCCCCGAAGGCAGGGCCACGACAGCGGGCACGCAGGCCACGACTCCGGCCAGGCCGAGCCCTTCGCCGCGCCGTTCGCGCGGCAGCGCCGTGGCCACCAGGGCCCCGGTGACCACGGTGTTGAGGCCGAAGCCGACGCCGCGGGCGAGGCTGACCGCGACGATCGTGACCATGCTTCTGGGGGCAAGCAGCGCTAGGGCCGGCCCGCCGAGCAGCAGCGCCCCGAGTGCGAACACCGCCCGGTTCCCGTGCCGCAGCATGAGCCCGGGCGCGGCGAACTCGGCCGCCACGCAGGCCAGCATCAGGACGCCGGTCACCAGCCCGGCCCCGGCCCCTCCGGCGCCGGCCGACACGGCGTACATGGGCGTCACCGACAGCAGCAGGTAGAAGCTGGTGAGCGCGCCGAAGGAGGACATCAGCACGAGCGCAAGCCGGCCGCTGATGATCCGTGCGCGCGGTGCGGTGGCGCTGCCGCGCCCGGGGTTCTCGGTTTGGGTCATTGTGCTCATGTGGCTGACGGTAGGACGCCAAGTGGGATACTGATAAGGTCCAATTCCATGGCGATCCAGTGGTCCGGTTTAGGACCGGAGCTGCTGCTGCGGCTCGACCGGGAATCCGGTCAGCCGCTCCGGTCCCAGCTGGAGGCGGGGATCCGGGACGCGATCAGGAACACCAGGCTCCGGGCGGGCGAGCGGCTGCCTTCATCACGGGAACTCGCCCGCGACCTGGGCGTGTCCCGTGGCCTGGTGCAGGAGTGCTACGCCCAGCTGCTGTCCGAGGGCTACCTGGCCAGCCAGGCTGGGTCGGCCACCCGGGTGGCGACGGGCGCCCGCCCGGCGGCGCCAAGGCCGGCCCCTGGGCCGGCCGCGCGGCCGCGGCTGATCGCGGACTTCCGGGCGGGCGTGCCCGATCTGGCCAGCTTTCCGCGCGGCGACTGGGTGTGGGCAACCAGGGAGGCGTGCCGCAGCGTGGCGACGGCGGACCTTGATTACGGTGACCCGCGTGGCAGCGCGGTGCTGCGCCGGGTGGTCGCTGGCTACGCCAGGCGGGTGCGCGCGGCCGCTGCCGAACCTGAGCACATCGTCATCTGCACCGGGTTCGCGCAGGGGATCAACCTCGTGCTGCGGGTGCTGGCCCGGCTCGGCGTCGGGCACGCTGCCTTCGAGGAGCCCGGTTACGGCGGCACGGAGGCCAGCGAGACCGTGCAGGCGGTGGCCGCGATGGGCATGCGGGTCGCGCACGTGCCCGTCGACGAACACGGCATCGACGTCGCGGCGCTCGACGCGAGCGGCGCCCGCGTGGTCGTGGTCACCCCCGCGCACCAGGCACCCACCGGAGTGGTGCTCTCGGCCGGGCGGCGGCACGCCCTGGTGGAGTGGGCGAACCGCAACGACGCGTTCGTCATCGAGGATGACTATGATTCCGAGTTCCGTTACGACCGCGAGCCGGTCGGCGTGCTGCAGGGACTCGCGCCTGACCGCGTCGCCGCAATCGGCACGGTCAGCAAGGCGCTGGCACCCGCGGTACGGCTCGGCTGGGTGCTCGCGCCGCCGCCGCTGGCCGCCGCCGTCGCGGCGGAGAAGCGGATCAGCGACCGCGGCTCATCGGGACTTGACCAGCTCGCGCTGGCCGCCCTGCTCGAGTCCGGCCGGTATGACCGGCACCTGCGCCGCATGCGGGCGACGTACGCGCGCCGGCGTGGCGTGCTCATCGACTCGCTCGCCCGGCATGCGCCAGCAGTCAGGCTGACCGGCCTGGCCGCCGGTTTCCATGCCGTGGCGCAGCTGCCGGAGTCGGCGGATGAGCAGGCGGTCGTCAGCGCCGCACGCGAACGCTTGATCGGGCTGTACGGGATGAGCCTGCACCGCGCCACAAGCGTGCCCGCTCCGCCTCAGCTCGTGCTCGGGTTCGGGCAGGTCAGCGAGCGCGCGATCGAGCCAGGGATCGCCGCGGTCGCCGACCTGCTGCGCTGACCGGCTGCCGCCGTTGAAAGCCGTCTTATTCGACGAGGCAGGAGGGATGCCCGAGTTCGCCCGAACTCTTGACGGAACCGGTGGGCATGAGCCAGCCGGGCCTAGTTCGCCAGTGCGTGTGCGACGGCTGCCACCGGATCCAGTGTCCGGCCTCGGTCCCAGGCGTGCTGCCACCGCTTCGAGCGCGTCCGCATAGCGGCCTTGGCACATCGCGACTAGGCCCCGGATCGTCAATGCGTTGCGGAGGTCCATCGGGTCGTCGCTCCGGTGGGCGAGTTCGATCGCTTCGGCGGCCAGCTCTGCCATGTGCACGTGGTCTCCCTGGGGGAAGGCGCCGCCGCCGCGCACAGCGCCTTCGCCCGCAGTGATGGCGTGGCATCCCCAGCGACGGCCAGCGCGGCGTTCGACCAGCGCCGGCCCTCCGGCGTCGTTCCTGCGCGAGGTGATGGCGCTGGTACTGGTTGAAGTCACCGTTGCTGCGTATCGCTCGCAGCTTGAGGATGGCCTCGGCGGCTCGCAGTCCCCAGCGGGCACCGGTGAGGTCCATGCGATCTTTGACAGGTGGGTGTCGGCAGGCGCCTTCGATGACGTCACTTAAGGAGAGCCGCACCCAATTTATTCTGGCCATAACATCGGGCTTTGCCGCAGGCAGCGGAGCCGCACGACGTCGAAAAGCCCGGCCTAACCTTGTTAAAAGCGGCCTTACCTATTATATTCAGGATAAATCACGGGGTGGGTGCAGGGCTGGTTTCCGGGTCAGATTAGCCTGCTTCCGAAGTGGGGCGGTGCGGCGATGTGCGACGATCAGGCGGCAAATCCGGCGGGAACTGCCGGGCCCGAATTATCCCGGCGAGGCTTCCTGCACGCGAGCGCCGCCGTGGCCGGCGCGGCGGCCCTGCTCAAGAAGATCCCGCGGCTGCCGCTGCGCTCGTCGGCCCGTGCGGTCACCGCGGACGGCAGCTCTGCGTACTCGATGGCGATGCACATCCATTCGTCGTTCAGCGAGCAGAGCGGCTCGATGGACAGCCAGCTTTTCCAGGCGGCGAGGAACTCGGTCGACGTGCTGTGGTGGACCGACCACGACCACCGGATGGACGGGATCGGCTACCGCAAGACGGTGCATTTCACCAGCCTGACCGCGGAGAAGCCCGCCGCAGGCGAGGGCGGCCCGTGGACCTGGACGAAGAGACAGAGCGGCCCGGTCGCGAGCGGATCGGGGGGAATAGTGACCACTCCCGCATCCCCTAGCGACCCGGTGGCCGGCGGCAGCATGCACCTGGCCGTTAAGAGCAGCACGACGGCGACCGCGAAGTACGGCTTCTACGCGGACAGTCACCCGGGCGGCTGGAACTACCGTGACAACCTCACCGGCCAGTCGCTGACCATTGACGTGCTGCTGACCAGCGGCTGGCAGCGGGGCTACCTGGAGTTGCTGATCGCCACCTCCTACCACCAGGCGGCGGGCGGCCGTCCGGCCGGCGACTACACCCTGTCGTACCGGCTCGTTCATCCCGGCGTCCTTGCCAACCGGGTCGCCAACGGCGACCAGGGAGTCATCACGATCCCGGTGCAGCCTGCCGGCGGCGGTAACCCGTGGGGCACGGTGACGATCACCCCGTCCGCCGATATCGCCGCCCTGTGGCCCGACCTGGACTACCGCGATTTCGCGCTCTGGGAACTGACCCTGAGCGCCGTGAGCAACGGCGACTCGGTCAGCGGGTACTTCGATTACCTCAGGTTCAAGCGGCAGATCAGCGGCGAGGCGTTCCTGCTGCAGCAGATAGACATGAGGGGCGTGCTTGCCCCGCGGTACCCGGCGGTGACCCAGCGGCAGGGCCTTGAGGTGTCGTGGCTGCTGCCCCATCTCAACTGGTTCGGCGGGGCAGTGGTCATCCCCGACTACGGCAGCACCACGCCCAGCACCTATACCGCGTACCTGCGCAACGTCGCGGTCCCGCAGATTCACTCGGCCGGCGGGCTGGTCAGCTACAACCATCCGTACGGCTACGGCGACCCCGCGCTGCTCCCGGTTTCCCAGCAGGACGCGCTACTCGCGCAGGTCGCCACGAAGCTGCTACCCACCGCGACGACACGGGCCGCCCTGGGTGCCGACATGCTGGAGGTCGGCTATACCAAACGGCAGGGAGTCGACCTGGCCCACCATGTGGCGCTGTGGGACGTCATGTCCCGCAACGCGGCCTTCCTTACCGGCAACGGCACCAGCGACGACCACTTCGGGCAGAACTGGTCCGGGATCCACAACAACTGGTTCACGTCGGCCTGGGCCGTGAGCACCGCGGAGGCGAACCTGCTCGCCGCGCTGGCCGCGGGACGGTCCTGGTGCGCCTCACTGTCCCGGTACCGCGGCAGCCTGGACATGCTGGTCGATGGATCGTGCCCGATGGGCTCGGTCAGCGTCTCCGGGGTGACCTCCCGGCGGCTTGTCGCCAGCGCGACGGGCATTCCGGCCGGCGGGTCCCTGCAGGTCCTGCAGGGCGTGGTCGACTACGCGGGTGCCGCGCAGCCAACGGCGAACACCCGGGTGATCAGCTCGCATCCGGCTTCCGACCTGGCCGGCGGGTCTATCACGCAGCAGGTCGACACCAGCAAGAGCAGTTTCGTCCGGACCCAGGTGCGCAACTCCGCGGGGACCATGATCGGCCTGTCCAACCCGGTCTGGCTGCTGCGCGCCACGCCGCCCGGCGGCATCCCCGCCCCCCGCGCGGCCTGACTCACGGCCCGGAGAATTCGGTCACTTCACGCGGTGGCCAGCAGGCTACCCGCGCCCCAGCACCTCGCGGTCGGCCGGATCCCGGGCGGGATCGTGCTCGGGCAGCACGTCGGCGGCCCAGTCCGAGCGCTTCCATTCGGGTACCGGCGTCCGGCGTTCCGAGTGCGGGACGAAGCGGGACGGCCGCACCAGCGAGTAGCGGTGGATGTAGCGAGGGCAGTTGGGATAGACCGCCCTGGCCATGACCCGGACCACGAACTGCGCCTCCAGGTAGTCGCCGAGCAGCGGGTCCGCGGGATCGATGCTGGCGGTGCCTTCCAGCCGCAGCCGGTGGCCCCGCTCGAAGTCGATGAAGAGCAGGCCTACGTCAGGGTTCACCAGGATGTTGCCGGCCGACAAGTACATACCGTTGCCGTCGTAGTTAGGGAAGGCCAGCGTGCGGGAGTCAAGCACCCGGACGAACCCCGGCTCGCCGCCCTTGTACGAGCAGGTCGGCCGGCCATCGGCGTCGGCCGTGGCGAGGAAGAACATGTCCCGTTCCGCGATGAAGCTGCGATCGCCCTCGTCGATGGTGTCGCCCACCAGCAGCCCGTCGATCCGGTCGGCCAGGCCGCGCGTGTCGAAGCGGTCCTGCAGCGAGCGGCTGCCGCCATGATAGTCAATAGCCATCGGTCCCCCTGTCGCCTCCGCAGACACCCCAGTCTGCTTCCTGCAGGCAGCGGACGTACAGCCCGGGGCGCGGGCGAAGCCTGACAGCGTCGGCTGGCTGGCAGGCCAGGGTTACCCGGCGGGCCTGCCCTGGGCCTGCCAGAACGCGCGCAGCGCAGCGACGAGTTCGCCGGCCCGCTCGTCAGGGAAGAACAGCCGCGCGCCGTCGATCTCGACCACCTCGGCCACCCCCGGGATCAGGTCCTTCAGCCAGTAGGCCCAGGAGAGCTCGAAGAACAGTCGCCGGTGCCCCAGACGATCAGGGTCGGCACGGTCAGCCGGGCCAGCTCGGGCTCGGCCGCTCCGTCCCCGGGCCACTCCGCTCGGCTCTGGACCATGATCACGGAAGATCCGCGCGTCCGAGCACCCCGGATCATCCGTGATCAAGAAACGTGGGGCCGGGCGGAGCCGGGCAGCGGGGCGAGTGAGACGGGCGGGATGAAAGAGACGAGTGTGGCGCTGAGCCGGCAACTGGGCCCGGACAATTTCATGATCGTGGAGGGTTGTGGGGTTCCAGCCCCGCAGTCTTCCGCGCTCATGGTCACCGTCCGGCGGCGCCGCGGTTCCAGCGCAGCGGCAGCGCGTTGATGCCGTAAATGCCCTCCACGCCGCCGAGTTCGGGCACGCCGTCCAGGGCCAGGCCGGGCATGCGCGGCGCGAGGAACGTGAGCGCTTCCTCAAGCTCAGCGCGGGCGAGGTTGGCGCCCAGGCAGTAGTGCGGTCCGGCGCCGAAGGTAAGCAGCCGGTCCTCACGGCTGACCGTGATGTCGAAGCGCTCCGCGTCTGCCCCCTCGGCGTTTGCCCGCCCGGCGTCGGCCCGCCCGCCACCGGCCTGCCCGTGGCCAGCCCCGTCCGGGCCGGCCTGCCCGTGGCCAGCCCCGTCCGGGCCGGCCCGCCCGGCACCGGCCTGCCCGTGGCCAGCCCCGTCCGGGTCGGCCCGCCCGGCACCGGCCTGCCCGTGGCCAGCCCCGTCCGGGTCGGCCTGCCCGCCACCGGCCTGCCCGCCACCGGCCTGCCCGGCGTCGGCCTGCCCGGCACCGGCCTGCCCGGCACCGGCCTGCCCGTGGCCAGCCCTCTCCGCGTCGGCCCGCTCGCCGTCGGCTGGCGCGGTTGCGGACAGCTCGCGGTTGGCCCGCTCGGCGCAGATCGCCACTATCGTCCCGACCGGGAAGACGATGCCGCGGTATTCGACCTGCTCGACGCAGAGACGGGCGGTGAACGGCGTGATCGGCTCGAACCTGAGCACTTCGCTGACCGCCTGCGGGACCAGTTCCGGCCGGCCGGCCAGCAGCGCCCACTGGTCCTGGTGCTCGGCGAAGAGCCGCAGTGCGTGCGCGAGCTGGCTCTGCGTCGTGTCGATGCCTCCGGCCAGCACGTTCACCACGAGATTCACGCACTCGTCATGCGACAGCCTGTCCCCCTGGGCCTCGGCCGCGAGCAGGCCGCTGATCAGGTCGTCGGCCGGCTCCGCCGACCGGCGCTTGAGCAACTCCTCGGCGTAGTCGTAGACCTCCGCCGTCGCGCGCTCGATCCGGTCAAGGTCGTTCGCCAGCGCCCGGATGTCGAACTGCCGCTGCACCCAGCTTGACCACTCGTGCAGTCGCTCCGCGTCCTCGCGCGGCGCGCCGAGCACCGCCGATATGGTCAGCGACGGGTACGGCTTGGCCACGGCCGCGACGAACTCGCAGGTTGTCGCCGATCCGATGCGCTGCCACAGCCCGGCCAGGAATCCCCGCATCACCGGGCGCCATCGGTCCGCGGCCCGCGGGCTGAACGACGGCCCGACCAGGGCCCGCAGCCGGCGGTGCCGGGCGCCGGTGAGATTCAGGATGTTCGACTCGATCTGCTCACGCAGCCGTCCGCTGGTAACGCCGAAGATATCGGCGATCTCCCGGCCAGGGAACACAGTCGCCTTCGAGCGCAGGAAGAACTCCCCGGACTCGCGGTCGAGCACCACAAGCGACAGCGGCGACCTGGCGAGCCATCCTTGCCTGCGCACGTCAGCGAGCCGCTGATGATAGACCTCCCCGGTCAGATCGGCTGCCATATTGTCGAAAACGGGCAGGTCCAGGTCGGTCACGGTGGTCACGGCAGCTCCCTCGGGCCGGGGGGAAGGGCGTCTCCTTGTGATTTAACCCGCCCGGCGGCGGCAGCGCGACGGCTGAGCACGGCTCATCGTCGCGTTGCGTTTGTGATCGGCCGCGCGGTGGCGGCGTGACCGTCCGCCCGCAGGCGGGCGGCAAGCGGCACGGCCGGCCCGATCGACGGCCAGTGTCAGCGAACCGACCTTGCCGCGGGTTTGATCGTCGGTGCGTGCGCAGGCACGACGATGACAATTAGGTGCCGGAGGCGGCGGGCCGTTCATGAGGCATTCGCCTCAGCTATGTCCAGCGGATCCAGCGGGCAGGTGCACGGTGAAGAAGGACCGGCAAGGGCCGGGAAGGGCCGGGAAAGGCCGAGATGCTCGTGCGGGCCAGGCGATATCGGCTGGCCCGCACGAGCCTGATGACATCAGTGCGCGGCGCTCCGCTGCAGGCCGGGCAGCACGTGCGTGTGCTCGATCCGCACGGCCTGCAGGTCGCGCGGGTTCAGGCCGAGCAGGCCCAGGATCGTCGGGGCGATCTGGGTGGTCTCGACCGGCGCGGGCGTCGTGCTCCCATGGTGCAGGCCGGGCAGCACGACCAGGATCGGCACGTTACGGTCTTGGCGGTCCGCGCCGCCATGCTCGGCGATCTTGCCCTTGCCCCCGGTGTAGACGACACCGTGCCTGACGATCCCGAAGACGTCAGGGTGGCGGGGATCACCGTTCGGGACTCCGAAGAACGCCGCTGCGGCGCCGCCGGCATACACGGTCCGCAGCCCCGATGCCGCGACAGTGATCGGGTTGCCGTTCACGTCGTTGCCCGCTGCCGTGTGCGTGAGCAGGTAGTTCTTCGCGAAGTCGGCGGCGGCCTGGCAACGGTCGCTCAGCCATAGCTGCATGACGTCGTCATCGGTCGCGAAGCTGACCAGGTCGCCTGCTCCGGGATGCGCCGCCGTCCACGCCGCGTTGATGGCGTCGATGATCGGCCCGTCCTGCACGCGGGCGAGGTCAGCGGGATCGGTCGGGGACTGGCCGTGCTTGGCCGAGATGATGATCGCCGTACTGGCGGCAAGTCCCTGCGCCCTGATCTGCGACACCATGGCGCCGACCTCGGTGTTGATGTAGTCGAGCGCCCGGGCGAGCAGTGGCCCGGGGACGGTACCGCCCGGCAGGTAGCCGCCGGTCAGCCCATCAGAGGAAGGCAGCTTCTCGGCCGTCGATACGGTCTGGAAGTTCATGCCGAAGATGGTCGGCACGCCGACATGACTGGTCCGGCTATGGTCGAAACCGTCGATCTCGTTCAGCACAGCCTGCACCTTGAACGAGTCGTACTGCATGGTCGCGGCATTGTCGTTCGTCCAGTCCTCGCCTGCGGGGAAGCCGATCGCCTGGCTGTTGATCTCGGGCGTGAAGAAGTCCTGAACGCCGGTCCCTGACGGCCCGGAAACCGCGAGGTACGCCGGGTGCTTGTCTGACCACGCGGTCCTGAGACCGTGCTGGCGCGCGACCTCGAAGATCGTGTTCACCTTCAGGTACTGATCGGGGTAGATCGGCTTGCAGGTGGCCGGGTCAACCGGGAGGGCCGCCGGGTTGATCACGTCCACCGGATTGGAGGTCATCTGCAGGATGCTGCCCGGCAGCCCGGTCAGGCCCTGCCCGGCGTCGATCGAGAGCTGGTTGATGTCGTCCGCCTCGGTATAGGCGACCTCGCCGCCGGGTGCCGGCCCCGAGCAGCTCGTCGTCCCGGCCGGGAAGACAGCGTGGTTCCAGGTGTCGTCGTAGTAGATGCCGGTCACCCCCGGGTCTCCGCCGGTCACCTGGCCGACCAGCCCCGGGAACGAGTCGGAAGGGACGGGGGTCTCGGCGTTGCTGTACTCGACGCCCCCGTGGCTCAGGGCGGCCAGTGCCGAGTCGGGGTGATTCCGGACGTACCAGGTGAGATCCTGCTGGTGCAGCCCGTCGACGGAGATCAGCAGAACATGGCGGACCCCGGCCTGCCCGGACGGATCGCCCGGCCCGCCAGCTCGGTGGCTGGTTGCCGCCGAGGCCGTGGCGACGGCGGAGCTGGCGAGCAGTGCCGCGACTCCCGCGGCGACGCTGGCGGCTCTCGGGACATCGTTCATGCGCATCGGTTGCCTCCTGTAGAGCGCGCGGCCACTTGCCGGCGCCTGCACAGGTTCTGACTATCGAACGCAACCGGCCGGCCGGTTGCGCGCAGCCGAACTGGCGATGACGCCTTGGTGGCCGGCCTGAGGGCTGATCTCGCCGCACGGGGTCCGAACGGCCGGGCCACCGCAGAAGAAAGCGTTATCCGGGGGGCATGAGGTACCGTGACCCCGTTTCAAAATCAGCAGGATGTTCTGGCAGCGTGCGATCAGAGAAAGGAGGCCCGCGAGTGCTAACGCGCTGGCTAGCGGGGCTGAGACGCCCGGTGGGCGCGGTGGGCCTGGGCTGCGTCGGGATGTCCGCGGAGTACAACACCAGGGACATCGACGACGAGCAGTCGCTGCGAGTGATCGCGCGGGCGCTCGAGCTCGGGGTGACCCTCTTCGATACCGCCGACGTCTACGGGCCGTCCGCCAACGAGCTTCTGGTCGGCCGCGGTCTTCGCTCGCACGCCTCCGATGTCGTCGTAGCCACCAAGGTCGGGCTCGTCCAGCACGGGGCCTGCGGCCGGCAGAGCCGCCGGGGCGACCCGGCGCACATCCGCGCATCCTGCGAGGCGTCCCTGCGCAGGCTGGGGGTGGACGCCATCGACGTCTACTTCCTGCATCGCGTCGACCCTGCGGTACCCCTGGAAGAGTCCTGGGGCGCGATGGCGGACCTGGTGGCCGCGGGGAAGGCGCGGGCACTCGGGCTGTCGGAGGTGACAACCGCCCAGCTGGACCGTGCGCACGCGATCCACCCGGTAGCGGCAGTCGAGTCGGAGCTGTCACTGTGGACGCGCGGCCCGCTGGAAAGCGTCGTTCCATGGTGCCGGGCACACCGCGCGGCGTTCGTCGCGTACGCGCCGCTCGGCCGCGGCTACCTCACCGGAACGGTCCGCAGCGCCGAGTTCCAGCCCGATGACATTCGCTCAGGAAACCCGCGTTTCACGGCCGGCGCGATGGCGCGCAACCAGGCAATCCTGGCTGTCATCGAGCGAGTCGCCCGACGTCATGATGCGACCCTCGCCCAGATCTCGGTCGCCTGGGTGCTGGCGCAGGCCGAGCACGTCGTGGCCATTCCGGGCACGAAACGGATCCGCTACCTGGAGGAGAACTGCGCGGCTGCGGCGGTCGAACTCAGCGCGGACGACCTCGCCGACCTCGATTCGATGCCGCCGGCCAGCGGCGACCGCTACTAGCCCGGTGCCGTCGGTGGCTACGGACGCGCCTCCCCGGGCAGCCGCGTGCGCACCGCGACCAGGCCCATTCCGGCCGCTGCCACGGCTTCGAACATATGTTTGACAGCGAGGGTGATTCTGGTGCATGGTGAGCCAGGTGTTCGACGACTGGGCGGCCGCCATCGTGCGCGTGACGCAGCCGGCCGGCACCCGGCCGGCCCGCGCAGCCCTCCGGCGGCTGCCCGGCGCAACGGCAGCTACACCGACATGCAGGGAGGCATATCAAGTGGGTCAGAAGACCGTCAGGTTCAGCGACCTCAGCGGCGCGATCATCACCCAGGACGACGCCCTGGCGCGCATCGTGATCCGCGAGCACCCCGAGCTCGGCGACGGCCAGGTGCAGATCGAGGTCCTCACCGACGAAGCCAGGGCAATCGAGAAGGCGGCTCTGCGGGTGGCGGTGGTTGACCTCTACCTGCCTGGCGAGGACGAGCCGCACCGGGTGGCCATGGATGCGGGCTCGTTCGACAAGCTGGCCACCGACAAGGCGATGAGCGAGCTGCTCGTCAGCGCCCGGCCGGCCAGGCGCGGTTCCAGGACCAGCCCGGCCAGCCAGGCCCGCGGTGACCGCGGCAGCTACGCCAGCATGGAGCATGCAGGCGAGCCGCATCGGGGCAGGGTCACTGACGCGGAGAAGCAACTCGTGCGCGAGCATTTCGACGAGATCAACGAACGGCTGGCCGGGCAGCGACTCCGGGTGATCAGCCTGGCCGACCGCGAGCATGTCGAGCGCTACGGCCTGGCGGAGCTTGCCAGGCAGCGGGGTGACGAGCCCGACTGAGGCGCCAGCGGACGCTGGCGGTGACGATGTTCATCAGCCAGGTGCCCCGGCAGGTGGCAGGTGCCCCGGGCCGGAATCTTGCTGGGTGGACAGGATCCCGGCCCGTGGCACGTCCTAGGCGGCGTCAGACCGGGACCGATATAGAAGCGCCGGGAAGCGCGCGGGCGTTACACGCCAATAGCGGAATGGGCCGGCGTGTGGTGGTTCCTGGTGCGGTAGGCGGTATAACGGGCCAATACTGGGCGGGTGATCGGCGCTGTAACGCCTTCCGCTGCGCCCCCGGCTAGCAGGGCCACGCCGGCGGCCAGCGATGCACTCGCGCTGTCGCCGGCAACCGCCAGGCGCGAGCCGTCCACTCCGAGCTCGGCCGCGTGCCCGGCCACCCAGCGGGTGGCCGCTACGCAGTCATCGAGACCGGCCGGATACGGGTGCTCGGGCGCGAGCCGGTAGTCCACGGCAATCAGCACCACGCCAGCCTGGCTGGCCAGCTCGCGGCAGAGCGTGTCATGCGAGTCCAGCCCGCCTAGCACCCATCCGCCGCCATGGAAGAACATCGCAGCGGGCATGGCTGGGCCGGACCTTGCGCACCGCGAGACGGAGTCGGCCCCGAAGCTGACGCTCCAGGGGCCCGGGCCGACTCCGTGGCCTCGGCGGGCGGGGCCGGCCGGTAGACCCGCACGGCAAGCTGCCCGGCCGGACCATCGAGCTTCAGGTCCTCGCCGGGAACGCCCTCGGCAGTGCGCATTTGGTCTGAACCTTAGTCCAATCGACCACGATCGTAAAGGCTCGGTGTCGTCCCGCCCGCAGCCAAGCGCAGCGGAGCAGCGCGCTGTCGCGGTGACGCCATGAGCAGGGAACCTGGACTGATTGTGAGAACATTGAGCCATGAAAGCCGCGGCACCCGGCCCTGCTCCGGCCGGCATCGAGCGGGTTGAGCATGTGCCGGTCTATGGCCTGGTGGTCGACCAGCTGAGGCGCGCCATTCACAATGGGTCCTTCGTGCCCGGTGACAAGTTCCCGCCCGAGCGCGAGCTGTCCAAGCAGCTGGGCGTCTCCCGTGCCAGCGTCCGTGAGGCGATCCGCGTCCTGGAGGGCGAGGGGTACGTGCAGACCAGGCGTGGCGCGAGCGGCGGGATAATCGTGCTGGACCGGGCCCAGACCGAGGACCTGGCGGAGATCATCCGCAGGCAGCTGCCCGAGATCGAGCAGGTCATTGACTTCCGGCTGGCTGTCGAGGTCAGCGCGGCCCGGCTTGCCGCCGTCCGGCGCACCGATGCGGACCTGGCCAGGCTGGATGCCGCATTCGAGACGATGGCGGCGAGCCGCGAGACCCGCCGGTTCCGGGCCGCGGACTCGGCCTTCCACCAGGGCATCGCGCAGGCGGCGCGCAACGACTGGATGGACCGCTCCATCGCGGACGCGCGAGCCTTTCTGTGGATGACCGTCGACCGGGTCGCCGAGAATGTCTTCCGGACCGCGCAGCTCCACCACGGCCAGATCCTGGCCGCGATCAAGGCCAGCGATCCCGACGCCGCCGAGCGGCACGTGGCCGCTCATATCGAGCTCACCCGCACGGACCTGATCAGGATCGCGGCCGCCGCGCGGCACGCCGAGTAAGCAGCGAAAGAGAGGTCTGCCTGGCTGTCGCGGGGTCTTGACACCTGGCGATCTAGGTACCTATGCTCACGGACCAAAGGTCCGGCAGCGTGCCTCAATGGTGCGGGCTGTCGCGGCATGACCAAGGGCGTGCTCGAGGACGGGATAGCGGGGATCGCCGATCTGCCGGTGCGGGTGGCTGGCCCGCGCGGCGGCTCGAGTGCCCCACATCAACACCGGGACTGTTAGCCTGGCGAAATGGCGGCGGAGGCCACTGGGCTATCGCCCTTCGAAACCGAATTCGCCCGCGCCTGGGATGCCCCCGGCCACACCCGCTACTGGCTTCCCGACGCCGACGTCAACCTGGTGCTTGCGGTCCGTTACGCGACAGGCGAGCCGCTGACCTTTACCCGCAGCATGCTGTGGGACATGGAGGTACGCAAGGCCGCCCACCCAGGCACCTACATCCCGTTCGTGGTGCGCGCCGGCAGTGACCATTCCTGGAACCGGCACGACGGCGACGGCGGTGAGTACCTGGACCGGTGCTCGATGCAGCGGCTGTGGCTCAACCCGCAGCGCTACGAGCTGGTCCTGGAACGCGCCTTCCTCAACCACCACGAGCAGAAGGTCACCTTCCTCGGCGTGCGCGAGCTGACCGGCGCCGACGGCACGCTGCTGCGCGCTGGCACCGGCCAGCCGCTGTTCCACGTCGAGCACTCGGCCGGCGGCACCGAATTGCAGCCGCTGAATCGCTGGCGCATCGTTCACCTCACCCACGCCCTCGATGAGCGGCTGATAGAGGGGTTCGAGCACATGGCCAGGAACCCCTGGCTGGCGGAGCATACCGAGATCTACATTCGCGACAACCTCGGCATCGAACTCACCAGAAGTTCCCTCAACGACTGACGCGGTGCCCGCCCTCCGCACAGGCAGGGCGGGCTGAGGCCCATTGTCTCTGTCGTCGATATCGCTGCTGACGCTCCGGGTTCGGTGGCACGGCCACCAGCCGGGAAACAGCCCCGGCCCGTTCAAGCCGTACCTGAACCGCCGGTGGAACGAGGGGATCACCGACGCCTCTGTCCTGCACGCCGAGCTGCAAGCCCGCGGCTGGCGGGGCAGCGCGCGGACGGTATGCCGCTACGTACGCCCGATCACCAAATCCGCGCCAGAGCCCGTATTCAGTGCATTTCGCGCCACCGCGCCCGTTCCCGCCCGCGCGGGGCAATATGTGCATGGCCCTGCTTGACCAAACTGGTTAGCTTAGAGCGTTAAGGACTTTCTCCGCCAGCAATGGTGGTACGGAGTTGCCTAGTTGCGCTTGGATGGATGAGCGGCTGCCGACGAGTTCGAACTCGTCCGGGTAGGTGAAGAGCCTTTTGATCTCTGCTGTCCGCAGGCGCCTGTTGTCCCAGTGGAACGGACCGACGTACGGGCCGGGCTGGGCCTGGATCGTGGGGGCAGGCTTGCCGGGGTCTAGCTTGAGCAGGAACGACCAGTACTTGCTGCGCCAGGTGAAGAGCGGCTTGGGGTGGGCGCGCTTGTCGGTGTAGTAGAGGTAGTTATCTCCGGGCGGGATGTCGGGTAGCAGGTGCCCGTACTTGCCATTGACCTCTTCACCAGGCTCCGGGTCGGTGAGTAGACTGGATAGAGCCTCACCAGTCGTTACGTGCGGGCGCTGCGGGTCGCCGCTTATTCGTCGTTCCCAGTTGCCGCCGTGTGAAGGTACGGGATGATCCGGGAGCGGCTCGTCTTTCGGGACGCCGATAACGAACAGGCGGGGTCGCGACTGAGGGACGCCGTAGTCCGCGGCATTGAGGACCTTGGCACGCCAGTGATAGCCAGCGCCGTCTATTTCCCTGAGCAGCCGTTCGTAAGCTGGCCTGCTGGCTTTGTTGTTGTAGGTCAGTGCATACACGTTTTCCAGGACGAAATACCGGGGCCGGGCCTCTGCCAGCACGCGGGTATAGGCCTGGAGCAGGGATGCATCCGGATCGAGACCCTCGCGCTTCCACTCAAGCCAGAACCCCGACTTGGAGAACGGCGTGCAGGGCGGGCCTCCGATCAGCAGGTCTGGCCGCTGAGTGCCCTTGAGGCCCGCTGCCGCGAGGATCTGGCCGGTTGGCGTGGCGAGGATGTCGTTCTGGACGACCGGCGAGACGAGGTGGGCGAAATTCTTCTCCATCGTGGCTGCCGCGTCTCGATCCCATTCCAGCGCTGCGCGGACCTCGTACCCGGCCCGTTCGGCGCCGAGGTCCAGGCCGCCCGCCCCGGAGAACAGGGATATCGCAATGCCCTTGGTACTCACGCGATCATCCTCCCTGCTAACGCTGACAGAAACGGGACGCCACCCCGAAGAGAGGTGCATTCAGGCGGGCGATCCGGAGGTTACAGAGTCAGTCTGGCAGGTCCTGGCGCGCCCTGAGCTGGGCCAGTTCGTCCTGCGTGGCCGTGAGCAGTCGCTGAAGCTGGCGCTGCACCTGGGCACTGATCTTGAAGGGGAACTTCCGCCAGTAGTCGTAGAACTCCGCTGGCGTCCCGAAGGCGCCTGCTCCGGTGCGGAGCCCAGCGATATCGTCGATCGCCCCTATGTACTCCCGCGTCGTGGAGGAACGCTCGCGGCTGGCAACCCGCCAGGGCTCTTGCACGATGATCTCCAGGTCCTCCACCCGCGCGTTGCTCTCCGGGTTGAGCGTGTAAATCATGATCACGTCGAGATGGCTGGCGTAATCGCTGAACGGCCGGAAGGTTCCCGGCCAGTGCAGGCTGGGCCACTTGAAGTACGTGTTGCCGGTGTACAGCGTGATCCTGCTCTGCGTCCGCCTTCTGTTCGACGCCCGCCGGGCCGCCTTAACATCGACCGCGTGGAAGCCGCCGCCGAAAGCTGGTCCCGCAATCTCGAAATCGGGATACCCGCGCTCCGTGCCGCGGCGTATCTGGGCTCCGGCTACCTCTAGCACCCGCAGGGCCAGGAAGTTTACGACCGACACTTCGAGCACGTTCGCCAGCGCGGCAGGTTCCCTCGGCAACGGAAGCAGATGCCCACCCTGGGCCAGGCGCTCCTCCAGCTCGACAGGGCCGCCCGCCTCCAGAGGCCACCATGCGAGGTCGCTCTCCCGCTGGAAGACTCCGCCCACCTCGAACCTGAAGTCATTGCACTGGTCCTGCATCCAGCTACGCAGATCCAAGGGCTGTGCCACGGCGCAAGAGCATGCCACAGGTAGTCGCGCCTGTCAGGAAGCACCCAGCCTCGGCCCGATGTCGCTGATGCCGGACCTGACGCCTTGCACCCCAGCCGTGCCCGTCAGCATTTTGGCAGCCGTGTCGCGTCTAGCCGCGGTTATCCTGAACGGCAAATTTCTGAGCCCCCTGAATGCGCAGGACCGTCCTGACTGCTGGTGAACGTCGGCTGACACAGAGTCGTCCCAGGCCGCCGGGCAGTCACTGGGCGCGATCAGCCGCGCCCTGGGCCTGTCCCGCAACACCGTGCTGCGGTTCACCCGCGCCGCCAGCGCTGATGAGCTGGTGAAGGCCGTTCGGCTGCTTCCGGCCGGCCCAGCAGATCCAGGTGGCTCGGCCTCCGGTGCTGCCAAACGGGTCCGACCGCATGCATGGCGGTGGCCGGGCGGGGTCACGGCGGCGGGGTCAGAGTTTGACTCCGTCGGCTGGTGCATCATCGACCCGCACCGTGGCGCAGCTGTCACGCAGATTGCGGCGGGCTCGCGGGGATTTGCAGGGGGCCGATATGGACATGGGCGACAAGCCAGCGGTCCGCGGGGCGCACGGCTACCAGGGTGACCCGGAACCGGCCGGAGTTGTCGCCCCCCTGCCAGCTCGTATCCTGGGCCAGGACCCCGACCACGACCGTCGCGCTGCCATAGCCGCGGACCTGCGGGTCCTCCACTGCGAATGCGCGGTTTACCAGGCCGTTGCGGAAGCGGACCAGCCACTGCTCGCGGGTCAGCACGAAACCTAGCGGGCCCACGCCCGTGAAGTCACCGGCGAGGAGCTCGTCGAGGAGCCCGGCGTCGTTCTGCTGCTCGGCGGCGGCCCAGCGATGCACTAGGTCGAGGACGTCGGCCGACGCTGTCATGAGGTCTCCCCGGGACGCTGGCTGGTTTGGTCAGGCACTAAATATAGTGCAGATATAAACTTGGTGCTACCATACTCGTGAGTCTCAAGCTGGGCGGCGGCGCGGATACGGACCTCAGGGGTCCCATCGGCCTCAGCACCTGCTGAGTTCGCACGGCCCGCAGCGTCCGCAGCGGCCCATGTTTCGTCTCGCGCCATCTCCGGGCGCAGCCGTGCCGGGGCGGCTGGACAAAAGCGCGATATGCCGATAGGCCAGTAGGAGTGGGTGCTGGCCAGCCCGACGTCCGCAAGAGCCAATCAGGCAAAGGTGGTGACGTAGTGATGGCGCTACCCATCCGGCGCGGAAGCAGGTTCCCCGCCTCCCTGTTCGAGCCCACGGCCTCGTGGGACCCGGTCAGCGAGTTCGAGTACCTGCGTGACCGCATGGGACGGCTGTACGACCAGATCGCCCAGCAGGGACCCGACCAGTCGCCGTGGCAGCCGGACATCGAGGTCGACGAGACCGAGGAGTTCTACCTCGTCAAGGCCGAACTCCCCGGGATCACCCGGGAGAACGTCGAACTGCAGGTCGACGAGCACAGCCTGAGCATCACCGGCTCGATCCGCGAAGAGCAGAGCGAGCACACGATGCACAGGCGGACCGGGCGGTTCTTTTACCGCACGGTCCTGCCCAGGGACATCGACACCGACAAGGTCCAGGCCAACATGAAGGAGGGGATCTTGACGATCCGCCTCCCGAAGACGAAGCAGGCGACCCGACGGGTGCAGATCCGCGCCTAGGCGTCCGGGCCAAGCAGGCCGGGGCCGGGGCTCAACCCCGGCCCCCGGCCTTTCTCACTCCGCCGCCTGCAGGCAGCCCGATGTCGCCTCATCTGGCTGCGCCGTCGTCATCAGGCGGACGGCCGGATCGCCTCCTCGACCCAGGACCGCAGCGCCGCGGCCGGCGCGGCCCCGACCTGGCGCGCCGTCACCTGCCCGCCCCGCAACACCAGCAGGGTAGGAATGGACTGCACCCCGAAACGCTGCTGGAGCCGGGGCGAGTTATCCACGTTGACCTTGACCAGCTTCATCCGTCCGGCCAGCTCGGCGGCAACTTGCGCCAGCGCGGGGCTGACCATGCGGCAGGGGCCGCACCAGGGCGCCCAGAGATCGATCACCGCGGGAACCGAGGCGCGCTCGGCGACCTCGGCGAAGCTATCGTCGTCCGCGTCGACGACCCAGGGCAGCGGCTTGTGGCAGTTGCCGCACCGCGGGGTCCCGGCGGCGGCGGCGGGCACCCGGTTCCTGCGCCCGCAGTTCTCGCACCGGACTATCTCAGCCGCCATGCGCCCGCCCGCCTGGTCTCAGGCCTGATTTTCATACGTCACCACGAGCTCAGCCCCCGCGAGATCGACCTTGATCACCGCGTGCTCGCGGACTTCGCCGGCCAGCAGGGCACGCCCTATCCGGGTCTCGACCTCCCGCGCGATGAACCGGCGCAATGGGCGGGCGCCGTACACCGGATCGAAACCCTGCTCGGCGATGAACCTGAGCGCGCCGTCGGTGACCGCCAGTGAAATCTGCCGGTCGGCGAGCCTGGCCCGCAGGTCGTGCAGCATCAGCTCGACGACGTGCTCGATCTCCGCCTGGGTCAGCGGCTTGAACAGGACGATGTCATCCAGCCGGTTCAGGAACTCTGGCCTGAAGTGCGCGCGCATCGCCGCCATGACCCGGTCCCGCGCGTCCGGCTTAATCTCGCCGTCCGAAGTCACGCCCTCCAGCAGATACTCGGAGCCGATGTTAGAGGTCATGATGATCACGGTGTTACGGAAGTCAACCGTGCGCCCTTGCGCGTCGGTGAGCCGCCCGTCATCGAGGACCTGCAGCAGCGAGTTGAACACGTCCGAGTGCGCCTTCTCCACCTCGTCGAACAACACCACCGAGTACGGCTTCCGCCGGACCGCCTCGGTCAGCTGGCCGCCTTCCTCGTAGCCGACGTATCCGGGCGGAGCGCCAAGCAGGCGGCTGACGGTATGACGCTCCTGGTATTCGCTCATGTCGATGCGGACCATGTTGTCCTCGGTGTCGAACAACGCCGCCGCGAGCGATTTTGCCAGCTCCGTCTTGCCCACCCCGGTCGGCCCGAGGAAGATAAACGACCCGATCGGCCGGCGCGGGTCCTTGATCCCCGACCGGGCGCGGATGATGGCGTCCGCGACGGTCTGCACGGCCTCGTCCTGGCCGACCACCCGCTCATGCAGGATCTGGTCGAGCCGTAGCAGCTTCTGCCGCTCGCCCTCCTGCAGGCGGCTGACCGGGATGCCGGTCCAGCGGGACACGATCGAGGCGATCTCCTCGTCGGTCACGACCTCGCGGAGCAGCCGGCCGGTGCCTTGCCGGACGGCTAGCTGCTCCTCCTCAGCGTCCAGCCGCCGCTCAAGCTCGGGAAGCTTGCCGAGCCGCAGTTCGGCAGCCCGGTTGAGGTCGTAGTTGCGCTCGGCCTGCTCGGCCTCCTGGCGCAGCCGTTCCATCTCCTCGCGCAGCGCCTGCACCTTGCGCAGCGCCTGGCGCTCCGCCTCCCACTGGGCTCGCAGCGAGTCGGCCTCCGCCCGCAGGTCCGCCAGCTCTTTGCGCAGGTCATCGAGGCGAGTCCGGCTCGCAGCGTCACTTTCCTTGGCAAGGGCGGCCTCCTCGATCTCTAGGCGCATCACCCGACGGGTCAGTTCGTCGAGCTCGGCGGGCATGGAGTCGATCTCGGTACGGACCATCGCGCAGGCCTCGTCGACCAGGTCGATTGCCTTATCCGGAAGGAAACGATCAGAGATATAACGATGGCTCAGGGTCACTGCCGTGACCAAGGCGCTATCAGAGATCTTGACGCCATGGAAGACCTCGAGCCGCTCCCGCAGCCCGCGCAGGATCGAAATCGCGTCTTCGACCGATGGCTCGTCCACCAGCACCGGCTGGAACCGGCGCTCAAGAGCCGCGTCCTTCTCGATCTGCTTGCGGTACTCATCCAGGGTGGTCGCGCCGATCATGTGCAGCTCACCGCGGGCAAGCATCGGCTTAAGCATGTTGCCGGCGTCCATGGCTCCCTCGGCGGCGCCGGCGCCTACCACCGTGTGCAGCTCGTCCACGAACAGCAGGATTCGGCCCTGTGCCGCCTTGACCTCGCCGAGGACTGCCTTGAGCCGCTCCTCGAACTCGCCGCGGTACTTGGCCCCGGCGATCAGCGAGCCCATATCGAGGCTGAAGATGGTCTTGTCCCGCAGGCCCTCGGGGACGTCGCCGCGGGTGATCCGCTGGGCCAGGCCCTCGACGATGGCAGTCTTGCCGACGCCCGGATCCCCGATGAGCACCGGATTGTTCTTCGTCTTCCGCGACAGGATCTGGATGACGCGCCGTATCTCGCTGTCGCGCCCGATGACCGGGTCGAGTCTGCCCTGCGCGGCGTCCGCGACCAGGTCCCTGCCGTACTTCGCTAGCGCCTCGTAGGCCACCTCGGGCATGGCGGAGGTCACCCGCTGGTTGCCCCGGATGCTGGTAAGCGCTTGCAGGAAGCCCTCGTCGGTCAGGCCCTCCTGGTGCAGCAGCCGGCCCGCGGCGGTCCCCTGGCCTTCCTCGAGCATGGCCATCACGAGGTGCTCGACCGAGACGTAGTCGTCCTTCAGCCTGCCCGCCTGACGCTCAGCGGCGTCAAGCAGGCGCGCCAGCCGCTGCGTGATCTGCACCTGGCCAGGCTGGGCACCCGGGCCGCCGACCCTTGGCCGGCGTCCGAGCTCAGCCTCCACCGCCGCCCGTAGCCGGTCAGGATCGGCGCCGGCCTGGGCGAGCAGCCGCGGGACGATGCCGTCCGGCTGGTCAACCAGCGCGAGGAGCAGGTGCTCGCCGTCGGTCTGCTGATGGCCGAAGCGGAGCGCCTTGGTCTGCGCGTCGTGCAGGGCTTCCTGTGATTTCTGCGTCAGATGGTTCGGGTCCACACCGGTCCTCCTGACCGTCGGGAGGCGCGCAGTGCCGCCTCGAGCACCGCGATCCGGTCGAGCAGGTCGGTAACCAGGCCGATGGCCGCGTAGTTGAGGGCGAACCCGGCCCGGAGCCGTTGTATCCGGGCTACCGTTGCGAGCTGCGCCGGAAAGAACCACAGCTCGCCGGCGGCGTCGCGGTCGGCGTCTAGCACGCCGAGCGCGACGAGCCTCCGGATCAGGTCAGGGTGCACGCCGGCTGCTCTTGCGAACGCGTCCAGATCCAGCCGCGCGGCCGGGACCAGGGCATATGTCACTGCCGCCTCCTCGGGTCGAAGGTGGAGGCGGCGGCCAGCTGCTCGAATAGCTTTCGCTCCTCCTTTGACAGCTTGGCCGGCACCATGATCCGGACCTCGGCGAACAGGTCGCCGGCCGTGCCCTTCGGGTTGGGCAGGCCCCGGCCGCGCAGGCGCAGGCGCTTGCCGCTCGACGTGCCAGGCGGGACCTTCACCTTTGCCTCGCCGCCCGGGGTATCCAGGGCTACTGTCGTGCCCAGTGCCGCCTCCCACGGCGCCAGCGGCAGCTCGACATGGAGATCGCGGCCGTCGACGCGGTATCTGTGGTGCGGCGCGATCCGCACGATGAAATAGAGGTCGCCGTGCTGGGCGCCATCGCTGCCGCGGCCGCCCTGCCCGGCCAGCCGGATGCGCTGCCCGTCGGTGACGCCCGCCGGGACCCGCACATCGAACGACCGGCGGCCGCCGCTGCCTTCCAGGGTGACTGACCTGTCGACGCCCCGGTAGGCTTCCTCGACGGTAAGCGGGAGCTCGGCCTCCTGATCGGCGCCGGGGATCGGGCCCCAGCCACGCCCGGCCCGGCCGCCGAACATACCGCCAAGCAGGTCATCGAGATCGATGTCACCAGGGCCCGCGCCGAAGCCGCCCGGGCCCTGGCCGAATCCGCCCGGCCCCTGGCCGAACCCGCCCGGCCCCTGGCCGAACCCGCTCCCGCGGCCGCGCCACTGCTGTCCGGCCCCGGCGCCAGCGCGGCTACGCCGCCACTCGTCCGGGTCGACGTCCTCGGGAACCTGCCGGAAATCCGGGCCGAACGCGTCGTAGCGGCGGCGGGTCTGCGGATCGGACAGGACGTCGTAGGCCTCGGATACGTCCTTGAACCGGTCCTCCGCACCGGGATCGGAGTTGACGTCCGGGTGGTAGGCGCGGGCGAGCTTGCGGTAAGCCCGCTGGATCTCGTCCTGGCTCGCGCTCCTCGGAACTCCGAGGATCTCGTAGAAGTCACGCCCGGCAGCCATCAGTCAGCCCCAGCCATCAGTCCGGCCTGGCCACTACCACCTGCGCAGGCCGCAGCTGGTGCTCTCCGTCGCCGTAACCGGGCCGCACGACTTCGATGACAGCCCCCGCCGGGATGTCCGGCTGAGTCCTGGCGGCGACCGCCTCGTGCCGGGCCGGGTCGAACATCACGCCTGCGTCGTCCCTGCGCGGGAAGCCAAGCTGGCTGAGCACGCCAAGCGCCTGGTCCAGGACCGCCCGGATTCCCGCGATGATGGTGCGCGGGTCTGCCTGCGCGTGCTCGAGTGCGCGCTCCAGGTTATCGACCACGGGCAGCCACTCCCTCGCGACCCGTGCCCGGGCCGCCGCCTCGGCGCGGCTCACCTCCTTTGCGCATCTCTTGCGCAGGTTGTCGAGATCGGCGACGGCGCGCAACCGCAGGTCCTGCTGCTCGGCCAGCTGGTCCTGCAGGCTGGCCGCCTGGCTCTGCAAGCTAGCCAGCTCGCTCCGCAGAGACCCGACTATGGCCTGCGGATCACTGTCCTCGGCGCGGTCGGCTGCGTTTCCGTGCTGTCCGGTCCCGGCCGCACCTGCGGGCTGCCCGGTCCGGGCGCCCCAAGGCTGCCCGGTCTGGGCGCCCCCGCCATCGCGCGGCTGTGCGGCCGGGGGCTGACCCACTTTGCCTGGCCCGTGGTCGTTCCGGCTGGCCGTCTCATTCATGTGCGGTGAACTCGGCGTCGATCACGTCATCGCCCTTGTCGCCCGGCTGGTCGGTGCTGCCGCCCTGCGGGGCGGACGCCGCCGCCCCGAGACCGTGATAGACCTGCTGGAGTTCGGCGGCCAGGCTGCGGACCCGGTCCAGCGCCGCGTCCTGTTTCAGGGCCTGCCGGGCGTCGGACACCAGGTTCTCTGCCCGTGCCTTCTCGTGCACGGCGACGGAGTCGCCGCGCTCGGCCAGCAGCCGCTCTACCTGATAGGCGGCCGTATCGAGCTGGTTGCGGGCGTCGGTCAGCTCACGTAGCCGTTTGTCCTCATCGCGGTGGCGCTCCGCGTCCGAAACCATCCGCTCGACCTCAGCCTGATCGAGATTGGAACTCTCGCTGATCGTGATCCGCTGTTCCGCGCCGGTGTCCTTGTCCCGCGCGGAGACGTTAAGGATGCCGTTGGCGTCGATGTCGAAGGTGACTTCGACCTGGGGGGTGCCCCTTGGCGCGGGCCGGATGTTCTCAAGGCGGAACCGGCCGAGGATCCTGTTGTCGGCCGCGCGCTCCCGCTCGCCTTGCAGCACCACTACGTCGACGGCGGACTGATTGTCCTCGGCGGTGCTGAATACCTCGGTGCGCCGGGCCGGGATAGTCGTGTTGCGCTCGATGACCTTGGTCATCACGCCGCCGAGCGTCTCGATACCGAGCGACAGCGGCGTGACATCAAGCAGCAGGACGTCCTTGACCTCGCCCTTGATGACGGCAGCCTGCACCGCCGCGCCGAGCGCGACGACCTCGTCGGGGTTAACCGTCATGTTGGGGTCCTTGCCGCCGGTCAGGCGGCGGACCAGGTTCTGGACGGCCGGTATCCGGGTGGACCCGCCAACCAGGATCACTTCGTCGATGTCGCTGTCGGTCAGCTTCGCGTCCGCCATTGCCTGGCGGACCGGACCGGTAGTCCGCTCGACGAGATCAGTGGTGATCTTGTCGAAGGTGGAGCGCATCAGCGTGGTGTTGAGGTGCTTGGGACCGGTTCCGTCGGCGGTGATGAATGGCAGGCTGACCAGCGTCTGGGTCACTGAGGACAGCTCCACCTTGGCCTTCTCCGCCGCCTCGAAGAGCCGCTGCAGGGCCTGCGGGTCAGACCGTAGGTCGATCCCGTTGTCCCGCTGGAACTCATCGGCCAGATGGTCGACCAGGCGGCGGTCGAAATCATCTCCGCCGAGATGGGTGTCACCAGCGGTCGCGCGCACCTCGACCACGCCGTCACCGATGTCGAGGATGCTGACGTCGAACGTCCCGCCGCCGAGATCGAAGACCATGACAGTCTCGCTGTGCTTCTTGTCCAGGCCGTAGGCGAGCGCGGCGGCGGTCGGCTCGTTGATGATGCGCAGGACTTCGAGCCCGGCGATCCGCCCTGCGTCCTTGGTGGCCTGGCGCTGCGCGTCGTTAAAGTACGCGGGCACGGTGATGACCGCCTCGGTGACCTTTTCCCCGAGGAACTTCGACGCGTCCTCGACCAGCTTGCGGAGGACAAGGGCTGAGATCTCCTCCGGCGCATACTGCTTGCCCCGGATCTGGAAGCGGGCAGCGCCGTCCGGGCCAGCCACCACATCGAACGAGACCGCGGTCTGCTCGCTGGTCACCTCGTCGAAGCGCCGGCCGATGAACCGCTTGGCCGAGTAGATGGTCCCTTTCGGGTTCAGGATCGCCTGACGCCGGGCCAGCTGGCCGACGAGGCGCTCGCCCTGGCTGGTGAATGCCACCACGGATGGGGTGGTCCGGGATCCCTCCGCGTTCGGGATCACCGTCGGCTTGCCTGTCTCCGTCGCCGCGATCACCGAGTTCGTGGTTCCGAGATCGATTCCGACTGCCGTCGCCATCGTTGCCTCATCTCCGACTATTGCGAGCTGCCGAGGCGGGAAGCTTGCCGTTGCCGTCCCGCATCATTGCTAGCTGGGCGCGAGTGCGGGGACGCTGGCGCCCAGGACCCTGCCAGGTCGCGGTCACATACGTCCGGGCGCTACGGGACTCTCGTGCCCGGCTTGGCGAAGGTTTCCTACCCAGTTCGACGCTCGTCCAGTGCTAGCGCTCGCACATCCTCAAACCGGGTAGTCCTGTGCGCACGACCAGGCGGGGGAAGCCGAATGTGTGCCAACCCGACGACGCGGGAAAGGTAGCGATCAGCGAGTGGCTGGCAGCCGTCAGGCAGCCGTCCTGGCCTGAGCCGGAACATTGCGTGCTGCGCTGCGCGGGTAGGTCATCCACGGAAGATCCGGTGGTGGCACGATGCGTGGCCGCGAGCAGGAATGGCGAACGGTTCTCGGTTTCCTACACCGCGCCGAGCAGGGCTGCGGCGGCGTCCTTCTGATCGAGGGGGAGCACGGCACGGGCAAGTCCCTGCTGCTGGCAGAGACCGGCGGGGCTGCGGCCGCACGCGGCTTCGCGGTGGTCACCGCGGCCGCTGACGAGTTTGGCCAGCTGATGCCGCTGGCGCCGTTGCTGACCGCCCTTACTGACCCGCGGGATGCCCTGAAAACAGGTCCGCTACATCGTGATATGACCGATATAAGGACCTGGCTGGTCGGTCGGCTGCGGAGCCGGCTCAGGGACAAGGCTCACGCTGGCCCTGTCCTGGTGGGCGTCGACGACCTGCAGTGGGCGGACTCGCTCACGCTGCGGGCCTTGCGGGCGTTGCCGCAGGAACTGGCGTCCTGCCCGGTGCTCTGGGCGGTGGCACGGCGCAGCGATGCACGCGGCGGCGAGGCAGCGCGGCTGTTCGGCCTGCTCGAAGCCGACGGTGCCGCCCGGATCTGCTTGCCTCCGCTACGGGAGGAGGAGGTGGCCGAGCTGGTCACCGACGCATTTGGGTCAGTGCCTAACGCCGGGCTGCTGACGCTGGCCGCGGGTGCCTCCGGCAATCCGTTGTTGCTGTCCGAGCTGGTGGCAGGGCTGCGTGATGAGGATTCGGTCCGCATTGTCGGTGGGCACGCCACCCTGGTCTCAGCGCACCTGCCCTGGCGGATCCTGGCAGCCGTGCAGCGCCGGCTGGCAGGCCTGAGCAGGCGGGCCTGGCAGCTGCTTGAGACGGCGGCCGTGCTCGGGCCGTCGTTCGAGCTGGAAGACGCCGCTGAGATGCTCGGAGAACCCCCCGCAGCGCTGCTGCTGCCGCTTGGGGAGGCGCTGGAGGCGGGTGTTCTGGTGACCACCAAGGACACGATCATGTTCCGGCATGACCTAGAACGGCAGTCCGTCGCGGAGAGCATGCCGACGCCCGTCCGCCAGGCTCTGCACCGGCAGTTCGGCGAGATCCTGGCGGAGCGCGGCGGATTCGCGGCGGCCGCGGCCGCGCACCTGATCGAAGGAGCCCGCCCCGGTGACGCCCGTGCGCTGAGGGGACTGGACCGCGCGGCGAAGGAGATCCTGCCCTTCTCGCCGCAGGCCGCCGCTGATATTGCCGCGAGAACTCTCAAGCTGACTCCGCTCGCCGATGCTGACCGGTGCGACCGCATCGTGGCCGCCATCGACTCGCTTACCTTCGCGGGGCGGCTAGGGGAGGCTGCGGAAATCGCGCGCGCCGCGCGCACCGGGCCGCTGCCCGGCACCTGCTGCGCCCGGGTGCGCTGCGCGCTATCGGCGGTGCTGTATCTGCGGGGCCAGGTGGCGCAGGCCGCCGCGGAAGCAGAGCAGGTCCTGACCGAGTCGGCGCTTCCTGACTCGGTCCGGGAAATCGCGGAGATCGCGCTGCTGCATGCGCTCGCTGAACTGCACGATGGCCGCAGGGGCGCGGGCCAGGCCGAGGCCATCCTGGCCATGGAGCAGCAGCATGGCAACGACGTGATCGTCGCCGCGCTGGTCGTGCTGGCAGCGGCCCGGCGGGACGCGGGCCGGATAACGGAGGCCCTGGCGTTGTCCCGGGAGGCCGTTCGCCGGACCGACGCGAGGTTGCTCCAGCCCTATCGCCCCATGGCTCAGCTCCACCTGGCCGAGATGCTGGTGGACCTCGGCAAGCCGGATGAGGCTGCCGGAGTTCTTGAGGCCGGGCACGCCGACCTGGCCGGCCAGATCACGCGGGCGCCGCGCTCTGGCATCCTGCGCGCCCGCATGCGCCTGGCGGCGGGCTGCCTCGACGATGCCACGGCGGAAGCCGAGGCAGCGCTGCACGCCGCGGATTCCCTGGGCGCGCACCTGGACGCCTCGCTGGCCCTGACGGTTCTCGGCGTCATCGCGCTGCGCCGGGGCGACATACACGCTGCTGAGCAGCATCTGCGCAACGGCGATGCTCGCCTGCCCGAAGAGATGCGCACGCGCCGGGACGCGCGGCGTGACGTACTGGCGGCGCAGATCGCTGAGCTCAGGAATGGCCCGCAGGCCGCCGCCCACTTGCTGGCCGGCATTTACTCCGAGCTTCCGCGGTGCCGCCGGCTGCTGCTCGCCGAGCCCACATGCGCCGCCTGGCTGACTCGGTTCGCCCTAGCGGCGGGAGATCGCCGGTCGGCCGAGCGGATTGGGATCGCGGCGGCCGGCCTGGCCAGCGACAGCCAGCTTTCCCCTGCCATCACGGCGTCGGCAGCGCATGCCCGCGGCATTCTTGATCGTGACCTGGCCAGCCTCGAGCAGGCAGCGCGGGACCATGCCGACCCCTGGGCGCGTGCGTCGGCGGCCGAAGATCTCGCGGTCCGGTTCCTGCAGGACGGCGATAACAATGGTGCTATCGCCGTGCTTGATCAGGCGGTCGACGGATACGAGCAGATGGGCGCGCGACGTGACGCGGCCCGCATCCGCCGCCGGCTTCGCAGCCTGGGCGTGCGGCGCCGGCACTGGGCGTGCCATGACCGGCCGATTACCGGCTGGGCCAGCCTCACCGACACGGAACGGGCGACCTCAGAACTGGTCTCCCAGGGCCTGACCAACCAGCAGGTTGCCGACCAGATGTTCATCAGCGTGCACACCGTCGCGTTCCACCTGCGGCAGGTTTTCCGCAAGCTCGAGATCCGGTCCCGGGTAGAACTGACCCGGCTCGCAGTGGAGCAAGGCCGCTGGCCGCCAGGCGGCCACCCGCGTCGCAATTCGGCGCCGCGCCAGCCGGCGGTCGGCCAGGCGTAGCGACCTGCGCGACTACACCGCAGCTGCCGCCGGCCCTGTCGCGACGCGGCCCGATGGACCGGATGTGGAAGGTGGCCGTCGTCGATGGCTACGGAACGCCCGAGCAGCGGGTCATCAGCGTGCACGGGCGAGACGAAGGCGGAGCAGAGCGTGACGCCGGCGGTCGGTGCGAACGACGTCGCCGGCCATGGGCACGGCCATGCCGGGTCACCGGCCCTCGGTCGTGAGGAAGCCGGCTACCAGCGCAGCGGTGCTTGCGGGGCTTTCAAGCACGAACAGATGGCCTCCGCCGGGCACGATGCGCAGCTGGGCGTGCGGGATGCACCGGGCGAGGATGCGGCCATTGACCAGCGGCACGATCGGGTCGTCGTCACCGGCCAGCACCAGGGTCTGCTGCCGCAGCCGCCATAGCCAGGGCATGCTGGTCCAGCCGCTGATCGCGTAAATCTGGCCAAGATACCCCCGCAGCGAGGGCCGCTCAATGAACCGGGCGACCGAACCGTGCAGCAGCGCGTCAGGGTCGCGGCGCGCGGCGCCGCCGTAGACGCGCCCAGCGATGCGCCGGTAATAGTCGGGCTGGTAATACCGGCGCGGTGTGGCGAGGGACAGCAGGACGCGCGGCGATCCGGGCATGCCGCCGAAGCCCGGACCGGTGGCCGCCAGTACCAGCCGCCGCACCCGGTGCGGAGCCTGGTGGGCGAGTTGCTGCGCGACGACGCCGCCGAGGGAGACGCCGAGCACATCGACGTGTTCGTAGCCGAGAGCGTCGAGCATCCGTTCCACCGTCCGTGCGATGCCGGGCATCCGTCGTGGCCGGGCGTACGGGGTTGACTGCCCGATGCCGGGTGCGTCGAAGCTGATCGCCTGCAGTCCCCGTGCGGCCAGCTCGCGCTCGAACGGCGCGCCGAGATCAAGGCTTGCCCCGATCCCGGTGATCAAGAGCAGCGGCGGCCCGGATCCGCGCACCGATGTGCGCAGCCGGACGCGGTCGGCGCCGACGTCGATGAACCGGATGGTGGGCTGGTCAAGCGAATGCGCTGGCACCGGTGATGTCCCTGCCGACGATGAGGGTCTGGATGGTCTCGGTGCCTTCGTAGGTGTGGATCGCCTCAATGTCGGCCATATGCCGCATCACGTGGAAGTCCAGCAGGATGCCATTGCCGCCGAGCAGGTCCCGTGCCTCGAGGATGACCTGCCGAGCCTTGCGGGTGTTGTTCATCTTCGCGATCGCCGCGATCGTGTCAGTCAGCCTGCCCTCCTCGATGAGCCGGCCGAGCCGCAGACAGTACAGCTGCATGGAGCAGACCTCGGCCAGCATCTTGACCAGCCTGTCCTGCACGATCTGGAAGCTCGCCAACGGCTTGCCGAACTGCCGCCGCTGCTTGCAGTACGCCACGGCCACCTCATACGCCGCGGTCGCGTGACCCAGCGCCCCCCACGCCACGGCGTTGCGGGTCCCGGCAAGCACGCGGCCGGCGTCCTTGAAGCTGTGCGCGCCTGGCAGCCGGTTCTCCTCGGGCACCCGGACGCCGGACAGCGCGATCTCGGCCTGCCATACCGCGCGCAGCGACCCCTTGCCGTCGATCCGTCTCGCCTCGTAGCCCGGTGTGCCTTTCTCGACCAGAAACCCCTTGACCTTGCCATCCGCGAGGTCGCGCGCCCACACCACGACCACGTCGGCGATCGTGCCGTTGCCGATCCACTTCTTCGCGCCGTTGATCACCCATTCGCCGCCGTCGCGGCGGGCCGAGGTCTCCAGCGCAACCGAATCCGAGCCGTGCATCGGCTCGGTGAGCGCGAACGCGCCCAGCCTCTCCAGCCTGGCCATGCCGGGCAGCCAGCGCTGTTTCTGCTCCTGCGACCCGAGCATGGCGATCGACTGCATGGCCAGCCCGGCCTGCACGCCGAGGAACGTGCCCATGCTGCCGTCGCCGCGGTTGAGCTCCATGTGCACAAGCCCGGTGGCGATCGGGCTCATCGGCGGGCAGCCGTATCCCTCGATGCCGTCGCCGACGATTTCCAGCCCGGCCAGTTTCTCGATCAGCGGCCATGGGAACTCCGCGCGCTCCCAGTAGCCGTTGATGACTGGCAGCACCTCGTCGTCCACGAAGTCGCGGGTGCGCCTCAGGTAGCCAAGTTCCGCACGGGTCAGCTGGTCCGCGATCCGGAAATAGTCGGTGCCAAGCGAGCGGCCGATGTTCTCGTACATGCCGTCCCCAGTCAGGTGTCGAAAACGTACGTGCCGGGAGCGTCGACGAGCGATCGGAGCCCGCTGCCGCCGGGTTCGGCCGGTGCTGGCTTCTCCGCGCCGCAGCGCTCGCCGAGCCACGCCAGCATGTCGGGCCACCAGCTGCCCTGACCCGCCTGCGCGGTCTTCAGCCAGTCCGCCGGGTTCGCCGGGTTGTCCTTGCTGACCTGGTAGCTGGCCTTCGGATTGTCCGGCGGGTTGACAAGCGCGGCGATGTGACCGCTGGTGGACAGGATGAATCTGCTCTCACCGCCCAGCAGCTGCGTGCTGCTGTAGCAGTTCTGCCACGGGGTGATGTGGTCGGCGATGCCAGCGACGATGTATGCATCGACCTCGAGCTCGGACAGGTCGACAGGTACTCCGAGCACCGTCACCGCTCCAGCCGTGATGAGCTGGTTGTCCATCGCCAGGTCGACGAAGTCCGCGTGCAGCTTCGCGCTCATCCGGGTGGTGTCGGCGTTCCAGAACAAGATGTCGAACGCGGGCGGCTTCTTGCCGAGCAGGTAGTTGTTCACCCAGTAGTTCCATATCAGGTCGCCGGGGCGCAGCCAGGCGAACACCTCAGCCAGGGCCCGGCCATCCAGGTAACCACGGCGTCTGGACATCGCCTTGGCCGCCGACACGAGCCGCCGGTCCGCCAGCGCGGCCACGGTGCCGGCCTGAGCGTTGTCGAGCACCGTGACAAGGAGGCTGACTGCGGAAAGCCTGCTCTGCTGGCCGGTAGCGGCGAGGTGGGCGGCGGTGATGCTGGCGATGATGCCGCCGGCGCAGACTCCCGTGAGCGCGGTGCGGTCGGCGCTACAGATCCGCTCGACGGCGTCGAGCGCGTCGAGCACCGCCTGGGCGTAGGTGTCAAGGCCCCAGCCGGCGTGCCTGGGGTCCGGGTTTCGCCAGGAGATCACGAACATCTGCTGGCCGCCTCGGACGAGGTACTCGACGAGGCTGCGGCCGGGGGCCAGGTCGAGGGCGTAGTACTTGTTGATAGTCGGCGGCACCACTAGCAGCGGGACCTCGCGGACCTGCTGCGTCTGCGGACGGTATTGGATGAGCTCAAACACCTCGGTACGCAGCACGACCGCGCCCGGCGTGACCGCGATGTTGCGGCCCACCTCGAACGACGAGGAGTCCACCATCTCTGGTATCCGCGGCGGGGCGGCCATGTCACGCAGCAGGCTGAGCCCGCCGCGCACCAGACTCTGGCCGCCGGTGTCGATGGCTGTCTTCGCCGAGGCCGGGTTCACCAGCGGAACATTGCTTGGCGACAGCGCCTCGACGAGGTTCCCGACGGCAAAGCGGACCCGTTTCTCGTCCCGCCAGTCCAGCGCCGCATCGCCGACGAGCTTGTCGGCGGTCTGCCCGGCCGCAAGGTAGGCCTGCACGATGCGGCGCAGCAGCGGGTTCTGCGTCCAGGCGGGGTCGGTGAACCGGCGATCCCGTTTCCCTGGAGCCAGCATCGAGGTGCCGGCGCCGATCCGCGCGAGTTCGGCGGCGAGGCTGCCCAGCCGCCGGCCGGTGCTGCGCGGCCGGCTGGCGAGACCGGCCGCGAACTTGACGGCCGACATGCCCGGGGCGAACCGGCGCAGCGGACCCAGCGCGGCGTCGATGAGCAGCGCATCAAGCGGCGCTGCCTGATCGGCGAGTTCTTCGGCGCCAGGCAGAGCGTTCGACGTGGTCGTCATGTGTTGTCCCGGATAAGCGGGAGGCCGGCCAGCCGCCCGCCCTGCGTCCCCTTGCCGCCGCCTGGGGAAGCGAGCAGTAGCAGCCTCATCGCGTGTCCAGGCCGGCCGGCCGGACGATCTCCCGTTTGAGGATCTTGCCGGTCGGGCCCTTGGGCAGTTCGTCGACGATCCATACCTGCCGCGGGTACTTATACGCCGCGACCTGAGCTTTCACGTGCTCGCGCAGCTCCTCGGCCGTGGCGCCGGCGCCCGGCTTGAGCGCCACCGCCGCGCCGACCTCCTCGCCCAGGGCGGGGTGGGGGAGGCCGATCACGGCGGCCTCGGCGACTGCGGGGTGTTCGTAGAGCACTTCCTCGATCTCCCGCGGGTAGACGTTGTAGCCACCGCGGATGATCATGTCCTTCTTCCGGTCAACGATCATGAAGTAGCCATCCTCGTCGACTTTGCCCAGGTCACCAGTGCGGAACCAGCCATCCTTGATTGCCTTTGCGGTTTCCTCAGGCTTGCGCCAGTAGCCCTTCATCACGTTGTGGCCGCGGATCACGATCTCGCCGATCTCGCCGCCTGGGATCTCGTAGCCGCGGGAGTCGACGACGCGCATCTGCACTCCCCGGATCGGCGTGCCGATCGAGCCGGGCTTTCGCGCGCGGTCCGGGTGGTTGAACGAGGCCACCGGTGAGGTCTCGGATAGGCCATATCCCTCGAGCACCGGGCAGCCGAATGCCTCCTCGAATCCGCGCAGGATCTCGACCGGCAGCGCCGCGCCACCCGAGACGCAGACCCGAAGCTCCGACACGTCGTACGCCGCCCTGCCCGACTCGGCTAGCAGCGCAACGTACATCGTCGGCACGCCCGCGAAAACGGTCACGCGGTGCCCGGCGAGGATCTGCAGCGCCTCACCCGGGGCGAACCGGGGCAGCAGGGTCAGGCACGCCCCCGACGCGACGGCGGTGTTGAGGGTGCAGGTCTGCCCGAAAGAGTGGAACAGCGGAAGCCCGCCGAAGATCACGTCGCCAGCGACGAGCTGAATTAGATCGGTGCGCATCACCTCGGTATTGCGGGTGAGGTTTGCATGCGTCAACTCGGCGCCCTTCGGCCGGCCGGTGGTGCCCGAGGTGTAGAGGATCACGGCGGTATCCTCGTCGCCGCGGTCGGCGACCCGGTGTTCCGGGGTCGCCGAGGCCAGCAGATCGGCGAAGGTTGCGGGGTCGACGAGGATCGCGTCCGCATCCGCCTGCTGCGCGCCGCTGCGCGCGTCGCCGGAGAACGCGTGCCACGCGAAGATCAGGCGGGCCCCGGAGTCAGCGAGGTAGTAGGCGACCTCCCGCTTCTTGAGCAGCGGGTTCATCGGGACAACCACGCCGCCGGCCCGGAGCACGCCATAGTAGATAACGGCGAACTCGGCGACGTTGGGCAGCATGATGCCGACCCGGTCGCCAGACTTCAGGCCGCGATCGTGGAGCAGCCCGGCGACCCGGGCGGCCGCCTGATCGAGTTCCTGATACGTTGTCGCGGTCTCGCCGACCCGCACGGCGATCCGGTCGGCCTGCGCAGCAGCCGTGCCCACGAGATTCGATGCGAGGTTCATGTTGTGATCCTCCTTCGGCGGAGGAACCGCTGTCTACGCAGGTCGTGCATCATGGCTCTCTGCGTTTGCCTGATGGCGCGCAGCAAATCCTGATCATGACCGCTGCATGCCCGCTTGACACTGGCGGCCCGCATGGGCGGCGGTTCATCTTTGTGCTGTGTCACGGCAGCGACAAGTTGCGCAATGACGCACTCGCGGCTGAGCCAGAATGGTCGTCACAAGTGAAGGAGGCCTTCAGATGGCTGCCGACAGTTACGACGGCTGGGTCAACCCCGAGACCCAGGCGCTCAGCGAAGTACTCCAGGAGGACGCGAGCCTTCGCGGCCTGGTGGCGTTGCGCTATGCCACCATCCGCAATAGCGGGAAATCGGAAGGTCAGCCTGGTTCCGGCGACGCAGCTGACGCCATCCGTGCAACATGGCATGAAGTCCTCGACCGGGAAGAAGACGCTGCCACGCCATCCAGGCACGTCTTCTCGATGCTGCGCAGGGTGGGCTCGGCGGACCGGGTCAACTGGGCGGAACTCGGCCAGGCGCTACTCGACGGGCGACTAGGACCGTTCGACACCCCGGCCGAATAGCCGGCTGACCGGCGCGTTGTCGCCGGCCGGCAGGTCGGGGGCATGATAGCCGGATGATCGATCTGATCCTCCGCAATGCCCGCGTAGCGGGCCAGGACACGCTCACCGATCTCGGCATCGAGCACGGCGGTATCGTCGCCGTCGCTGACGACACGACCGCGACCGAGATCATCGACCTTTCCGGGCGCATGGTCACGCCGCCCCTGATCGAACCGCACATCCACCTCGACGCGGTGCTTACCGTCGGTCAGCCGCGGCCGAACGTGTCCGGCTCGCTGTTCGAGGGCATAGCAGTGTGGGCCGAGCGGGCTGCTGACCTGACATACGAGGACGTGCAGTCGCGGGTACGGCAGATCCTGCGCTGGCAGCTCGCCAGCGGCGTCCAGCATGTCCGCAGCCACGTCGACGTCTGCGATCCGAAGCTGCGGGCGCTGCGGGCGCTGGTTGACCTGCGCGAGGAGGTACGCGGCCTGATCGACCTGCAACTCGTCGCGTTCCCGCAGCAGGGCATCCTCGGCTTCGATGGCGGCCGGGAGCTGATGCGCAAGGCCGTCGAGCTGGGCGCGAATGTCGTCGGCGGGATCCCGCACTATGAGCTGACCCGCGAAGACGGCGTGGCGTCGGTCAAGTTCGCGATGGCACTCGCCGATGAGCACGGCCTGCGCGTCGACATCCACTGCGACGAGACCGACGACGATCACTCCCGCTTTGTCGAGGTGATGGCGGCCGAGACGATCCGGCGGAGCATGTCCGGCCGGGTCACCGCGAGCCACACGACAGCGATGCACTCGTATAACAACGCGTATGCTTACCGGCTGATCCAAAACATTGCCCGGGCCGGGCTGCACATGGTGACGAACCCGCTGGACAATGCCGTCCTGCAGGGACGCTTCGACACCGGGCCGATCCGGCGCGGCCACACCCGCGTGAAGCAGCTTCTCCAGGCCGGAGTCAACGTCTGTATCGGGCACGACTCCGTGATGGACCCGTGGTACCCGCTCGGGTACGGCGATCCGCTGCAGGCCGCGTTCGTGCTGGTGCACCTCGGGCAGATGTCCGGCGACAGTGAGCTGCGGCGGCTCATCGAGATGATCACGACGAATCCGGCCGAGGCGCTGGGTGTGCCCGGTTACGGGCTGCGCACTGGCGGGCCAGCGGACCTGGTCGTTTTCGACGCACAGTCGGCGGCGGACGCGCTGCGGCTGGTGGCGCCGCGCACGCTCGTCCTGCGCGGCGGGAAGGTGGTCGCACGGTCGACGCCGGCGCGGCACACGGTGGTCTGGGACGGCGTCGAGGAACAGGTCACCTTCAGGCGGAAGTGACCGGGGCGCTGCCGCGACGGCGTCCCGGCCACCACATGTCAGGCCGCCGGTTCGGCCACCGGCTCATCCGGGATCACGAGTGCCTCTTCGAGGTTCCTGTCGCCTTGCAGTCTGAAGAACAGCGCATAGAGGAGGGCGGCAAGCACGAAGCCAACCTCGAACGTCAGGTCGCCGAAGGCTGCGTTGTGCGTAGGCACGACGCCGATGTAGTCGGTCTGGTTTGCGAAGAGGTAGATCGACACCGCGATCGCGATGGCCATAGCGGCGAAGCCGGCCCACGGGTTGTGCTTGCGGTCGAAGAGGAATCCGTCGACTCGCTTCCCGCGCCGCAGGAACTGGTCGGCAAAGAAGACACCGAGCCACGGTCCGATCCAGTATGCAATGACAAGCAGGAAGTTGTTGTACTTCGTGCCGGCATCGTGCAGCCCGGACAGCGCCACGAAGAAGCCGACGACGCCGAAAACGCCCGCGACGATGGCCCGCCGCAGTGACAGCGGAAGCTTGATGCCGAGCGCCAGGAACGACATTGATCCGGAGTACACGTTGAGCGCATTGGCGCAGATCGCGCCGAGCGCGATGGCGAGCAACGTGACGTCAGCCATCCAGGTCGGCAGGTGGCTGGTGAAGCCCGCCGTTGGGTTGGCGCCGAACTTATCGGCGCTGGTGATAGTGGCGGCGGCCGCGCCCACGATCTCCAGCAGGACGCACGACAGGAACACGCCGAGACCGGCCCACAGGCCAGTGGCCTTCCGGTTCGTGTCTTTCGGAAGGTAGCGCGTGTAATCGCTGGCGTACGGGTTCCAGCCGGCCGCGTAACCGAACGCCGCTCCGAACGTGATCAGGAACCCGCCAGGAACGCCGGCGATGTGCGCGCCAGGGTGCGACTTGGACACGATCACGACCGAGGCGATGACAAAGACGACCACCAGGAACGGGAACGCCAGGCGCTCGAACGCGTGCACCAGGTTGTGGCCGAAGAACGCGACCGCGATCTGCACCAGCACGATGATCAACAGGCAGATCTTCGAGTTCCAGCCGAACAGCGCGTTCAGCGCAAACGCACCGCTGACGCTGTTGACAGCGAACCAGCCGATGCCGGCGACGACCGCGTTGAGGCCAGCGGGCAAGATGTTGCCGAGGAAGCCGAAGCCGATCCGGGACAGTACCATCTGCGGGACGCCGAACAGCGGCCCGCGGGCGGCGAGCGCGCCCATCGACACGGAGCCGAG
>Ga0070698_100000168_pt1 | contig 60404 bp, 55 predicted proteins | sample KBSK1502metaG_FD_65477 | JGI IMG/M metagenome (GOLD analysis project Ga0070698, IMG submission 65477) | Corn, switchgrass and miscanthus rhizosphere microbial communities from Kellogg Biological Station, Michigan, USA - KBS K1-50-2 metaG | ecosystem: Host-associated > Plants > Roots >...
GTTGTTCCCGCGGGCCGGTCGGCGCGAGCTGCTGGCGGTCCAGGACCTGGGCATCGAGCCCACGACGCTCAACCGCGACCCCGCCGACCTGCGGCACATCACAGTGACGGGGGGCGAGAATCGACTGGTGCACGTCTGGCTGGGGGCCGAGGGGCGCCTGGCCAAGGTCGAGATTCCCTCGCGCGGACTGGTGGCGGCGCGGCAGCCGGCGCGTTGAGCGGGTCGTCGCCGCCCGCCAGCCGGGTTACATTGTCGCGCGTCGAAACCTGCGGCGCTCACGCCGCGTACGAGGTGTCGTCCCAACGACCGGTCCAAGGATCCCCATGAGGCTTCTGTTGTGCTCCGTCGGGCTCGCCGTCTGCCCGGTGCTCGCGGTGTGCCAGCACCCCGTTCCTGCGAACCTGTCTCTCGCCGACGCCGTCACCCTCGCCCGCGCCAACAACCCGCTGTACCGCCAGGCGATCAACGACCGCGCCCCCGCCGCCTGGGGCGTGCGGAGCGCGTGGTCGACCCTGCTGGTGCCGAGCGTGAACGCGTCGGGCGGGATCGGGTACGCCGGCCCGGGCCAGCAGACGTTTCTCACGTCGAACTTTTCGCAGAGCGTCTCCACCGTGTCGTCCAGTTACAGCGTCGGCCTGGACTGGACCTTGAGCGGCCAGACGCTCACCCAGCCGGGGCTCCGCAAGGCGCAACTCTCGGCGGCGGACGCGGACGTCGCGGGCGCGGAGACGAACCTCGTCACGACCGTCACCCAACAGTACCTGACGGTGCTGCAGGCGCGGGACAACGCCGAAGTGGCGCGCCAGCAGCTGCAGCACGACGAGGAGTTCCAGAAGCTGGCGCAGGCGCGCTACGACGTCGGCCGCGCGTCGCTGATCGACGTGCGCCAGGCGCAGGTGGCTCGGGGACAGGCCGAAGTGGTGCTGCTGCGGGCGCGGACGGCGGTCCAGGTCGAAAAGCTCCGGCTGTTTCAGGAGATGGGCGTGACGGCCCCGGTGGACCTCGCGGCCGTGCAGCTCACCGATACTTTCACTGTGCAGGCGCCCACCTGGCAGCTGAACGACCTGCTCACGATGGCCGAGCAGCAGAACCCGGCGCTCAAGGCGCTGCGCGAGCGTGAGCACGCCGCCGCCTGGGGCGTCCGGGCCGCGACCGCGAGCTACGGCCCCTCGCTGTCGCTCTCGGCCGCCTGGTCGGGCTTTACGCAAAAGCTGTCGGACATCAACCCGACCATCGCCAGCGCGCGCTCGACCGCCGCGGCGGACTCGGCCACCTGTGCCTACGCCAACAGTGCGTGGCTCAACGCCGGCTCGGGGCAGCCGCCCCTCGATTGCACGCAGTACTCGTTCTCACCCGCGGCCGAGCAGGCGATCCGCAGCGCCAACAACGCCTATCCGTTCCACTTCACGCCGCAGCCGTTCCAGGCCAGGCTCACCGTGCGGATCCCGTTGTGGGGCAACTTCCAGCAACCGCTCGAGGTGTCCCAAGCCAAAGCGCAGCAGCAGGATCTCCAGGAGTCGGTGCGGGCGCGCGGACTGCAGCTCGAGACCGACGTGAGCGGAGCGTACCTGACGCTGCAGACGACGTATCAGGCGATCGCGATCCAGGACACCAATCGCACCGCGGCGCGTGAGCAGCTGCAGCTCGCCACGGAGCGCTACCGCGTCGGCTCGGGTACCTTCTTCGAGCTGCTCGACGCTCAGGTGGCGGCGCTGCGCGCCGAGACCGACTACGTCAATGCGATCTATGACTATCACAAGGCGCTGGCCACGCTCGAAGCGGCGGTCGGCCGGCCGCTGCGGTAAGGGGAGGAAGCGACTGCGATGTCCAAACGCAACAAGCTGCTAGTGGGAGCGGGGGCCGCAGTGCTGATCGTCGGGCTGGTGGCGATCAGCGCCGGCGCGCGCCGCGACCGCGGCCAGGAAGTCCGCTTCGAGAAGGTCACGCGGCGCGATCTGGTCGCGGCCGTGACGGCGAGCGGCAAGATCCAACCCAAGAAGAAAGTCGACATCTCGGCCGACATCACCGGGCGGATCACCAAGATCGCCGTCCGCGAGGGTGACTTGGTCACGCAGGGGCAGTTCCTGCTGCAAATCGATCCGACCATCTACCAGGCCAACCTGGAGCAGGCGGCCGCGACGCTGGCGTCGTCGCAGGCGGCCGCGGTGCAGGCCAAGGCGAACCAGGATCAGGCGGAGCGTGCCCTGCGGCGCACCAAGGAGCTCCACACCCAGAACCCCAATCTGGTGTCCACGGAACAGCTGGAGCAGGCGCAGACGGCGTTCGACATCGCCGAAGCGAACCTGACCGCGGCGCAGCATCAGGTCGATCAGGCGCGCGCGGCCATGCAGTCGGCCCGGGACAACCTGCGCAAGACCACGCTCATCGCGCCGATGGCCGGACGCGTCACCCGGCTCCCGGTCGAAGAGGGAGAGGTCGCCGTGCCGAGTACCTTCTCGAAGGACATCGGCCTGCTGATGACGATCTCGGACCTGTCGGTGATCCAGGCGAAGGTGAAGGTGGACGAGACCGACGTGGTACGGGTGCATCTGGGCGATTCGGTCGAGGTGTCGATCGACGCTTTTCCCGACACGACGTTCACCGGCCACGTGACCAAGGTGTCCAACTCGAGCGTCCTCAACGCCGGCCAGGCTGCGACGGGCCAAAGCGACCGTGCCGTCGACTACGAGGTCGAAGTCACGCTCGACAAGCCGCCGGTCGACACGCGCCCGGACTTGTCCGCCACGTCGCGGATCATCACGGATACGCGAAAGCAGGCCCTGTCGATTCCGATCATCGGGCTCACGGTGCGGGAGAACAAGCCGGTGTCGACGGAGAACCGCCCCGTGGACACCACGACCACCCGCAAGAAGAAGGAAACGGAGGGCGTGTTCACGGTGAAGGACGGCGTCGCGACCTTCCGCGCGGTCAAGGTCGGCATCGCGGGGGACGAGTATTTCGAGGTGACCGACGGCCTGAAAGACGGCGAGACGATCGTCGCCGGACCGTATCAAGCGATTCGCGATCTGAAGGACGGCGCCCGAGTGCGCGCGATGAAGCAGCCGGCGGACTCCACCAAGAAGAAGTCCGCGACGTGACCCTCCCCCAGACGTTCCGGACCGGGGACACGCCGCTCCCCAACATCATCATCCTCACGCACAAGCTCACGCGCGCCTACGACATGGGCGGTGAGGTCGTGCGCGCGCTGCAGGGCGTGAGCGTGCAGATCCGCAAGAACGAGTACGTCGCCGTGATGGGTCCTTCGGGATCGGGCAAGTCGACGCTCATGAATCTGATCGGCTGTCTCGACACGCCCACGTCCGGCGAGTACTGGCTCAACGGCCAGAAGGTGTCCGACCTGGACGACGACGAGCTGGCGCGGATTCGCAACAAGGAGATCGGGTTCGTCTTCCAGACGTTCAACCTGCTGCCCCGCGCCAGCGCGCTCCATAACGTGGAGCTGCCGCTCATCTACGCAGGCGCCGGCGCGCGCGAGCGCCGCGCGCGGGCGGCGCGGGCGCTCGAGCGCGTGGGGCTGGGCGACCGCATGGAGCATCGGCCCAACGAGCTCTCGGGCGGGCAGCGCCAACGGGTGGCGATCGCGCGCGCGCTGGTGAACGACCCCTCGATCCTGCTCGCCGACGAGCCCACGGGCAACCTCGATTCCACCACTAGCGGCGAGATCATGGCGGTCTTCCGGGACCTGCACCGTCAGGGGCAGACGATCGTGATGGTGACGCACGAGCACGACATCGCGGCCCACGCGGCGCGCGTGGTGACCCTGCGCGATGGGCTGATCGCCAGCGACCAGCTGCAGGCCGCCTAGATGCCGCTGTTCGAGGCGCTGCGCCTCGCCCTCCAGACGATCCGGACCCAAAAGCTGAAGAGCGGCTTTTCGCTGCTCGGCGTGTTCATCGGTGTCGCCTCGCTCATCGGCGCCTGGTCCATCGTGAACGGCGTCAACCGCTACATGACCGAGAAGTTCGCTCAGACGCTCTTCGGCGTGAACACGTTCCAGCTGCGGCGCCGCCCGATGTTCACGCCGAACGTTCCCGACTCGGTGTGGCGGGCGTGGGCGCGACGGCCCCGCATCCGCTTCAGCGACGCGGAGGCGCTGACCGCCGGCTTCACCGTGCCGGTCGTCACGGCCTGGCAGTCGAGTGAGAACAACACCGTGACGTACCGCGATAAAACCGCCCGGGACATCGAGCTGACCGCCGCGAGCGAGCGCTACTTCGAGATCAAGAACCTGCGAGTCGCCATCGGGCGGGCGTTCACCTCGCAAGAAAATCGCTCTGGGGCGGCCGTGGCCGTGCTGGGCGACGCGGTCGCCCAGCGATTGTTCGTCGATCGTTCCCCGCTGGACCGCAGCGTCCGGATCGCCGGCACCGCGTACCGTGTGATCGGGGTGGTGGAGAGACAGGGCAGCATCCTCGGCTTTCCCCTCGACCGCTTCGTCGTGGTGCCGGCCCTGTCGCCCGCGCAGAATCTCGTCAATCCCCCCGGCATCCTCGACGCCTTCCTCGTGAAAGCGCAGAGCGAGCCCGAGATGCGCCTGGCCATGGACCAGGCCGAGGGGATCATGCGCAGCCGCCGCCACTTGCGGCCGCGGCAGGACGACAACTTCGCGCTCGACACGTCCGAAGGCGTGCAGCGCTTTTGGGCGGGCATCAGCCGGATCCTCGTGGTCGTGCTGCCGGGGGTGGTGCTCGTTTCGCTCGTGATCGGCGGCATCGTGATCATGAACATCATGCTCATGGCGGTGGCGGAGCGGACGCGCGAGATCGGCCTGCGGAAGTCGCTGGGCGCGCGGCGCCGCGACGTGCTGCGGCAGTTTCTCGCCGAATCGGCGGCGATCGCCACCGTCGGCGCGGCGTTCGGCGTCGTGGCCGGCATCGGGCTCACCCTGCTCATCGGCGCGGCCTCGCCCCTGCCGGCGAGCCTGTCGCCGGTGTCGATCGTGCTGGGCGTGATCATGGGCGCGGGGGTGGGGGTCGTCGCGGGCGTCTATCCCGCCAGCCGCGCCGCGCGGCTCGATCCCATCGCCGCGCTGCGGCAGGAGTAGCCGTGACCGCCCTGTTCGAAGGGGTCGGCATCGCCCTCGCGTCGCTGCGCGCGCACAAGATGCGCGCCGCCCTCACGATCCTGGGCGTCGCCATCGGCGTCACGGTCGTCATGGTCATCGGGGCGTTGATCAGCGGGTTCAACAAGGGCATCTCCGACATGCTCTCTTCGCTCGGCCCCAAGACGTTCTGGGTCGGGCGCTATTGGGGCGGCCAGGGCGACGAGGACCCGGAAGACCCCGATCCGTGGCGACGGCGTCCTCCACTCACCATGGACGAGGCCGCCCGGCTCGGGCAGCTGCCCTCGATCGCCTTTGTGGTGGTCGACGAAAACACGTCGGCGGACATCGACTTCGAGGGCCACCGCCTCTCGGCCATCAGCGTGCGGGGCCGCAACGCCGACTGGCCCAAGATCGAGGGCGGCGCCATCCACCCCGGCCGTTCGTTCAGCCATGTCGAGGACGCGGCCAACAGTCACGTCGCCGTCGTCAACACGAAGCTCGCGGAGAACCTGTTCGGCCAGCGGGACCCGATCGAGCGGCGCATCAAGATCAGCGGCGTGCCGTACGACGTGATCGGCGTGTACGACCCGCCGCCCCACCTGTTCGGCGGCGAGGAACGGCCCCAGGCCATGATTCCCCACGGGACCTTCACCAAGGACCTGCAGTACTGGCGCGGCTGGATGGACATGTTCGTCGTTCCCCACGACTCGGTGTCCCTGGAGCGCGCGATGGACGACGTCACCATGGCCCTGCGCACGATGCGCGGGCTCCGGCCCGGGCAGCGCAACAACTTCGATGCCGTCACCCAGGAAGTGTACGTCAAGGCCATCAACAGTTTCACCCTCGTGGCGCGGGTCCTCATGATCGCGCTCTCGATGGTCGGCTTGATGGTCGGGGGCATCGGCGTGGTCGCGATCATGATGATTTCGGTCACGGAGCGCACCCGGGAGATCGGCGTGCGCAAGGCGCTGGGCGCCACGCGGCGCGAGATCCTGTGGCAGTTCCTGGTCGAAGCGGCGACGCTCACGCTGGTGGGCGGGATCGTCGGCATGATCATGGGCTGGCTCGTGTCGTTGGTGCTCGCGGGCGCCACCCCGGTCCCGGCCTACGTGCCGCTCGGCTCCGTCATCGTCGCGCTGGGCGCTGCCGCGGTCACGGGCCTGCTGTTCGGTATCTATCCCGCGAGCAAAGCGTCGCGTCTCGATCCGGTCGAGGCGCTGCGTTACGAATAGATGGCGTTCTGGGAGGCCGTGCGTCTCGCCCTGCAAACCATCCGGGCACAGAAGCTCAAGAGCGCCTTCTCGATTATCGGTGTGTTCATCGGCGTGATGTTCCTCATCGCCGTCGTGTCGGTCGTGCAGGGAATGAACCGCTACATGACCGACAAGTTCGCCGGGACCCTGCTCGGCGTGAATACGTTCCGGCTGCGGCAGTTTCCCGACGTCCAGCTCGGCAATGTGACCGACTCCACGTGGCGGCTGTGGCGCCGGCGGCCACGGGTGACCTACGACGATGCGCAGGCGGTCATGCGCGGCGTGGTGGTCCCGGTGCTCGCCGCGTGGGAGTCGAGCACCCGCACCACGCTCGTGGCCGGGCGCAAGCAGGCGAAGGACGTGGAGGTCACGGCGGCGACGGAGCTCTACTTCGACATCCGCTCCCTCGCCGTCGAGCGCGGTCGCCCCTTCACGGGGCAGGAAGTGCAAGCCGGAGTGCCCGTGCTCGTGCTCGGGTACGAGTTGGCCGACAAGCTGTTCGAGGGTCAGGATCCGATCGGCCGCGAGGTGAAGATCTTCGACCTTCCCTACCGGGTGATCGGGGTGGTGGAGAAGCAGGGCAACCTGTTCGGCCTGTCGCTCGACAAGTTCGCGGTGGCACCCGCGAGCGCCCCGCTCAAGCGCTACGTCAACCAGCCACGCGTGGTGGACGCCGTGGCGATGAAGGCGCGCTCGCCGCTCGAGATGCGCGACGCGCTGGCGCAGGCCGAAGCGATCATGCGCAGCCGGCGGCACCTGCGCCCGCGCCAAGCCGACGACTTCACCCTCGAAACCGCCGACGAGGTGCTCGATTTCTGGGGGAAGATCAGTCGCGTGCTGTTCGTGGCGCTCCCGGGTCTCGTGGCCGTGTCGCTGGTCGTGGGCGGGATCGTCATCATGAACATCATGCTGATGGCGGTGGCCGAGCGCACGCGTGAGATCGGTATCCGCAAGTCGCTGGGCGCCCGGCGACGCGACATCCTGCGGCAGTTCCTGGTCGAGGCCACGACGCTCGCCACGGCGGGGGCCTCGGGGGGTGTCGTCCTGGGCATCGGACTGGCGGGTGCGGTGGCGGCGCTCACCCCGCTCCCCGCCGCGGTCGCGCCCTGGTCGATCCTGGTCGGCGTCGCCCTGGGCGGCGGCGTCGGGATCGTCGCCGGCGTGTATCCCGCGACTCGCGCCGCGCGACTCGATCCGATCGCCGCCCTGCGGCACGAGACATGACCGGGGGGGCGCTGTTCGAAGGCGTCGGCATCGCGCTCGATTCGCTGCGCAGCAACAAGCGGCGGGCGGCGTTGACGATTCTCGGCGTCGCCATCGGCGTGACCGTCGTGATGGTGATCGCCGCGATGATCAGCGGGATCAACCAGAGCGTCTCGAGCGTGATCGAATCCATCGCCCCGCGCACGTTCCTGGTGTGGCGTTTCTTCCAGGCCGGGGTGAACGTCTCGGACGGCTCCGACGAGTCCAGCCCGTGGCGGCGCAACCCGGAGATCGTGGAGATCGAGGCCGATCGGATCGCCGTGCTCCCCTCCGTGCGCTATGTCACCCGGCGCGACGAGAGCTCCGCGACCGTGGAGTACGGCGACCGGCGGCTCGAGTCCGTCAATATCTCCGGGTTGTCCGCGCAATGGGTGGAGGTGAACGGCGGCGACGTCCATCCCGGGCGCACCTTCACGCGACTGGAAGACGTCGCGAACGACGCCGTGGCGGTCATCAACACGAAACTCGAGGAACAGCTATTCCGCGGGCGCGACCCGATCGGCCAGACGATCCACGTCGCCGGCGCGCCGTTCAAGGTGATCGGCGTCTATACGCCGCCCCCCAGCCTGTTCAGCGGCGCAACGCCGCCGTCCGTCGGCATCCCGCACGGCGCGTTCGTCAAGCACGTGCCCTACGTCAAGGGATGGATGCGGCTTGCGGTCGCCCCCGCGCCGGCCTACACGCAGCAGCAGGCGATGGACGAAGTGGTGGCGACGTTGCGCTCACTGCGCGGGCTCAAGCCGGCGCAGGAAAACAACTTTTCGATCGTCACCCAGGACAAGCTGCTGGACTCCTGGAACAAGGTCACCGGCATGTTCTTCCTCGTGATGCTGGTGCTCTCGTCCATCGCGTTGATGGTCGGGGGCGTCGGCGTGGTCGCGATCATGATGATCTCGGTCACCGAGCGCACGCGGGAGATCGGCGTTCGCAAAGCGCTCGGAGCGACACGGCGCGCCATCCAGTGGCAGTTCCTCGTCGAAGCCTCGACCCTCACGCTCGTGGGGGGCGCCGTCGGCATGCTCGCCGGGGGCGTGGTCGCGCTCGCCGTGTCGAGCCTGACGCCGATCCCGGCGCACGTCCCGCTGTGGTCGGTGCTCGCGGCCCTTGCCGCCTCCGCCCTCACCGGGATCGGATTCGGCCTGTATCCCGCAAACAAAGCGTCGCGGCTCGATCCGGTAGAGGCGCTGCGGTACGAGTGACGGCAATGCGGAATGCGGAGTGCGGAATGCGGAATTGAAAGTCCGCCGGTCCATTCCGCATTCCGAATTCCGCATTCCGCACTAGCTTCCAGCCCCATGCCCCTCTCCGAAGCGATTCTCCAGGCGCTCCAGACCGCGTGGAGCCACAAGCTCCGCTCGTTCTTCACGTTGCTCGGGATCATCGTGTCGGTGGGGTTCCTCGTGGCCGTGGTCGCGGTGATCCAGGGCATGAACGCGTACGTGCGCGAGCGCATCGCGGGCGCGATCGTCGGGGTCAACGCCTTTCAGATCCGGCGGGACCCGATCCAAGTCGGGTTCATCGACGACGAAGCCTGGAAGAAGATCCAGCGCCGGCCGATCATCACCGCCGAGGACGCCGCCCACGTGGAGCGCGCGGTGCCCGACGCGGAGGCGATCTCCCTCCAGTCCGGGTGGCCGACCCCGATGGCGGACGTGCAGTGGCGCAACCGCACGGTGGGCGACGTGCTCGTCTTCGGCGTCACGCCCCCGTTCGTCGTCGTGCAGGATTACGCGTTCGCGGCTGGGGCGCCGTTCACGGACGTGGACCAGCGGCAACGGAGGCTCGTCGCGGTGCTGGGCTTCGATGTGGCGGAGAAGCTGTTCGGCGCTCCGGAGCTCGCTGTCGGCAACGCGATTCGCATCCGCGGTGCGCAACTCACGATCACGGGTGTCATCGCCAAGAAAGGCACCGTGCTGGGGCAGTCCTGGGACGGGTTCGTCATGCTCCCGCTCACCACGTTCGAGGCCCTGTACGGACGGCGCCAGACCACCGTGATCTCGGTCAAGATGCCGGCGGCCGCGCGCGTGGCCGACGGGATGTTGCGCGCCGAGGAGGCGATGCGGATCGCGCACCGGCTGCGCCCCGCGCAGGAGGACGATTTCACGGTCGACACGGGCGAAGGACTTATCGCCTTCTGGGGCAAGCTCACGCGGGTGATCTTCACGGTCGTGCCCGCCGTGGTGGGCATCGGAATCGTGGTCGGCGGCATCGTGATCATGAACATCATGCTCATGAGCGTCACCGAGCGCACCCGCGAGATCGGGATCCTCAAGTCGCTCGGCGCCTCCCGGCGCGACATCCGGCGCCAGTTCCTCGCGGAGTCGGCGATCCTGTCCCTGCTCGGCGGCATCGCGGGCCTGCTCGCCGGGAGCGCGCTCGCCGCCCTAGTCCAGATCGCGTCTCCCCTGCCCGCCCGCGTGACGGCCTGGTCGGTGGCGGTGGCGCTCAGCCTCGGCATCAGCGTGGGGATCGTGTTCGGCGTCTACCCGGCCCATCGGGCCGCGCGCCTCGACCCGATCGAAGCGCTGCGCGCCGAGTAGTATGGCGTTCCACTCGATTCGCGAAGGCTGGCTGATCGCCGTCGACCAGCTCCGCGTCAACAAGCTGCGCTCGGGGCTCACCATTCTCGGGGTCGTGATCGGGATCGCCACGGTGATGGCCATGGCGTCGATCGTCGCGGGGTTCCGGGAGCAGATCGTCAACACGCTCGAGGTCGTCGGGCCCACCACGTTCCGCATCCTGCGGTTCTTCTCGTCCACGCCGCTCAATCCCGACGCGTTGCCGCGCGAGGTGCGGATCCGTCCCGCCCTCGCACCCCGGGAAGCCGAGGCCATCGCGCGCTTGCCCGAGATCCACTACGCCGCGATCTGGACGCAGGTGTTCTACCGGTTCGAATACGCCGGCGCCCACACCCAGACCCTCGGCGTGTTCGGCGCGGACGATCGTTACATGGAGATCCTGGGCGGGGAGCTGGCGCGGGGCCGGGTGTTCACGACGGCGGAGCTGCGCGGTGGGGCGCCCGTGGCGGTCGTCGAGCAGCGCACCGTGGACCGGCTGTTCGGGGCGCGCGACCCCCTCGGAGAGATCGTGCGCATCGGCGGCCGCCCGTTTCGCGTGATCGGCGTGTGGCGGCGGCCGACCAACATCTTCGAGGTGCCCGGCGCGCCGGAGATCGCCGGCATCGTCCCGTTCGAGGCGGCCCACCAGCGCTTCCCGATCGACCGGGTGAACGGCCTCATCATCCTCGTGAAGCCGCGCCCCGAGGTGAGCGTGGCGCGCGCGATGGACGCCGCCACGTTGCAGCTGCGGCGACTGCGGGGGCTGCGAGTGGGCGAGCCCAACAGCTTCGACCTGCTGACGTCGGACCAGGTGCTCGGTATCTTCGACAGCCTCACGTTCGCGTTCTTTTTCGTGATGCTCGTGCTCTCGAGCATCGCGTTGCTGGTCGGCGGGATCGGGGTAATGGCGATCATGATGGTGTCGGTGACGAGCCGGACGCGGGAGATCGGCCTGCGCAAGGCCATGGGCGCCACTCGCCGCGACGTCCTGTGGCAGTTCCTCGTGGAGGCGGCGACCCTGACCTTGATGGGCGGCCTGCTCGGCATCATGCTGGGGACGGTGACTGGGGAATTCCTCAAGCGTCTGCTCGATTTCAGCACCACCGTGCCGGTGTGGAGCGCCGCGATCGCGACCATCGTGTCGATCGCGGTGGGCGTCGTGTTCGGCATCGCGCCGGCGGCGCGGGCGGCGAAGCTGGACCCGGTGGAAGCGTTGCGATACGAATGACAAACAATGCGGAGTGCGGAATGCGGAATGCGGAATTGCAGGGGAAGGTACGATCTCCGAAGCCAGCCGCTTGCTTCGACACGTGCGCGGTACATTCCGCACTCCGCATTCCGCATTCCGCACTTGGTGGCCTGCCATGACCTCCCAGTACGTGGATCTGCTCGCCATCGCCGCCCATCGCGACGATGTCGAGCTCACCTGCGGCGGCACGCTCGCCAAGGCGGTGCGGGCAGGCCACCGTGTCGGAATCCTCGATCTCACCCAGGGCGAGAGCGGTACCCACGGCGACGCGGGCCTACGCGCCGCGGAGGCCGAGCGCGCGGCCCAGGCGCTGGGCGTGCAGGTGCGCCTCAATGCCGGGCTCCCGGACGCGCACCTGGCGAACGACGAGTCGTCGCGTGCGATCGTCGTCACGTGGGTCCGTCAGACGCGACCGCGGGTGGTGATCCTGCCGTTTCCGGTCGGCCGGCACCCGGACCACCGGATCGCATCGGAGCTGGGACGGGACGCGTGCTACCTGGCGGGCCTCGCCAAGTACGGGTCGGGGGGTGGCCCGCACCGACCGTTCAAGCTGCTGTACGCGCTGGCGTACCGCGAAGACCCGGTCAAGCCCACGTTCGTGGTCGACGTGTCGGACACGTTTGAAGCCAAGATGACCGCGATCCGTTGCTACGCGTCGCAATTCGACGGGGCGAAGGCGGCCGGCGAGATCTTCCCCACCGGCCAGGACCTGTACGAGCTGATCCGGGTGCAGTCGGCGCACTACGGCTCGCTCATCCGCCGGCCGTACGGCGAGCCGTTCTTCTGCCACGAGACGCTCGAAGTCCAAGACGTGCTGCAGCTTGGCGTGCAGTCCCTGTAGCGTCTAGATTCACCACATGCCCAAGCGGCTGGTCTATCTGGACAACGCGGCCACGACGCCGGTGCGGCCCGAGGTGCTCGAGGCGATGCTGCCCTACCTGGGGCGCGACGTGTTCGGGAACCCCTCCTCGGCGCACCGTTTCGGGCGCGCCGCGCGCGCGGGCGTGGAAGAGGCGAAGCGCGCCATCGCGGAGGCGCTTGGTGCCGAGCCCGGACAGGTGATCTTCACCTCGGGCGGCACCGAGGCGGACAACCTGGCGGTGATCGGCGCCGCGCTCGCGGCACGCGATCGCGGCGGACCGTTCCGGGTCGCCGTGTCGGCCATCGAGCACAAGGCGGTGCTCGCGGCCGCGCATGCCGTCGTTCATCTCGGCGGTGAGGAAATCATCCTTCCCGTAGACGGGGGGGGCGCCGTATCGGCGGAGGCACTGGACGAGGCGCTCGAGCGCGGCGTCGCGATCGCGTGTGTGATGTGGGTGAACAACGAGGTGGGCGCGGTGCAAGCGGTCGCGCGGCTCGCCGCGCGATGTCGCGAGGCCGGCGTCCCCTTCCACGTGGACGCCGTGCAGGCCTTCGGGAAGATCCCCGTCTCGCTCCGCGATGTTCCATGCACCCTGCTCACCCTCTCCGGCCACAAGATCGGCGCCCCAAAGGGGATCGGGGCGCTCATCGTGCGCGACCGGCACGTGGTGGAAGCGATCATCCACGGCGGCGGCCAGCAGTTCGGCATCCGCCCCGGCACGGAGAACGTGCCCGGGATCGTGGCCCTCGGGAAGGCGGTGGAGCTGGCCGCGCGCGAGCAGGCCGAGTTCGCCGCCCGCGTGGCCGCGCTGCGCGACGAGCTCGAGCGCCGGCTGCTCGCCGTCGTCCCGGACGCCGTGATCAACGCCGCCCGCGGGCCGCGCGCGCCGCACGTCTCCAACGTGTCGATTCCGGGCACGGACAGCGAGGCGCTGCTGATGCACCTCGACCTCGCGGGAATCGCGTGCTCTTCCGGGTCCGCCTGCTCGACCGGGGCGGTCGAGCCCTCACACGTGCTCACCGCCATGGGGGTTCCGCGCGAGCTGGGCGTCGCGGCGCTCCGCTTCTCGTTCGGGAAGGACAACACCATGGAGGACGTCGATACGGTCATCGGTGCCATGCCAAAGATCGTCGGCAAGGTCCGGCAGTTGTCGGCCGTCCTGCACCGGTGATTCAAATGCGGAGTGCGGAATGCGGAGTGCGGAATAGAGCGCGCGAGCGTCGTGCCCCATCGCTCGCTTCCGAGATCGAAGGTTCCCCATCGATTCCGCACTTCCCATTCCGCATTCCGCACTGGGGTGGGGGGCGGCGGTGAGGGAGCGCGTTCTCGTCGCGATGTCGGGCGGGGTGGACAGCTCCGTCGCCGCGGCGCTGCTCGTGGACGCGGGCTACGACGTCGTCGGCGCCACGATGAAGCTGTTCTGCTACGGCGACGCCGTGCCCGACCGGCCCTGCTGCTCGCTCGACTCGATCACCGACGCGCAGCTCGTGGCCCACCGGCTCGGCATCCCGCACTACGTGCTGAACCTGGAGGACCGGTTCGGGCGCGACGTGATCGCCGATTTCGTCAGCGAGTATGCCCGCGGCCGCACGCCGATCCCGTGCGTGCGCTGCAATTCCTTCACCAAGTTCCGTGACTTCCTGCACCACGCCGACGCGCTCGAGTGCGCCTACGTCGCCACGGGCCACTACGCCGTCGCTAGGGACGGGGCGCTGTTCCGCGGGCACGACCCGCAGAAGGACCAGTCGTATTTCCTCTGGGGCATCGATCGCTCGGTCATCGCGAGGATGCTCACGCCCGTGGGCGGCCTCACCAAGCGGGAGACCCGCGCGGTCGCGCGACGGCTCGGCCTCGTCACGGCCGACAAGCCCGAATCCGTCGAGATCTGCTTCGTTCCCGACGACGACTACGTCGGCGTCCTCGAGCGCCATCTCCCGGCGGACGCTCCGGCCCTCGCGCCCGGACCGCTGGTCACGGCGGGCGGTGCGATCGTGGGCGAGCACGCCGGCTTCGCCCGCTACACCATCGGACAGCGCCGCGGCCTCCCCGGCGGATTCCGTGAGCCGATGTACGTCGTCGCCATCCGGCCGGAGACGCGGGAGGTCGTGATCGGGCCGGGAGACGAGCTGTTCGGCCACGCGGTCACGCTCGACGAGGTGAACTGGCTCGCCGAGCCGCTAGCGCCGGGCGACGCCGCCTTCGTGCAGTGCCGCTACCGCGCGGCGGCGGTGCCCGGCCGCGTGCGGGAGCGCGCGGGCGACGGACTCGTACTCGATCTCGCCCAGCCCGTACGGGCGATCACGCCCGGGCAGTCCGGCGCCCTGTACGACGCGGACGAGCGCCTGCTCGGTGGGGGCGTGATCGCGTAACAGGAGCCGTGCGCCCACGCCGACTGCGCAGCGGCGCTCCACAGGCGAACCCCCGCCGGGCCTGGCCGGGCGGGGGTTTTTGTCTTAGTTGGTCAGGTGGAGAGTGAGCAAATGGTCTATCGCGCCGTCGCCGACTGCCTCGTGCTGGTGCACGCTGGCTTCGTCACGTTCGTGATGCTGGGCGGATTCCTCGCCTGGCGCTGGGGCCGGGTGGTCTGGGCCCACGTGCCGGCCGCCTTGTGGGGCGCGGCCATCGAGTACGCTGGCTGGGTCTGCCCGCTCACGCCGCTCGAGAACGCGCTGCGCACTCGGGCCGGACTGGAGGGCTATCGGGGCGGGTTCGTCGAGCACTACGTTATCCCGGTCCTCTACCCGGCGGGACTCACGCCGCCAACCCAGATCCTGCTCGGCAGCGTGGTGCTGATCGTGAACCTCGTCGCCTACACCGTCCTCATCCGCCGCGCCCTTCGGGGAGGGGGAGGCTGACCCTATGACCACACGCCGCGGTTTCCTCGAGTCGCTCCTCACCGCCGGTGCCGCCCTCCCGGCGCTCCGGGACGACGCGCTCCCGCGGCTCGCGCGCATCGCCCGGCACGTGGACCGCCGGCCTACCGACGACGTCACACGCGACGAGGACTTCTGGCTCGAGGTCCAGCAGGCCTTTACGCTCGATCGCACGATCATCAACCTGAATAACGGCGGGGTGAGCCCGAGCCCACGCGTCGTGCAGGACGCGATGCGCCGCTACCTCGAGTACTCCAACACCGCGCCCGCCTATACCATGTGGCAGGTGCTCGAGCCGGAGATCGAGGCCGTGCGGCACCGCCTCGCGGCGAGCTTCGGCTGCGACCCCGAGGAGATGGCGATCACACGCAACGCGAGCGAAGCACTCGAGATCGTGCAGCTCGGGATCCCGCTGGAGCGTGGGGACGAAGTACTGACGACCACTCAGGACTACCCGCGCATGCTCACGACGTGGCACCAGCGCGAGCGGCGGGAGGGCATCGTGCTGCGCGAGATCGGCTTTCCCGTGCCGCCACCGTCCCAGGACGATTTGGCCGACCGCTTCGCGCGCGCCATCACTCCGAAGACCAAGGTCATCCACGTTTGCCACATCACGAACCTCACGGGGCAGATCTTCCCGATCCGCAAGATCGTCCGATTGGCGCGGGAGCGTGGGATCGAGGTGATCGTGGACGGGGCCCACGCGTTCGCACACTTCCCGTTCACCCGCGACGAGCTCGACTGCGACTATTACGGCACCAGCCTCCACAAGTGGCTGCTGGCGCCGCACGGCACCGGGTTCCTGTACGTGCGGAAGGCGAAGATCGAGCGGCTCTGGCCGCTCATGGCGGCCCCGCCCGAGATGAGCCGCGACGTCCGGAAGTTCGAAGAGATCGGGACCCACCCCGCCGCGAACCACAACGCCATCGCCGAGGCGCTCACGTTCCACGAGGGGCTCGGACCCGAGCGAAAGGCCGCGCGCTTGCGGTACCTGTTCCAGCGCTGGGCGAAGCGGCTGGACCAGAGGCCGGTCGTGAGGATCCTCACCCCGTACGACCCCGCGCAGTCGTGCGGGCTCGCGAGCCTCGCAGTCGAGGGGCTGGACGTCAACAAGCTCGTCGCCTTCCTTTGGGACAAGCATCGTATCCTCGTCACGCCGATCGTGCACAAGGAGTTCAGCTGCGTGCGCGTGACACCGAACGTGTACACGACACTCGCGGAGGTCGATCGCTTCACGGACGTGATGGAAGACGTGATTCGAAAGGGGCTGCCCGCATGAACCGGACGATCGCGGGGATCGCACTCGCTTTGGCGTTGACGGGCTGCGGTAGCGGGCGGTCCGGCAGGGCCGGTAGCGCGGCCGCCGACACGCTCACCGAGCGGCAGCGGGACTCGATCCTGGCCCGGTCGCGCATCCCGGGCGCGAGCGGGGTCGGCGCCGCGTTGCGCGCCGCCGATTCCACCAACGCGAGAGTTCGGGCGGCGGACAGCGTCGCGCCGTGAAGCCGGTCGTCTGGGCCAGCGTGTGCGTCCTGGGCGCGTGCGCCCCCTCCAACCCCTGCACCGCCGCGGCGATGCACCTGCAGACTCTCTATGCCCAACGCTACGTCGGTCACTGGCTGGTGGCCCGGGGCGACACGCTCACCCTCCCCGAGCTGGGCGACCGTTTCAAGCTGACCGACGTGATCCTGGACAGCACGCGGGTCGTGGTGGGCCGCACCTGCCACTTCAGGGGCACGCTCATCTTCCGAGTGCCGCCCGACACGCTCCCGGTCACGTGGGTGGGCTACCCGGAGCAGACCCTGGTGTACGGGTGGCCAGCCACGCTCGGGCCGTTCGCCGGCATCGGAGCGTCGCGCGTGGGCGACTCGCTCGCGGGAGCGATCCTGTTCGATTCGCGGCTGGGTGTGCGGGCGCGCCCGGGCGCGACAGCGCGCTTCGTCGCAGGCCGCGCGCGCAACTGAGCGACGCCGTATCTTAGGGAGCGCGCCACAACGGGGGAGACCGTGGACGGGCAGCGCGTGGTGTCGTACAGCAGCATGCTCGGCATCGCGTTCGGTGGATTCACGTGGGTGGTCGTGGCGGGCAACCTCATCCACGAGCCCTCGGTGAGCCTCGCGGGAGCCCTGCTCGGTGTCGGCGTCTTGATCGTGGGCGGGCGGGCCCTGCTGCGCTACCCCGCGCGCCGCGGCCTCGTGATGGGCATCGCCGTCCTCTTCGTCGTGTTCGCGGACTGGGCATTCCTCCGGATCGTGCTCCCGCGGATCCCCGAGGGGGGCAGTATCTACGTCGGCACGTCCCGTTCCGCCTATGCCGCCCTGCAGCCGATCCTGATCGTGGCGGGACTGGCCGGTAGCGGCCTCGTGCTATGGGACCTGCTGTTCCGGAGACCGTGACATGTCTCTCACCACGGCCGAGCGCGCCACCCTGATCGAGCGGTACGCCCACGGGCCGGCCCTGCTCGCCGCGGCGCTCGCCAAAGTGCCGCGCGACGCGCTCAAGTGGAAGCCCGGACCCGATCGCTGGTCGGCGCACGAAATCGTGGTCCATTGCGCCGACAGCGAGACGAATGCCCACATGCGACTGCGCTACTTGCTGGCGGAGCCCGAGCCCCTGATCGTCGGATACGACCAGGACCGCTGGGCGAAACGCTTCGATTACCACGCGCATCCGCTCGACGCGGCGCTGGCCACCGTGAACGCCGTGCGCGCGAACACCGTGCCGCTGCTGGAGCGCGCGACCGAGCAGGACTGGCGCCGGGTGGGCCGGCACACGGAGTCGGGCCCGTACAGCGCGGAGGACTGGCTGGCGGTCTACGCCGAACACCTGGAGAAGCACTCGCGCCAGATCGAGGGCAACCTCGAGGCCTGGAGAAAGCAAGCACGATGAAGGGCTTCTTCTATCGCCTCGTCATCACGGCCCTGGGCCTGTGGGCCGCCGAGACCATAGTCCCCGGGATCCACATCGACCGCTGGGACCACCTTCTCGTGGCCGCGCTGCTGCTCGGCATCGTGAACGCGGTGATTCGGCCGGTCATCCTCATCCTCACGCTTCCGCTGACGGTGCTGACGCTGGGCCTGTTCATTTTCGTGGTGAACGGGATCTCGTTCTACCTCGTCGGCTGGCTCGTACCGGGATTCTCGGTGAGCGGCCTCGGCGCCGCCGTGCTCGGGTCCATCGTGGTGGGGCTCACGGGGTGGTTCGCGTCGGCGTTCGTGGGTGGATCAGGCAGGATCGAGCGCTATCGTCGCATCGAGGTCACGGGACGCCACCTCGACTGATGGATCGCCTGTTCGCCACTCTCGGCGCGGTGTCGGCGTTTCTCGCCGTGGCCGCGGGCGCGTTCGGCGCGCACGCGCTGCGCACCCGCCTCTCCCCGGACCTGCTCGCCGCATTCGAGACCGGCGCGCGCTACCAGATGTACCACGCCCTCGCCCTGCTGCTCGTCGCCTGGGCGGCGACCCGCTGGTCGGGACCGCCCATCCGGGCCGCGGGGTGGCTGTTCGTCGCCGGGACCGTGATCTTCTCCGGCTCGCTCTATGTGCTGGCCCTCACCGGCGCGCGCGGCTTCGGCGCCGCGACGCCGCTGGGCGGCCTCGCGTTCCTCGCCGGCTGGTTGGCCCTCACCGTGGGTATCTGGCGAGGCTGACCGACACTCGAACCTCAACGGAGCGTCTCGCAAGCGACATGATCCTCGCCACTCTCGTCGTCTCGACCGCCTTCCTCCAAGCGCCCGCCCTGCCGCTCACCGCCGCGCCGACACGCCCACTGGGCACGCTGCGCGAGCAGGCCGCGGTCGAGCAGGAGTGGCTGCGCTATCGGCTCGACTCGGTGCTCCCCCGGCTGATGCGGCAGTATCACGTCGCGATGTGGGTGGTGCCCATGCGTGAATACAACGAAGACCCCGTGTTCTGGTCCCTCGTCTCGGCCACGACGTTTTTCGCGCGGCGCCGCACGATCTACGTGTTCTACGATCGCGGGCCCGAGCGCGGCGTCGAGCGGCTCGCCCTCGGCGGCACGTCCCAGGGCGGTGTGTACGACGTCTACCACGCGAGGGACGCGATCGACCCGTCGATCGGCCGCCGGCCCGAGCTGGTGGGCCAGGCCCAGTGGGATCTGCTGCGTCGCGTGATCGAGGAGCGCAATCCACAAACCATCGCCGTCGACATCTCGCACGCGTACGCCTTCTCGGACGGGCTGTCCACCGGCGAATGGGAGCAGCTCGAGGCGGTGCTTCCGGAGTCGTACCGCGGCCGCATCGTGCGCGCCGAGCGACTGCCGCTCGAGTATCAGGAGATCCGCGCGCCCGGGATGCTGCCCGTGTATCGGCGCCTCATGGAGGTCGTCTGGGGAGTCATCGATACGGCGTTCTCGAACCGGGTGATTACTCCGGGACGTACCACGACGGACGACGTCGCCTGGTGGATGCGCCAGCGCGTCAACGACCTCGGCTTCGGTACCTGGTTCCACACCGACGTGGACGTGCAGCGCCAGGGCCGCGACCTCTCCGACTCGGGCGCCGTCGTGATCCAACGCGGCGACGTGCTGCACTGCGACTTCGGCATCACGGCGCTGGGCCTGAACACCGACACGCAGCACATGGGCTACGTGCTGCGACAGGGCGAGCAAGACGTGCCCGAGGGCCTCAAGCGGGCGCTCGGGAACTCGAACCAACTACAAGACTTCCTGCTCGCCGAGATGCGGCCCGGGCGCACCGGGAACGAAGTGCTCGCGGCCGCGCTCGCGCAGATGCGCGCCGCGGGGATCAACGGCACGATCTACACCCACCCCATCGGCGACCGTGGTCACGGTGCCGGACCGCTGATCGGCCTGTGGGACCATCAGGAAGGCGTTCCGGAGCGCGGCGACGTCGCGCTGGTGCCGAACAGCTGGTTCTCGATCGAGCTGCAGGCCACCACGCCGGCCCCCGAATGGGACAACCAGGGGATCCGCTCGGCTCAGGAAGAGGACGCGGAGCTCGGTCGCGACGGCCGCATGCGCTGGATCCTGCGGCGCCAGACCGCGTTCCACGTCGTGAAATAGCGGGAAAGGGGAATGGGGAAACGGGAAAGGTGAACGTCAGAGACGTCGAAACCCCTGCCCTCCTGCTTCACCTGGATGTGGTGGAGCGCAATCTGACGCACATGGCGGCGCGGGCCCGACAGCTTGGCGTGGCGCTCCGGCCGCACGCGAAAACGCACAAGTGCGTCGAGCTGGGACGACGGCAGCTCGAGCACGGGGCGCGGGGGCTCACGGTGTCCACGCTCGTAGAAGCCGAGGTGTTCGCCCGTGCCGGAATCACCGATCTCACGTGGGCGTTCCCGATCGATCCGGGCCACGTCGCCCACGCGCGTCGCATCGTGCAGGAGACCGGGGCGACCCTGCGCGTCGTGGTCGACGACCTCGGCGCGGCCCAGGCGCTCGGCGCCTCGGGGCTGCACGTATGGCTCAAAGTGGACTGCGGCTACCACCGCGCCGGCGTAGACCCGGCGTCGCGCTATGCCGTCGACGTGGCCCGCGAGCTCGACCGGGAGCGGGGCCTTTCGTTCGACGGGATCCTCAGCCACTCCGGCCACGCGTACCGCACGACGAGCAAGGACGAGGCGGCCGCGGTAGCCGAGAGCGAGCGAGGCGTCATGGTGGGGTTCGCCGCGCGGCTGCGCAAGGAGGGCATCGCGATCCGCGAGGTGAGCGTCGGCTCGACGCCGGCGATGGCGGCGGTCACCGATCTGGCGGGCGTCACCGAGGCGCGACCGGGCAACTACGTGTTCTACGACCGGACGATGATCCTGATCGGGTGCTGCGAGCCGGCGGACGTGGGAGTCAGCGTGCTCGCAACGGTGGTGTCGCATCAGCCGGGAGCGTCACACCTGGTCGTGGACGCAGGGGCGCTCGAGCTCTCGAAGGACCCGGGGCCCGCGCACGTCGGTCCACCGGCGATGGGCGCGGTGAAAGACGCTCCGGACCTGGCCGTCGCGACCCTGTCGCAGGAGCACGGGCTGATCCGCGCCGCATCGGCGGCGGCGCTCGAGGGGCGCTGCAACGTGGGCGACAAGGTCGAGATCATTCCCAACCATTCCTGTCTCACGGTCGCGCACTTCGACGCGTATCACGTCGTGAGAGGCACGGGGGACGCGGGACGGGTGGTCGACCGCTGGAAGGTCGAGCGGTGGCGATGAGCGCGCCGCCCCCGGCCGTCGCGGCGCTCGCCTGGGCGGTAGTGGGGCCGGCCGCGCTGATTTACGGTGTCACGCGCATTCGGCGCGGCAAGGTCGCCTTGCATGTGACCCTCATGAGTGTGAGCGCGGTCATCGAGATCGCCGTCGTGGTCGGATTCTCTTTCCTCATGGTTCCCAGTCCCCGTCGCGCCGCACTCGTCGCGCTGCCGTTTTTCAAAATCCATCTCGCATTCGCCGTCACGGCGCTCGCAGGGCTGGCATGGCAGCTCACGAGCCGCGCCGTGGCGCGCTTGCGACCGCTGCATCGGCTCACCGGCCCCTACGTCGTGCTCGCGTGGTGCCTGGCGCTCCTCACGGGGATCTACAACTACGTCTTTCTTTACGTGATGGGCTCCCCATGAAGACCATTCTCCGTCACCTGGTGCTGTGCTCCCTGCCCCTCGTGTTCGCGGCGGGCTCGGGCTACTACTTCACGACGATCCAAGGATCCTGCGGCGCCATGGTCGGCGCGCTGTTCTCGGGCAAGTGCGCGGGGCGGCAGCGACAGTACCTCGCGCGGTTTCAGCTGGGCGGCGCGGCGGCCGGGACCGTGATCGCGGCGACGCTGGGAGCGTGGCTGGAACATCGTCGCCGGCGCGCCGTACAAAAAACAACCGCAGAACAACCGACAACCCCAGTGGGAGAGCCGTCATGACGCGCATCGCTCCGATCATCGCGCTGGCCCTGCTCACCCGTGGGCTCGCGGCCCAAGATACGACAAAGGCCGCGGCCCCCGCCCCTACTCCCGCGGCCGCGCCCGCCGCAGCTGCCATCGACGTCGCCGAAGCCGTGGTCGCCAAGACGGTGGTGGATCGGCAGCCGCAGGATACGGGCAGCACGTTCCCCGCCGACGTCGGTCAGCTGGTCTGCTGGACGAAAGTGTCGGGGGCGGGAGGCGCGAGCATCCACCACGTATGGTTCCATGGAGACACCCAAGTGGGTGACGTGGAGCTGCAGGTGGGCGGGTCGCCGTGGCGCACGTGGAGCAAAAAGACCGTACCAACCGATTGGACCGGCGCGTGGCACGTCGAAGTGCGGGATGCCGCCGGTACCGTGCTGAAGCGAATCGATTTTTCGGTGGGTCAGTAACCGCCTAGCGCTGCCTGACGCCGACGCCGGCCCGAGCGATCCCGGCGCGAGTTTGCGAGCCGCCCCAGGTCTCTCGCCCCATCGCGACGCCGTGCGATACCCCCGGCGGCGCTCCGGCACCGGTGCGCGCAACCGCGACGGCGCGCGAGCGCGCGGGCGCCTGGCTCGCGGCCGCCGCCGGCGTCCCGCCCCCCCGCTCCCGCACACCGAAGTCGGAACGCGTCACAGCCTGACCAGGCGCCTCGGGGTGGGCGGGTGCGAGGCCGCCCGCTCGAGCCACGAACGTAGGAGCCGTCGAGCGCTCCGCCGCGGGAGCCGAGAAGCGCGTGAATGGCACGTGCGTGCGTGGGCGGGCGGATTGAGCCGACGGTGTAGTGGCCGGCTTACGCGCGCGCGGCTCGATCGGAACGGGCCTGGCGGCGTGGCGGGGTGAGGTGAACCGCGATCCAGACGAGAGCGGCTGCGGTCCGGCGGTCGACCGGGGACCGAGTGCGAGCGCGAGCGCACTGGTCGGCTGCCGCGTCTCACGCTCGGGTTCCCGCTGGAACCCGCGACGTCCGAACCCGCGCTCGTAGATGATCAGCTGTTCCCCGATGAATGTGCAGTTCAAACAGCTAGGGTACGCGTCGTACGCCGGCGTCGTCTCCTGCGGCGTGAGGTCCTGCTGCTGCGGCATGAGGTCCTGCTGCGCGTAGACCGGCGGCGCGACGCTGTAGGTCACGAGATCGTAATTGAAGTACCCGTCCCCCAACATCCGCTGCACGATGTCGCTCATCGACCCCGCGACGTCGACGCCCGACCAGGTGGGGACCAGCGCTGCGGAGTCCCACGCGGCGGCCCGCACGAATTCATCGAACCTGAGCGGGTCGGGCGACAGCGCGGCCAGGACCATCCCGGAGCCATCGGGCTCGGCCACGACCCAAGCGCCCCGGTCGTCGCCGCCGCGAATCTCGTAGGTGCCCGCTCGGACAAAGGGGTCGGTGCTTGGATTCTTGGGGAACAGGACCTCGATCCGGCCGTCGGTGCGGCGGTGTAGGACGACGAGGCTGCCGTCCTGACCAGCCTCGACGTACACGCGCACCGCCGCGCCGCGCGCCAGCGGGCTCGGGGAGCCGAGCCAGACCCGTACCGCCCGCGGCGGCGTAGCGGCGGGGGCCGGGGCTACGGGGTTCTGCAGCAGCAAGGCTACAAGTGGTGCGATCATGGACTGGGCAGCGCGGCTCGCTTGGTCGTAATGATGATAACCCCGCTGGCCCCGCGCGATCCCTGGGTCCATTTCGGGTTTTCTTCGGAGCCACCTAGGGCCGCGCGGAGAACCCGGCCGACCCCTGCGCCGCGTGACGGCCGCGGCTGCGCAGTAGTCGGATCCGGGCCTCCGCGACGACCCACTGCCGCGTGCTCGATCCGGTGAGGCGCCACACGGTGCGGACCTCGTCGAGCCGCTCGCCCCGCCGAGGATCGGCGGCGATCCACGCCTGGATCGCGGCCGCCTGGTCTGGCGAGCAGTCGCCCTCGACAAAGCGCAGCATCGGACTCCTCGATCCCCTCCGTCATGGCGGGCCTCCTGACTCGACAACCCGCGAAGGGGACGGGAGTATGACGCCGGAAGGACTAGCCGGCGCGGTCTTCGGAAATGACGGGACGCGCCAGGTAGGGTCCCAGCCTGGCGCGTAGCCGCAGCGTAGCGCGCCACATCTGCGACTTGACCGTGCCGAGCCCGATGCCGAGGCGCGTCGCGATCTCGCGGTAGCTCCGCTGCTCGCGGCGTCGCAGCACGAAGACCGCGCGGCAGCGCGCCGGCAGCTCGGCAATGGCCTCCTGCACGGCGTCGTCGAGCTCGCCGCGCAGGCACAGGTCTTCGGGAGTGTCGGACGGAGGAGTCTCTTCACAGGCAGCGCGGGCGATCCACGTCGCCACCACGCGGCGATGCCGCAGGTACTTGAGCGCGCGGTTGCGGGCGGCGACATAGAGGTATGGCCGCGTGAGACGCGTCGCGTCGCGCGGGCCGCGGCTGTCCCAGAGACGCAGGAACAGGTCCTGCACCAGATCCTGGGCCGCTTCCGCCGAGCCCACGAACCGCAGGACGTACTCGCACAACTCGACGTAATAGGCCTGGAAGGCCGACTCCCACGAGTGCGGCGTCCCGGGCGTCACGTGATGTTCGAGCATCGGGAGCTGGGAGCGGAAATGTGACTCGAGCATGTGGCCCGTGGTGACCGCCTGTTGCGACGTCGCAACAGGCCCGTGTTCACGCCCTTGTGCGCCCGGTCACGGGTTGCAAGTTCGAGACCGCCGTTGATCTTCCTGTCACGAGGTGACGAACCAGCGTGCACGCCCCGAGCACCCGCCTTCCTTCTGTTGGCCGCGCCCATTGGCCGGAAAGCGCCTACCACCGGGACGAGCTGCCCGAGCGGGTGCTGCAGTTCGGCACGGGCATGCTGTTGCGCGCCTTGTGCGTCACGTCCGTGGACGCCGCCAACCGCGCTGGCGCGTTCAACGGCCGCATCCTGGTTGTACAGAGCACGCCGCACGGAAACGCGCGCGCGATCAACGCTCAGGACGGGTTGTTCACGTTGGTGGAACGCGGCTTGCTCAATGGCTCGCCGATCGAGCGCACCCACCTGATCGGGGCCGTCTCGCGCGCGCTCGTCGCCGACACGGAGTGGCAGGCGGTACGCGCGGCTGTCACGCAACCCGAGCTGCAGGTGATCGTCAGCAACGTGACCGAAGCCGGCTTCCGGCTGGACGGCGACGTCGCACGCCCGGACCCGACAGGAGCGCGCGTGCCCGCGGGATTCCCCGCCAAGCTGGTCGACATCCTGCACACCCGCTTCGAGCGGCTGCCTCAGGGCCCGCCGCTGTACGTCATCCCGACCGAGCTCGTCCCCGACAACGGACCGCGCCTCGCCGCCATGATCGATCGGCTGGCGTCGCGGTGCGGTGATCGCTTTCGCGCGTGGCTCGCCACCCAGGTCCACTTCTGCTCTTCGCTCGTGGACCGCATCACCACGGGCACCCCGCCGGCCGAGGCGCGCACCGCGCTCGAGGCGGAGCTCGGCTACTCGGACGAGCTGCTCACCGTCGCCGAGCCGTACGCCCTGTGGGCGATCGAAGGGGAGCCGGCCGCGCTACGGGCGACGTTCCCGATCGACGTCGCTCCCGAGGCGGTGGTGTTCGCGTCCGACATCGGGATGTACCGGGAGCGCAAGCTGCGCCTGTTGAACGGGTCGCACACCGCGCTCGCCCCGCTGGCTCTGCTCGCCGGGGTGGCGACGGTACGCGAGGCCGCGGAGCACCCCCGCCTCGGACCGTTTCTCGAGCGCACGCTGTTCCAGGAGCTCGTCCCCGGAACCGACATGGCGGCCGCCCCGGCGCGGGCGTTCGCCGCAGCGGTCCTCGAGCGGTTTCGCAATCCCTGGCTCCGGCACGAGTGGCGCGTGATCGCCACCAACCAGACCACGAAGATGAGGGTGCGCGTCGCACCGGCGATCGAGCGATTCGTACTCCACGAGCGGCGCGTGCCGCAGGGGCTCGCGCTCGCGTGCGCCGCGCACCTGCGATATCTTCGCCCGGTTTCCGAGGGGGCACCCCCCGGGTCGGCGCCGCACGGGCGGTGGCGCGGCGCCCCGTATCCGATCGTCGACCCCGATCTCGCGCTGGTCGCCCGGCACTGGGTGGCCGTGGACGCGGATCACGCGTCCGGTCCTCTCCCCCGCGACACGGTGGAGCGGCTCGCAGCCCGTGCGCTGGCCGACGAGGCCCTGTGGGGTTCTTCCCTGGCGCGGCTTCCCGGATTCCTCGAGGCGACCACCCAGGCGCTCGCGCGACTCGAGCACGAAGGCGTAGAGGCGACTCTCGGATGATCGATGCGGCTTTAGCGAGCGGCGTGATCGCGGTCGTGCGGCTCCCGAGAGCGGCGGACTTTCGCGCGCTCGCCGGCGCGCTCGTCGCCGGGGGCGTGAGCGTCGTGGAGATCACCCTGACGACGCCGGGCGCGCTCGCGGGCGTCCGCGACCTCACGGCGCAGGACGTCCGGGGCGCGGTCGTCGGCGCGGGCACGGTGCTGGACGAGCGGTCCGCGCGCGACGTCATCGCCGCCGGCGCGCGCTTCGTCGTGAGCCCGACGCTCGATGACGCCGTCATGCGCTGCTGTCGCGAGGCGAACGTCCCCTGCATGCCGGGTGCGCTCACGCCGCGAGAGCTGCTCGAGGCGTCGCGCGCGGGCGCGTCGCACATCAAGCTCTTCCCCGCCTCGCTGGTCGGGCCCCGCTACATCCGCGAAGTGCTCGCCCCGCTGCCGTTTCTGCGCCTGGTACCCTCGGGGGGCGTGTCGCTCGACAACGCGGGCGACTGGATCCGCGCCGGCGCGATCGCGGTCAGCGTCGGCAGCGCACTAGTGAGCCCGTCGCTCGTCGCGGAGCAAGCCTGGGATCGGCTGACGGCGCAGGCCCGCGCGCTGATCGACCGCGTGGCGGAGGCCCGCCGCCGGCCCGCCGAGGCACCGGCGTGACCGTCTCGCCCCCACCCGCGTCCCCTCGCGCCGTGACGTTCGGCGAGCTGATGCTGCGACTCAGCCCGCCCGGACAGGAGCGCTTGTTCCAATCGCCCGAGCTCCGCGCGGGCTTCGGCGGGTGCGAGGCCAATGTCGCCGTCGGGCTCGCGCATCTCGGCATGCGCGCCGATTACGTCACCCGGCTGCCCGACAACGCCATCGGCCACGCCGCGCTGCACGCGCTGCAAGCCGAGGGCGTGGGCACGGGATGGATCGCGCTCGGTGGGGGGAGCGAGCGCATGGGGATCTATTTCGTCGAGCCGGGCGCCGACATACGGGCCAGTCGTGTGGTCTACGACCGAGCAGGCTCGGCGTTCGCCGCTATCACGCCCGGAATGGTGGCCTGGGCCGAGGCGCTGCAGGGTGCCGCCTGGTTTCACGGCTCCGGCATCACGCCCGCGCTCGGGGAAGGTCCGCGCGCGGGACTCGCCGCGGCGATCGCCGCCGCTCGCTCGGGGCGGGTGCGCATCAGCCTGGATCTCAATTACCGGCCGCCGCTGTGGCACGGCCGGGAGCCCCGAGCCGTGATCGAGCCGCTCGTGCAGGGAGCGGACCTCCTGATCGGCAACCGCGACGCGGTGCGGATCATGCTCGGCATCGAAGGCGCCGACGACTCGCTGGCGCCACGATTGGCCCAGCGCTACGGCTGCCGCCGCGTAGCCCTGACCCGGCGCGAGGTGCTTTCGGCGAGCGAGCACGGCTGGAGCGCCGCGCTGTACGACGCCTCGTCCGGCGGGGCCTGGCAGAGCCGGCGCTACCAGGTGCGGGTGGTCGATCGGGTCGGCGGCGGCGACAGCTTTGCCGCGGCCCTGATCGCCGCGCTCGCCGCCGAGCGCGACCCCGCGGACGCCGTGCAGTTCGCCGCCGCCGCCGGCGCGTTGAAATTGACCATCCCAGGAGACTGGAACCGGGCCACACCGGAAGAGATCGAGCAGCTGGTGCGCGCGTGCGCATGACGTTCCGCTGGTTCGGGCGGGAGGACCCGATCCCGCTGGCGCACATCCGGCACATTCCGGGCGTCTCGGGCATCGTGAGCGCGCTGTACGACGTGCCGGTGGGTGCGGCCTGGAGCCGCGAGCGGCTCGAGCGCCTCAAGGCAGAGATCGAGGCCGCCGGGCTCACGTTTGCGGTGGTCGAGAGCATTCCCGTGCACGAGGACATCAAGCTCGGCCGCCCGGGCCGCGACCGGCTCATCGCGAACTATTGTGAGAGCGTGCGCGCCATGGGCGCGCTCCGCATTCCGGTGCTGTGCTATAACTTCATGCCGGTGTTCGACTGGCTGCGCACCGACCTGGCGCAGCCGCTCGCCGACGGCTCCACGGCGCTGGCGTACGACGACCGGGCCCTCGCCCAGGTGGACCTGTCGCGCGGCACGGGCGATCTACCGGGTTGGGCCACAGCGTACGGACCGGATGAGCTGCAGCAGCTCTGCGCCGCGTATCGCGACGTGGACGCGGCCCGCTTGTGGGACAACCTGGCGTATTTCCTCGAGCGCGTCGTGCCGGCGGCCGCAGAGGCCGGCGTGCGGATGGCGATCCACCCCGACGATCCACCGTGGCCGATCTTCGGGTTGCCGCGGATCATGTGCACGGGCGCGGATCTCGAGCGGCTCGTGGCCCTGGTGGACAGCCCTGCCAACGGCGTGACCTTCTGCACCGGATCGCTCGGTGCCGACCCCGAGAACGACCTGCCCGCGATGGCGCGGCGCCTCGGACGGCGCATCCATTTCGCCCACTGTCGCAACGTGCGCGTCACGGGCGAGCGGCGCTTTCACGAGACGGCCCACCCCTCGGCCTGCGGTGGCGTGGACCTGTACGAAGTGCTGCGGGCCTTGCGCGACATCGGCTTCACGGGGCCGATGCGCCCGGATCATGGGCGCATGATCTGGGGCGAGCGCGGACGCCCCGGCTACGGCCTGTACGACCGCGCGCTGGGCGCCATGTACCTCCAGGGCCTGTGGGAAGGGTTGACGCGAGAGCACGAGTCCCGGGCATGACCATACGCATCGGCCTCGTCGGGTGCGGGAACGTCAGCGACACGCACGCGCGCGCGGCGCGCGAGGTCCCGGAAGTCGAGCTCGTGGCGTACTGGGGGCGCGACCCGGCCAAGGCGTCCGCCATGGCGCAGCGGTACGGGGGGACCGCCTACCGGGACTTGGACGGGTTTCTCCGGCACCGGCCCATGGACGTCGTGCTGGTCGGGACCCCCTCGGGCCTCCACGCCGAGCACGGGCAGGCGGCCGCGCGACAGGGACTGCATGTGCTGGTGGAGAAGCCGCTCGACATCACGACCGCGCGTATCGACGGGCTCACGGCGGAGTGCGACCGTGCGGGAGTGAAGCTGGGCGTGATCTATCAGGATCGCGCGGCGCCCGACTTGATCTGGCTCAAGCAGCTCATCGCGGGGGGCGGTCTCGGCCGCCCCATCATGGCGTCGGCCCGCGTGCCATGGTACCGCCCGCCGGAATACTACGCCGGCTCGCGCTGGCGCGGGACATGGGGGCTGGACGGCGGCGGGGCCCTGATGAATCAGGGGATTCACACCGTCGACCTGCTGCTGTGGCTCCTCGGGGACGTCGACCGCGTATACGCCGCCACGCGCACCGCGCTGCACGCGATCGCGGTGGAGGACACGGCCGTCGCGTGTCTCGAGTTCGCCAGCGGCGCCGTCGGCACGCTGGAGGCGACGACGGCGGCCTTCCCGGGTCTGCCTCGCCGCGTCGAGCTCACCGGCTCGGAGGGGACGATTGTCGTCGAGCGGGACCGGGTCGTCTCCGTGCAGCTGCGCACGCCACGCGACGCGCCGCCTCACGACGAGGGTAGCACGAGCCCGAGCTCGACGTCTCCAGTCGTGTCGGACATTCGCGGCCACCGCCGCGTGCTGCAGGACTTCGTGACGGCGGTCCGGATGGGCACAACGCCGCTGTGCGACGGCCGAGGCGGGCGCCGGAGTGTCGCCCTGGTAGAGGCGATGTACCGCTCGGCCCGCGCGGGAGCGGCGGTGGTCGTCGGAGAACGGGAGGGCGTGTTTGACGCACTCGAACGTTAAGGTCGCGCCGACGGTCCCCACGCGCTGGGCTCGCTGGCGGCTCGTGCCCGGTGCGGCGACCCGCGCCTCGCTGAGGCGGCTCGGGCCCGCCCTGGCGCTGGTGCTTGTCGTCGTGGTGTTCGCACTGCTCACCGATGCCCCCGCGCGCTATCTCTCGCCGTTCAATCTGCGCATCGTCCTGTCGCAGACGGTGATCGTCGCCCTGGGAGCCATCGGGATGACGATGATCATGATCAGCGGCGGCATCGACCTCTCGGTCGGAGCGTCGATCGCGCTCACGGGCGTGGTGGCCGCCCTCGGGATCGCTGCGGGCTGGTCACCCGGGGCGGCGACCGCCGCGGCGCTCGTCGCGGGCGGACTGGTGGGCCTGGGCAACGGCCTGCTCATCACGGGCCTGCGGGTGGTGCCCTTCATCGCCACGCTGGGGATGCTAGGCATCGCACGCGGCATCGCCAAGTGGATCGCGCACGAGCAGACCGTCAACGTGCCGCCGACCTGGGTGAACGACCTGCTGGTCACGTTTCCTCGGGCTGCCTGGATGGTGCTCCCCCCCGGCGTGTGGATCATGCTCGCGCTGGCGGCCCTCACGGCGACAGTGCTGCGCCGCACCGTCTTCGGCCGGCACGTGTTCGCACTCGGCTCGAACGAGCTGGCCGCCCGCGCCTGCGGCATCGCGACCGACCGGCTGAAACTGGCCATCTACGGGTCGGCGGGGGTGTTCTTCGGGCTCGCCGGCGTGATGCAGCTGTCCCGGCTGCGCCAGGGGGATCCCACGGTGGCGATCGGAACGGAGCTCGACGTCATCGCCGCGGTCGTGATCGGTGGCGGGAGCCTGCTGGGAGGCGAAGGCAGCGTGTTCGGCTCGGTGGTGGGCGCGCTCATCATGGCGTTCCTGCGCAATGGCTGCCAGCAGATGGGATGGCCGAATTACATCCAGGAAATCATCATCGGCGCGATCATCGTGCTGGCCGTGGCACTGGATCGGGTGCGGGCGGGATGGACTGAAACATGAATGCGGAATGTGAAATGCGGAATGCGGAATTGATCGGACGGACTCCGAGCGCGCCATTCCGCATTTCGAATTCCGCATTCCGCATTACACACGGGGAGCGGTGATGCCACCGGCGATCGTAGATGCCCACGTGCATTTCTGGGACCCCGCCCAGCTCCACTATCCTTGGCTCGACGCCGTGCCGTCGCTCGACCGGGCGTTCCTGCCACGGGACTACGCGGCGGCGACGGAGCCGATCTCGATCGATCGCATCGTCTTCGTAGAAGCCAATTGCCGGGCAAACGAGGCACGGCGGGAGGTCGAGTTCGTGGAACGGCTGGCGCAGCGGGAGCCGCGCGTCGCCGCAATCGTCGCCTTCGTCGATCTCGCGCAGGGGCTCGGGACTCGGGGCTCGGGACTCGCAGAGACGCTGGATGCCCTCGCGACGTCGCCCAGGGTCAAAGGCATCCGGCAAAATATCCAAGGACAACCCGCCGGGTTCTGCCGCCAGCGCGCGTTCGTGGATGGCGTGCGCGCCGTGGGGCGATGTGGACTGGTGTTCGATCTGTGTGCGACGCATGATCAGCTGGGCGAGGTCGTCGATCTCGTGCACGACTGTCCCGAGACCCGCTTCGTGCTCGATCATTGCGGCAAACCGGGCATCCGGGAACGGTCGTTCGAGCCCTGGGCCGAGTGTGTCGCGCGTCTCGCGGCCCACGACAACGTGTGCTGCAAGGTATCGGGACTGCTGACCGAGGCGGCGGAAACCTGGTGCCCCGAGGATCTCCTCCCCTACGCCGCGCGGGTGGTCGAGTGCTTCGGGCCTGAGCGGGTGCTCTACGGCAGCGACTGGCCCGTGTTGACGCTGGCGGGAGACTATGGCACGTGGTACGGCTTCACCGAGCGGTTCACCCGCGGATGGAGCCCCACGGACCGAAGCCGGTTTTACGGTGACAACGCGGCGCGGGTGTACGGCCTATGAAAGAGATAGAGAACAAGGTCGCGCTCGTGACCGGCGGAGGATCGGGCATCGGCCGGGCGATCGCCCTGCGCTTCGCCCGCGCGGGCGGGCGGGTCGCCGTGCTCGACGTCGCCGAACCTGCGGCGCGGGACGTGGCGCGCGAAATCGAAGCCTGCGGCGGGGCGGGGCTCGCGGTCCCCTGCGACGTGAGCCGCCAGGCCGACGTGCAACGCGCCTTTCAGGCCGTCGCACAGCGGCTCGGACCCGTGGACATCCTCGTCAACAGCGCGGGGATCGCACACGTCGGCAATGTGGAGCAGACGTCCGAGGACGACCTCGACCGGCTCTACGCCGTGAACGTAAAGGGCGTCTACAACTGCATGCGGGCGGCCGTCCCGGAGATGAAAGGGCGCGGCGGCGTGATCCTCAATATCGCGTCGGTGGCATCGACCGTGGGCATTCCCGACCGCTTCGCCTACTCGATGACCAAGGGGGCGGTGCTGACCATGACGTACTCGGTGGCGCGCGACTACGTGGCGGACGGGATCCGCTGCAATGCCATCGCCCCGGGGCGGGTCCACACGCCGTTCGTGGACGGATTCCTGGCCAAGCACTATCCCGGCCGGGAGCAGGAAATGTTCGAACAGCTGTCCCGCACGCAGCCGATCGGCCGCATGGGACGACCGGAGGAAATGGCCGAGCTCGCCCTGTTTCTCTGCTCGGACGCCGCGGCCTTCATTACGGGAAGCAACTACGCGATCGATGGCGGCTTTGTCACCCTGAAAATGTGAGCGATGAAACTCATCCGATTCGGGCGTCCTGGCGAGGAGCGGCCCGGCTTGATCCTGCCCGACGGCCGGCGCATCGACGCGTCGGGCTTCGGAACGGACTACGACGAGGCGTTCTTCGGATCGAGCGGCCTCGAGCGCCTGGCACGCTGGCTCGCGCGGGACGGCGGCACGGCGCCGGTCGTCCCGGATGGCGTGCGGCTCGGGCCTCCGCTGTCCCGGCCCAGCAAGATCGTGTGCATCGGCCTCAACTATCGAGACCACGCGCGCGAGACGGGTCAGGAAGTCCCCAAAGAGCCGGTCATTTTCTTCAAGGCGACCAGTGCGATCTGTGGGCCGAATGACGACGTGGTGATCCCGAAGGGCGGATCGAAACTGGACTGGGAGGTGGAGCTGGCGGTCGTCCTGGGCCGCCGGGCCGCGTACGTCGAGCGCGACGAGGCGCCGGGCTACGTCGCCGGGTACGTGCTGCACAACGATTACTCGGAGCGGGCCTTCCAGCTCGAGCGCGGCGGCCAGTGGGTCAAGGGGAAGAGCTGCAACAGCTTCGCGCCGCTGGGTCCGTTTCTCGCCACGCCCGACGAGCTCCGCGACGTGCACGATCTGCAGCTCTGGCTCAAGGTCAACGGCGAGACCAAACAGTGCAGCTCGACCCGCGAGCTGGTGTTCGACGTGCCGACGCTCGTGAGCTACATCAGTCAGTTCATGACGCTCCTGCCCGGCGACATCATCTCCACCGGCACGCCGGCGGGCGTGGGTTTGGGCCACCGCCCGCCGCGCTACCTCGCGGCCGGAGACGACGTCGAGCTCGGCATCGACGGGCTCGGCTCCGCGCGGCAGCGCGTGCGCGCCTATGACGAGGGACTCGAGGTTCGGGACTCGGGGCTCGGGATTCCGTGAGTCGTCCGAGCCCCGAATCCCGAGCCCCGACGCCCGAGACGAACATGCGTCTGATGGGGAAAGCAGCCGTAATCACCGGCGCCGCGAGTGGCATCGGACGGGCGAGCGCCCTGCACTTCGCCCGCGAGGGCGCGTGCCTGGTCCTGGTGGACACGCAGGGCCCCGCAGGCGAGGCTCTGGTGCAGGAGATCGAGCGGTCGGGGGGAACCGCCCGGTTCCTGTGCGGCGACATGGGCCGGCGCGCCGACAGCGAGCGCATGATCGACGCTTGCGTCGACCACTACGGCTCGCTCGACATCCTGTTCTGCAACGCCGGCGTCAATCTGCCGAAGGTCCTGACCCGAAGCTCCGACGATGAGATCGACCGCCTGCTGGACGTGAACGTGAAGGGCCCGCTCTATGCCGCGCGCCACGCCATCCCTATCATGCTCCGGCAGGGCAACGGAGTGATTCTCTTTACCGCCAGTAAGACCGGGCTCGTGGCCCAGACCGATTCGCCGGTCTACTGCGCGTCCAAGGGTGCGGTGGTGCTGCTCGCCAAGGCCCTCGCGCTCGACTACGCCGCGCGCGGGATCCGCGTGAACGCCCTGTGTCCCGGGATCATCGACACACCGATGCTGCGCCAGTTCGCGGACGCCATGCCCGACCCCGCCGCCGCATGGGCCGCCTACGGCGCCGCGCAGCCGTTGGGACGGCTCGGCACCGCCGAGGAGTGCGCCGAGGCCGCGCTGTGGCTCGTCTCTCCCGAAGCATCGTTCGTGACCGGGGTCGCGCTGCCCGTGGACGGCGGCTTCACCGCGATGTGACCATGCCTACGACGATCACCCGTATCGACGCCCTCGACATCCGGTTTCCCACCTCGCGCGAGCGGGACGGCTCCGATGCCATGAGCCCGGACCCGGACTACTCCGCGGCGTACGCGATTCTCCACACCGATCGGCCCGACGGCCTGACAGGACACGGGCTCACGTTCACCGCAGGCCGGGGCAACGAGCTCTGCGTCGCCGGGATTCGCTCGCTCGCACCCCTGGTCCAAGGTCTCACGCTCGAACACATCAAGCACGACATGGCCGGCTTCTGGCGCCGGCTCACGAGCGACTCGCAGATGCGCTGGGTGGGACCGGAAAAAGGGGTGCTGCACCTCGCCACGGCGGCCGTCGTGAACGCCGTGTGGGACCTCTACGCCAAGATCGAGCGCAAGCCGCTCTGGAAGCTGCTCGCCGACTTGAGTCCCGAGGCGCTGGTGCGCTGCATCGACTTCCGCTACATCACCGACGCGCTCACGCCGGACGAGGCCCTCGTGCTCCTGCGCCGGCACGCTCCCACGCGGGCGGCGCGAGAAGCGGAAATCCGCGCCACCGGCTACCCCGCATACACCACCTCGGCCGGCTGGCTGGGCTACCCCGACGACAAGATCCGCCGCTTGTGCCGCGAGGGCGTCGCGCGCGGCTGGTCGCACTTCAAGATCAAAGTCGGACGGGACCTGCAGGACGACCTGCGCCGCGCCGCATTGGTGCGCCAGGAGATCGGGCCCGATCGCAAGCTCATGGTGGACGCCAATCAGGTCTGGGACGTGAACCAGGCCATCGCCTGGATGCACGAGCTGGCGCGGTTCGATCCCTGGTGGATCGAGGAGCCGACCAGCCCGGACGACGTACTGGGCCATGCGACGATCGCCAAGGCGGTGGCCCCGATCGGCGTCGCGACCGGCGAGCAGTGCCAGAACCGCGTCGTCTTCAAGCAGCTGATGCAGGCCAAGGCGATCCAGTTCTGTCAGATCGACAGCTGCCGGTTGGGAGGCGTCAACGAGGTGCTGGCGGTGCTGCTCCTGGCCGCGAAGTTCGGCATCCCCGTCTGCCCGCACGCCGGCGGGGTGGGCCTGTGCGAGTACGTGCAACATCTGGCCATCTTCGACTACATCGCCGTGAGCGGCTCGCTCGACAGCCGCGTGGTGGAATACGTGGATCATTTACACGAGCACTTTGTCGACCCCGTGGTGGTGCGCGACGGCCGCTACATGGCGCCCACGGCTCCCGGCTACAGCATCACGATGAAGCCGGAGAGTCTGGAGGCCTACGCCTATCCCCACGGCGCCGCCTGGAGGGACGCATGACCATTCGATCCGCCGCCACGTTCGCACTCGCGGCGATCCTGTCCGTAGCACCGGCCGCCGCGCAGGATATCGGCCAGGAAACCACTGCTCAACGTGACGCTCGCATGGCCTGGTGGCGCGACGCGCGCTTCGGGATGTTCATCCACTGGGGGGCCTACGCCGTCGCGGCCGGCACGTACAAGGGCGAGCGCATTCCGGGCATCGGCGAATGGATCATGAGCCACGCACACGTTCCGATCCCCGAATACGAGGAGTTCGTCCACCGCTTCAACCCCGTCCGGTTCGACCCCGATGAGTGGGTGCGCATCGCCAAGGACGCGGGGATGAAGTACATCGTCATCACCTCGAAGCACCACGACGGGTTTGCCATCTTCGACTCGAAGGTGTCGCGCTACGACATCGTCGATGCGACGCCGTACAAGCGCGACGCGCTCAAAGCGCTGGCGCAGGCGGCCCACCGCGCCGGTATGCGGTTCGGCGTCTACTACTCGATCATGGACTGGCACCATCCCGACGCCCAGGGGCCCAACGCGCCCGAGTACAACTCCACTAAGTGGAGCAACCCCAACTTCGGCGGGTACGTCGAGGCGTACATGAAGCCGCAGCTCCAGGAGCTGCTCACCCAGTATCCCGAGATCGACGTGCTCTGGTTCGACGGCGAGTGGATCGCCGACTGGAACGACGAGCGCGGGCGGGATCTGTTCGCCTTCGTCCGCGCCCTGCGGCCGGGTCTCATCGTGAACAACCGCGTGGGGCACACGCGACAGGGCTTGAGCGGTCTGAACCAGGCGGGACAGACCGGGCTGGGCGACTTCGGGACCCCCGAGCAGCAAGTGCCCCCCGAGGGGCTTCCCGGCGTCGACTGGGAAACCTGCATGACGATGAACGACACGTGGGGCTACAAGTCGTACGACGACGACTGGAAGGACACGCGCACGCTACTGCGGACGCTGATCGACGTGGCGTCGAAGGGCGGGAATTTCCTGCTCAACGTGGGACCGACGGCGGAAGGCGTGATCCCCGCCCCGATCGCGTCGCGGCTGCGCGAGATGGGCGATTGGACGACAACCAACGGCGAGGCGATTTACGGCACGACAGCGAGTCCTTACGGCCTGCCCCCGTGGGGGCGCTACACGGCCAAACCGGGCAAGCTGTACGCCCACGTGTTCGACTGGCCCAAGGACGGAAAACTGTTGCTGACGGGCGTCCGCGAACAGCCGAGCTCCGCCACTCTGCTGGCGGACGGGAAGCCGCTTGCGATCGAGCCGGGGGATTCAGGGGTGGTCATCCAGTTGCCCCGGGTCCCGCCGAGCACGATCGCGTCGGTGGTCGTGCTGGGCATGAAGGTTCAGAACCCGCGATGAAGGCCGCCGTTCTCTACGACGTCGGTCGGATCGCCGTGCGGGAAGTGCCGACCCCGCGCCCAGGGCCGCGCGACGTCCTGGTGCGCGTCGCGGCGGTCGGGCTGTGCGGCACGGACCTGCACATCTACGCCGGGCATGGCAACTACCATCGCGACGAGCGCGGGCGGTCGATCCCCCTCGCCCAGGAGCCGCAGATCCTCGGTCATGAGATCGCCGGCGTCGTGGAGGAGGCGGGCGCGAACGTCAGCGACCTCCGCCCCGGCGATCGCGTTGTGGTCGATCAAGGGCGGAGCTGCGTGAGTGAGGGACGCTCGCTGCCGTGTGAGTATTGCGCCAGCGGGGACTCGCATCAGTGCGAGCATTATCAGGAACACGGCATCACCGGCCTGCCCGGCGGGCTGGCGGAGTACCTGGCGATCTCCGCGGTGAACGCGGTGCCCATCGACCCGACAATGGACGCCGCGGTGGCTGCGCTGACGGAGCCGTTGGGGTGCGTGCTGCACGCGTCGGATGTGCTGCTCCGGACGCCGGCGCGGTATGCCATGCCAGGCGGCAAGGGCGGCAGAGGCGGCAACGGTGCACCGGTCCGGTACGCGATGATTTGTGGCGCGGGGCCGGCCGGCCTGCTATGGGTGCAGTATCTGCGCAACGTCCTCGGCTTCGAGGGATCGCTGCTGGTGAGCGAGCGGAGCGCCGCCAAGCGCGCCCTCGCGGAGCGGTTCGGGGCGGAGACGATCGATCCAACCGGTGCGGAACTGGTGGATGTCGTGGCCGCGCGCACCTGCGGCCGTCGGGTCGAGCTGCTGGTGGAGGCCACGGGGTCGGGAGCGATGTTCGCATCCATCGCGCCGCTGGTGCGCAAGCAGGCCACGGTGCTGCTGTACGGGCACGGCCACGCCGGCGTAGACCTGAGCGTGCTGAGTCAGCTCCAGTTCCTGGAGCCCACGCTGCTCTCCCCCGTCGGAGCATCCGGCGGGCGCGAGCGCGACGGCCGGCCGTCCACCTACGTCCGGGCGCTGCAGCTGATCGAGCGCGGCGCAGTAGATGCGGCATCGTTGATCACCCATCGCTATCCGTCGCTCGACGCGGTGCCCGGCGCGTTCGCGGCGGACCACGCCGCGCCGGGCTACATCAAGGGAGTCGTGACGCTGTGAGACCTTTCACGTCCACGGTCCTGTGCGCGGCCCTGCTGGCGGGGTGCAGCCGCTCCGGCTCCGACAAGGAGCTCGCGATCGCCGTCATCCCCAAGGGCACGACGCACGAGTTCTGGAAGAGCATCCACGCCGGCGCGATCCAGGCGGCGCGCGAGCTCTCGGCCCAGGGAACGCCGGTGCGCATCGTCTGGAAGGGACCGTTCCGCGAGGACGACCGGGAGCAGCAGGTGCAGGTCGTGGAGGGATTTCTCAGCCAGGGCATCCGGGGGATCGTGCTCGCACCGCTCGACAACCGCGCCCTGGTCCGTCCGGTGGAAGAGGCGCAGCGGGCCGGCGTGTCGGTGGTGATCATCGACTCGGGTCTCGAGTCGGACGTCCCGATCAGCTTCGTGGCGACCGACAATCGCAAGGGCGGGCGCATGGCCGCGGACCGGCTGGGCGAGGTGCTCGGCGGTCGCGGCAAGGTCCTGCTGCTGCGCTACGCCGAAGGCTCCGCCTCGACCACCGAGCGCGAGAGCGGATTCGTCGAGGAGCTGCGCTCCCGCTATCCGGGCGTCGAGCTGGTGTCGACCGACCAGTACGCAGGCCCCACGCGCGAGACCGCCAAGCGGGCATCGGAGAACCTGCTCAACCGCTACGGGGGCGTGTTGCAGGGCATCTTCACGCCCAACGAATCGTCCACCATTGGCATGCTGCTCGCATTGCAGGACATCGGCAAGGCCGGCAAAGTCCGATTCGTGGGCTTCGACGCGAGCGTCATCCTCATCGACGCCGTCCGCAATCGCCAGCTCGATGGAGTCGTGGTGCAGAACCCCATGCGCATGGGATACTTGGGCGTGACGGCGATGGTCGACCACCTGCGGGGCAAGCCCGTCGAGCGCCGCATCGACACCGGGGTCATGCTCGTCACTGCGGCGAACCTCGACTCCGCGTCGACGCAAGCGCTCATCCATCCACCGATCGCGCGCTACCTCGCCGAGCCGTGACCGCGGTGCTGGAGATTCGCGACGTCGCCAAGCGATTCGGGGCGACCACGGCGCTGGACAGCGTGGATCTCACGCTGCGCGCGGGCGAGGTGCACGCCCTGATCGGAGAGAATGGCGCCGGCAAGAGCACCCTCATGAACATCCTCGCCGGCGCCGTGCGGCCCGATCGCGGCGCGATGCAGGTCGACGGCCGGCCGTACGCTCCCGGCGGTCCCGGCGACGCCCGGCGCCGCGGGATCGCTCTCATTCACCAGGAGCTGTGTCTGTGCCCCCAGTTGAGCGCGGCGGAGAACATGCTGCTCGGCCTCGAGCCGGCGCGCGGCGGCTGGGTGGACCGCGGCGCGGCGCGGCGGCGCGCGCTCGCCCTGCTGGAGCACTTCGGGCGGCCGACGCTGCACCCCGACGACCGCGTGGCCGACCTGCCGCTGGCCGCTCAGCAGGTGGTGGAGATCTGCCGCGCCCTGGCGGCCGACGCGCGCATCCTGCTGATGGACGAGCCGACCAGCAGCCTGCAGCGCGAGGACGTCGACCGCCTGTTTGCACTCATCCGGCAGCTGGCCACGCGCGGCATCGCCATCATTTACATCAGTCATTTTCTCGAAGAAGTGCGCGAGATCGCCGCCCATTACACGATCCTGCGCGATGGCCGGAGCGTGGACGGCGGGAGTATCGCGGACAGGAGCAACGATCAGCTGATCGCGCACATGGTCGGCCGCGCCACCCTCACCCCCTGGCCCCCTCTCCGTTCGGGAGAGGGGGAACGCCATGAGGGCAACGTGATCCTCGCGGTACACGATGTCGCCGCGCCACCCGTCCTGAAGCAGGCCAGCTTCAAGCTGCGTCGCGGCGAAGTGCTCGGCATCGCCGGACTCATGGGCTCCGGGCGGAGTGAGCTGCTGCGGGCATTGTACGGGCTGGATTCCCGGGCCTCGGGACGGATCCTCCTCGGTGGCCGAACCATCGCCGTGTCGGGGGCGAGCCCCGCCCGGCGCCTCGCCCAGGGATTCGGATACCTGAGCGAGAACCGCGGAAGGGAGGGCCTCGCCCTCCAGCTGTCGGTGGCGGACAACCTGACCGCGACGCGGTTCTCCGCCTGCTCGCCGGGCTGGGGGTGGCTCGATCTCGACCGGCAGCGGGCCGCCGCGCAAGAATGGATCGACGCCCTGCACGTCCGGGCGGCGTCGCCGGCACAACCGGTGCGCGCCCTCTCCGGCGGCAATCAGCAGAAGGTGGCGATCGGCAGGCTGCTGCATCAAGACGCGGACGTGCTCCTGCTCGACGAGCCCACGCGGGGGATCGACGCGGGGAGCAGGGCGCAGATCTACGAGGCGATCGCGCGCAGTGCCGCGCAGGGCAAGGCGGTGCTGCTGGTGAGCTCGTATCTGCCGGAGCTGTTCGGGCTGTGCGATCGGCTCGCGGTCATGAGTCGCGGGCGGCTCTCCCCCGCGCGCCCGATCGAGCAGTGGAGCCCCGAGACCGTTCTCGCGACGGCGATCGGCGAACCGGTGTCATGAGGCGACCCGTCATTCACGTTTCCATCCAGTGAGGCACGGCATGAAGGACAACGACGATCTCATCACTCGACGCGAAGCGCTCGCCCAGGTCGCGCTGCTCCTGGGCGGCGCGATCTCGGCACCGACGCTGGCGGGCGCGCTCGACGCCGCGACCCGGCGGGCCTGGACGGCGCCGCCGCAAAACTGGGCGCCGCGCACGCTCGACGCCCGCCAGCTCGAGCTCGTTGCCGTGATGGCCGAGCACATCGTTCCGCAGACCGACACGCCCGGAGCCCGCGCGGCAGGCGTGCATCGCTTCGTGGACACGCTGCTCAGCGATCACTACCCGACGCCCGAGCGCGATCGCTTCCTGGGGGGCCTGGCGGACGTCGATGCGCGGGCGCGGTCCCGGCAGGGAAAGACGTTCGTCGAGTGCGCGGCCGATCAACAGCTTGCCGTGCTCACCGAGATGGACGAAGCGGCGTATCCCGCGGCTGGGAGCGACGCCTCGCGCGCTCCCGAAACCTGGTTTTTCCGCCAGATGAAGGAGCTGACGCTGGTCGGCTATTACACGTCGCAAATCGGCGCCACGCAGGAGCTGCACCCGAGTCCATTCGGCGTGTACCGTGGCGACATACCCTACAGCTCCGTCGGGAGGGCCTGGTCATGATCACCTACGATGCCATCGTGATCGGCTCCGGGATTACGGGCGGGTGGGCGGCCAAGGAGCTCACCGAGAAAGGCCTGCAGACGCTGATGATCGAGCGCGGGCGCGACGTCGTGCACCGCAAGGACTACGTCACGGAGCACAAGCCGAGCTGGGAGCTGCCGCTGCGCGACGCGCGGCTCTCCGTGGGGACCAAGGGCGCCGAGGACTATCCGATCCAGGCGCGCACGGGTCAGTTCCGCGAATCGAACAAGCACTTCTTCATCAAGGACGGCAAGAACCCCTACATCGAGGACAAGCCGTTCACGTGGATCCAGGGCGACCAGGTCGGTGGCAAGTCGCTGATCTGGGGGCGCCAGGTGTACCGCTGGAGCGATCTCGACTTCGCGGCGAATCTGAAGGACGGGCACGGCGTCGACTGGCCGATCCGCTACGCCGACATCGCACCGTGGTACAGCTACGTGGAGCGGTTCATCGGTGTGAGCGGCGAGAAGCTGGGCCTGGCCCAGCTTCCGGACGGCGAGTTCCAACCGCCGATGGAGATGAACGCCGGGGAAAAGCTCGTGAAGGCGGGGATCGAGCGGGCATTTCCCGACCGGCACGTGACCATCGGGCGGGTGGCCATTCTCACGCGTCCCCTCAACGGCCGCCTGCCGTGCCACTTCTGCGGTCCCTGCGAGCGCGGTTGCTCGACCGGTTCGTATTTCTCGAGCCAGTCCTCTACGCTGCCGGCGGCGCGCGCCACCGGTAAGTTGACGCTGGTGCCGAACAGCGTCGTGCACTCACTGATCTACGACGCGGACAAGAACCGGGTGACGGGCGTCCGCGTCGTGGATGCGGTCACCAAGCAACCCCGCGAATACCACGCGCGTGTGGTCTTTCTGTGCGCGTCCACGCTTGGCACGACGCGGGTGCTGCTCAACTCCCAGTCGCCGCGCTTCCCCAACGGCCTCGCCAACTCGAGCGGCGTGCTGGGCCACTATCTGATGGACCACCACTTCCTGGCCGGTGCGAGCGGCAGCATCGAGGGACTGCTCGACCACTACTACCAGGGCAATCGCCCCAACGGCATCTACATCCCCCGGTTTCGCAACCTGGGGGACGACGCCTCCCGGCGCGACTACGTGCGGGGCTTCGGCTATCAGGGCGGCGCCAGCCGTCAGGGGTGGGGGCGCGGCGGCGGCGAGCGCGGGTTCGGCGTGGAGCTGAAACGCAAGCTGCACGATCCCGGCACGTGGTCGATGGGCATGACGGGGTTCGGCGAGTGCCTGCCGCGCGAGGACAATTACGTGGAGCTCGCCGACAAGACCGACGATTTCGGCATCCCCCTCCTCAAGATCCACTGCACGTGGGGCGACAACGAGCTGGGGATGCGCAAGGACATGGCCGCCTCGGCCGCCGAGATGCTCGAGGCGGCGGGCTGCAAGAACGTCCGGACGCACGACGCCTACCGGGGCGGCGGGCAGCTCGGCGCCGAGCCGGGGTTCGCGATCCACGAGATGGGCACCGCGCGCATGGGACGCGACCCGAAGACGTCGGTGCTGAACGCCTTCAACCAGGCGCACGACGTGCCCAACCTGTTCGTGACGGACGGCGCGTGCATGGCCAGCACGTCGTGCGTGAACCCGTCGATCACCTACATGGCGCTGACCGCACGCGCCTGCGACCACGCGGTGGAAGAGCTGAAGCGCGGCAATCTGTAGCGGCGCGCTCGCGGTTCATCCGCGGAAGTACAAATAGGCCGCGAGGATCAGCAGCAGCACGACGCCCGAGGCAATCACATCCCGCCGGTTCCAGCTGCTGCGGGACTGGGCGCGATCCTCGACGCCGACCGTCCCATAGGTCAGCCCCGCCAGGCGCTCGGGGGCGGGTGGCGCCGTCGCGTAGCTCACGACGAACATCACGATGACCGAGACGACGAAAATGAACACGCTGTAGTACTGGAAGTACAGATTGTTGACGATCCACAGAAACGAGCCCGGCGCGTACCCGTCGGCGAACCCCGGCAGGTGCAGGCTCACCGGCGTGTCCACTACGAGGCGGAAGACGCCGAGCACAAAGCCGACGATCAACGCGGCGAGACACCCCTTGGCGTTGAGTCGCCGGTTGAAGATGCCGAACACGAACACGGTGAATATCGGAGGGGCGAGGTAACCCTGCACGCCCTGGAGATAATCGTACAGTCCGCGGGCGCCCTGGATCACCGGAATCCACAGCAGGCTGATCACGACCATGGCGGCGGTGGCGGCGCGCCCGACCCATACCAGGCGATGCTGTGGCGCGTTCGGCCGAAACTTCTGGTACAGGTCCATGGTGAAGAGCGTGGACGAGGCATTGAAGGCGCCCGCCATCGAGCTCATGAGCGCGGCCAACAAGCCGGCCACGACCACGCCGCGCACGCCCGCGGGCAATAGATCGCGCACCATCAAGGGGAACACTGCCTGCGCCGCCTGGGGAATGGGGTGACCCTGGGCGTCCACGATGACGCCGAGCCCCGGCACCCGGCCCGTCTTCGCGAGCCCGAGCGCGATCAGGCCGGGGATGATGAAGATGAAGACCGGGAACAACTTCAAGTACGCGGCGAAGATGCTGCCCCGCCGCGCCGTGCGCTCGTTTTTCGCGCTCAGGGCGCGCTGCACGATGTATTGGTCCGTGCACCAGTACCACAGACCGATGATGGGCGCACAGAGCAGCATACCCGGCCACGGGTAGTTCCCGTTGAAATACCAGGCGATCCGACCGGTTTCTTTCACCGGCGCCCACGTGCCCTCCATACCCGCCGGCACGATCGGCTTCCAGAGGTTGAACATGTCGGGGTCGATCACCCGTCGCAGCTCATGCCAGCCACCGAGCTTAGCCAGCCCGAAGACGGTGAGCAGCCCCGAGCCCACCAGAAGGATCAACGTTTGCAGTGCGTCGGTATAGGCCACCGCCCGCATCCCGCCCAGCACGGTGTACAGACCGGTGAGAAGTACGACCGCGACGGTGCCGATCCAGAAGCTGTTGAACGTGGCGCCGCCCACCCGGAGCGCCACATCGGGCAGGAGGGTGGCGAAGACGACGCCGCCCGCGAAAATAGCCACGGCGAACTTCGTGAGCACGTGCGCGAGGAGGGTGATCACCGACAGCACCCACCGGGCCGTGGGCGAGAAGCGGCGGCCGAGGAACTCCGGCATCGTGTACACCAGCGCTCGCGCGTAGAACGGGACGAATACCCATCCGAGCACGAGCAGGCACCAGGCGTGCAGCTCGTAATGCGCCAGCGCCACGCCGCTCGTCGCGCCCGCTCCCGCGAGCCCTACGACGTGCTCCGAGCCGATGTTGGAGGCGAAAATAGTCGCGCCAACGAGAAACCAGCCGAGGTTGCGGCCGGCGAGGAAATAGTCGTCGGCGGTGTCCTTGTTACGCCGAGCTACCCACCAGGCGAGGCCGAGGAGCAGACCGAAATACAGCACAATGATCAGCCAGTCCCAACTGGTCACGGATGGTCCTATGGGCGTTGGGGAGGGCCACACTACACGCCACGCGGCCCGTGTCAAGGAAGCCCATCGGCGCTGATCTCCACTTTGATGGTGGTGGACGATACGTTCGCACGGTATCGCGAGCAGACGGCCGCCGTGATCGCGCAGGCGAAGGCGTGGGCGGGGCTATGAGTGGGAGAGGCCCCGTTCATGAGCCGGTCCGTCACCAGCAATAGACGCGACGATTCGCCAACACACACGTGCGATTGCTTCCCGCTCGCACCTCGGAGGCCGAAAGTTCGGCATGAGCGGGGATCGGCGCTTTGCTGCAGGTAAAGGGCTGGTCACGCTGATCCGTACACGTGTCGGCGGACGCGGCGCCGAGCTGGCCATCGCTGTTACGCCCCCAACACCAGACGCTACCGGTCGCGGTCCGGCCGCAGGAGTGGTCGCTGCCGGTAGTGATCTCAACGAACACTGCGCTACCCTGCACACGCGTCGGCTTGGTCGCGCAGGGGAAGGAATTGTACTGATCGCCACAGATCTCGGTGGTCGGCGCCCCCACTTGGCCCGAAGTATTATTTCCCCAACAGTATGTGGCGCCATCCACGGTCAGTGCGCACGTGTGCCGCGTGCCCGCAGTCACGGCCTTAAACGTCAGCCCGCCGCTCACCGCCGTCGCCAGCGGACTACAGGGGTGCGCGTCGGGGCACGTCGCCGACGAATCGATGCCGAGCTGGCTCACGTCGTTGAGGCCCCAGCAATAGACGATTCCGCTGGTACTGAGACCACATGAATGCCACTCGCCGACAGTCACGCTCCGGAAATGGATGCCTCCTTGCACCGGACTCGGCGTGGAGGACGGCTGCGGATTCTTACCGTCGCCCAGCTCACCAAACGAATTGCTCTCGCCCCAGCAGTAGCCCAGCTCGTCCGTCCCGACGGCGCAATTGTGATACTCGCCGACGCTGACACCTGTGAATCCGGTCGGGCCCGGCACGAGGACCGCCACGCCGGGCACGAACTGGTAGTACGTGTACGTGAACCCAAAAGGCCAGCAGTACAGTTCCTGACCGCCCGTCACGCCACATCCCGTAAGAACGCCGCTGCTGGCGGTTACGAATCGGACTCCTCCAGGCACCGGCCAGGCCCTGCCCCCAGACACGTCGTCGCTTCCCATCCCGACGAGTGGGAAGTTCAACGAGCTCCAGCAGTACACGGCGCCCCCGCCCTCAAGGCCGCACGCGAATGCGCCGCCGCTGAGCGAGTCGAGCAGGAGCGCCACGGCAAACCCAGCGCTACCGCTCACTCGACTGCCAACGCTCGCATCGATCGCGAATGGCCCGACACCCAGCACTCGCACAACGCCGGTTGAATCCACGGTTGCGACCTCGGGAGAACTCGAACGCCAGAGGAAGGGGACGTCACCAACTACCGATCCGTCGGGGGCCTGGGCAACCGCACTGAGCCGCAGGGTCGCTCCGGGGAGGAGCGTGTCTCCTGCAGGAGTGACGATCACTCGGGCGATCCTGGGGAGCACATTCAAGGCGGCACTCGCGGTCACCGATTGCGCCGTAGCAATAACCGTCACCGCCCCTCGCGCGACGGCCACGAACGACCCAGTGTCGTCAAGCGCCAGCACGTTCGGATCGGACGTCGCCCACGTGACGAGGCTGACAGGGAGTGGGTTGCTGCTAGAATCGTACGGAATCGCAACGAAACGCCCGGACTCGCCGACGAAGCGAGTCGAGTAATGAGTGATGATCGTCAGCTGCGTGACCCTGGGTCCCCTGGGCCCTACTGATTCACCGCAGGTCGCGAGAACCATCGAGAGGGAGGCGCAACCAATGGGGAGCAGCAGACGCCACATGCGGGGGGCACTCCTATGAGCGCAGCCGCGTGAGGGCGACGCGCGCCCGGAAGTCATCGTAAATCTGCTGGTACGCTCGGTGCACGTCCAGATCCGGGGGCGCCGGCGGCTCCCGGGTCAGGGTGCACCGGGCCGCGGATGCGAGATCCGGAAACGCCCCCGCCCCGACCGCCGCCAGCAGGGCGGCACCGTACGCCGGTCCCTCTTCCCGGTTCACGGTCGTCACCGGCAGGCCGAAGATGTCCGCCTGCAGGCGGCGAATGAACGCGCTGCGCGCCCCGCCCCCGGTCAGGAGCAGGCTTTCCGGGGCAAGCCCGAGCTCCTGCAGGATCGTCACGCAATCCCGCAGCGCGAAACACACGCCTTCGAGCACCGCGCGCGTCATGTGGGCGCGCGAATGGGCGAGGCTGAGACCGAGAAAGGCGGCGCGGAGCGAGGCGTCCCGGTGAGGCGTCCGCTCGCCTTGCAGGTACGGCAGAAAGGTCACGCCCTCGGCGCCGGGTGGCACAGTCGCCGCTTCCTCGACGAGACGGACGTCGGGCTGATCCACGGTCGCGAGATCACGTGCCACGCGATCGCGATACCAGCTGAACGCGCCCCCCGCCGAGAGCACGACGCCCATCAGGTACCAGACGCCGGGCGCCACGTGGCAGAAGGTGTGGGCCCGCAAACCGGGGTCGACACGCGGCTCCGCCGTCGGGGCGAGCACCGTCCCCGACGTGCCCCAGCTCGACACCGCGTCCCCAGGCGTGATCGCGCCGACGCCCGCGGCACCACACGCGTTGTCCGCTCCGCCACCCACCACCGGCGTGCCGGGAGCGAGACCGGTGAGTGCCCCCGCCTGATCGGTGACGCGACCGAGGATTTGCGACGATCCTCCGACCTCGGGCAACAGGGAACGCGACAGGCCGACGGCGTCCAGCATCGGACCACTCCAGCGCAACCCGGCCGGGTCGAACATGAGGGTGCCGGAGGCATCGGACGGCTCGGTCGCGACCGTGCCGGTGAGGCGGAGCCGAATGAAATCCTTGGCGAGGAGGACCGTCGCCAGGCGGGCGAAGGCGGCGGGCTCGTGATTGCGCAGCCACAGCACCTTCGGGAGGGTGAAGCCTTCCAGCGCGGCGTTGCACACCCACTCGCGCAGGTGGGCCTCGCCTCCGGCGCGCTGCACGATCTCCCGACATTCGGCCGTGGTTCTCCCGTCGCACCACAACAGCGCGGGGCGGATCACCGTGCCGGCCCGGTCGAGAAACACGGAGGAGTGCATCTGACCCGAGATGCCGACCGCGGCGACGCGCGCCCCCGCGCGTTGCTCCAGCACGCGGCGGATGGCCGTGCCGCTCGCCCGCCACCACGCCTCCGGATCCTGCTCCGCCCAGCCGGGTCGCGGCGTCTCGAGAGAGAGCGGAGCGGTCGCGGCCGCCGTGACGGCTCCCGCCGGGCTCACGAGAATGGCTTTCACGGCGCTCGTCCCGACGTCCAGGCCGAGGAACAGTGAGTCGGCCATCTCAGCGCACACCCAGCAGGAGCTCCATCGTGAGCTGGTCGAGCCGCTCGTAGGCGTAGCCCTGGGTGCGTATCGCGGCCAGATCGAATGTCCTGGCCTGGAGCGCGCGCGCACGCTCGGTGCTGAACGCCACGCGCTCCGTGGCGCCGCCGCCCCGGGCGCCCAGCTCCGCCAGCAGCTGCTGGATCTCGGCATCGTGATTGAAGCGCTCCACCTTCGCCTTCAGGATGAGGTAGGTGCGCATGCTGCCGGCGGCGAAGGCCCAGACCCCGTCTTCATCCTCCGTGCGATAGGCATGGCTGTCGAAGTGACGCATCCCTGGCCAGCGGGCGTCCTCGAGCAGCTTGACCAGAAAAAACGCCGCCTTGGGATCGTCGCTGCCGAACCGCAGATCCTGGTCGAATCGCCCCGGCTGCTGCCCGTTGAGATCGATGTGGAAGAGCTTGCCCGCCTCCAGCGCCTGGGCCACGGCGTGGGAGAAGTCGAGCCCGGCCATCCGCTCGTGCGCCACTTCCGGATTCACGCCGACCATATCGGGGTGATCGAGCGTATAGATGAACGCCAGCATGTGGCCAGTGGTCGGCAGGAAGATGTCTCCGCGCGGCTCGTTGGGTTTGGCCTCGAGCGCGAACCGCAGGTCGTAGTGCTGCGAGCGCACGTACCCGCACAGGAAATTGACGGCGTCGCGGTACCACCCGAGCGCCGCGCGGGGGTCCTTGGCGGCGTTAGTCTCCACGCCTTCTCGCCCGCCCCAGCAGACGTAGGTTGTGGCCCCAAGCTCCACCGCCAGGTCGATGGCCGCCATGGTCTTCTGCAGGGCGTACGCCCGCACCCGCGCGTCGTTGCTCGTGAACGCGCCGTCGCGGAAGGCGGGGTCGGAAAAGAGATTCGTGGTGGCCATGGGGACTTTCATCCCCGTGTCGGCGAGCACGTGTTTGAAGTCGCGCACGATGCGATCGCGCTCCGCGGGCTTGGCGTCCCGCGGCACCAGGTCGTTGTCGTGCAGGTTGACGCCGTACGCGCCGAGCTGCGCCAGCTTGCGGACGATGTGCACGGGGGACAGCGGCGATCGCACCGGGTCGCCGAACGGGTCGCGTCCGGGGTTGCCGACCGTCCAGAGCCCGAACGTGAAACGATGCTCCGGCCGGGGCGTAAAGGCGTCCTGCGCGGGCTTTGGACTCATGTGGTGGGTTCCCCGAAAGGCCGGTTAGATTTGCCGCAGTTTCGCGCCAAGGCGATACTCCGCTCTAACGGGCATGGTCTGGGAACAGCGTTGGCATCCGCTCCGGCGCGAGTGGGTCGTCGTCTCGTCCCACCGCAACGAGCGGCCCTGGCAGGGCGAGCGCGTGGGCGACCAGCTCCGCGCGCTGCCGCAGTACGTCCCGGACTGTTATCTGTGCCCGGGCAACGTGCGCAGCTCGGGCCGGCGCAACGACCGATATTCCGGCATCTTCGTGTTCGACAACGACCACCCGTGCGTCGGCCCCGACGCACCCACGCAGCTCGCGGCGCCACCGGGAATCTATCGGAATGCGCCCGCCGCGGGATATGCACGCGTCGTATGCTTCACGCCGCGGCACGACCTCACGCTGGCCCAGCTGCCGGCGGCTGAGCTGCTGCGTCTGCTCGAGGTGCTGCAGCAACAATACCGCGAGCTCGGCTCGCGCGACGACGTCCGGCACGTGCTCGTGTTCGAGAACAAGGGTGAGGTGGTCGGCGTGAGCAACCCCCACCCCCACTGCCAGATCTACGCGACGAACTTCCTGTTCAAGACCATCGAGCTCGAGGCCGAGGCGCAGGCGGCCTACCTGGCGGAGCACGGCCGGCCGCTGCTCCAGGACATCCTGGTCGCCGAGGAAGCGGATGGCCGACGCCTCTTGGTGCGCCGCGACCAGGCCCTCTCGTTCATCCCGTATTTCGCGCGCTACCCGTACGAGACGTTCGTGGCGCCTCGAGCCACACGCCCCAGCCTGGCGCACCTCTCCGCCTCCGAGCTCGTCGACTTCGCAGCCGTGCTGCGCGAGACGCTGATCCGCTTCGACAATCTGTGGCGCCTGTCATTCCCGTACGTGATGGTGCTGCACCAGGCGCCGACGGACGGATCGCCCTCCCCGGGGTTCCACTTCCACATTCAGATACACCCGCCGCTGCGGAAACCTGGTCTCCTCAAGTACCTCGCCGGCCCCGAGATCGGCGGCGGCAATTTCCTGAACGATGCCGCCCCGGAGGAGACCGCGGCCGAGCTGCAGGCAGTCCCAGGCGTGCACTACACGCAGGCCGGCTGAGGTGGCGGACGCCGGGCATCTGCTCGAGCCCCTCCTGGCGCTGCACCAGCGCGTCCGCGACGCGGTGGTCGAGTCCTGCACGCGCCAGGCCTCGGAGCTGCTCGCCAGCGTGGCCTCTGAAGTGGGGGGCGACACGATTTACGCCATCGACCGCGTGGGCGAGGAGACCTTCGTGCAGGGCCTCGCCGACGTCGTCCGCGCGGAGCCGCTGTGCCTGGTAGGCGAGGGACTCCACGACCACGTCCTCGTCCTGCCGCGCGGGGCGCGGGAAGAGGACTGCCGCTGGCGCCTGCTGGTGGATCCGATCGACGGCACGCGCGGCCTCATGTATCAGAAGCGCAGCGCTTGGGTCCTCACCGGCATCGCGCCCAACCGCGGCGCCGACACCCGGTTGCGTGACATCGTGCTCGCCGTGCAGACGGAGATTCCGCTCGTCAAGCAGCATCTGTCCGATCAGCTGTGGGCGCGCCGCGGGCGCGGGGTGGAGGCGCGCCGGCTCAATCGCCTGTCCGGCGCGCGGGAGGGTCTCACGCTCCGGCCGTCGCGCGCGGACACCATTGAGCACGGGTTCGCGACCGTCGTGCGGTTCTTCCCGGGCGCCCGCGACACGCTGGCCGCGATCGACGACGAGGTCGCGCAGGCGCTGGTGCAGCCGGCTCCGGGACGGGCCGCCTGCTTCGAGGACCAGTACGCGTCGACCGGTGGTGAGCTGTACGAGCTGATGGCCGGTCACGACCGCCTGGTCGCCGACTTGCGGCCCCTGGTCCAGTCCGTCCGCGCCGCCAGCGGGCTGCCGCCGGGCCTGTGCTGTCACCCCTATGATCTTTGCACGGCGCTCATCGCCGAGGAGGCGGGCGTGATCGTGCGGGACCCGAGCGGTACACCGGTCGACGCCCCGTTCGATCTGACATCCGACGTGGCGTGGGTGGGATATGCGAACGAGCGTCTCCATGGCCTGGTCGAGCCCGTGTTGCAAGGGGCGCTGCGCCGCCGCGGCCTGCTGCGGTGATCCGGCTGCGTCGCCTCCCGGAAGTCAGCGCCTCGGGCGACCTCATCTGGTTCCAGCGCGCCCTCGACCGCCTGCGCGCCTTGCCTCAGGAGGCGGACCCGCGCCTGCGCGCGTTCTTCTCGGCTGACTCCCCTATCTACATCGCCCGGGCGCCGGGACGACTGGATGTCATGGGCGGGATCGCCGACTACAGCGGTGCCTGTGTGCTCGAGCTGCCACTCGAATGCGCGACGGCAGCCCTATTACAGTGGCAGGACCCTCCGCGCTGCGACATCGCGACACGCCGCAGCGGGGGGTGGCAGTTCTGCAGCGTCGAGCTGCCGCTCGGTACACCGGCGGAGCTCGCGGCGTGGTTCGCAGGCCGGGCCGCCGAGCGATGGGCAGGCTACGTCGTGGGCATCGTGCAGCGCTGTCTGGCCTCCGCCACCGGTCTCCGCCTGCTCATCGATTCCACCGTGCCCGAAGGCAGGGGCGTCGCTTCGTCGGCGGCGCTCGAGGTCGCCGCCGGCGCGGCCGTCGCCGCCGGTTGCGGTGCGTCTATGACCGCAGCGGAGCTGGCGACGGCCTGTCAAGCGGTGGAGAACCAGGTCGTCGGAGCCCCGTGTGGCATCATGGATCAGATGACCAGCGCGTGCGGGCGGCGGGATCGGCTGCTGCGGTTGCGCTGCCAGCCGGGCACGATCGAGGGGTACGTGGACATTCCCCGTGGGTATCGCTTCTATGGCATCGATTCGGGGCTGAGCCACGCGGTCGCCGGGGCGGACTACGGCACCGTGCGCACGGCGGCATTCATGGGCTACCGCATGATCGCCGCCGCGGTGGGGTTGCGCGCGGCGCGAGACGGGTCTCGCGTGCGCGTGGACGATCCGCGCTGGGGAGGCTATCTCGCGAATCTCACGGGCCCCGAGCTCTCGGCAGTCAGCGACGTCCTTCCGGAGGAGATTTCCGGGGCCGAGTTCCTGAATCGCTACGACGGGCTGACCGACGTGGCCACTCACGTTCGCCCCGAGCGGCGCTACCCTGTCCGGCGGGCCACGGAACACCCCATCCGCGAGCACGAGCGCGTGCTGCGCTTCGCCGAGCTGCTCGGCGCGCTGACGGCGGAGCCGCGCGCGGCACTCGAGCTGGGGCGCCTCATGTATGAGTCCCACAGGAGCTACAGCGCCTGTGGGCTCGGCAGCGACGGCACCGACCGGCTGGTGGACCTGGTGGCCGCCGAGGGTCCGGAGCACGGATTGTTCGGCGCGAAGATCACCGGTGGGGGGAGCGGCGGCACGGTGGCGGTGCTGGCGACGAGCGGGGCGGAAGCGCGGGTGCGCGACGTGGCGGCCCGCTACGGCGCGGAGACCGGCCGGGACACGACCGTCTTCACCACCTCAGGGCCGGGAGCGGCCGAGACCGGCGTCTTGCTACTCGAGCCGTAGCCTCAGCGTGGCGGGTTCGAGCCCGTCGACTTGCGCCGTGAGCGTAGCCGTCCCCGCTCGGTCGCCCGCGCGCACGATGACCAGCGCCTTGCCGTTGAACAACCGCACGCGGTCGCTTTGGAACGGGGCATGGCTGATCTGGTCCCCGTTGTCGACTCCCGCGATGCGCGCATCCCCCGCGAGAAGGAAGCGGACCAGTGGCTCCGCCGTCGGGACCGGAACGCCGGTGGCGTCTTCCACGGTCACCGTGACGAACGACAGGTCGCTGCCATCGGCGTGGATCACCGCCCGGTCCGGGGTGAGCGCCACCCGAGCGGCCGGCCCCGCGGTCTGCACCTGCTGCGCCGCCACCACCCGCCCGCCGGTGCGCGCGACGGCGCGCACCGTTCCCGGTGTGTACGCGACCCGCCACATCAGATGTGAGACCTGCTCCGGCTTGCGCTTCACCCCGAGCGAAGCGCCGTTCAGGAACAGCTCGACTTCGTCGGCGTTCGTGTAGGCCCAGACGTCGATGGTTTGGCCGGGTGCCCAGTTCCAGTGCGGGAAGACGTGCAGCATCGGTCGGGTCGTCCATACGCTCTGGTACAGGTAGTAGGGATCCTTCGGGAAGCCCGCGAGATCGACGACGCCGAAATAGGAGCTGCGCGCGGGCCACTCGTACGGCGTGGGCTCGCCCAGGTAGTCGATCCCCTGCCAGATGAACATCCCCGAGAGGAATGGATAGCGCTCGAACAGCCGCAGCGACTCTTCGTGCAGCGAGCCCCAGAAGGCCTTCCGGTCGTCGTACGACGAGAGTCGGTAGTCTTTGTTCGGCTGCGGTCCGCTGTCCTTCACGTACGGCGTCGCGTAGCTGGCGACCGAGTCGGAGGGCTGCTCGTAGACGCCACGGCTGTTGAGCGCCGACATCGCTTCGGTGATGATGAACTTCTGCCCCGGGAACTGCTGCGGAAAACCCGCCCACGCCTCGTGATGGTAGTTGTGGCCCAGCAGGTCGAGGGCACCGGATTGCAGCACCGGATTCCCGGGACTGCCGTTGTTGTTGGCGGACGTGATGGGCCGCGTGGGGTCGAGGCGCCGCACGATCCCGGCGAGTTCGCGCGCGATCGGGGCGGCGGTGGAGTCGCCGTTGGTCCACTGCTCCATCACCTCGTTCCCGATGCTCCACATGAAGACGCTCGGGTGGTTGCGGTCGCGCCGCACCATGTCCGACAGGTCGCGCACGTGCCACGCGTCCCAGTCCAGGTGATAGTCGTACTTCGTTTTCTCCTTCTTCCACATGTCGAAGGCCTCGTCCAGCACGATGAAGCCCATGCGATCGGTGAGGTCGAGCAGCTCGGGGGCGGGCGGATTGTGTGACGTGCGGAGCGCGTTGACGCCCATGTCGCGCATGATCTCGAGCTGCCGCTCGAGCCCGCGGGCGTTCACGGCGGCGCCCAGCGCCCCGAGATCGTGGTGCAGGCACACACCCCGGATTTTGACGTGCCTGCCGTTGAGGATGAACCCCCGGTCGGGATCGAACGCGAACGTCCGCACACCGAACGGTGTGCTGTAGTCGTCGCACCGCCTCCCGCCGCATACCACCCGCGACACGGCCCGGTACAGGTACGGCCGCTCGAGCGACCACAGGGTCGGGCTCCGGATGACCAGGTCCTGCGCGATTTCGCTGACCGAGTCAAGCGACACGCGGGCCTCGGCCGACGCCGTGGCCACCTCCTTGCCGGCTCCGTCATAGATCACCGTCCGCAGGGTGATCGGCTGCTCGGCCTGCGACGCGTTGCGGATGGTCGTCCGGATCGTCACCCGGGCCGCAGCCGGAGTCGCCTCCGGCGTCGTGACATAGGTACCCCAGGGGTCGACGTGCACCGGGTCCGTGGTTACCAGCCGGGCGTGTCGGTAGATACCGGAGCCCGAGTACCAGCGCGAGTTGGGCTGCTGCGAGTTGTCCACCCGCACGGCGATCACGTTGCTCGCCTTACCGTAGCGGAGGTGCGGCGTCAGCTCGTAGCTGAAGGAACTGTACCCATACGGCCGCTTCCCAAGGTAATGCCCGTTGATCCAGACTTCGCTGTTGCGGTACACGCCGTCGAACTCGACCGATACCAGCCTGCCGGTGTCGCGCTCGGCAACGGAGAAGGTCTTGCGATACCAGCCCACACCGCCGGGCAGCGCCCCACCGCTCGGTCCGGCGGGGTTCGTGTCGCTGAACGTGCCCTCGATGCTCCAGTCGTGCGGCAGATCCAAACTGCGCCACCCGGAATCGTCGAACGTCGGGTCCTGAGCGCCGGAGACGTCGCCCAAGTGGAATCGCCAGGCGCGGTCGAAGGCGAGAGTCGCTCGCTGTCCCTGCGCCGCCGCTGTGAACGGGGCGACGAGCAACGCGAGCAGGGTACCACGACCGAGCCATTTCACGGCTGCACCGTGAACCGGTAGATGGTCCGCGAGCGGTATTGCTCCCCGGGACGCAAGATCGTCGACGGGAACGCCGGCTTGTTGGGGGAGTCGGGAAAGTGCTGCGTCTCCATGGCGAAGCCGTAGCGGTGCTGGTAGACGACGCCGTGTTTGCCGCGGAGCGTGCCGTCGAGGAAGTTGCCGGAGTAAAACTGCAGTCCCGGCTCCGTCGTAGAGATCTCCATCACACGCCCGGTTGTCGGCTCGGACACGTGTGCTGCGAGCGTCAGCTCGCTGCCGCCGTTGCCGCCCTTGCCGCCCTTGTTCAGCACGAAGTTGTGATCGTAGCCCCGCCCGTAGCGGAGCTGCTCGTCGTCCCGGGCGATCCGGGCGCCGATGGCCGTGGGCGCGCGGAAGTCAAATGGCGTTCCCGCGACGCTCCTGATCTCGCCCGTCGGGATCAGCGTCGAGTCCACCGGAGTGAAGTGGTCGGCGTTGAGCATGACCGCGTGGCCGAGGATGTCGCCCCTGCCGTCGCCCGCCAGGTTGAAATAGCTGTGCTGCGTGAGGTTCACGGGCGTCGCGCGGTCCGCGGTCGCGTCGTAGTCGAAGATTAGCTCGTTCTTGTCCGTCAACGTGTAGGTGACCGAGGCGCGCAGGGTGCCGGGATAGCCCTCTTCGCCATCCGGGCTCGTGTACGCGAGGACGAGCCCGACCGAGTCCGCGTGGTGGAACGGCGCGACGCTCCAGACCACCTTGTCGAAGCCGCGCACGCCGCCGTGCAGGTGATTGGGACCGTTATTCGTCGCCAGCGGGTAGGTCGTGCCGTCCAGCGTGAACCGGCCCCGGGCGATGCGGTTGCCGTAACGACCGACGATGGCGCCGAAGTACGGCGACCCCCGCTCGTAGTCCGCGAGGGAGTCGAATCCGAGGACGACGTCGTCGAGTCGCCCGTTCCGGTCAGGCACGTGGAGCGACACGATGATGCCGCCGTACGCGAGGACGCGCGCCTCCATCCCGTGGGCGTTCTTGAGGCTGTACAGGCTCACGGCCTCCCCGCGATCGGTCGTTCCGAACGGCTCTGGACGCGGCGCGCCGCGGGCACACGCGACGCTCCCCGCCAGGATCATGGACCACCCACGGACCGTCGACTTCATCGGGTGCGAAACTGATACACTCGGGCCTGGCGCGCTACCCCGGCGAGACATCAGTATTTTTGATCATGGCGACACACTGGTTGATCACGGCAGTCCTCCTCCAGGGAATGGGGATCCCCCTCCCCGAGCATCCCCGGCCCGACTTCCAGCGGGACCTGTGGCAGAACCTGAACGGACCCTGGCAGTTTCAGTTCGATGCGGCGGACTCAGGGGAGGCACGCGGTTGGTCCCGCGGGCAACTACCGGGGCCGCGCCAGATCATGGTGCCCTTCCCCTGGGGTAGTCCGCTCTCGGGCGTGCCGGACAGCGCGGTGATCGGCTGGTACTCCCGGTCGATCACCGTGCCGGCCGCATGGGCCGGCAAGCGCGTCTTCCTCGTGATCGGCGCGGCCGACTGGCGCACCACCGCCTGGCTCGACGGGCAGCTGCTCGGCAGGCACGACGGCGGCTACATCCCGTTCGAGTTCGAGCTGACCAAGTACGTAAAGACCGGACAGCGCCAGCGGCTCGTGCTCCGGGTCGACGACGCGCCGCGCGCATTCAAGCTCGAAGGCAAGCAGGGCTACGGCAATGCGCGCGGCATCTGGCAGACGCCGTATCTCGAAGCGCGTGGTGGCGTGCCGCTCCGCGCGCTGCACTTCTCGCCCGATATCGACCACGGGCGCGTGGTGGTGGCGGCCCAGCTGCTGCAGCAGGCGCCCCGCGACCTCACGCTGACCCTGCGCTTCAAGAACGCAGACGTGCCGACGGTCAGTTGGCGCATCCCCAAGCGCGCCGACCACGTGACGTTCGAGGTGCCGGTCCCGCACGCTCACCTCTGGTCGCTCGACGATCCGTTCCTGTACGAGGTCGAGGCCACCGTGGGAGCCGACCGCGTGCAGAGCTACTTCGGGATGCGCAAGATCTCCGTCGTCAACCTTCCCGGAACGGACTACCGCTACGTCGCCCTGAACGGCCGGCCGCTGTACCTGCAGCTGACGCTGGACCAGGCGTTCCACCCGGGCGGGTTCTACACGTATCCCAGCGACTCGTTCGTGCGCGCCGAGATGCTGCGCGCCAAAGGGATCGGCCTCACCGGGCTGCGGGAGCACGTCAAGGTCGAGTCGCCGCGGAAGCTGTATTGGGCCGACCGCCTGGGGATGCTGATCATGGCGGACGTCCCCAATTCGTGGGGAGAGCCCGATTCGGCGATGCACCGGGAGGTCGAGGCGACGCTCCGCGGCATGGTGCAGCGCGACTTCAACCATCCCGCGATCTTCGCCTGGGTGCTGTTCAACGAGACGTGGGGATTGTTCACGAAACTCGACGGGAAGCAGGTCTACCGTCCCGAGACGCAAAGCTGGGTCGTCTCCATGTATCGCGCGGCGAAATCGCTCGACCCGACGCGTCTGGTGGAGGACAACTCGCCCTGCTGCGGACGCGGCCACACCGAGACCGACCTGAACTCGTGGCATTCCTACCTGCCGGGCTGGGCGTGGGAAGAGCACGACCGCCTGGTGAGCGACAGTACCTACCCGGGCTCCCAATGGAACTTCGAGGCCGGCCACCGGCAGGCGCGGCAACCCGATATCAATAGCGAGTTCGGCAATGTCTGGGGCTACGAGGGGAGCACCGGAGACGTCGACTGGAGCTGGGACTACCACCGGGCGGTGAATGCGTTCCGGCGCCACCCGAAGATCGCCGGCTGGCTCTACACCGAGCTGCACGACGTGGTGAACGAATGGAACGGCTACTGGCGCTACGACCGCTCCGAGAAGGAGACCGGGTTGGGCGAGCTCGTGGACGGGATGTCGCTCCGCGATCTCCACACCCCGTTATACGTCGTCGTGGGGGACTCGCTGAGCCAGACCGTGGCCCCCGGCGCGCAGCTGCGGGTGCCGCTGTACGCGTCGTTCCTGACGCCCGACAAGGCCTGGGGCGACAGCCTGACGCTGCGGGCGCGAGCTTACGGCTGGGACGCGCTCGGCCAGAAGCGCGTGTACCTCGAGACGACGCGTCACGTCCCGTACCATCCATGGATGACCGGGCCCCTGGAGCCGCTGCCGGTCACCATGCCAGCCGGGCCGGCCGTCCTGGTGCTCGCCGTGCGCCTCGAAGACGGGAACGGCACCGTGCTGCATCGGAATTTTTGCACGTTCGTCATCGAGGGTGAGCCGCCGCCGGAGGTGCGACTGGACGACGGCCGACGCGCGCGTCTGGTCCCGATCGACCCGGCCCGCTTCGATTCCGCGGCGTGGTCGCTCAAGCAATGGAATGTGATGGACGGCCTGAAGGTGAACGGCGCCGGGTCGGGGTTCTTCGAGTATCGGGTGGCGTGGCCCGCGGGAATCGGGCTCGCCGATCTCGACAGCGCGGTATTCGTGGCAGAAGCCTCTTCGAAGCAGCTGTTCGGCAAGGACCGGGAGGGCAGCGGGCAGATCGAGGGCGACTTCATGCGGGGCCGGGGCACATTCGACCCGAGCCTGAACCCGAACGCCTATCCCATGACCGACGAGCGCCTGTTCCCGAGCGCCGTGACGGTCCGCATCAACGGCGTGGTCGCGGGGAAGGAACCGCTCGCCGACGACCCCGCCGATCACCGCGGCATTCTGTCGTGGCACTATCAGAGGCACGACCGGCGGCTCCGTGAGGCGGGCTCGTACGGCGCGCTCCTGCGCGTGAAGGTCCCACCTGACGCGCTCGAGCGCGCCGCTGCGCAGGGACAGCTGGTGATCCGGTTGGAGGTCGATCCCGAGCTCCCCGGGGGCCTCGCGATCTACGGCCGCCGCTTCGGCCGCTATCCGCTCGATCCGACTGTGGTCTTCTTACTGCGCCGGTAACTCGGCCACGCCGGCCTGTCGCAAATATCCGCCCACCACCGTGGCGAACTGGGCAAACGCGACCTCCGGTTCTTCGATGTCGGGATGCCAGCGCTTCTCCCACTCGAAGTTGTAGAACCCGCGGTAGCCAGTGTGCGCGAGGGCTTCGATCTGGCGCCGCACCGGTACCTCGCCGGTGCCGGTGAGCACGTAGCGCCGGTCCGTGCCGTCGGGCCCCGCCGGCACCGAGTCCTTCAAGTGCGTGTGCCGGATGTAGCGGCCGAGCTGGCGGACCGTGTCTTCGGGCTGCTCCTTTCCCGACACGAACGTGTGATGCGCGTCCCACAGGAGGGCGACGGCGGGCGACGCCGCCTGCTCGAGCAGCGCGAGCAGTGAGGGCGAGTCGGTGAAATCGCCGTGTGATTCGATCAGCACGGTGACGCCCTTGGGCCGCGCGTAGTCGCCCAGCTCCCGCAAGCCCCGAGCGATGTGCGCGAGCATCATGTCGCGCGGCACGCCCTGCACGTACTTGTTGCCGAACACTCGTACGTAGGGCACGCGCAGCGTTTCGGCGAGATCGATGAAACGGCGCGCCTCGTCGAGCTGCACGGCGCGCTTCGCGGGGTCCTGCTCGTGCAGCTCGGCCGAAGCGCCGAGGTCGGATATCCGCAGCCCACGCTCGCGCAGCTCCCGCTTCGACTCTTCGATGCGCCCGCCGTCTCGTGAGAGCTCCGGCGCCAGGGTCAGGTCCATGTTCTTCTGGAGCCCGCGCAGCTCGACCGCGGCGTAGTCGTGCGACCGGGCGAAGTCGAGAATCTGCGTCCACGTCCAGTTGGGACAGCCGAGGGTCGAGAAGCCGATGGGGAAGCGCTCGCGCGGGGACGGCATCCCCGCGTGCGGGGCCGCGAGGACGGCGGCGGCGGTTTGGAGAAACGCGCGACGGGTCGTCATGGTCCGACTCCCTCCGACGTGTTCAGGATGGTTGCCACGACGGTCGTGGTCCACTCCCCGTGATTGTTCGTGTAGCTCCCCCGCATCCACACGAGCGCGGTGCGTCG
>Ga0070698_100000169_pt1 | contig 60358 bp, 61 predicted proteins | sample KBSK1502metaG_FD_65477 | JGI IMG/M metagenome (GOLD analysis project Ga0070698, IMG submission 65477) | Corn, switchgrass and miscanthus rhizosphere microbial communities from Kellogg Biological Station, Michigan, USA - KBS K1-50-2 metaG | ecosystem: Host-associated > Plants > Roots >...
GGTGTTCTTGTTCGCCTTTGTAAGGCTTGCGCTGTAACGCTCGCGGCTCTCGGCTCGCAATCCCGAAGCTCAACTGCCCCGTCGAGACCGGACGCCCCCACGAAGCTGAACCTGGTTGCGGCTTGATTCTACCCACCAGACCCCGCCCCTACACTTGACCGACATGGCCGTCGACCTGGAACGGATCGGCCGCGCCAGCCTGAAAGAGCTGGGCGACATCCGGATCGACGACGTCCTTTCGTTCATCGATCGGGGCATCGAGAACATGCCCACCTACATGGACCTGTACCGGCGCTGGGAGGCCCAGCAGTGGGCGGTCTCCGACCTGGACTTCAGCCTCGACCGCCAGGACTGGCTCGAGGCGACCGACATCGATCGCAAGGCCACGATGTGGTCGCACCGGCTGTTCTTCAACGGCGAGGAGAGGGTCACGTCGACGCTGGCACCGTTCGTCTGGGCGGCGCCGACACCCGAGGTCGAGATCTTCCTCTCGACGCAGATGGTCGACGAGGCCCGCCACACCGTCTTTTTCGAGAAGTGGTGGCACGAGGTGTGCGGCACAGGTGCCCGGAACATGACCGAGCTGATGGCGGAGATCCGGCCCGAGGCGAACGCGGGTTACAACGAGCTCTTCTACGAGCGCCTGCCGTCGACCGCGCAGCGGCTCGCCAGCAACCCCAGAGACTTCGACGCCTTCGTCGAAGGCGTGACGCTATACCACATCGTCATCGAGGCGACCATCGCGCTGACCGGGCAGCGCTTCGAGCTGGAGGCGATGCGCGAGCAGGGCCTGACCGACCGCGGTTTCTACCGCGGCTTCACCGCGGTGGCGCGCGACGAGTCGCGGCACGTGAGCTTCGGCATCAAGCTCCTGCAGGAGGCGGTGCGCGAAGACGCCCAGCGATACGCACCCATCATCCAGCGCACGCTCGTCGAGTGCCTCCCGCTGATCTCGGGCACGCTCGACCCCCCCGACCCGCGCTACGTGACCGACTACGGGCACACGGAGAGCGAGATCGTGGAGTTCGCGATCGAGTCGCTGAACAAGCGGCTGCGCGCGATCGGCATCAACCTCGCCGCGTGAGGCCCCACCCCTTCGGATAGGCCGGACTAACCGAGCTTTTCGAGCGCGAGACTGCCGGATAGGCCGGACTATCCGACAAGTTGCCGGCTCGTCACCCCCGCCGCATGGCGCGGGCGATCTCTCGTTTCGCGTCTCGCTCGGCGATCGCCTCGCGCTTGTCGTACTGCCGCTTGCCCCGCGCCAGTCCGATCTCCACCTTCGCGTGGTTGCGCGAGAAGTACACGCGCAGCGGAACGAGCGTGTACCCCTTCTGCTTGACCTTGCCGATCAGGCTGGAAATCTCCTTGCGGTGCAGAAGCAGCTTGCGCGGCCGCACCGGTTCCTGGTTCATCACGTTGCCCTGCGCGTACGGCGAGATGTGCACGTTCTCCAGCCAGGCCTCGCCGTTGTCGATGCGTACGTAGCCGTCGCGCAGGTTGGCCCGGCCGTTGCGCACGGATTTCACCTCCGTCCCGGTCAGCATCACACCCGCCTCGTACTTCTCGTCGACGAAGTAGTCGTGATAGGCGCGCCGGTTGACCGCGACGTCGCGGTCCTTCGAGTCTTTAGACATCGCCCAGCACCTGCCTGGCGGGGGCAGGTTTCTTGCCGGGCAGCTGCACGAGGTCGGGCACGTAGCGCCCGCCATCGACATGACCGCGCAGCACCTTCACGCGCCCTCGCGCCGTCGGCAGCGTGGCGCCCGGCCACGGCTGGAGGGCGCGCACGCGCCGGTCGATCTCTCGCGGGTCCATCTTCAGGTCGAGCTCCCCTTCCTCCTTGTTGAGCTTCGGGGCCCGGGTGGCCTGAGCATGGTCCTGCTCCCGCGGCGTGATGTGCTCGAGCTGCTCGAGGGTCGCGACCAGCACCTCCGAGCCTTCCTCGGCCAGGCGCGATGTCAACGCGGCCGCGTCCTCGTGCTCGCCGATCTCCGTCGGGCGGACCGCAAGGATCGGGCCGTGGTCGAGCTGCTCATCCATCTGCATGATGGTGACTCCGGTCACCTCATCGCCGGCCAGGATTGCGCGCGCGATCGGCGCCGCGCCACGCCACCGCGGCAGCAGCGAGGCGTGCACGTTGATCGCCCCGAGGCGCGGGACCGATAGCACCGACCGCGGAATGATCTGCCCGTACGCCACGACCACGAGCAGGTCGGGAGCCAGCGAGCGAACGCGTTCCACCGCCTCCGGGTCGCGGATCCGCGCCGGCTGGTAGACGGGCAGCCCCAGCTCGCCGGCGGTGACCTTGACGGGCGGTGGGGTCAGCTTCATGCCGCGTCCGGCGGGCCGGTCCGGCTGGGTGATCACGAGCTGGACTTCATGTCCGGCCTGGCGCAGAGCTCGCAGCGAGGGCACGGCGAACGCGGCCGTGCCGGCGAAGACGACCTTGTAGAACTTCGCCCCTTTACCCGGAGGCCGCGGCGACGGCCCCTCCCTGCTCCTCGGCGGGCAGGTCCTCGACCCGCTGCAGGGTGTCAAGACTCGTCAGCCGGTCGGTGAACAGGATGCCGTCGAGGTGGTCGATCTCGTGCTGGAACGCGCGTGCGGTGAACCCGGACGACTTGACCCGGATCTCTTTCCCACGCCGGTTGCGGCCCTTGACCACCACGGTCTCGGCCCGCTCCACCTCGCCCACCCAGCCGGGGTAGCTGAGGCAGCCTTCTGGGCCGACCTGGGTGCCCTCGGTCTTGACGATCTCGGGATTGACCAGGCCCCAGATCTGCTTGTCGTCGCCCTTCACGACGCACACCCGCAGCGCCACGCCGATCTGGTTCGCGGCCAGGCCGGCGCCCGGCGCGTCCAGCATCGTCTCGGTGAGGTCGTCCAGCAGGCGCTGGATGGAGGCGTCGATGCGCGGAACCTTCTTGGCTTTTTCGCGCAAGACGGGATGTTCGAATGTGAGGATTGGTCTAACCATCAGGCTGCAATTCGATTTTACCCGCGGCCTGGGAAAACCCAACCTGGTTACGGCCTACACCACCCAGCGTGACCGGACCATCACGTCGCGCCCCTTGATCTCGTCATAGCCTCGAAACGCCTGGATCCGGGTCGGGCGCAGCCTGTAGAAAACCCAACCCTGCATCTCCCGCGGATCCCAGCCCATTGCCGCCTTCCACTCCTCGGCGAGTTGGTGCGAATCCTCGACGTCGCGGCTCTCGATGACCTGGGCCTGGATGACGATGGCGTCCGACGGGTCGCCGCCGGCCAGGACGACCACCGGGTTCATCGCCATGTTGCGGGCGGTACGGCTGGTGCTCAGCGTGGTGATGACGATCTGGCTGCCGTCCCACAGGCCCGAGACGCCGATCACGTGCGGCCCTCCTCCGACCTGTGCCGTGCACAGCCAGTAGTGGCCCTGCTTCTCCAGGAAGGCGAGCAGGTCCTTCTTCCGTGTGGCCGTGTCACGTGACGGGATCGACGTCATAGCTCCAACCTTTCCCTCGCGGCGCCAGGTGACGCGCGCGCTCGAGGCCTTTGCCTTTCAGTGTGATCTGCCAACGGTACTCGCCTCTCAGGCGATGGATGAAGGCCGGCGACGGCCCCATCACGCGGATGCCTTCGATGCCATCCTTCAGAATTCCCGCCGCCATCGCGTCCGAGGCTTCGCGCGCCGATGCGGCCGCCCGCGCGTCCTCGCGATCAGTGCGGGTCAGCACCGCGAGGTCGGCATGCGGCGGAAAGACGAACGCCTTGCGCGCCGGCAGCTCGGCGGCGTAGAAACTCTCGTAGTCGCCTTCCGCCGCGCAGCGCAGGCTGTAGTGTTCGGGGTTGCTCGTCTGGACGATCACCTTCGAAGGCCGCCCGTCGCGGCCCGCGCGCCCCGCCACCTGCACCACCAGCGAGAACGTGTTCTCGGCCGAACGATAGTCGGGGAAGTGGAGCGGCAGGTCTGCGTCAACCACCCCCACACACGTCACCGCGGGCAGGTCAAGACCGCGCGTCACCAGCTGGGTGCCGACGAGGATGTCGGCGCGGCGCTCGCTGAAGTCTTCCCACACGCGCAGATACGAGTCGGGCCCGCGCGCCACATCGCTGTCGAGGCGCAGGACGCGCGCTTGCGGCCACAGTCGTTTGACGTATCCCTCGAGCCGCTGCGTGCCCATGCCCAGCGCGCGGATGTTGCGGCTGCCGCAGTGGTCGCACACCGACGGCATCGCGCGTGAGTAGCCGCAGTAGTGACAGATCAATCCATCGATTTCTGAATGCTGCACCAGGGCGACCGAGCAGCCGAGGCACTGGACCGAGCGGCCGCAGTCGCGACACATCACGTAGGTCGACAGACCGCGGCGGTTCAGGTACAGGATCGTCTGTTCCTCGTTTTCGAGCGTCCGCGTGACAGCCTCGACCAGGCGGCGTGACAGTGGTTGGCGGTTGCCTTCGGCCGCCTCGTCGCGCATGTCGACCAGCTCGACGTCGGCGTCATGGCCACGCACCCGCTGGGTGAGGTTCGCCAGCGCGATGTCGCCCTGGCGGGCCTCGAAGTACGTGGCCACGCTTGGCGTGGCCGAGCCCGCGACGAGCCGCGCGCCGGTCACCGCCGCCAGCTGCCGCGCCACCCAGCCCGCCTCGTATCGAGGCGTGCGGTCCTGCTTGTATGCCGCCGAGCCCTCCTCGTCGAGGCAGATGAGGCCGAGGCGCGGGATCGGCGCGAAAACGGCCGACCGGCTGCCCAGGACCACCTGCGCCTCGCCGCGACGCGTGCGCCACCACTGCTGGGCGCGCTCGAGCTCGGTGAGCTGTGTGTGAAGCACCGCGAGCGGCGCCTGCAGCCGGGCGCGGACCCGCTGCACGAGCTGTGGAGTGAGCGAGATCTCGGGCACGAGCAGCAGCACCCGAAGCCCCTGCGCCAGCGCGCGGTCCGCGGCGGCCAGGTACACCTCGGTCTTGCCGCTGGCGATGACGCCGTGGAGCAGCGTCGCCGGATTGGCTTCGATCACCCCCAGGGCCTCCCGCTGCTCGTCGGTCAGATCCACCGGCCGCGCGGCCGGGGCCGGGCCGGTCGCCATCTCCAGGAGGCGCGAGTGGCGCGTCTGGCGGCTCGACGCCGAAGACCCCACCGACCCGGTCGCACGGACGCGCGGCGGCAGCATCGCGCGGATGACCTCGATCACCGGGATCCAGTAGTGGTCGGCGACGACCTTCGCCAGCTGGACCTGATGCGGGAGCAGGAGCGGCTCCGCGCCCGCCGAGGCGATCGGCCTGGTCTCGACCTCCGGCTGCTCGGTGCCGAGCGACACCACAAAGCCGTAGCTGCTGCGCCGGCCAAAGGGCACGGTGACCCGGCTGCCGGGCACGATGTCCAGGCCGTCAGGTACCTCGTACGTGTAGGTTTCGCGGGCGATCCCGCGGGCGGCCTCGACGGCCACCTCGGCGAACAGGGCCAAAATCAGCTGCCTAGCTTGGGCAGGACGAAATCCAGGATCCTGTCGGCCATCTCTCTCTTGGTTGCCTTGTCGAGCTCGTGCCGCGACCCGTCGGCGAACAGCAGGACGCCGGCGTTGTACTCGCTACCGAAGCCGATGTCCCGGCGCGAGATGTCGTTGGCGACGATCCCCTGTAGGCCTTTCCTTTTCATCTTCTCGACGGCTTTGGCGTCGAGCTCCGAGTCTTCCGCCGCGAAGCCAACTCGAAACACTCCGGCAATCTCGGGGTCTCGCGCCAGCGACGCCACGAGGTCGGGGATCGGCTCGAGCTCCAGCGTCAGGCTCGGCGTCTCCTCGCGCCGGATCTTCTGGCCGACGCGCCTGGCCGGCCGGAAGTCGCCGACGGCCGCGGCCATGAGCAGCAAGTCCGCGCCTGGCAGCTGGGACCGCAGCTCGGCCAGCATCTCCTCCGCGGTGTCGACTCGCTGCACCGCGATGCCGTGATGCTCGGGATGGTTGGCGGTGGTGACGAGCGTCGCCCTCGCGCCGCGGTCCGCCGCCGCCGCCGCGAGCGCGAACCCCATCTTGCCGCTCGAGTAGTTGCTGATGAAACGAACCGGGTCGATCGGCTCGCGCGTGCCGCCCGCCGTGACGACCACGCGCTTGCCGGCCATGTCGTAGCGCGATCGCGCCGCGTGGACCATGGCGTTGAGCAGCGCTCCCGACCCGGCCAGGCGGCCGGCGCCCTGGTGGCCGCTCGCCAGGTGGCCTGTCTCGGGCTCCACGATGGTCACCCCGCGATGGCGCAGCGCGGACAGGTTCTCTTGCACCGCCGCCTTGGCCCACATGGCGTCGTTCATCGCCGGCGCCACCACCACTGGACACCGGGCGGCGAGCAGCGTGGCGGTGACGATGTCGTCCGAGCGGCCCGAGGCGATGCGGCCAATTACGTTCGCGGTCGCCGGCGCGACCAGGATCAGCTGCGCCCAGTCGCCGAGAAAGACGTGCGGTTCGGCAGTTGCATCCCCTCCTCCCCACATCCCGGTCAGCACCGGCTTGCCGGTGACGCCCTGGAACGTTGGCGGCCCGACGAACCGAATCGCCGACGGCGTCATGGCCACGCGCACCTCGCATCCCGCCTGGGTCAGGCTCGAGGCGAGGTCGACCACCTTGTACGCGGCGATGCCTCCCGAGACCAACAGCGCGATGCGCAGCCCGCGCAGCTCGTCGGGAACGGGCGTGGGATCCAGAGGCACGGCGCTACGTTACGCCGGGCCTGCGCGCCGCCTCGATGATCCGGCGGATCTCGTCCACCGCGCGCTCGACGTCGTCGTTGGTCACCACATGGTCGTAATCGCCGGCGTGCTCCATCTCGCCGACGGCGATCTTGGTGCGCGACTCGATGTCCTGCGGCGTCTCACTGCCACGCTCGTGCTGGCGGCGCTCGCGCTCGGCCTCGGACGGTGCGACCACGAAGACGGTGATGGCGTCGGGCACGAGCCTGCGCACCTGCTCGGCGCCCTGCACGTCGATCTTGAGGACCACGTCGCGCCCCTCTTCGCGCGCCTGCTCGACGCGGTCGCGGAAGGTGCCGTACAGGTTGCCGTTGTAGGTCGCGTGCTCGAGAAAGGCTCCCTGCCGCACCAGCTCCTCGAACTTGTCGCGCGTGAGGAAGGTGTAGTTGGTGTCGGGCCGTTCACCCGGACGAGGCCGGCGCGTGGTGCCGGACACCGAGTAGACGAGCTTGTCGTCGAGCTCCAGCAGGCGCCGGATCAGCGTGTCCTTGCCCACTCCCGACGGACCCGAGACGACGATGAGGAGACCGCGCCTCACTCGACCCGCGCCCAGAACTCGTCGAAGTCGGCGGGCGGCGACGCCTCGAAGCTCATCTCGACGCCTGTGCGCGGGTGGCGCAGGCGCAGCCGCCACGCGTGCAGCATCGGTCGCAGAGCGCCTGCCTCGCGGCCGCCGTACTCGGTGTCGCCGGCCACCGGATGGCCGATCGCCGCCAGGTGAACGCGGATCTGGTGCGTGCGGCCGGTGTCGAGCTCACAGCGCAAAAGCGTATGGGTTCGCCTGCGCTCGACGACCTGGTACCGGGTGCGGGCGAACCGCCCGCCGGCGACCACCGCCATGCGCTTGCGCTCGCGTGGATGCCGGCCGATGGGTCCCTCGAGCTCGCCCGAGTCGCCCTTCACCCTTCCCCGGACGATGGCCAGATACGTGCGGCTCAGCGTCCGGTTGCTCAGCTGCGCCGCCAGCGCGCGGTGGCTGGCGTCGTTGCGCGCCGCGACGATGAGGCCGGAGGTGCCCTTGTCGAGACGGTGCACGATGCCCGGCCGCGTCTCACCGCCGGCCGCCGACCACTCGCCGCCCAGGCCCAGCAGCGCGTGCACCAGCGTGCCGGTGCCGTGCCCCGGCGCGGGATGCACGACCATGCCCGCGGGCTTGTCGATGACGACCAGGTCGTCGTCCGCGTACACGACAACGAGCGGAATGTCTTCGGCCGACGTCGTTGCGGCCCGTTTCTGGGGCAGCTCGAACTCGACGACGTCGCCTTTGGCCACGCGGTCGGAGGAACGACCCGGCTTGCCGTTCACCAGCACGGCCGACTCCTTGATCAGCCGCGCCGCCGCCGAACGGCTCAGCTCTGGCGCGTGCTCGGCCAGGAACCGGTCGAGCCTCGGAGCGGCGGCGGCGGCGATCAGCCGCTTGCTTTTGGACGTAAGACGCTGCCGGCGATCAGCAGCACCACGCCGACGGAGATCGCCGAGTCCGCGACGTTGAACACCGGCCAGAAGTGGAAGTTGATGAAGTCGGTGACCGTGCCGAAGACCACGCGGTCGAATCCGTTGCCGACTGTCCCCCCCAGGATCAGGCCCAGCATCGCGTCGGTCCACGCAGAGCTGTGATTGCGGATGACGTAGACGATGAGGCCGATCGACACCGCGATTGAGGCGATGAGGAAAAGGTTGGCGCCGGCCGGGGCGAAGCCGAATGCGGCGCCGGAGTTGCGCACATTGGTGAGGCCGACGAAGTGGTCGATCACAGGCACCTCTGTCCCGAATGGGATCTGCGTCTGGACCAGCGTCTTCGTGATCCGGTCGAGCACGAAGACGAGCACGGCCACGACGACGAACACGATTCGGGCGGTGGTCCCCAGACGGGACCACCACGTCAGGACTTTTTCTTGAGACCGATCCAGATCTGCTCTCCTTCCAGCATCATCTGCTCGCCGTCGAACCCGTCGTCGCGGCCTGGCGCCAGCGTCACGGATAGCGTCTCAGACTTGATGTAATCGCCGTGGCGCTCGAGCGCGCGCGACAGCAGGCCGTCGGCGTCGTACCGCGTGTCGATGCGATCCTCGACGTTGAGGCCCAGCTTCTTGCGCCGGTCCTGGATGACGCGGACCAGCTCGCGCGCCAGGCCTTCCAGCTTCAGCTCCTCGGTGATGACAGTGTCGAGCGAGACCTCGGGCGCACCCCACGTGACGTTCTTGACGTTCAGCTCGTCGCGCACGATCGCGGTGACATCCTCGGGCAGCGGCTCACCCGGGAAGGCGACGCTCCCCAGGGGCTGCCGGACCTTGATCCTGGCCGCGTCGCGGGCCGCCCGGCCCGCCTCGACCAGCTGCCGCGCCCGCGCCATGGCCGCCTCGAGCTGCTCGTCGAGGTACGGCTTCGGCTCCGGGAAGTCGCTCAGGTGCACCGACTGGCCGTCCGCCAGGTTGCGGTGGATGGCCTCGGCGACAAACGGCGCGAAGGGCGCCATCAGCTGGGCGACGGTGCGCAGCGCCTCGTACAGCGTCTGGTACGCGGCGAGCTGGTCCTGCTTGTTGCGCGCCTTCCAGAAGCGGGGGCGGGAGCGGCGGAGGTACCAGTTGGACAGGTCGTCGACGAAGCGCTGGATGCGCCGGGCCGGTTCCACGGCGTCGTACTCGTCCATCCCATGCGTGACGTCGTGGACGAGGCCGCTCAACTTGGACAGCAGCCACCGGTCGAGCACGTGGCGCTCGGCCACGGCCACCCATTCACCCGCAGGATCGAAGTTGTCCAGCCGCGCGTACGTGACGAAAAACGAGTAGCAGTTCCACAGCGGGATGAAGAACTGCTGCGCGGTCTCGCGCAAGGCCACGTCGCTGGTGCGGTAGTTCTCGCCGACCTGCGTCGAGGTGAAGAAATACCAGCGCACAGCGTCCGAGCCGAACGTGTCGAAGAGGTAGTTCGGGTCGAGCACGTTGCCGCGCGACTTAGAGGCCTTCTTGCCTTTGGGGTCGACGACGTGGCCGAGGCAGATGACGTTGCGGTATGAGTTCTGCTCGAACAGCAGCGTCGAGATGGCGAGCAGCGTGTAGAACCACCCGCGCGTCTGGTCGACGGCCTCCGAGATGAAATCGGCCGGAAAGGTCGGCTCGAACAGCTCCTTGCCGTGGCGCGGGTAGCCGCGCTGCGCGAACGGCATCGAGCCGGAGTCGAACCACGTGTCCAGCACCTCCGGCACGCGCCGCATCACGCCGCCGCACTTCTCGCACGGCAGGGTGACGTCGTCGATGTAGGGCCGGTGCAGGTCGGCGTCGTCTTGCAGGCCGAGCTCGGCCGCCGAGCTGACGATGCGCTGGTCCTCGCATCCCTCGCACACCCAGATCGGCACCGGTGTGCCCCAGAAGCGGCTGCGCGAGAACTGCCAGTCGACGTTGTTCTCGAGCCAGTCCCCCATGCGCCCGGTCTTGATGTGCTCAGGCACCCAGTCGGTGGCGTTGTTGTTGGCGAGAAGCTGGTACTTGCGCTCGGTCGTGCGGATGTACCACGCGTCCAGCGCGTAATAGATCAGCGGCGTGCCGCAGCGCCAGCAGAACGGGTACGTGTGGAGGATGCTCTCGGCCTTGTACAGCAGGCCGCGCGCCTTGAGGTCGTCGATGATCACGGGGTCGGCCTCCTTCACGTGCAGGCCGGCGAACTTCTCCACGAACGGCAGGAACTTGCCGTCGAGCCCGACCGTGTGCTTGAAGGGGATCCCCTTCTCCTGGGCGAGGCGCAGGTCGTCGACGCCGTACAGGGCCGCGGTGTGGACCACGCCTGTGCCTTCGTCGATGGAGACGAAGTCCGCGTCCACGACGTAGTGCGCTTTCCCCTGCTCGGGGACGAGGTACGGGTAGAGCGGCTCGTACTCGAGCCCGACCAGGTCGCGGCCGTACATCCTCTCCACCACCTGCGGCGGCTCCTTCAGCACGGTGAGCCGCGCCTCCGCGAGGATCAGGTACTCGTCGCCTTCCTTGACCTTGATGTAGACGACGTCCGGCCCGACGGCAAGGGCGATGTTGCCGGGGAGCGTCCAGGGCGTCGTGGTCCAGGCGAGGATGGACGTCTTGGGATCGTTCTTCAGCCGGAAGCGCACATAGACGCTCGGGTCGGGCACGTTGTCGCGGTAGCCCTGGGCCAGCTCGTGGCTGGAGAGCGGCGTGGCGCACCGCGTGCAGTAGGGCGCGACACGGAAGCCCTTGTAGATGAGGTTTTGCTTCCACATCTCGCTGAGCGCCCACCACACGGACTGGATGTAGTCGGACGTCAGCGTCCAGTAGGCGTTCTCGTAGTCCTGCCAGAACGCCATGCGCTCGCTGAACCGCACCCAGTCGTCGACGTACTCGTAGACGCTCTGGCGGCACAGCTCGTTGAAGCGCTCGACGCCGATCTCGTTCTCGATCTGCCACTTGCCCGAGATGTTCAGCTTCTTCTCGACCTCGATCTCGACCGGCAGGCCGTGGCAGTCCCAGCCCGCCTTGCGCTCGACATAAAACCCGCGCATCGTCTTGTAGCGGCCGAACAGGTCTTTGAAGGCGCGCGCGAGGATGTGGTGGGTGGCGGGCTTGCCGTTGGCCGTAGGCGGCCCTTCGTAGAAGACGAAGCGCTTCTTGCCCTCGCGCAGCGCCAGTGACTTCTGGAAAGTGTCTTCCGCTTTCCAGAGGTCCATGATCTGGGTCTCGAGCTGCGGGAAGCTCACTCTCTGATCGACTTTCTCGAACACTCTCACTCCACAGGAATACGCAGACTTGCTGGTTCCTGGGACGAGTCTTCAGAAAGACCCGCGGTACCACCCAGATTCCCGAGGCGACCACCTCGGACTCTCGTTGGGTCACGGCTCGGGAGTGATCTCGGCCCCACCATCGGCCGCCCGGGTCTCACCACAAGCCGGGCTCTCTGTCTACCGCTCAGGCGGGCCTAACTGTCTCCGTCGGCGCCGAGTGAACTCTTAGTTTACCCGCCAAACTGGCGGAGGAAGCCGAGCAGCACGATCACCACCAGCCAGACGACGAGCGGTGACAGGTCGATGCCCGACATCGGAGGCAGCCTGCGGCGGATCGGAGCCAGCACAGGCTCGGTCAGCTGCCACGCCAGCCGCGAGACGGGGTTGGTCGGGACCGGGCTCACCCAGGAGAACACAACCCGGATGAGGATCACGATGAGGTAAGCCTCGAGCAGCAGGTAGAGAAAGCCAATCACGATGCCCATCTGTCTACCTCGGACGAGGGCCGAACAAAACCTCGCCGAGCCGCACCATCGTGCTGCCCGCTCGGACCGCCACTTCGAAGTCGCCGCTCATGCCCATGGAAAGGATAGGGAGCCGCTTCCCAAGCCGTTCCTGAGCGTCGTCGCGGAGGTGTCGCATCTCTTTGAAGGCCGGGTAGGGGTCGCGGTCGGCGGGGCCGATGGCCATCAAGCCCTGGAGGGCCACGAGACGGCCCACGCGCTCGATGAGCTCCGGCGCTTCGTCCGGGTCGACGCCCGACCGCTGCGGCTCCCGCGCCACGTTGACCTCGACCAGCACCGGCATCTCCGGCTCCAGGCGCGCGATCGCCTCCGCCAGGCGGAGCGAGTCCACGGTCTGGATCATGTCGAAGTGGTGGACGGCCGCGGCGACCTTGTTGGTCTGCAGGTGGCCGATGAGGTGCCAGATCGCGTTCTTGACCACCTGCATTTTCGGGATCGCCTCTTGGACGCGGTTTTCGCCGAGGATCCGCAGACCTGCGTGGAGGGCCTCCAGGCCGACCTCGGGGCCGAAGCCCTTGGTCACGGCGACGATATCGACGTCGTCCGGATTGCGTCCGGCGCGCTCGATGCGCTCGCGCACCGAGGCGAGGTTGGCGGCGACGTTGCGGCTCACCGCAACGCGACGATAGCGCCGAAGCGCGTGCCGTCCGGGTGGCGGCGGTGGGACGGAAAGAGGTAGTGCTCCTTGGTGCAGATGCCGATGTCGTGCACGGCTGTGGCGCCGGCTTCCATAAGTTGGGCGCGATTCGCCGCCGCCAGGTCGAGCAGCCACCTGCCGCCCGAGCTGGGGTTCACGAAGCGCGCGTCGAACTGCGACGCGACTTCCTCGCCGACCTCGTAGCACCGCCCGCAGATGCCTGGCCCGATGCCGGCGACGATGCGTCGCGCACCGTACTCATGGCGCATGAAGTCCACTGCCGACTTGGCGACTCCAGCCCGCGTGCCGCGCCAGCCGGCATGGACAAGGCCGGCGACCTTCCTTTCGGCGTCCCACAGCACGATGGGGTAGCAGTCGGCGTACGTGGCGAAGAGAGCGACATCGTCGCGATCCGTGACAAGCGCGTCCACGTCATCGACCGAGGCCACCGGCTTGTCGACGCGCGCCACCCCGGCGCTGTGCACCGACCCGATGGTGGTCAGCTCGGCGCCGTCGAGGCCAAGCACGGCGGCGAAGGTCTGGCGGGACTCGAGCACCGCCTCCCGGTCGGTCGCGTGCTTCAGTCCGACAGAGCCAAGAGCCACTGTGGAAAAGCCGTGGACGAGGCCAGGCGCGTCGGCGAGCTCAGGGATGTGCAGGGCGGCGGGTGTGGTCTTCACGACTCGCCACACAGTGTGCCGAAAAGGCGCGTCCAGGGGCGATCCAGGGCCGGTGCCGCCAGCTTTCAGCACACTGTGTCCGCCGGGCGCCGGCGACCAGTCAGGAACGGCGGGAGCTCAGTACCTGCTCGATCTCGCGCTTGACCTGCTGGAGGTCCATGAACTCGCGGTAGACGGAGGCGAAGCGGATGTATGCCACCTCGTCCAGGTCGCGCAGCCGCTCCATGACCATCTCACCGATCTCCCCGCTCGGGATCTCGACCCGGCCCGACCGGCGCAGCTCGGCCTCGATGTCGTCCACGATCGCGCGCAGTCGCTCAGGCGAGATGTCGCGCTTCTCCGTCGCCTTCTTCAGGCCGGTGAAAAGCTTCTGGGGGTCGAAGTCCTCGCGCCTCCCGTCCTTCTTGATGACGAAGAACGGGACGGTCTCAATCCGCTCGTAAGTGGTGAACCGCTGCCCGCACTGCAGGCACTCGCGCCTCCGGCGAATCGCCTCCCCGACCTCCGAGTCGCGAGAGTCGACGACCTTCAGGTCGTGATGACCGCAGTACGGGCAACGCACGCATCGCTCCTTGAACTACATCCGGTTGCGCAGGAACGCCGGGATGTTGATGTCGCCGAGCTCTTCCAGTCCGAACTCGGGCCGCTCGATCGTACGACGACTGGTTTCCTGCCTCGCTTCCTGCTGCGTCTTGCCGCCAAAGCCGGTGGCGATGACCGTGATCTTGATCTCGCCGCCCATGGTGTCGTCACGGACCACGCCGAAGATGATGTTGGCGCCTGGGTCGGCCGCCGAGCGCACGATCTCCGCCGCCCTCTGCACCTCTTGCAGCGTGATGTCCTTGCCGGCGGTGATGTTGAAGAGGATGCCCTTGGCGCCGTCGATCGACGTCTCGAGCAGCGGGCTGGAGACGGCCTGTTTGGCAGCGTCCTCGGCGCGGCTGTCGCCGGCGCCGTGGCCGATGCCCATCAGGGCCTCGCCCGCGTTCTCCATGATCGCCTTGACGTCGGCGAAGTCGAGGTTGATGACGCCGGGCTGCGTGACCAGGTCGGAGATGCCCTGAACGCCCTGGCGCAGGACGTCGTCCGCCATCCGGAATGCCTCCTCCAGGGTCGTCTTCGACGACGCGACTTGGGCGAGCCGGTCGTTGGGGATGACGATCAGCGCGTCCACCTGGCCGCGCAGCGCCTTGATGCCTTCCTCGGCGGTGTCGTTGCGGATCCGGCCCTCGAACGAGAAGGGCCGCGTGACCACGCCGATGGTCAGCGCGCCGGCCTCCTTGGCCAGCTCGGCCACGATGGAGGCCGAGCCCGTGCCGGTGCCGCCGCCCATGCCGGCGGTGATGAACACCATGTCCGATTCCTGCACGACCGCGGAGAGCTCCGTCCGGCTCTCGTCCGCGGCGTCGCGGCCGCGCGTCCAGTCCCCGCCGGCGCCAAGCCCGCGGGTGACCTTGTTGCCGATCTGGACCTTGACGTCCGCCTGGCAGCGCTCGAGGGCCTGCTTGTCGGTGTTGACGGCGATGAACTGGACCTTGAGCGCCTTCGAGATCATGCGATTGACGGCATTGCCGCCGCCGCCACCGCAGCCGACGACCTTGATCCGCGCTCGCCCCTCGTGCAACTCGCTCTCTTTCATGACGATCAGGTGATCCTCCTTCGCTTTTCGGTTGGCCATGGCGAGCTCAAGTTGGTTCTTGGTGTGTTCTCTAGAAAAAATCGCGCAGCCACCTCACTGTTTTTTGATACGTGTTGCCAAAGGTGACCGGCTGGCGCGTGTTGGCGTGACCGTAGTCGCGCTCGCGCGCCCCCCACTTCACCAGCCCGGCCGCGACCGCAAACGACGGTCCGTGCGCCTTGTCGGCGAGACCGGCCAGGCCGACGGGCTGGCCGAGGCGCGCGGACGTGTTGAAGACCGCCTGCGCTGCGTCCATCGTGCCCATCAGGCGGGACCCGCCACCGGAGACGACGACCCCCGCCGGCAGCAGCTGGTCGAATCCCGACTTGCGCACCTCTTCCCGCGCCATCTGAAAGATCTCGACCATGCGCGGGCCGATGATCTCGGCGAGGAAGCGCCGGGGCAGCGCCTGGATGCGGTCGCCCCCGACCTGGCGAACCTCGACCTTCTCCGCGTGGTCGATGACGTCCGGCAGCGCGTGGCCGTAGTTGAGCTTGAGTCCTTCGGCCTCGTCGAGCGTCGTGCGCAGGCCGATCGCGATGTCGCTGGTCACGTGGTTGCCGCCGACTGGCAGCACCGCCAGGTGGCGCGCCGAGCCATCGTTGTAGACGACCACGTCCGTCGAGCCGGCGCCGATCTCGACCAGGCACACGCCGAGCTCGATCTCCTGCTGCGTGAGCACGCCCTCCCCCGAGGCGAGGCCCGCGCACACGACGTCGTCGACGTCGAACCCAGCGCCGTGCACGCACTTGATGACGTTCTGGATCGCGGTCTGGGCGCCCGTGATGATGTTGGTCTCGACCTCGAGGCGATGACCCGTCATGCCGACGGCGTCGCGCACACCGTCCTGGCCGTCGACGGTGTAGGCGCGCGGGATGACGTGGACAACCTGGCGGTCGCTGGCGACGCTGATCGCACGGCTGGCCTCGACCACTCGCTGCACGTCGTCCTCGCCGATCTCGTGGTCGGGGTGAGCGACCGCGACCACGCCCGTGGAGTTCTGGCTCCACAGGTGCGTCCCGCCGAGCGAGACGACGACCGACTCGATCCGCTGGCCCGCCATGCGCTCGGCGGCCACGGTCGCCTGCTGGATGGAGGCGATGGTCTTGTCGAGGTTGACGACCACGCCTTTGCGCAGCCCCTCGGAGGGACTCTCGCCCACCCCGAGGATGCTCACCGGAGCCCCCGGGTCGTCAGATTCTGCTATGACCACCGCGACCCGGGACGTGCCCAGGTCGAGACCGACGGTTTTCTTCCGCCGCGGCAAAACTGTGCTGGAACGCCTCCTGGAACGACGGGATGTGTTGGGCGGGTTGCCGGGATTATATCGGCTCTGGGGTGGGTTTGCGGGCCAGATTTAGTGGTTGGACGCGGGTTGGGGTCTACGCGTTGTGGTGCGGCGGCCCGAATCGCTTGCTTCGGTGCGTCTTGCGCAGAAAGCTCCGGTCGGGCATCCCGCAGGCGTGCGTTCTGCACCAAACGCTCCTTTCACTCGAGTGGGGGATGGCCTCGTCTACAGGTATTGGCGCCGAATCGCCCCCAGGTTGTTGAAGATCCGCACCCCGAACGCGACGATCGCGGCGATCGACAGGTCGACGCCGAGCTTGTCGCCGAAATAGGTCAGGCCGCCGGCGAGCGTCATGTTCGTGATCAGGCCGCTGAAGAACACCCGCGGCTCGAACGTACCCGCGATTAGGCCTTGAAGGCGCCGAAGATGGAGTCGAGCGCGGCCAGCAGCGCCACCGCCGTGTAGCGCGCGTACGTGACGGGAATGGTGACCGGCGACAGGAGGCCGAGGATCACGCCGATGACGGCGAACACGACAGCGACGACGATTACTTGCATGGATTGGGGGTCGGCGCCGGCGCGGGCGATGGTGTCGGCGTAGGCGCCGGCTCGCGCGACCTGTACGCGACCGCCGGCTCGGACGGGTTCATCACGTTGACGTATTCCAGGTCGCCGGATCCGTAGTCGACGTTGCCGTTGCCCGCGATCGCCTTCAACGCCGCCAGCTTGTCGCGCAGCGTCGCGAACTCTTCCGGGGTCAGCACGCGGCCAAAGTAAACCTTCCAGCCTTTCTTGGCGACCAGCGTCAGGTCGCCGCACGAATCGAAGACGAAGCCCGCCACGTCCTGGCCGACGAGCGCCGGCATCCCGTGCTGCATGTTGACCAGCGCCGTGAGGAGCTGGGGATCTAGGACCCGATCTCCGGCGTGAGGATCCCCCGCGGCCGGACCCTGGACGTCGAGCAGCCCTCCTCCATTCGCCGACGAGCCGAGGATGACCGCCTGGCTCGACATCCAGAAGAGCTTTTTCGAGGCGCCCGCGTGGTACACGGCAACCGGCTCCCACTCGCTGACCTGGACGACCACCGTGCCGGGAAGCTGCGGCCGCACGGCCGCGCTGCGCACCCACACCTGCGCCTCGAGGCGCTGCCGCGCCGAGGTGCCGTCTACCGACAGCACCGAGCCGCCCTGCTGCAGCCCGACGTACTGGGCCACCTCGCTCGGGGTGAGGTGGCGCGCGCCGGTGACCTGGACGGAGTGCACGGACAGGGCCGGCCCAAACCACAGCCACGCGAGGAGACTGATCTCGAGGGCGGCGGCGACGGTCGAGAGGCCGCGCCACGCCCAGTGCACGTCCGGTTCGCGCGACGCCGATTCGGAGCGCGTCCACAGCTGCCCACCCAGCGGCTCGGTGCGCTCCAGGCCTTGCGGCCACGGTGCGCGGGGGAGGACGGAGCTGCGACGGCGAAACCTCATGTCGCTGTCGGCCCCACGTGGTGGCGGTGCCGGCCGACGGCATGGTCGACGAGCCGCTGGCACAGCTCATCGAACGCGATGTCCGCGGCGCGCGCCGCGTCGGGCAGCAAGGACAGCTCGGTGAGGCCGGGCACGGTGTTGACCTCGAGCACCCACGGCGTCCCGTCGCTGGCCACGATGATGTCCACGCGGGCCATGCCCGAGCATCCGAGCTCCGTGAACGCGCGCGCCGCCGCTTCGGAAGCCGACGCGCGCGATGTTTCGGGGATGCGCGCGGGAATGATGTGGTGCGACTTGCCGGCGGTGTATTTCGCGTCGTAGTCGTACACGGGGTTCTCGCTGACGATCTCGAGCGTGGGCAGCACCTGCAGATGCGGCGTGGCGAGAACACCGATCGTCACCTCGGTGCCGGCGGCGAATTGCTGCACCAGCACACGGCGGTCATAGCGGCCCGCGAGAACGAGCCCGCTGGCCACCGCGTCCTCGTCTCGGGCGATGGTCAGGCCGATCGTCGACCCCTCGCGCACCGGCTTGATCACCAGCGGCAGTCCGAACTTCAACACCAGCCGCTCGACGACGTCCGCGGCGACGCCCTCCTTGCTCTCCAGTTCCTCGAACTCGGGCACGTGCAGGCCGATCGCCGCCATCACCTTGCCCGCGCGTGCCTTGTCCATGCACAGCGCCGAGGCGAGGACGCCGGACCCGGTATAAGGCAGACCGAGCAGCTCGAACATGCCCTGCACCGTGCCGTCCTCGCCGAGCCGGCCGTGGAGAGCGTTGAAGACGCACTCGAACGCCCCGTCGCGAAGCACATCCCACGTGCCGGCGTCGAGGTCGACCTCGGTGACGTCGTGGCCTCGACCGCGCAGCGCTTTCGCGACCTGCGCGCCAGAGCGCAGCGACACCTCGCGCTCGGCCGACTTCCCTCCGCGCAGCACGGCGATCCTCACTTCCAGCGGCCCACCATCTCGACCTCCGGCTCCAGCTGGATGCCGAAGCGCCGCTTGACCTCGGCCATGACGTGCTCGATGAGCTTTCTCACGTCTTCGGCCGTCGCGCCACCCTCGTTGACGATGAAGTTGCCGTGCAGCGGCGAGACGATGGCGGCCCCCTGCCGCGCTCCCTTCAAGCCGCCGGCCTGCACGAGCCGTCCCGCGGAGTCGCCCTGCGGATTCTTGAAGACGCTGCCGCAGTTCTTGGTCTTGATCGGCTGCGTCTCGCTGCGCTCTCTCGTCAGCCGTGCCATCAGCTGCCTGGCCTCTTCCCCGTCTCCTCGTTCGAGCTGCACCGTCGCGGCCACCACGAACGCGCCCTTCAGGCTTCCCCCGCGCAGCGCGGAGGTGCGGTAGCCGAGGTCCAGATCGCCCGGCGACCACGTATGCAGACCGCGACCGGGCACGTAGCCGTCGACCTTGACCAGCACCTCGCGGATCTCTTTGCCCCAGCACCCGGCGTCCTGGTAGACCGCGCCGCCGACAGTGCCCGGCACGCCGATCGCGAACTCGAATCCGCGCAGGTTCGCGTCCGCCACCACGCGGGCGAGGCGCATCATCTTCAGGCCCGCGCCGGCGCGCACCCGCGTGCCGTCGATCTCGTGCTCGCGATTGACCACGCGGACGACCAGGCCCTCGACCCCGCGGTCGGCGATGAGCACATTCGTGCCGGCGCCGAGCAATAGATAAGGAATGGCGCGCTCGTGGCAGCCGTCGAGCGCCTTCTCGATCGCCTCCGGCCGGGCCAGCTCGAGGAAGAACTCGGCGGGACCGCCGATGCCGAACGAAGTGCGCGACGCAAGCGGCTCGTTTTCCCTGACTCCGGGCAGGGCTCGAAGCCAGGCGAGGCTGGATTTCGTGCGCCAGGTGGTCATCGCCGCGACACCCTGCGGCGATAGTCGCGACTATCGCCCGCTCCGGGCGACGAAATGGGGCGATAGTCCGGACTATGGCCCGGTCGGGGGACGCGGCTAGATCTTGTGCGCCAGGTCATCGCCTAACTTCTTGATGTCGCCGGCGCCCATCAGCAGCAGCAGGTCGTCGGGTCCGACGATCTCGTGCAGCGCCTCCTGCGCCTTGACGAAGTCGCCCACGTAAGTCGCCTGGCGGATCTGATGCGCGAGGTCTTCGGCCCGCACGTGCGACGTGTTCTCCTCGCCCGCGCTGTAGGTGTCGAGAACGAACACGCGGTCCGCGCCGTCGAAGGCGCGCGCGAAGTCGTGCATCAGCGCGTTGAGGCGCGAGTACCGGTGCGGCTGGAAGACGACGATCAGGCGCCGGTGGCGCAGCTCGCGTGCCGCCTCGATCGTGGCGCGGACCTTCGTCGGGTGGTGGGCGTAGTCGTCGTAGACGGCCGCTCCCTGGAAGACACCGAGAAACTCCATGCGGCGGTGCGCGCCGGGAAAGGTCTGCAGCGCCCGCGCGACGTCGTCGAAGCCGATGCCCAGCTCGAGCGCCATTGCCGCGGCGGCGGTTGCGTTCTGGATGTTGTGCCTGCCCGGCTGTCGCAGGTCGACATGGCCGAGCAGGTCGAGGCCGCGGTAGATGGGAAACGGTCGCACGGGCTCCGCGCGATACGTCGCCCCCTGGCGGAAGCCGTACGTGATCTTCCGTGCCTTCGGCTTCAGCTCGCGCGCCAGCTCGTCGTCGGCGCACACGACCGCCAGACCGTCCTTGGGCAGGCCTTCGATGAACCACTGGAACAGGTCGCGCACGGCGCTGACGTCACGGAAGTGGTCGGGGTGGTCGAGCTCGATGTTGGTGACGATCGCGCGCTGCGGGCGGTGCAGGGTCAGCGTGCCGTCGGACTCGTCAGTCTCGGCGACGAGCCACTCCGAGTGGCCGGCGCGCGCGCTGGATCCGTCGCCGACGAGAACCGTCGGGTCGTAGCCCGCCGAAACGAGGATGTGGCCGACCATGTGCGTGACCGTCGTCTTGCCGGCAGTCCCAGCCACCGCGATGGAGTCGCTCTCGTTGATGAGCTGGGCCAGCATCTCGGCCCGGCTGAGCACCTTCACGCCCATCGCCCGAGCCGCCTCCAGCTCGGGCGAGCGCTTGATGGCGCCGCTGTAGACCAGCAGGTCCTGGCCGAGCACGTGCTCGGGGTCGTGCCCGAGCAGGATCTTGACGCCGGCCTCCTCGAGCTCGTCCGTCGTCTCCGACTCCTTGAGGTCGCAGCCGCTCACATCGTCGCCGCGGGCCAGGAAGACGCGGGCCAGCGCCGACACGCCGGCGCCGCCGACCCCCATCAAGTGCACTCTCACTGCCGCGCCACCTCGTGCAGCACGGACAGGACACGCTGCGCGGCGTCGCGCCGTCCCGAGGCGGCCGAGGCTTGCGCCATCGAGCGCAGCCGGCCGGGCCCGAGGCTTGCGATCGCCCGGACGAGGCTGACGCCGGTCAGGTCGCCGTCCGCGATCCGGATCGCCGCGCCCGCGGCGACCATCGCCTCCGCGTTCTCCTCCTGGTGTCCGCCGCCGAACGTGCCCGGCACCAACACCATCGGCAGCCCGACGGCCGTGACCTCGGCGATCGTGCTCACTCCGGCGCGGCTTACCACGAGGTCGGCGCGAGCCATGAAACCAGCCATGTCGTCGGTGAACGCCACGCCCGTGTAGCGCTCCCGCGCGTGCAGCGCGAGGCCTTCCTCGCCCTGCCGGCCTGCCACGTGGATCACCTCTTCGAACCGCTCGAGCAGCTGGTCGAGCGCGGCCCACACGGCCTCATTCAGGTGGCGCGCCCCCTGGCTGCCACCCGTGACGAGCAGCCTCCTCGGTGGCACGCTCGGGGTGCGCGAGAGGAAACCCTCACGCAGCGGGACGCCGGTCAGCACGACGTGGCCGTCCTTCAGCCGCGCTTCGGTGCCGGGCAGGGTGACGCACACCGCCGCCGCATTGGGCGCGAAGTAGCGGGTCGCCAGGCCGGGCCGGACATCCTTCTCGTGCAACACATAAGGAATACGGCGCAGACGCGCCGCGGCGACGGCGGGCGCCATCACGTACCCGCCCATGCCGAGCACGACGTCGGGTCGGAACCGGTCGACGATGCCGAGCGCCGAACGAAGTGCGATCGGGATGAGGACAGGCAGCGCCACGTTCTTCCACGGCGCATCCCGGTTGAAGCCGCGGACGCGGACGGTCTCCAGGTCGAAGCCGGCGGCCGGCACCAGCCTCTCCTCCGGGCCGCCCGTCCGTCCGACCAGCAGGACCGCGCCATCCGGCTCTTCAGCGCGGAACGCTCGCGCGACCGCGAGCGCCGGATACAGGTGTCCGCCGGTCCCGCCGCCTGCGATCAAAAGCCTCATCGCTACTCCGATTGTTTCCCAACGCGGGACCCGAGCCGTGGCGGGCGACGCTCAGCAGCAGTCCGACCGCGGCCAGCGTCGTCGCCAGCGCGGTGCCGCCGTAGCTGAAGAACGGCAGCGGCACCCCGGTGATGGGCAGGGTGTTGGTAACCGTCGCCATGTTGAGCAGTGCCTCGAACGTGACCCACGTCGTGACCGACGCCGCCAGCGCCATCCCGAAGCGGTCGGGTGCTCGCAGCGAGGCACGGTAGCCGCGCACCCCGAAGACGAGGAAGCCCAGCATCACGAGCGTCGTGCCGATCAGGCCGGTCTCCTCGCCGATGATCGCAAAGATGAAGTCGGTGTGCGCCTCGGGCAGCCAGCCGTACTTCTCGATCGAGTGCCCGATGCCCACGCCGAAGATGCCGCCCGAGGCGAGCCCGTAGAGCGACTGCGTGGCCTGGAAGCCGGTGCCCAGCGGATCGGCCCACGGATTCCTGAACGCGCTGAGGCGGCCCATTCGGTACGGCTCGAGGAGGGTGACCGCGAGGAAGCCCAGGCTGAGGCCGGCGATGAGCAGGATGATGTGGCGCAGCCGCCCCCCTCCGGCCCAGTACGCGCTGACGAAGATGCCGACCGTGACGACGGCGGTGCCGAGGTCTCGCTCCAGCATCAATAGGACGAGGATCCCGGCGAGCATGGCCGCGAACGGCACGAAGACGTGCTGGAAGTCGCCCATGCGCTGCGAGTTGCGGTCGATCCAGTGCGCGATGAACACCGCGAACGCGAGCTTGCCGAGCTCGGAAGGTTGAAAGGTGCCGAGCGGGCCGGCGTCAAACCAGCGTCGCGCGCCGTTCACGCTCACGCCGAGGTGTGGCACGAGGACGAGGACCATCAGCAGCGCCGCCGCCACGGCGCCCGCCGGGGCGAGTGGACGGATCCGTCGATAGTCGATGCGGCCGAGCACGAAGAGCGCGACGAAACCGATGACGAGCCACGCCCCCTGGCGCTCCGCGTAGTAGAAGGTCGACTGGTGCTGGTTGTAGGCGAACGCGACGCTCGCGCTCGTGACCATGACGAGGCCGGCGGCGCACAGGAGCACGGTCGTGAAAAGAAGCAGCCTGTCCGGCTGCGGTCTTTCCGCGGTCTTGACCGTACTGCGGGCAGAGCCCGACCAGGACGCGCTTCGCGCGACTTTTGAATTCAAGCGGCGAACCTTCGCCGGACCAGCTGCTTGAACTGGTCGCCGCGGTCTTCGAAATCCTTGAACATGTCGAAGGACTTGTAGGCGGGGCTCAGCAGCACGACGCTGCCCTGGCGCGCCAGGCCGGCCGCGGTGGACACGGCGTCCTCGAGCGACCCCGCACGCAGCACCTTCGGATGCGCGCGCAGCTCGCGGGCCAGCTCGTCCGCCGACGCGCCGATCAGGATGACCGCCTCGGTGTTGGCGAGGACGTCGGCGACCCAGTCGCGCAGCTCGAAGCCGCTTCCGTAACCGCCGGCGATGAGGATCACCGGCGCGCCGGGGAAGGCGCTCAGCGCGACGCGGCCGGCGTCCGGGTTCGTCGCCTTGGAGTCGTTGTACCAGCGCACGCCCGCCCACTCACCGACCAGCTCGAGCCGGTGCTCGACACCCTTGAAATTGCGGATCGCGTCGTTGATCGCGTCGTCGCTCAAGCCGGCGATGCGGCCCACCGACGCCGCGGCCAGTGCATTCTCCATGTTGTGCCGGCCCGGCAGCGCCATGGGCGGCACGGGCTGGTGCCGGTCGAACCACACCACCTCCCCGCCGGCGCGCGAGGCGAGGCCCTTGACGATAGGATCGCGACCGTTCAAGACCGCGTAGTCGGCGTGCTCGATGGCGCGCGCCTTCAGGTCGACGTATCGCTCCATCGTCTGGTGGCGGTCGAGGTGGTCGGGCGTGATGTTGAGGACCACGCCCACGTGCAGCCTGGGCTTCTCGACCGACTCGAGCTGAAAGCTCGACAGCTCGAGGACCACCCAGTGGTCGGGCGTGATCTCGTCCACGCGGTCGAGCACGGTGTCGCCGATGTTGCCGCCGACGATCACCGGCCGCCGCCCCGCCGCCAGCACCGCGCCCGTGAGCGCGGTCGTCGTGGTCTTGCCGTTGGTGCCCGTGATGCCGACGACCGTGCCGCGATTCAGCTCGAGGAAGAGATCGATCTCGCTCGAAACGTGGATGCCTCGTGCGCGAGCCTCGTCCAGCAGCTCGGAATCCCACGACACGCCGGGGCTTGCATACACGACGTCGACGCCATCGAGCACAGACGAGTCGTAGCCGCCGAGCCGGAGGTCGGCGTCACGCGGCATTAGATCGAGCGACGCCTGCAGGTCCGCGGCAGGCTTGCGGTCGGCGACTCGGACTCGCGCCCCCGCCCCGGCGAGGTGCTGCGCCAGCGCGACGCCGCTGCGCGCGGCGCCGACGACGAGCGCGGTCAATGCGAGATGCGCACGAGAGCTATGGCGACGATCGCCGAAGCGAGACCCGCGGCCCAGAACGTGAGCGCGATGCGGTTCTCAGACCAACCCTCGTGGTGGAACGTGTAGTGGATCGGGGTCATTGTGAAGATGCGCCGGCCGCCGGTGGCTTTGAAGTAAGCCACCTGAATGATGACAGACAGCGTCTCGAGCACAAACACGAGACCGACAATCGGCAGCAGAAGCAACACGCCCTGCTGGATCGCCATCGCCGCCAGCGCGAACCCGATGGCGAGCGCGCCCGTGTCGCCCATGAACACTCGCGCCGGGTAGCGGTTGAAAACCAGAAACGCCGCCATCGCCCCGCACAGCACCATCGCCACCGCCTTCTCGCCAGCCGTGGCCCCGGGCAGGAACAGCGCCGTGGCGCCGACGGCGATGATCGAGAGCCCTGCGGCAAGACCGTCCATGCCGTCCGTGATGTTCACGGCGTTGGCCGTCCCGACGACTCCGATCAACGCGAGAGGAAACACGACCCACGGCGTCGCCGGAATGAGCAGCTGATGCTCGCCTTGCACCATGGCCAGCCACGCCACGGGGACGGCAAGCACGACCTGGATCGGGAGCTTGAAGCGCGCGGGAATGCCGCGCGTGCCCACACGCAGCTTGCTGCGGTCGTCGGCGAGGCCAAGCAGCCCGCCGGCGACGAGTCCCGCCACGGCCGGCCATGCGCCGGCGTGGCCCGCGATCGAGGCGAGGACGCCGGCGATGACGGCGAGCGACACGAAGACGATTCCTCCACCGGTAGGCGTGCCGGCCTTCTTCTGGTGGCTTTCCGGCAGCTCCTCCTGAATGACCTGGCCGGCGCGCATCCGGCGGAGCGCGCGGATTGCGGGCGGGTACGCCACCAGCGCGACCGCGAAGGCGACCGCAAACGTGATGACGTCGAAGATCAAGCGGTCGTGAGCTCCCTCACCAGCTCGTCCAGGCGGACGCCGTGCGACGCCTTGACCAGCACTCGGTCTCCGGGCTGGGCGTGAGCGCGCACCCACGCAGCCGCTGCCGCGCGGTCAGGCACCACCTCTGCCCCCGCCGCCTGGGCCATCGGCCGCGCGCGCTCCCCGTCGACGACGGCGACCGCGTCAAAGACTTCGGCCGCTCGCCTGCCGACGCTGCGATGCGCCTCTTCCGACAGCGAGCCCAACTCACGCATCTCGCCCAGCACCGCAAGCAGGCGCCCCGGGCGCGGTCCCTCGGCCACGGTGTCGAACGCGGCGAGCATCGACTCAGGGCTCGCGTTGTAGGCGTCGTCGACGATGGCAAAGCCGGCGGGCGCGATGATCTCCTGCAGGCGGTGATCCACTCGCACGGCGGCCAGAGTTTCCGCGCCCACCGCCACGGGCACGCCGGCGAACTCGCACGCGGCCAGCGCGGCCGCGGCATTCAGCGCCTGGTGCCGGCCGTCGAGCGCGAGCCGCACCTGCACCCCGCCGACGGAGAAACTCGCCCCGCCGCCGCCGGCCGGAGCGTAGCCCTCGACCCGGTAATCGCCATGCTCCTGGCCGAAGCTCGCGACCCTGGCCGACGCCATCTGGACCAGCAGCGGGAAGAACTCATTGTCCGCGTTGAGGACGGCCAGTCCCGCCTCTGGCAGCGCGGCCACCAGCTCACCCTTCTCGCGCGCCAGCTCCTCGCGCGACCTGAAGAATTCCATGTGCACTAAGCCGACGTTGGTGACGATGCCGATGACGGGCCTGGCGAGGGATGCGAGCCGGGCGATGTCGCCCGCACGCTGCAGGCCCATCTCGAGCACGAGCGCGGAGTGGTGTGGCTCGAGGCTCAGGATCGTGAGGGGCACGCCGGTCTCGGTGTTCAGGTTGCCCTGCGTGCGCAGCACGTTGAAGTGTCTAGAGAGGATGGCCGCGACCATCTCTTTGGTCGATGTCTTGCCGTTGCTGCCCGTGATCCCAACGACGAGCGGCTGGACGCGTCGCAACGCGTGCGCCGCAAGCGAGAACAGGGCGGCCCACGTGTCGGGGACGAGGATCTCGACGACGCCGGGCGGAATCTCGGTGCGGCGCTGGACGATGACGGCCGCCGCGCCGCGCTTCACGGCGTCGGCGACGAAATCGTGGCCGTCCTTCTCGGCGCCGCGCAGCGCGAAGAACAGACCGCCGGGCTGCACCTCGCGCGAGTCGGTGTGGTAGGTCGCGAACGTTTCGCCGACCTGCGTGCCGCCGACCTCGCCGCCGCCGGTCGCCTCGAGGATCTCCAGGAGACTCAGTCGCACGGCTTTGCTGTCTCAAACGGTTCGAGTCTCACGACGGCTACCAAGACTAAGTGGAGCGGGATGGGTGCTGTGAACGGGGTGGACTTCGGGTCGCCACGGGTTGGCTTGGTGGTTCGGCAACGCGCGGAGAAAACGGATCTGGGAAGAGGGTGAACTTGGGGTGGGCCTGGGGGTTGTCGGTGGTTAAGAAATGCTTGACTTTAGAACTTATGTTCGCTATGATTTTTTGGGTATGCTTGAGATGCGTAATCTGCAGGCAGCAGTGGCCGAATTCGAGGCTGCGGCCGACCTCGATCTGGTCGATCCCCAGGAGCTGTCGACGCTCATCGACCGGCTCCACGGCGTCCTCAGCCAGGTCCTCTATCGCGGCCGGCGGCGGGGTGATCACCTCGTGGGCGGGCGCACGCCCGTGGGATGGGTGGTGCAGACATGCTCGGTGGCGCCGGGCACGGCCGCCGAAAGGCTGCGTACCGGCGAGCAGCTGCAGGCGATGCCTCGAGTCGCGCAGGCGCTGAGCTCGGGCCAGATCGGCTACCAGCCGGCGGCCGTGATCTGCAGGTTCCGCCACCTGCTGCGGGAAGACCTGCGCGAGCTGGTGGACGAGGAGTACTGGATCGGAGAGGCCAGGAAGCACTCGGTCAAAAACCTCAACTGGCTGGAACAGGCCGTGCGCTACCAGCTGGATCCGGACAGCTTCGACCACCAGGTCGAGGAAGACTGGGAGAAGCGATTCCTGAGCATCAGTGAGTCAGGCGGCATGTACCACCTGACCGGCGTGCTCGACCGAGTTGGCGGGGCGGAGGTGAAGGCAGCCCTCGAATCACTCTCGAGCTGGCGGGACAAAGACGACATGCGGACGCCCAAGCAGCGGCGGGCGGACGCACTCGTCGAAGTCTTCCATCACGCACTGGACAAGGGCACCCTGCCCAAGCGGCATGGCGCGCGACCGCACATCAGCGTCACCACCACCATCGAGGGCTTGAAAGGCGAGCTCGGCGCGGCGGCATCAGAGCTGCCCAACGGAATCCCAGTCTCGAGCAAGACGGTGCAGCGTCTCGCCTGCGACGGCGTCCTGCACCGGGTGCTCAAGGCCGACTCGATGGTGATCGATGTGGGCCGCGCCAAGCGGACGGCTCAGCCGGCGCAGTGGCGGGGCCTCAAGGCGAGACATCAGACGTGCGCCTGGACCGGCTGCGACCGGCCGATCGGCTGGACGAACGCCCACCACATCGACTTCTGGGCGGCGGGCGGGCACACCAACCTGCAGAAGATGATCCCGCTGTGCCATCACCACCACCGCCAGGTCCATGAGGGCGGCTGGCAGGTGGTGTGGGTGGGTGAGCGGCTGGAGTTCATCCCGCCGGACCGGCCGGCGCTGACCCGGCGGCGGTGGGGCGAGAGTCGCTGGGCCGCCTGACGGCGGACGACGTCACCGGTCCGGCGTTATGTGCCAGGCCCCGATCATCGACTGCGCGATCACCTTCCAGATCGGCTCCGCGGTCATGTAGCCGTCGTTCAGGGTCCAGTCGCGGTCGCTGCCGGGGTAGTGCGGCTTGCGTACGACGACCAGCATCGTGAACTTCGGGTGCTGCGCGGGCAGGAAGCCGACGAAGGAAGTCCACACGTCCTGCGTGTACTGGCCGTTGACCGGAATCTGCGAGGTGCCGGTCTTGCCGCACTGGTCGAGCTGAAAGCCGGGGATGCGCGAGGTCCAGCCCGAGCCGTACTGGACCACCGCCTGCATCATCTTGGTCATCTTCGCCGCGGTGTCGGGAGTGATGACCTGACGCTGCTGCTGGAGCAGGACGGGGTTGACCTTCGTGCCCACCCGGTCGACGACGTGCGGCGGCGCGTACTTGCCGCCGTTGGCGACCACGTTGACGGCCGCGAGCATCTGCACCATGTTCACGTCGATGCCCTGGCCGAAGGCCGCGGTCGCGTACTGCGAGTCGGCCATCTGCGACGCGGACGGAGGCTTGATGAAGCTCTCACCCGCGACGTCGACGCCGCTGGGCTGCGTCAGGCCGAACGCCTGCAGGTTCTTGTAGAAGTTGTCGTGGCCCTCGGCGAGCATGGCCTTCATCGCGCCGACGTTCAGGGAGCTCTCGAGCACCTTGTAGTAGTCGATGTTCCCGTGGTTGCGCCGGTCCCAGTCGTAAATGCGATAGCCGCCGACGTTGAGATATCCGGGGTCGTTGATCACCGTCTCGGGCGCGATCGCTCCCGCATTGATGGCGCCCGAGAGGGTCACGACCTTCATCACCGAGCCCGGCTCGTAGACGTAGCTAAGGACGTTGTCCTTGAACAGCGCCGGGTCGGTGTGATTGAAGTCGTTGGCGCTGTAGCTCGGGTAATCGGCCCAGGCAACGATGCCGCCGGTCGACGGGTCCATGACCAGGACGCTGCCGCTCTCTGCGTTGTCCCTCTTCACGCCGTCGGCCAGGGCTTGCTCGGCCGCGTACTGGATGTTCGCGTCCAGCGAGAGCACGAGGTCGGAGCCGTTGACCGGGTCCTGGTGCGTATGCGAGCCGAGGACGATCTCACGGTTGGCGAGGTCGCGGTAGCTCGAGATGTACCCGGCCGTGCCGGCCAGGTCCGGCTGGTACTTGCCCTCGAGCCCGTAGTTGCCGTTCCCGTTCCAGTCGACGAAGCCAAGCAGGTTGGCGGCGAGAGTCGTGCCACCAGCGATGCCCGGAAGATAAGAGCGCTGCGTTTCGTCCTGCAACCCGACGCCTGGCAGCTTCAGCGCGCGCAGCTGGTCGGCCTTGGCCTTGTCGAAGCGGCGGGCCACGTAGGCGAACTTGGAGTTCGTCTGCAGCGTGGTCATCAGCTTCGCCTTGTCGACGCCGAGCACGCTAGCCAGCCCGCTCGCGACCCTCTCTCTCTGGTCGGGCGCGACCTGGTCGGGCGACAGGAACGCCGAGTAGACGGCGGTGTTGACCACCAGCTGCGTGAGGTTGCGATCGAAGATCGCGCCGCGGACCGCCGGCAGCTCGACGTACTCGCGGTACTGTGCCTGCGCCTGCAGCGTCAGCTTGCCGTGCTCCGCCACCTGCCAGTACGCGAGACGCGACCACACCGCGCCGGCGAGCACGACGGCGACGGCGAGCATCGAGAGGACGCGGAGGCGCGACGAGCCAACACGTTCGACTTTGCCGGGGCGTCTCGAGGCGAGCGCCCTGGTGCTCAAGCTATTTCTTGGTCGACGCCATCACGTCGCGCGGGCCGCCGACTGTGTTCACAAGCAGCGCCACCGCGCGCAGCCACAGCGGCGTCTGGTCGACGGGCGACGCGCCGATGGGAGCCCCGAGATCGAGGGCGACCCCCACTCCAGGCACGTATGTCGACGGCGCCACGCGCTGCATGCCGGTCTGCGACGCCTGCTGCTGCACCTGCGCCGGCGCGTGCATGGTCACCTCCTGGTACCGCAGCGCGTCCTGCTCGGCGACGAGCTGGCGCTGCTGGTCTTGAAGGCGCGCGATGTCATACGACGACTGCGTGATCTGGGCCGCGATCGCGAGATAGAAAAGGATCGCGATCACGACCGCGCCCAGGCCGACGTACGCGTGGCCGAACGTGCTCACGTGCAGGCGCTCGGCGGCGACGGTGCTCGCCACCTGCACGAAGCCACGCGTGCGTCGACGCCGCCGTGGCGGGGCGGTCAGGTGCGGGGCGGCGCCCGTGGCGCCCATGCGCCGGCGGGCCAGTATGCGGGTCGATGTCAAATCGTTTGCCTCATCAGTTGCTGAAAAATGCCCAGCGGCCGGAGGGGTTGGGCCGGCCGCTGGGACTTGGAGGGGTCAAAGCTTTTCCGCGACCCGGAGGCGGGCGGACCGGGCGCGGGGGTTGGCGGCCACCTCCTGGTCGGAGGGCCGCACGGGATGACGGGTGACGATGCGAAGGGTGGCCCGGTGGCCGCATGTACAGACTGGCTGCTGGGGTGGGCAGATGCAGTCTTTGGACTCGACGTTGAAGAATGACTTGACCAAGCGGTCTTCCAGGGAGTGGAAGCTGATCGTCGCCATGCGACCACCGGGTTTGAGTGTCGAAAGAGCTGCTCGGAGTCCTGCCTCGATCTCGCCGAGCTCGTCGTTGACGGCGAAGCGGACGGCCTGGAACGTTCGTGTCGCCACGTGAATGTCGCGGGGCCAGGCGCGGCGAGGGATCGCCGCCTCCACGGCGGCGGCCAGATCGCGGGTGGTGCGGAGCGGGCGCCGCGCCACGATGAACTGGGCGATCCGGCGAGCCCATCGCTCTTCGCCGTACTCGCGAAGGATGCGCTCGAGCTCGGCCGCGTCGGAGTCGTTGACGACCTTCGCCGCGGTCAGCTGTGACGTGGGATCCATCCGCATGTCGAGCGGCCCGTCGGCGCGGAAGCTGAATCCGCGCGCCGGGTCGTCGACCTGGGTGCTGGAGATGCCGAAGTCGAAGAGGATCAGGTCGGCTGGGCTGAAACCGTGTTCGGAAGCGATGGCAGCCAGCTCGGAGAACCTTCCGTGAGCCGCGATTGCGGCGTCACCAAACGAAGCCAGCGACGCCCGCGCGGCCTCCACCGCCGAGGGATCGCGGTCGATCCCAAGCAGCCGGCCGCCGGGTGTGATCCTCTCCAGGATCTGGCGGGCGTGGCCCGCCTGCCCGAGGGTGCAGTCGATCGCGACTGCCCCCGCTCGGGGCTGGAGCAGCTCTATTACCTCTTGTGAAAGTGCTGGAACGTGCGGACTAATGCCCTGAGATCACCCTGTCAGCGAATTCTGTGAACCGTCCTGACGCGTCGGCGCTGTAGCTGTCCCATCGCGCCTCGGGCCAGATTTCCACCCGCGAGCCCATCCCGATGACCACCACCGTCGACGGGCTCTCGATCCCCGCCAGGCGGCGCTGTTCGGGCTGCAGGCTGATCCTGCCTTGACCGTCGGGCTCGAAGGGGTCCGACATCGAGTACAGCGTGCGCGCCAGCGCCCGCTGGTCGGGGCCCGGAAGGGGCGTCTGCAACTGCGCGGCGAGCGCGGTCCAGAGGTCGGGCGGGTAGATCGCCAGGACGTTGTCCTGGCTGACCGAAACGAAGCTTCCCTCGCGAAGCTGCTTGCGGAACTGGGCCGGGATCGCCAGCCGGCCCTTGTCGTCCACCCTCACCCGATGCGCTCCAGTGAACAAAGCTCATCGGGCCTCCCAGTACTGCATCTGGCGGCGCTGGGAGCGGGCGCAGAGGCTGCAGCCGCAGCCGTGGAGCTCGAGCGGGAGGCGGTTGCCCTGCTTGTCGAAGCGGACGTTGAAGATGCCTTCCGATTGCCCATCGCGGCGGCGAGGAGAAGTGGCGTAGAGGAGGTGTATGGCGTGCCTTACTTGGACGTAGGGTGCGACGTATGGTTCCATGTTTGCCGAATTCACCACTTCTCCCCACTGATCACCGCGATTCGCCGCAGACCGTATCAATGCCGCTTAAGCCTGTCAATACCTTTACCACAAGATGTAGACACGCCTGAAGGACCGCCTGCGGCACACTGCCCGCTATCTAGGGCTTGGGGAAACCGATGGCACAAAATATAGTGGCCAAACGTGATATCGGCGAACATTAGTTTGGTATGGGCGTATCCTGGCGACAGATGATCGCTTACTTGTCTTTACCCGCTCCGCTTCAGGAGGCCCAGCCGCTTGGCCCGGCGTTCCGCCCAACTGAAGACCCAAACCGCGGCCGGGATCATGGCCGCGCCCATGGCCAGAAGGATGAGGATGGCGGGCACCTCCTCCCCCACCGACGCGCTGTTCAGGAGCGCGCGCCGGATTCCGTCCAGCGTGTACGTCAGCGGGCTGGCGTAGCCAGCGACCTGGAGCGGGATCGGCAGCACGCTCAGCGGGTAGTAGACGCCAGAGACGAGGAGCAGGAACCCCTGCACGGCGATCGACATCTGCTCGCCTTTCTGCGGTGAGAGCATCGGCAGGACCGACGTGAAGATGGCCAGGCCGACCAGGGGCAAGGTCGAGGCAGCGAGCACCGCCACGGCGGCCAGGACGTTGGCGTGCGAAAAGTCGAGGTTGAAGAGCGCGATGGCGACGATGAGCACGACCAACGTCCGGGCGAGCCCGTAGCCGATGGCGAACAGGCAGATGCCCATCAGGTGCGTGACGCGACGGATGGGCGCCATGAAGGTGTATTCGATGGTCCCTTCCCACCTCTCCCACGAGATGGCGAACGCCGCCTCCATGAAGACGAGCGAGAGGTAGCCCCACAACAGCGAGCCGATCAGTAGGTAGAGCTGCGCCCGCCGCAGGTCGAAGGCGCCGCCGCCCGCGCCGAGGGTGCCGAGGCCGGACGCCAGAAAGCCGATGGAGAGGACGCTGACCATGCTGTAGAAAAGCCAGACGACCTCCCACATCCAGTAGCGCTTGACCGTGTGCAGCGAGCGCTCGGCGAAGCCGAAGAGCGCGTTCAGCTCGCCACGTCGAGCTCCGGCGATCATTCCGGCACCTCCACCAGCTCCTGCTTCACTTCCTCCTCGTCCGACGCGAGCGTCCTGCCGGTGAGGGTCATGAAGACGTCCTCCAGCGTGGCCGCGCCGAACCGCTCGCGCAGCTCGTCTGGCGTTCCGTCCTCCAGCACGCGCCCGCCATCCATCATCAGGACGCGGTCGCACAGCGCCGCCGCCTCATTCATGTCGTGCGTGCAGACCAGGACGGTGACCTCGCGTTCGGCACGCAGCATCTCGAGCATCGCCTGGACCTCCTTCTTCGATCTCGGGTCGAGGCCGGTGGTCGGCTCGTCCATCAGGAGCAGCGACGGAGCTGTGAGGAAGCTGCGCGCGATCGCCACCTTCTGCTGCTGGCCGCGCGACAGCTGCTTCATCGGCTGGTCCAGCGTGTCCATCGGCAACCCCAGCCGTTCGAGGATCGCCGAGACGCGAGTGCGCGTGCCCGACTCTCCCCCACCGTACAGCCGCGCCGCGTACAGCATGTTCTCCCAGGGGCTCAGCTCCTTGAAGAACGACGCCTCCACGGATACGCGGTTGACGTGCCGGCGCACCTCGCGCGCCTCCGTGACCACGTCCCAGCCGAACACCAGCGCGTGGCCGCCGTCCGGCGTCAACAGTGTGGCCAGGATGCGGATGAGCGTCGACTTGCCGCTCCCGTTCGGGCCGAGAATGCCCGTGACGCCACCGCGCTCGACCGTGAGGTCGAGCTCGTGCAGGGCAACCTTGTCCTTCACGTCGCGCCGCCACCAGGGCGCGCCGGGGTCACGCTCGCGGCGTTGAAACGACTTGCGAACGCCGTGAATGTCGATCGCCGAAGTGCTCATCGCTGAATCCTCAAAACCCGAACCGGCAAACAAAAAGGACCGTGGCGGCGCCCAACAACCGCACGGTCCTTGCCTGACTGTCTGGTTTCTAGGTCTTGTTTACGAGCCCAGCGTCAATGCGTGGAGGCGGCTGCGAGCACGCACGCTTCGCCCTCGAGGCGAAAGCGCTCGCTTGTGATGCCTGCCATGAGCCGCTCCATCAGTTGCAAAACATGGACACACCCGGATAGGTGTGGAGACGGACTTAGCCTAATCGCCGACCGCGCCGAAGTCAAGACCGAGCTGGCTGATCACGAAGGCCATGACGAAGGCCTCCTCCCGCCACGACTCGTACCGCCCGGATGGGCCCATGTGGCCCGAGCCCATCTGCGTCTTCAACACGACCGGGCGCGAGCCCGTGTCGAGCGTGCGCAGCTTCGCCACCCACTTCGCCGGCTCCCAGTAGGAGACGCGCGGGTCGTTCAAGCCGCCGGTCGCGAGCAACGCCGGATACGCGGCCGCGTGCGCGTTGTCGTAAGGCGAGTAGCTCTTGATGTAGCGGTAGTAGGCCTCCTCCTGCGGATTGCCCCACTCGTCGTACTCGTTGACGGTGAGCGGCAGCTTGTCGTCGAGCATCGTCGTCAGCGCGTCGACGAACGGCACCTGGGCCACTGCGCAGGCGAAGAGGTCCGGGCGCTCGTTCAGTACGGCGCCGATGAGGAGCCCGCCCGCGCTCCGACCGCGGATCGCGAGCCTTTCGGGTGTCGTGTAGCCCTCGCTGACCAGGTGCTCCGCGCACGCGATGAAGTCATCGAACGTGTTGCGCTTGCGCAGCAGCTTGCCGCCTTCGTACCACTCACGCCCCAGCTCGCCGCCGCCGCGAACATGGGCGATGGCGAAGACAAAGCCCCGGTCGAGCAGGCTGAGGCGCGCCGGGTCGAACATCGGGTCGTTCGAATGCTCGTACGCGCCGTAGCCGTAGAGGAGCAAGGGACGCGCCGGCTCCGCCGGCGCCTCCCCATAAATGGGGAGGATCTTCTTGTACACGAGTGAGATCGGGACCTTCACTCCGTCGGGCGCAGGCGCCCACAGCCGCTCGCTGACGTAGTCGTTGCGGTCGTAGCCGCCGCGTACCGGTTGTTCCTTGACGACGGTCCGCTCGCGCGTGCGCATGTCGTAGTCGACAGCCGACCACGGGGCCGTCAGCGACGTGTAGAAGAAGCGCATGACGGCGCTCCCGTAGTTGGGGCTCGAGCCTGGGAACGCGGTATACGCGGCGTCCGGCTGCCCGACCAGGTGCAGCTGGCGCGTGTCGGCGTCGAGCACCTCGAGCCGCTGCAGCCCGTCCGATCGCTGGCCGAGCACGACGTGATCCCTGTGCACGTCGATGAAGTTGAGCCGCACGTCCGCCCGCTCCGGCACGAGCTCGAACCACGACGTACGGCCCGGATTCGACGGCGGCGCGGACATCAGGCGGAAGTTCGTCGCGCCGTCGTTGGTCAGGATCAGGAACCGGTCCTCCTGGTGGTCGACCGAGTACTCGATGTTCGACCGGCGCGGCTCGATGAGGATCGGCTCCGCCTCGGGCTTGTCGCTGGCGAGAAACCGGCACTCGCTCGTGATCTGGCTCGAGCTCGAGATGAAGATGAACTTCTCGCTTTTCGACAGCTCGACGTTGAGCTCGAAGCGCTCGTCGACTTCCTGGAACACGAGCACGTCGCCGGAGGGATCCGTGCCGAGGCGGTGCCGCCAGACCTGGTATGGGCGCATGGCCGCGTCCGGCCGCACATAAAAGAAGGTGCGGCTGTCCGCGGACCAGGCGGCGCCGTAGTAGACGCCGGAGACCACATCCTCGAGATCAGCGCCGGCGGTCAGGTCGCGGAAGCGGAGCTCGTGCAGCTCCGAGCCGTTGACGTCGGCGGCGTATGCGAGCAGGTTCTCGTCGGGGCTGCGCTCGACGTAGCCGAGCTCGAAGTAGTCATGGCCCCTCGCCAGCTCGTTGGCGTCGAGGATGACCTCCTCCGGCGTGTCTGGAAGTGCGCCCTGCGCGCGCCCGGCGATCGAGCCGCGACGTCGTACGTAGATCTCGTAGTCGAGCCCTTCTACAGTGCGCGTGTAGTTCCACCAGCCCTTGTCGAAAACCGGGGCGGAAAAGTCGGTCTCCTGGACGCGGCCGAGGATCTCCGCGTAGAGCTTCGTCTGCAGCTCCTGCGCCGAGCTCATCACCGCGTCTGTGTAGGCGTTCTCGGCTTCCAGGTAGGCGATCACCTCCGGGTTGTCCTTCTCGCGCATCCAGTAGAACGGGTCGACCCGGCGGTCGCCGTGGGCCTCGAGCACCTGGGGGCGCTGGGCGGCGGCCGGTGGGCGCGCGGGGGTGACCTTCACCCGACCCATGCTAGGGGCCGCGGGCCGCCGCCCCGCCGGCTACCAGATCACGAGTTCGGGAGGCAAGCCCAGATGCGGGCCGTGTTGTCAGGCGTCCAGATCGCCAACGGCAGGTACCTCTACTTCGCCGAAGACAGCGGAGGCATGAATTCGTACGGAGCGGTGCGTGTCGTCGATCTGCGGACCGGGATCATCCGGACGGTTGTCGACAGCTACTCGCGGGTGGTCAGCTAGCCGCCGAGCCGGAACGCCTTCCGCACCATCGCCTTCACGTCTGCCCGCTCGGCGTCGGCGGGCGTATGGAGCGTGATCGAGCGCATGTCCTTCCCTCCTCCCTTCAGCAGGCCGCTCCCGTCGTCCAGCTCCACGCCGCGATAGAAGTAAAGGTTGGCGTGCTCGGGAAACGTGCCGATCCCGACGACGTTCGACCCCTCGACGGCGTACCGGTACAGCTTCCACATCGCCCGGCTCGAGCTCGGTTGAGCCATGCGGTATGGGATCTCTTCGGCTTTGGGCGCAATGGTTTTCACCATTCGCCGAGCGGACTCCACCGTTTGCTTCGTCCCGCTCATTCGGCTTGATGCTAGACCGAAGCTTTTGCTCTCCGATAGGCGCCGGGCGCCATCCCGAACTGGCGCCGAAACGCCTTGCTCACCGACACTTCGGAGTCATAGCCGGTGAGGCGCGCGATCTCACGCACGCCGGCTTTGGTCCCGCGCAGATATTCGGCCGCCTTCGCCATGCGATAGCGGGTGAGGCTCTGCATCGGCGACTCGCCGGTGGCCGCGCGAAAACGGTCGGCGAACACGGAGCGCGACATCGAGACCGCGGACGCCATTTTCGGCACGGTCCACGACTGGTCGGGATGATCGCGAATCAAGCGCAGCGCGCGGGCGATCTGGGGGTCTGACACTGGAGTGGCCTTGCCCATCACGCGGTCGATGTCGAGCAGGCCCTGGCGCAGCGCCTGCGCCAGCAGCGCGTCGGTCAATCGAGTCACGACCGCCTCGGAGCCCGGGCCGCCCGAGGACATCTCGGTGGCGATCATCCGGATGAGGCCGACGAGCCACTCGGGAGCCCGACCCTCGCTGCCGCGCAGGTGCACCACCGTGGGCAATGCTTCGAGGAGCGGCCGCCCGGTCAGCTGCTCGACCGCGAAACCTCCGCACAGCAGCTCGCTCGCTGCGCCGCCACCGCCGTGGTTGAGCTGTCCGTTCACCGGCGGCGTGTCGGTCAGGATGGTGTCGAGCCACATGACCTGGCTCTTCGGTGAATCGCGCACGACGTGGGCTTCGCCGCGCGGCAGGATGACCAGGTCACCTGCGGAAAGGCGAATCGGCTCGGGCTGGCCTTCGACCTCGAGCCATGCCGAGCCAGACGTCAGCAGGTGAAAGGCCGGTCTTGCGCGGGCCGCGACTTTGAAACCCCACGGCGCACTCATGTGCGACTGGCAGTACAGAGTGCTGCTGACGGTGAGTCGCAGCAGGAGCTGGCTGAGCCCGTCCGGCTCGAGAAACGTGCCGAGCTTACGCATCAGAAACCCTCGTGCTCTGGCACCTTGCGGCCGACCTGCCACAGGAAGAACCAGGAGCCAGAGTCGCCCATGTAGGCGAACTGCTTGTGGAGCTCCTTTTTGGTGTTCTCGAAATCGCCAAGCGAATCGAGGTAGCGCTTGAATCCCTTGAACTCGGCGTCGAGCTCGAGCATGCGGCGCGCGTTGCCCTTGATCGCCTCGAGCTTCTTGCGGTTGCGGATCACGCGCGTGTCGGCCATGAGCCGGTCGATGTCTCGGGTCGTGAGCCTCGCGACGCGCTCCGGCTCGAAGCCATGGAACGCCTCTCGGATTCCGGGCCACTTCGCATCGACGACGCGCCAGCTGATCCCGGTCTGGAACATGACACGCGCCATCGGGTCGAGGTAGCCCGCCAGGTTCTTGGGCGCCGGCGGCTGCTTGTGCTCGGGCATCCTTTACCGGCGATCTTAGGCGCGAACCGGGTGGACCGCACTTAGCCGATTCACCGGCTCATTGCATCGCGGCTCCGCGGTTTGGGAATCCGGCGCGCCGGACGTGTTGCCGTGGCGCCGCCGTGCGTAGCGTCGCGCTCATGAAGCAGCAATCCACGGCTAAAGATGTCGTCGACAGCTACAACCGCGCCCTGGCCTCGCGGGACTTTGCGGCCGCGCGCCGCCTGATGGCGGACGACCTCCAGTTCGAAGGCCCGATCGACAAGTTTCAGCGTGCTGACGACTACCTGAAGGCCATCAAAGGCCTGTACGGCATGGTCAAGGGCGTCGAGCACCAGGCGACGATCGGCGAAGGCGACGAGGTCGCGGTGTTCTACCTGCTGGACACGCCGGTCGCCAAGGCGCCGGTCGCGGAGTGGTACACGGTCCGCGGCGGCAAGATCGTGCACCTGCGCGCTTACTTCGACGCGAGGCCGTTCGCCCAACCTCCGCGCTAGGCCTTGGCGTAGATCGGCCCCATGCGGGCGACGCCGTTCAACCAGAAGACGATCGACGAGTTCCACGCCAAGAAGAGCCGCGGAGTCGACCCGTTGGGGCGACCACGTACTGCTGATGACGGCCACAGTGGAGCGGCGGGTCTCCCCGCCGCTCCAGGTGTCTTGCTTAGGCCGACTCGGACTTGGTTCCGGCGCCGACCTCCTGGGCTGCGGTCGGGTCGGCTTCGAAGATTCCGAAGACGTTGCCCTCGGTGTCGGTGCAATACGCGAAGTAGCCCTGTCCGGGGACCGGTGTCTTCGGCTGCAAGACCTTGCCTCCCGCGTTCTTGACCGCGTCGGCTCCGGCCTCCCACTTGTCGACGGTGATGGTGTTGATCACCGCCTGTTTGTGATCGCTGCGGTCCATGATTGCGCCGTCGATCCCGACCTCGCTCTTGTCGCCTGTCGTCGCCAGCAGGTAGGTGAACGGTCCACCCCAGTCGGCGAACTTCCAGCCGAACGCCTTCTCGTAGAAGGCGGCGGCACGCTTCGGATTGTCGGCCGTGATCTCGAAGTGACTGACTCGTCCCATGGGGGTCCTCCCTGAATGTGGCGGGCTTGCGCCTTCCCAGGATAGGCCGGTCAGGTTAAGGGCTTCCTCGCTAGTTCAAGGCCTCGACCTCAGCGTCCGTCAACTGCATCTGGAGCGCAGCCAGATTCTCCTCGAGATGCTCGAGCGAGAGCGTGCCAGGAATGGGCAGCATCATCGGCGACCGATGCAGCAGCCACGCGAGCATCACTTGCTGCACCGTCGTGCGATGGCGCCTCGCGATGTCTTGCGCGACGGGAGGAGGTTCGGCGCGCAGCGGACTGAACGGAACGAACACGATGTCCTCGGCCGTGCAGTAATCAACGACAGCGTCGTACCTGCGCTCGGCGATGTTGTAGAGGTTCTGCACGGCCGAGATTGGCACGACCTTGCGCGCTCGCTCGACCTGGTCGACGGAAACGTTCGAGACCCCGACGTGCGCGATAGCGCCTTTGTCCCTGTATTCCTTGATCGCGCCCAGGCTCTCCTCCAGCGGCGTCGCGGGGTCGACGCGGTGCAAGTAGTAGAGGGCGATGGTGTCGGCACGCAAACGGCGCAGGCTCTCCTCGATCTCGGCGCGCAGGACCTCCGGGCTGCCGCGGCCCACACCGCCTTTGGTGGCCACCACGACATCGGGCGGGAACGGAGACAGCGCCTCGCCGATCGTCTGCTCGCTCTCCCCGCCCGCGTACAGGTGAGCTGTGTCGACGTGCTGCAGGCCGGCCGCGACCGCGGCCTTGATGAACGGGACGTTCTCGCGCGTGTGGCGGAGTCGGTTGGTGCCGAGGCCGATGCGCGAGACCTCGATGCCCGCCAGCGTCACCTTCTGCTTCACGTCGATACACGCAATGCTATGTGGATATCGTTTAGGGCATGACCGGCGCCGGGATCGTCTTCCTGACGACATTCCTGGCCTCCGTCGTCGAGGCGATCGAGATGGTGACGATCGTCGTCGGCGTCGGGGCGACGCGTGGCTACCGGTACACGCTGACCGGCGCCGCAGCCGGCCTGGTCGTGCTGGGGGTGGCCGTCGCGGTCGGAGGCATCGCGCTCGCAGCGATTCCCATCGGGCCGCTCCGGCTGGTGATCGGCAGCTTGTTGCTGCTGTTCGGGCTGCAGTGGTACCGGAAGGGCATCGTCCGCGTCGCCGTGCGGGGCTTCGCCGGCTACCAGTACCACGAGGAGGGCCTGGAAGAGGACGTTCCTGCGTCCGGCTTCGATTGGACCGCGGCGTTCCTCGCCTTCAAGGGTGTGTCGCTGGAGGGCCTGGAGATCGCGATCATCGTCGTGTCGTTCGGTGCGAGCGCGGGCCAGCTGGGACCGTCGATCCTGGGCGGCGTGCTGGCGCTCGTGGTGATTGGGGCCAGCGGCTTCGCCCTGAAGGGACCGCTCGAGCGAATTCCGCGCAGCTTCCTGCAGCTCGTGGTGGGCACGCTGCTTACCTCGTTCGGCACGTTCTGGGCCCTGGAAGGACTCGGCGTGGAGTGGCCGCAGAGTGACGCCGACATCGTCTTGCTGCTGATCTTCTACGGTCTCGCCGCATTGGGCTACATCGAGCTGGAGCGGCGCGCGAGACAGCGCGCGCCGGCCGTCGCGCAGTCATGAACACGGTGGTCAGGGTCGCGATCGCCGTCGGCAAGTTCATCTACGGCTACATCTTTGGCGACGACTGGGTGGTCGCCGTGGTGATGATCCTCGCCCTCGTGGCCACGGGCCTGCTGGTCGCGGCTCACATCAATGCTTGGTGGCTGGTGCCGGTGCTGGCGGTCGCGATGACCGGCTTCAGCCTGTGGCGGCGCCGGGAGACGATCGCGCGCTCGGCCTGAGCTCGTGAGACCTGCCTTCGCGGGTCATCCCATCGCCGAAACGCTCCTGCTGTTGAGCCTGGCCGTCTGGTTTGTGTTCGAAGGCCGCCAGGCCTTGAATCGCCGCACCGAGGCCACCAGCTCCGACCGCGGAAGCCTGATGGTGCTGGTGCTGGCGGGCTTGGGGCCGAGCGTGGGCAGCTGGCTGAGCTTCGCTGCGATGGTCCTGCTCCCACTAGGCGGGTTCATCAACCGCGTCCGGGTCGAGGAAGCGGCGCTGTCGGCAGCTCTGGGCAGCGCCTACACCGACTACGCGAGGAGCCGCAAACGCCTCATCCCGTTCGTTTGGTGAGCCCAGCCGGCATATCGCCCGCTACATCCAGCGCTGACGGTTCCGATAGATCTCGACCACCGGGTCGTGGGGATGTCGCTCCCGGTATGCGCGAAACCGCGCGAGCAAGCGCATGTAGCGGCGATTCGATGACCGTAGTTTGCGGTGCGGAATCTCGAGGAGATAGTTCTCGACCTTCCAGATGTTGGTCAGGGCCAGTCGCCAGTCGTATTTGCCCAGCGCGCGCAGATCCACCAGCTGGTAGCCCGTGATGCGGCCGGTGAAGTCCACGTATGGATCGAAGTAGCTCCACACCAGATCGCGAATGCCGCGAAACACCGGTTTGCGACCGTGCAGGCCCGCATCTCGGGACCGGGCCACCGCCCCCCACCGACCTCGGTGGCGAAACACGAAGATCACGTGATCCACCCCATCTTTGGACTCGAAGCTGACCACGAGCGGCGGGTAGCCGTGCTGCTCCAGGATCACGGCGGCGACGAGCGCCGCCTCCAGGCAGTGCGCGGTGTTGTGGCGCACGACCTGGCGAAAGGACCGGAGAGTGTCTCCCTGAAGCTCCCAGTTGTAGGGCAGCCGGCGGAGGAACTGCTGGACCTGTTCGGGGGTGCGGTGTCGCTGGATGATTCGGCGCTCCTTCGCGGTGAAGCCGTTGGGCGCCTGCGGCGGATTCGTCATTGGCCGACTATTTTGCGACGGCCGGTCGCGATGTCATCCGATCCCGCGCAGAGGTTGCGCCAGGCACGCCCATCATCCCTCCGGACGTGCTGTACCCGGGGACGGGGAGCCCGTCAGCCGTTTCTCCTCATGTGGGGGACGGCGATGGTGACAAGCTGCTGCCAGGCGAAGCCTCCTCGGCCGATTCCGGTGATGTCGACGACGCCCGACGCTGGTTCGAGACATACGACGAGCTCTGCCGGCTGAAGCAGAAGATCCTGACCGACCTCGAGTCGCAGAAGGTCCGCGTGCCTCCTGAAGGAGATGCCGAGGTGAAAGACGACGAGGCGATGCTCCGCGCCGAGTACGAACGGCTGCTCGGCCGCCGCCAGTTCTGGCACGCTGAATTCGAAGCGCGACGAGACAGGTAAGCCACGCGCGAAGTTCAGTCTCGGTATGCCCTTTCGCCAGGGCGTTTCTCTGAATACAGGGCCGCACGTCCGGTACACGGCGCGCGTTGGGGGATCCATGCGGGCAAGCGACTCATCGAACACTCATCCGCACAGGCGGAACATGGCCGCGGCAAGGCATCTAAGCCGCGGGCGGTCGCTCTCGGCGTGGAGCGGCATGACGATCGCGAAATCGCACGCGCTCATGTTCCAGTCGAAGCTGCTGCTTTTGAATGCGGCGAATCACTCTTACCGGCGCACGCGCACCCGGAAGGACTTGAAACGTGTCGAACACTTTCGTTCCGAGCTCCACCGGACAGAAGCCGCCCTGCGCAGGACCGAGCTGGACGAGCTCGCGTCCAAGAACGGCGATTTCTGGCTTCAGATGTACGCGGACCTGATCGATTGCGCAACCGCTTCGCTGGTGCGAATGAGGTCGAGGATATCTTCGCGCGAAGCCGCCGATCGGTTCGAGACCGCGACCGACGTGCAGATGCTCGAGGAGCTGATCGCTCAGTGGAGGTCCCGGATGCAGTTGGTCCGGCAGAGCACGGCTGACGGCGGGCAGCACACGGTCTGAGGCCTAGGCCTCAAACCTCCCTCGGTCGATCATCCCTCCTGTGCTTTGAGTCGGACGATCGGGATGATTCGATCGGTGCTCCCCTGATAGCGGGTGTAGCCCGATGCCAGTGAAGTCATCTCCTTCCACGCTCGCTCGCGCTCGGCGCCTTCCAGCGTCTCGGGTATGACCTTGATCCTTCGCTTGCCGATCGAGATCCAGACCTGATCGGGATGCTCGGCCATGTTCAGAAACCAAGAGGGATGCGCCGCCGCGCCGGCGTTGGCTGCCAACACGAGCCAACTGTCCGCGCGTTTCGATCCGCTCGATGCCGAATCGGATGACACGTCAGGAAACCAACCGAGCACCGCATGGCGTGTGGCCCCAGACCTGGCACCGATGGTCTCCAGCTGAAGCAGTGGACGGCCCTGGACGCGCATCCGACCGCCGAACACCGCGAAGACCAGGTGAAAAAGCCCGAACATCACGCCCATCACCGGACGTGGCAATCTCCGCCACTCCACGCCTCGCGTTCCGCGCGGAGTTACGACGATCGGCATCACGCCTTTATCTCCTCTGTCGCGTGGGCCCCGCCTCGCGACGCCTTGGTTCACCGCATCTTCGCCGTGTCGACCAGTCACATCGTATCGCCGATAGTTGATGAATGCAAGTATCGGGGATATCAATTATCGGACAATGCTTGGATTCGGGGTAAGCTCGGCTACAATCCCGTTCACCGTGGCTTCGACACGTTCCCGAATCGGAAAGCGGGCGCTGGCAGCCCAAGCGTGGAGGTTGATCGCTGATTTCTCTCGCCTCAACTTCCAGCGGAGCGCGCAGGCGCAACTCATGCGCGAGCTCGGTCTTACGCCCGCGCATTTCAGGGCTCTCTCGATCCTCGACCCTGAGGAGCCGAGGCCGATGCGTGCCATGGCTGACGGTCTTGCGTGCGACGCGTCGGTGGCCACCTGGCTCGTCGATCGATTAGAGGAGAGGGGCTTGGTCGAACGGCGAACGCCCCCGACCGACAGGCGCGTGAAGACGATCGTGTTGACTCCCCTCGGCATCAGGACGAGAGAGCGGCTCCGTGAGTCGTTTTACGAACCGCCCGCGGCATTGACGAATCTCGACCTCGCTTCCCTCCGAGCTCTAACGGCCGCGCTCAAAAAACTCCCAACCGCTCACGCAGAGGGGTGCGGGCCGGGCGAGTCTTCAACGTCGGGGGCGCAAAGCAAGAGGGTCGGCTAGCGAGTCCTCCCGGTCGCCTCGATTCACGACCTGGAAGGCGCCTTCGAGGCTACGATTCGCTCGGCGACGCTTCTGACTTCACGCGACCAGACGTGATCTGGCTCGCGCAAGCTGAGCAGATCGCTGCTCGCCATGCGGACCAAATCCTCGGTCAGCGGCAGAACGGCCGCGACGGTGGCGTCGTAGGCCGACTGCACCTGCTGCCGTAACTCCGCCAGGTTCGCGCTCGCGAGTGCCTTGTTGACCACGAGAATCAACTCCGGCACCTCAAGCTTTCGAGCGACCTCTACTGTGACTGCAGTGCCCTGGTAGTCCTGGCGGTCCGGGCGCAGCAGGAGGATGAGGAGGTCGGAAACCGCGATCGAGAGGAGAGTCTCTTCATTCAATCCCGGATGCGTATCGATGAATAGGTAATCCAATCGCAACCGAGCGATCAGCTCATGGAAACCGTCGTTCAGGCGGCCTACGTCATAGCCTTCCCGCAGCACCCGAGCGATGTCGCCAGACTTGATGCTCGACGGCACGAGGTAAATGGCTCCCGTTTGCTGGCGATTCGAATCCAACGAGCTGCTGACGTCGTAGGCGGCATCTTGGACCGCACAGCGCTCCCACAGAAAATCGTTCAGGCAGCGGCTGATCCGGTCCTGGTCCAAACCGAAGAGCGTGTGGATCCCTGGTGATTGGATGTCGGTGTCCACAATGCCAACCCGGTGGCCGCTCAGGGCTACATTGGCTGCGAGATTCGCGGTCAGATTGGATTTTCCTGTGCCGCCGCGGAATGAGTGAATGGAGACGATCTTGGCCATCAGCTGTGCACCTCAGCTCTTGCCCGGAGCCGACGTACGGCCCGCCCTGGCGCGCATGGTCTTGGCGCGGCTCTGCAGATTTCGGAAGAATTCGGTATCGGTGATCTCCTCCACCTCGCGCGCCTTCATCGCGTGATCGATCTCGACCTTCAAGCTCTCGACCTGCTGCCGCAAACGTAGCTCGCGCGCTCTGACCTCTTCCGCCATACCCTGAAACACCCGAGCCAAATTGCCCAATGCATCCGGTCGGCCGGTTACCTCGTCGAGATGCGTTGTCTCGAACGTTCCCTTCTCGACAGCGCTGGCGGCCACGATCAGCTTGTCGACCTGCCGAAGATACTCAACCTCCTTGTCGCGCAGCCTTTTCTTCTCGAGGGAGGCGCCAATCCTGGCGCGCAAGAGGAATGGCTCGAACGGCTTGGACAGGTAGTCCTCAGCCCCCAACTCGATGCACCGCCCGATCGTCTCCATGGTGTCAACACCTGACAGCATGATCACGGGGAAGTCCCTCGAATCCGGCGACGCCTTCAACGCTCGGAGAACTTCGAGTCCGTCCATGCCCGGCATCATCACGTCGAGGAGGATTACGTCTAAGCTTCCGGTCTTCACGGCTGCCAGGGCCGCAGCTCCGTCCTCCGCTTTGCGCACCGTGTACCCGAGGCGGGCGAGGCGGCGCGCTAGCAAGTCACGGTTCGAGGCGTCATCGTCGACGACGAGGATGGTTCCAGTGGCTCGGCGGCTGCCTGGTGACGGGCCAGCAGGCACGGCTTCGCGTTCCATAGACCGCGCATCGAGCTGACCCGGAGCGAACGCTTCGGCGGCCAGCGCTAACAGCCTCTTCCCAGCCGCAGCGATTTTCGCCAGGTCGGGCGCGAACTCTGCCACTCCCTGAGCGGCCGCATCCTCCTGCCACATCTCGCTGTAGCCAATGATCTCGGTAAGGCGCGTGCGCAGCATCGCGTGCAACGGGGCCAATTCGACCTTGCCCGCACGAACCGCACCCTCGCTCAGGTTGTCGTTGATCAACGCCAGCAGATCGCGACCGGCGCCCTGGATCGCCATCAGGTCATGCAGGAACTGAGGCGACTGACCCTCAGGCAGCTCCTCCGCGATCATCTCGGCGTAGCCAATGATGTGGTTGAGCGGCGTACGGAGCTCGTGGCGGATCCATGCGAGCTGTTTCCTGTTCAAGCGCCAGCGCCGACCAGCGCCTGGATCTTCGCGAGCAGGCGAGGGATGTCCACAGGCTTGGAGTCGTAGTCGTCGCACCCGGCGGCCAGTGCCCGCTCTTCGTCGCCAGCCATCGCGTTGGCGGTCAGAGCGAGAACTGGAATCGTTCGCGTCAGTTCATCGGCCTTGAGGCGCCGGGTTGCTTCCAGGCCATCGATGACTGGCAGATCGACGTCCATCAGGATCAGATCGGGATGAAGCGACTGCGCCATCTTGATCGCCTGCGCGCCGTCCATCGAGACCTCCACGGAGTAGCCTCGCTTGGACAGCCGTCGGGACAGCATGTCTCGATTCAATTCGTTGTCCTCAACGAGCAAGATGGTCGTCATCGGTGCCTCAACCTCCAGTCGCGACCTGCCGGTCCGCCTGCAGCCGGGCCTTGACCAGGTCGCGCAACTCGGCAAGCAACTGTTCGCGGGTGAAGGCGCCCTTTTGCAGGATGGCCTCGACGCGGCCGTTGAGTCGTATGCGGTCGGCCGTCTCGATGTCCTTGGCCGTCACAACGACGACGGGAACTGAACGCCATTCATCGTGACGCCGCAGCTCTGCCAAGAATTCGAACCCATCCATTTCAGGCATCAACAGGTCTAGCAGGATCAAACCCGGCTTGGTTTTCGCCATCGCCTCGAGTGCCAGGTGGCCGTCGGCGGCCTCGACTACCGGCACTCCGAGTGACTCGAGAGAGCGTCGGGTGAGATCGCGCATGAGCTCATCGTCCTCGACTAGCAGCACTGGACCGGTCGTCTCGGACACGAACCGCTTCAATGTCGCGACCAGCACGTCGCGTTCGATTGGCTTGGTCAGGAATTCGGAAGCGCCGAGCGAGAATCCGAGATTCTTGTTGTCGAGCATCGTCAACATCACCACGGGTATGCTCGCTAACCCGGGATCCGATTTCAGTCGAGACAGAACCGCCCATCCGTCAAGCCCCGGCATGATCGCGTCCAATGTGATGACGTCAGGCTGCATCTCGGCCGCCATACGAAGCCCTTCTTCGCCACCCGACGCCGTGACGACCCGGAAGCCCTCCTTCCCCAGGAAACGCTTGATCAGGTCGCCGACCGTAGGATCGTCATCGATCACCAGCACCAGTCCCGCCGTGGCGGCAATCCCGTTTCCTGTTGTCCTGAGGGCTGATCGCTCAAGTGCCGTACTGCTGATCACTGCCGGCAGGCTGATCGTGAAAGCGGTGCCCTCGCCCATCTTGCTCTCGACGCTGACATCTCCACCCATGAGCTGACAGAACTGGCGAGTGATGGCCAGGCCGAGTCCAGTCCCTCCGAACTTTCTGCTGGTCGCTGCGTCGGCTTGGGAGAAAGGCTGAAACAGTCTCGAGAGCTGCGCTTCGGTCATCCCGATTCCGGTATCCGAGACGACAAAGAGAATGGACTCGGCACCTTGCTCCGTCTGGCGCGCCACGCTAAGAGTGATTCGGCCTTGATTCGTGAACTTGCAAGCGTTGCTGAGCAGGTTGAACAGGGATTGGCGCACCTTGGTCAGGTCCGCTCGCATCTCCCCCACGTTCGCGTCCACGTGAACCTCGAGGGTGTTCCCGTTCTTGCGGACGAGAGGCTGGATGGTGGACACCACGTCGGTCACCACGCCGTCGACTTGGAACCTCTCCAGGTAAAGATCCATCTTGCCCGCCTCGACCTTGGACAGATCGAGAACGGAATTGATGAGGCCAAGCAGATGACGGCTCGCGGAGAGGATCTTTTCCAGGTCCGGGATGAATGACCGGGCACCGCGGTCCTCGGCATCCTCGACCAGCATCTCGCTGTAGCCGATGATGGCGTTCATAGGAGTGCGCAGCTCGTGACTCATGCTGGCGAGGAACGCGGACTTGGCGCGGCTCGCCTCCAATGCCTGGTCACGGGCGATCGCCAGCTCCGCTTCAGATTTCGTCAGCTCATCGTTGGCCCGCGCCAGCTCGGCGGTACGCTCCACGACCCGGCGCTCCAACATCGCTTCCGATTCACGCAGGGCCGCGTTGGCGGCCCGAGTCCTGGCCAGCGTCCTGGTCAGGCGATGGCTGAATTGCCAGAGCAGGAAAAAGATGTAGGCCGTCACGCAAGGCACCACGATGACAATCAGCGCCGTGATCACCCAGGGCGGAATCTGGCTGAGATCGAACGGGGCGACGCGCAAGGAAAGCAGGCTGACTGCGACGATGACCAACCAGGCACCTGAGAGCAGAAGCAAGAGTTCCCGGCCGCCCAGGTAGGGCAGCCCGATCATCACCGAGAGAATGGCGACAGCGATGAGAATCGGCAGCACGATCGGGACCAGATAGCCGAGGCCGATGGCGATCACCCAGAACCCGGCGCAGGCCACCGTGACCGCAGCGGCGAGGCGGTTGACCTGGACCAGGCGGATAGCCAGCAGATAACAGATCCCCTGGGCGAACGCGAGCGTACCGCCTATCAACAGGAGACCCGAATGGAAGGCGTACGCGGCGATCCATAGCGCGAATGCGAAAGCCCACGCGGTGGGAAAGCCGGAGATCAAGAAGCGACGCAAACCGGCTACGGCCTCGCTGGTGTCGGGCTCGGCTCTCTCGGCGCCAAGGGCCGGATTCTGCGTCATCGCTAGACACTCTCCTCGATCAGCCTGAGCTCCAGCGACCTCGCCGAACCGTCGAAGGGGAGCGTCAGCTGGCCTCCAGTAAGAGACAGATCGTATTCGGCCCCGGTGCCGATGGCGAGTACAGCGGGAAGTGGTTCGGAGTCGCCGGCTGAGTCGGATCGGATGCTGGTCACCTTGAGCTGCCCCGCAGGCATCGCGGGTACTTGGATGGTGACCGCCGCAACCGGAGCGAGGTCCTCGGAGAGTAATGGAGCCGGCGAGGACTGCTGATGGCCATCCCGATACTTGAGACGAATCATTGCCCCGGCCGGTTGGCCGTCTGCCATGACCGCGAGGACGGTTCGGCCGCCGGCGCGAAGGTCCTGCCAGAGCCCGATTGCAAGCCTCCGGGTCAACGCCCCCCTACGGACTATCTGGAGCGCAGCGAGCGCCATAAGAACTCCGGCGACAACGCCGCTCGCCCGCTCCAGGGGATCGGTCCAGATCACGAGCCCGTGGACGAAGACATTGGCAAGGAAGAGCAAGGCGATGACGGTCGCGACCGCGGGGTGCCCGAGGATGCGGAGCACATGCCCGGGAACGAACTCGCCTTTGCGACGACTCGAGACAAGCAGAAGAACAGGGATCAAGCCGGCCAACAGCGAGACAACGACCACCCCAGTCCAGGCCAGTGGGCCGGTGAAGGAGGCCCTTCCGCTTGTCTCCAGGAACTCCGTCACGACGAGAACGAGAAGCACGGGTAGGATCGCGAGCACAAAACGGCTCCGTTCGCTGCTCAAGAGCCTGTGCGCGCGAGCCCCAGCCCGCTCGAACCACCGCGCTCGTCCCAGGTCCGCCTTTTTCTGCGCCTCGAGCTGCTTCCATATCGAATCCGGTACCCGCCGCACCGGAGCGGTGCTAAGTTCGGGCTGGTAACGCAGCCTTCCGCCGACTCGAATCTCGCGAACCAGGCCTTCCTCGCGGAGCGCGTCGAGCGCCTCGTGCGCGGCGGCGTCCGACAGTCCTGTCGCAGCCGCGGCCTCCGCGACGCCGACTTCGCGGTGACGGACCAGCCAGCCCAACAGTGTGGCGCGCGGATGTCGCTGATCCAGCAGGGTGCTGGGTCGGAGGCCGGGAGCCGCCCACCCGGGTTCAGCGCTGACAGCGAGGGGTGACGTAACTCGAAGCCTGACGCTATCGGAATGGGGCTCGTCGATGTCGATCGTGAGCCGCAGACCCGCCGCGCGGATGAGAGGTAGTCGGGACGAGATCTCATTGGCATCCCACCTGCCGTCGACGACGATCTCGGCGACCTCTCGGTGACCATTGGTCTGGGCCTCCAGCCGAAACCAGGGCTTGCCCGAGTCCAGTCCCAGATAGGACAGGGCGGCCTGGCTCGTTCGGCCGCTCAGCACCAGCCTCCCGCGGCGGCGACGAAGGACAACGCTCGATCGGGTGCGTCCCGGCAATCGTTCGCGAACCAGGTTGAAAAGGGCAAGCGAGAAATAGACGGAAGCGAGTCCCATGCTGAGCACCGCCAATACCGCTCCCAGGACAGTCACCAAGGGACCCGCGACGCTTGCAAGCGGCTCCAGCGCGGTCCCGCGCTCATGGGCCAGCACCTGGGGGCCGACGGCCCCGCTGACGGCCATCACCCATAACGAATAGAGGACGAGCGCGGTCGCCTGGGCCGCGACGCTGCCTGAGATCAACGAGCGCGCCGTGGGGTCTCGGCGAAGGCTCGCTCCGGCGATCTGACAGATGGACACGTGCCCGAAGAACGCCGCCAGAACAGCTCCGAATATCAGCGCCACCGCCGCGGGCTCGAAGGCTTGCCCATCAAGCCCCGGGACCCTGGCGTAGAGCAGGTTCTCCATACGCATGTGCGTCAGGGCGATGCCCGAAATGGAGAGGATCAAGGCGATGTTCACGGCGCCGATCAGGAGCGCCGAAGCAAAGGTGGCGCTCAGAGTTCTCCGGGAGATCAGGTACAGCCCGGCCACCGCGAGGACCACCGGCCAGATCACCACCGGAATTCCCGTGGCCCGAGAAAGTACGGCCGAGACTCCGAAGTAGTCGATCGTGAGAACGATCAGGGCGAGCAGCGCTAGCGCTGATGTCGCGATCGCCGCACCCCAGTTGCCGAGGTAGTCGGCGACCAGGCGGCCGAAGAAGGGACTTCCGGAGCGCATGACGCCGCTTCTGCCAATCGCCTCGCCAAGGTAGGCGAGCGTCAACGTACTTGCTGCTCCGAGCACCACCAGGAATGCGAGCGCGGGCAAAGGTCCAATCAGAGCAACCGCGATCGGCAGAGCCAGGATGCCCGCGCCGACAGTCTCGGTCAGGGTGAGGGAGTAGACCATCCAGAAGGCGGGCAATGACTCGACCCAGCGCCCGACGGCCGCGACCCCCCAGCGCGCGCGGTCGGCCGGCGAGCTTTTGACCTGGTAGACAGCTTCGAGCGGCGCGCCGCGCAACTGCTGATGAGCGCGCTTCACGGCGTCCCGGTCCAATCCCAGCGCCGTGCGGAGTCCCGGGACGGACTGATACGTGAACCGGTATTTGGCTCCAAGCAGGTGCGCCACGGCGGCTCGCAGCCGCGGGTCGGCCGGAATCTGTGGGCCCCAATCCAGGGCGTGTCGCTCGATCTGTTGGATCGTCGGCCGGCGCGGGGGCTCCCGGCCGCCCGCGAACGCCTCCAGATACCTTTCCTCGCGGTCCTGCGCGTCGGCTTCGATCGGGTAGATCTCCATTGCCTGCCGGGAGCGGGCGACCGCGCGCGCCGTCAAGCTCTCGATCATGAAAACGAGCGCCTGGGCGCGCCGGAGAGGAAGTCCTCCCAGTGCGTCGTTAAGATTCAGCGGCGAGTCGGCAGCGGAAGGCGGACCACCGTGTGGCAAGGCGAAATCCATTCTGTGCCTCCGCACCGTCGAGGGCGAGCCGTATTCTGCCTCCTGCTGTGCCGGACCCGAGCTCGTCGAAGCCACTGGTTGTGGTGACGGGGGCGGGGGGTCACCTGGGTGGCAACCTGGTACGCGGGTTGCTGTCGCGCGGTCAGCGAGTCCGGGCAGTAGACCTGCGCAAGAGTCGCGCTCTCGAAGGCCTGGACGTGGAGTGGTGCCATGCCGACCTTCGCGATTCAGCCAGTGCGTTCGCGGCGCTCACCGGCGCCGAGATTGTCTACCACCTGGCGGCCGTCATCTCGATCACTGGTGATCCGACAGGGCAGGTCTGGGCGACGAACGTCGGCGGCGTCGCGAATGTGGCGCAGGCGGCGCTCCAATGCGGTGTGCGACGGCTGGTGCATTGCAGCTCGGTCCACGCGTTCGACGTCGAGCTCTGTCGCGGCCGAATCGACGAAACCAGCATGCGATCGGTTCGGCCCGAGTTGCCCGTGTACGACCGATCGAAGGCCGCCGGAGAGGCAGAGCTGCGCAAATGTATCGAGAAGGGACTGGATGCGGTCGTTGTCAATCCAACAGGGATGATCGGCCCGTACGACTTTGAGCCTTCCCGAATGGGTCGACTGTTTCTCACGCTACGCACGGCCAGGGTGAGAACGGTTGTCGACGGCGCATTCGACTGGATCGACGTTCGAGATGTGGCGGACGCCATGATCTCTGCAGCGGACCGGGGGCGGATGGGAGAGTCGTATTTGTTGGGTGGCCATCGGCTTTCGATACGAGAGCTGGCCGAGTTGGTCGCACGAGTCAACAAGTCCCGAGCCCCCAGGGTGGTGGTGCCCATGGCTGTCGCTCGGGGCGCCGCCTGGACCCTCGCAAGGAGGCGCCCATCCAGTGATTCCTCGCCCCTGTTCACCTCCGAAAGCCTTCACGCCCTCATGAACTGTCCGACGATCGTGAGTCGAAAGGCTGAGGTAGAGCTCGACCATCATCCGCGGAACGCGGAGGACACGCTTACGGACATCTTTCACTGGTTCGATCAGCCGGAACGCGGCTGAGCGCGTTCACGGCCACTTTGGTGCACTTCGTAACTCGAGACGCGTGCCGGCGTTCGAATTCGCATGCGCTTCGCGGCGGCTCTATTCGCTGTTGGAGTCCTCAGCGCCTGCTCGAGTTCGAGCTCCGTGTCGTCCGTTTCGCATTCGCCCTCGCCGTCCGCTCATCCCACCGCCACGGCCGGCTCGGATTGTGCCGGCGTGACCAACGCCCGAGCGCTTGCGCTCTACGCCTACAACCCGGTGCTCGACGTCCTCGACGTCACTGACCCTGTCCAGCCTAAGCTTCTGTGCTTCATCCCGAACGCCTCGGGAGGTCGATTCCTATCCGCCACCACGGTCGCCCTTTGGAACGCGAGTAGCGCCGAGGTAATGGACATCACCACGAGCAAGGTCTTGACGTCCCAGAAACTCTCGGCCCCGCCTTACGAGGGGACCTTCACAGCCGATGCAGCGGTGTTCGCCTACCGCGTCGCGACCTCTGACGGCACCGAAACCATGCACCTCCTCGACATGACGAGCGGGAGCGACCGGCTCCTCTACACGCAGGCGCCGATGGGTGGCCACGGTGGCATGCCGGGTGGGCCGACGTACCAGCTCGGATTCTCACCCGACGGCAAGGAGCTGCTGGACTTCGACATCTTCCGCCCACAGGGCGGTCCAGCGACCTTGCAGGTCTTCAGGCTGGACGGCTCGAAACTGTTCCAGGCATACAACGCGACGGCGGGGATATGGGCGCCGACCGGCGCCACGCTCTACCTGGTCACTGGGGTGAACATGGCAGAGGAGCTCGACAGCGTCGGGCCCGACGGAACGCTGTCGGTTGTCATGAGGGGCCTGACCGCCGTGAACTGGCCAGTGTTGTCGCCCGATGGAAGGGCCCTCGTCTTCGACACCTACGACGCGACCGCGCCGGGCGAGGCCACCGGTGGTCTGCCTCACCTGCGGCGGCTCGACACAGCAACGGCCCACGCGATGGGCGTCGGCGGAGCGGTGAGCTCTCAGCCGGTGTTCGTCGGCGCCAACGTCGTGTGGTCGAACCAGGAGAAGCCGTGCCAGTGCGGGCTTGGCGGCGCGAGCCAGGTTGATGGCGTCGTGCTCGCGCATGATCTCGGCACCAGCACAGACGTGATGGTCGACATGAATCCGGTCGTGCCAGGTATCGGCGGCCCCACCGTCATGCCGAGCACTGGGTATGTGGTTGACGTGCTGCTCAGCATCCCGTAGCAGCTGCGTCTCCAGATACCCCTGGGGATTGCATCTACTACACAGATCCGTTGGCGGGCTGGAAGACATGTTGGGTCTCAGTCGTTTCAGTCGCCAATTTCGGAACGTCGTCCACCTGCGCGCCATGTCGTCCGTTGTGACGCCTGGCCTGTCGCCGCGGTCAATCTCGGCTCGTGTGTACCACGAGCGAAGCGTCTCCGACCCGATACCGAGCTGCACCGAAATCCGGGTGATAGCTCCGTGGCGCTGGCCTGTCTGCTTGATGGCCTCGTCGACCATCCTGATCGCCAGCCCCTTCAGCTCGGGCGGATAACGATGTCCTGATCCTTGCCCTGACGTTGACTGCTTTGGTGCTGCCATTGGCTTCCATCCTCCCAAAGAATGGAGTAGTGCGCCCTGGATTTCCTGGAGTCGGGTGCAGGTCGAGCTGCTCGACCGAAAGCGATGGAGCACTCGCCTTGAGCTCGCTAACGCGATGTTTGAATACCTCGAGATCTTTCACAACCGCCAGCGTCGCCATTCGTCGCTCGGTATGCTCACCCCCGTCGAGTTCGAAGCTCGACACCGTCAGCCAACGACGGCAGCATGAATTCCAATTACCCGGCTCTATCTAACCCAGGACACCCCTGAGCCTCCATCAAACCCAGGGCAGTTCACTCCCTTCCGGACCGAGAAGCCGCTCTCGCGGAGCACTTTCGGGTCGGCAGCGAAAAGCTCGGCCGCCGACGGCATATGCCCGCCGACGTGACCCTCGAGGTGCGAGATGATCGCCCGAGTCGATCCGACCGAGAGCTGTTGGCCAGCGACCTGAAAGATGAGCGCCCCGAAAGCGTCCAGCGGAGGTAGTTCGTCCATCCAAGCGCGCGGCCGGAAGCCTGCCCGGGTTCGCATCGATAATCCGAGCCAACGTCGGGTCGGCCTTGCGGAGGAACTCGCGCGCCTTGCGATCGGCGACCGGTGCTCGCTTTCGGGGAATCAGAGCAAGTGTGCGTAGCGATTGAGCTTTACTGACTTTTCGGTTCCTCCTCAATCCCTCTCACAATCGCCGCCATCACGTCGCCGAAGCACGACAAGGCTTTAGGTTCGATCTGGTCCATGATGCGGCTGCGGACGCTGGCGAGGTGGATCGGGTAGGCGCCGCGAAGGCGATTCAGGCCAGCGTCCGCGATCTGGACGTCTATCCCTCGTCCGTCCTCCGAATTGCGGTTCTTAACGACGAAGCCACCTCGTGCAAGGTGTCCGATGACGCGGGTTGTGTGGCTTCCCGAGATTTGAGCGAGGTCGGCGAGTTCTCCCACCCGAAGTCGGCCGCTCTCCGCCTCCGAGAGGTGTAGGAGCACCGCGTACTCACTTAAGGAGATGTTGGCGCCCCTCTGAAGGTCCTCATCCAAAAGCCTGGATGCGACGGAAATAAATCGAGCGACATCCCTCCACACCCGTTCCTCTCCGGCCTTGAGGGGTCGATTGGAATTGGCCGTCATCCCGACCAGTTTAGTTGTGTGCGCAGGCATCTATATTCGATCTTGAAGACCGAGTTGCCCGTGCAGTCAAGAAAGGAGCACTGGTCATGCCCTTTGCCCGCATCGCTGAAAAGCCCCCGGTCAGGGACGCCGCCGGTTCCCCGGCCACCGCGCTAGGGCCGGTGGGGTCTCGTGACTGGCGAGTTGCGACATGGGCGCTGCTGATCGTGGTGAGTGGCGCCCAGTTGCTCGACGGTTTAGACGTGTCGATGGCAGGAGTCGCACTTCCATCGATCGGCAGGGAGCTCCATCTTCCGCCCAGCGCTCTCCAGTGGATGGTGAGCGGTTACGTCCTTGGTTTCGGAGGCTTTCTCCTTCTTGGCGGGCGCACGTCCGACCTAATCGGACGGCAGCGTGTGTTCCTAACGGCGCTGGCGGTCTTCGGCGTCGCGTCGGTGGTCGGGGGGCTGGTGAGCGACGAATTCGCGCTCGTCGGCCTGCGCTTCGTGAAGGGGGTGTCGGCCGGGTTCACGGTTCCCGCTGGACTATCCATCGTCACCACTTCCTTCGCAGAGGGTCCGCCGAGAGATCGGGCCCTCGGGATCTATACGGCGTTTGGTGCGAGCGGTTTCACTCTCGGGCTCGTCGCCAGCGGGCTTCTCACCGGGCTTAGCTGGCGGGCAACGCTGATAGCCCCCGGACCGGTGGCCCTGCTTCTCGTTGCAGCGGGACTTCGCGTCATCCCCTCGTCGCCGCATGAGCGTATCTGGCTGAGCAGCTTCGATTTCGGTGGGGCGGTGACGAGTACGGCCGGTCTGGTGCTCCTGGTGTACGGAATTGTCGAGGCCCCATCGCATGGTTGGTCGAGCCCTCCGACAATCGGCGCCCTTGCCGCGGCGGTGGTCCTATTCGCACTGTTCGTCGTCGTGGAACGACGACATCCGAGGCCGCTCTTACGGCTTCGGATGCTTCGATCGGCATCCCTCCTTCACGCCAATTTCGTCGGAGCGCTGCTGCTGGGCTCGTACGTCGCGTTCCAGTTCATCCTGACGCTCTACGTGCAGAACTCGCTCGGGTGGTCACCCATCCAGATGGCCCTTTCGTTCGCCCCATCGGGTGTAATGGCTTTCTTCGTGGCGCCGCGCGTCGGAGCCGTCGTGCCGAGATTCGGAACGGAGCGACTTCTGATCGTTGGCCTCGCCGTCGCCTTGGTCGGCTATCTGCTCCTGCTCCGCGTCAGCCCGTCGATGCCGTACGTGGAGTTTCTCTTCCCCACCGTCATCACCACGGGGACTGCGTTCGCCATCGTCTTTCCGGCGGCCAATATCCAGGCCACCGCGGGGATCGCCAACACCGAACAGGGCGTGGCATCGGGCATCGTGAACACGAGCATGCAACTGGGTGGGGCTTTGATCCTCGCGGTCGCCACCGCTGCCCTCGGGGCATCGAGCGTTCCTGCCCAGCGTGGGCAACTCCTTCCTCACATGGACGCCGCGTTGAGCGTCCCCGTCGTCGCAACCGGGCTCGCACTTGTCGTTTCGGTGGCACGTGTCGCCTCAGTACGCCTCAGCTCCCACGCCGCAATCAACCCCCAGGTCACATCAACAACTGGCGCACAAGCAAAGGAGAAATGAGGTGAGTCGAGTGCTTGAGCGAAAGGGCGGGGTTTTGAAAGGCGGCCAGCGGGCCAACGAGCGGGTCGGGACGCCATGACGGCTACCACAACTAAGCGAGCCGGCCGGCGCGTAGCCGTTGTGACCGGGGGTGCTGGTGCGATCGGCGGCGCCATCGCAACTCGGCTGGCGACCGATCACACCGTTGTCGTTCTTGATCGCAAGGGCGACGTGGCCGTTGATTTGAGCGAACCCGCTGATGTGCGCCGGGCGGCTCAACTCGTTCTGGAGCGCTACGGCCGATGCGACGTCTTCGTGCACTCCGCCGGTGCGTTCGACTTCACCAGTCTCGCTGAGTTCGACCTCACAGCGTGGCGTTACGTCCAGGCGGTCAACGTCGAGGCGGCACTATGGCTCGCAAAGGCTTTCACTCCGGGAATGGCCGAGCGGAAGTTCGGCCGGATCGTGTTCATCACGTCGGACACGTTCTGGGACCCGCCTACCAGGCCGCCGAACGAAGCAGAGCCAGCACCGCTTCCATACATCGCAAGCAAGGGTGCCCTGATCGGAGCCATGCGGAAATTGGCGCGCGCACTTGGGCCACAGGGCATATCGGTGACAGCCGTCGCACCGGGCCTGACCGAGACGCCAGCCACCGTCAACAAGGACGCTGAGTTTGCCGACGTGGTTAACCGTCAGGCGCTCAAGCGCCGTTTGACGCCCGACGATACGGCGGCTGCTGTCGCGTTTCTCGTATCAGATGGCGCGGCGGCCCTCACCGGGCAGGAGCTATGCGTCGACGGCGGGCTCATCCTACGTTGAACGAAAGACCTGCGGCGATTGACCACCCGCCTCAATGCCGGTCTGCTTCCTGAGACAAATCTGGGACCGCTCGCGCGCAGGACCCGGGCTGGCGCGCTACGGGACGCTCCGTAATAGCGATTGGAGAGCACCGATTCGATAGTTGCGGCCAGGCCACAGAAAGAGATGGCCGGATGCCTGCTCCGGGACTCTGCGATCAAGAACCCCTGTGCCAGGCAGGGTGTGGATCATGGCTGTCACCTGCAACCAGTGTGGGCCAGAGCGTGTTTCTAAGGTCTATGCACTACCGCGAAAGAGACCTACTTACCGGCCAACCGAATGGGGCGGTCCGTGTCACGGGACCCGTCCCTCGATCGATGATCCGAACCAGCCCACGCGAAGACTTGAGGCGGCTACTTGATAGCTGCGGCCGACCCCTCGCTCTGGAAGAGATGGCTCGGGTGCTCGGAGTTTCCGAGCGATTCGTCGCTTACATGCTGATGGAAGCCATGAGGTCCGGGCGAGTTGGTCGCTTAGCTGATGGCCGCTACGAAACCGCGATGGGTCGGGGCGGTGCGGCGCTCACCGAGCTTCTTCAGTTTGTCGTGGAATGCGAGAGGAGTTGGCGCATCCAGGAGGGGCGACCATAAAAGAGCCGATCGGCCTTTGCCCCGGCGCGCGGAAGGCAAAGCCACCGGTCCGAGTGTCGAACGACTAATTGACCTTTCGTTCCCGCCCCTTGCCAGTGAGGCTCGCGCAGCTCGCGCTTGGGGATCTCTACGATCGACCGCGCCGCACGACGGAGACGGCATGGACGTGTAGCTAGCTCGCGTCTAAGCCAGCGCGAATAGCCAAACGTCCGGTCTGGGTGGTCGTCTTAACCAGTTTGCCGTTGTTGCGCTCGCCTTCCAGAAAGAACGAGATACTCCCCACCGTACCGATACCGAGCTCACACGGTAGACGTTTTCAACGGTTGCCGAAGTCGGCTCTCGGCAATTCTCGTCAGTTCCACTCGAGATTTGATATCGAGCTTGTCGAACACGTGACGAAGGTGGGTGTTGACGGTGTGCGGAGAGATGAAAAGTCTTGTCGCGATTTCGCGGTTGGTCTTTCCATCAGCAGCAAGCTGCACAACTCTTAGCTCAGCATCGGTGAGTGCCTCCCACCCGGTGCCCGTGCGATCAGATGACGCGATCCGTCGCCTCACCCCGAGCTTCCTGAGGCGACCGCGCACTCTGCTGGCGTCCCAGGCGGCGCCCACCCGGGCATAGATCGCGAGCGCTTCGTCAAGTGAGTTGATGCCGTGATCCTGCGCGCCGCTTGCGAGCTTCGCGCCTCCCAGGTCTTCTAGAGCCGACGCCAGGGCCAGCGGCCGAAGTCCATCTTGGAACAGTGAAACGGCGGTTTCGAGGTCGTCGATGGATCCCGATGCCAGCCCGCGGGCGTGGGCCGATGCAGCCCGGAATGAACGAACCCGCGGGTTGAGGCGGCAGAGGCGTGACGCAAGATTGACGGTGCTCTCGACCAGCTCCGGATCTCCAGCCGCCAGAGCCACTCGGACCAGCTGCGGAACATCGGCGATCTCCAGCGGGAACAATGGAAAGATCGAGAGTCGTTGCGTATCACCCATGGCGCACAGCCACGTGCGAGCTTGGACAGGGTCCCCGGTCGCCATGGCATGGGACGCGAGGTACCACGCTGCGTGCTGACGCACAACCGGGGCGCTGGCACCGAGCATGACCTTGCAGATCTCGGCGATCTCGCGCGCCTCGCGCTCCTGACCCGTGTGAATCTTCAGCTGGCCGAAGGCAGCAACGCTGTGAGCGTCGACAACTCCGACGACGAGGTCCGCTTTGCTAATCGTGAATCGGGCCTCGAGGGCGGCGGACGCATCGGCAAGACGGCCCATCTGGAGTAGTTGGCGCCCCCTCCATTTCTCGTACAGGCGAACAGCCCAGTCCTGCCGGTCCCTCTCGGCTGCCGCAACGGCGTCGTCGGCAGCCTGAAGTGCCTGGTCGAAGCGATCGAGGGAAGAGAGGATCCAGCAGCGGAATTGGTGTTCCAGCCGCTCGCGGGTGTCCTCGTCTCCAAGGACCCCATGTCGCTCGGCTTCGTCTAGAAGATCGAGAGATTCCTCCAAATGCAAGAGCTGGTATTCCACTATCGAATGCGCGAGCTCGAACGCGAACAATCCGGCACCGGTCTCGCTGGCAGATACGG
>Ga0070698_100000170_pt1 | contig 60322 bp, 52 predicted proteins | sample KBSK1502metaG_FD_65477 | JGI IMG/M metagenome (GOLD analysis project Ga0070698, IMG submission 65477) | Corn, switchgrass and miscanthus rhizosphere microbial communities from Kellogg Biological Station, Michigan, USA - KBS K1-50-2 metaG | ecosystem: Host-associated > Plants > Roots >...
GGCTACCGAATCTGGCTCCCTCAATCCACACACGACGGTTTCCTTTTCTATGCCGCAATCGTTTAAGCGTTGGATATGGATACGCGCGCAGAGCGTCTTCGCATGAGTCCACCGATTACTTGCGGGAATTTGTTTATGCGGATCGGCAAAAAGGTCTCGATGCGCCTTTTGAGATTGTCCTTCATCCGCGCGGATAACAGATGCCCTTTTTGCTCTACTCGGCAACCGTTCTTCTCTGTTGGTTCACCGGGCAGCTTTTCCTAGGAATTGTCTTCTCCGTAGCTCTAGACATCATCCTTTATTGCTTGCTGTCTTCTGAAAGATTTGTCGAAATCTTTCTTAAAATCTAGCAAGTTTATCCTTGAAAAATCTTGCCTACCTAACATGATTTGTATCAGTAATAGCTTTGTTGTTTTACCTCTCCCGATTTCCTACCATCGAAGGATGAGCGAAACACGTTTCCAAAAGAATGACTACGCTATTCCCTTTGTGATATTCGTATAATCAAATGAAAGAGCGTCGCTCTGTCACCGCTCAGTTGATTCTGGTTGGGCTTTGGTTGATAACTTGTTTCAGCGGCTGCGCGACTCCGCAGAGACGTTCGGCGAGTGGTTCTCACGGTCACGCGTTCATTGTTTACTGGCCGCACCCTGAAAGCGATCAACAGTTGTGCTTAGCAGTCAAAGATAACATCGACGTAAAAGGTGTGGTGACCACGGTTGGCTCCGAATATCTAGCCAAGACCAGTTCGCCGGCTACCAGGGATGGGGAGTGCCTAGCGATTGCACGGCAGCGAAAGGTGCTGATCGTGGGGAAAACGAATCTCAGCGAATTTGCGGTGGCTCCTTCCGGCCTAAACGAATACTTCCGAACTCCGAAGAACCCATTTAGTAAATGGCACAAGCTTATCCCGGGTGGTTCGTCAAGTGGTTCAGGAGTGGCGGTTGCAAGCGGAATCGCGGACGTTGCCTTTGGAACGGATACAGCCGGCTCCATCCGGGTTCCCGCAGCTTGTTGCGGCATCGTGGGTTTGAAGCCGACCTTTGGCCTTGTTTCTCTGAAGGGCGTGACTCCGATTGAGCCAGAACATCTCGATACCGTCGGCCCGATGGCCAAAGACGTGGACCATGTCGTGCAAGGGATGGATCTTTTGCAGAATGGGTTTGCCGCACGATACCGAACAGCCGTCGCCGCCAAACCGTTGGCCAAAAGGATCAGGATCGGGCGGCTCTACCTGAGTGGCACCGACCCTAAAGTCGACCAAGCGCTTGATGACGCTCTGGCCCGGGCACAATTTCAAGTCATCCCGCTGGACCAAGCCTTCAAGGCGAAGTGGGACCAGGCTACGAGGGATGGGAACACTTTGGCGGCAGCCGGCGCCTGGCTCAGCAATCGAAAATACTTATACAAAGCCGGAGTACGGGCCAGGACCAAGGCAGCAATCGCTCTGGGAAGAATCTTATACACGACGCGATACCGGGGAGCTCTACGGAGGCAGGCGGAGTGGCGGCACGCTCTCGGCAAGGCTTTCAAAAAAGTTGATTTCATCGCTCTGCCGACTCTTCAGACGCTGCCGCCAACGATTCCATTTGTAGGGAGAATAGCCATTCTGGAAGCTCGCGTGTTGAACCTGCAAAACACCGTTGCGGTCAATTTTGCAGGAAATCCTGCACTGGCGATACCGATTCCCCTGAATGATAAGACCGTTCCCGTCACCAGCCTGCAGTTAGTCGGGCCATGGTTGAGCGAAGCCGAACTTCTAAATGCTGGCCGCCTAATCGAGGCCAAGCGTTCGCAGCCTGATCGACAGGTCTTGCAGGCGAAATCCGCGCGCACGCAATAAATGCACTCCTCTGTCTAGGGTTTCAGCTTCCGAAGCAACGCCTTCTCAGCCTCGACCGCCAGGAAGATGGCGAAACCGATGCCAATTGGCAATAACCAGTCGCGGACGGCGATCGGAGCTGAGTGGAACCAAAGGTTCATAAAGGGAGTATAAACGAACAACAGTTGCAGCACGGCCAGCACGCCGATTGCGATCCAAACCACGCGGTTAGTAAATAGCAAATCCAGCCGCAAGCTTGATTCCCGCAGGAAGCGGCTATTGAACAAGTAAAACACCTGCCCAAGCACCAGGGTGTTCACCGCCATGGTCTGCGCCATTTCGATCGAATAACCTCGATGCTCTTCGAAGAGAAAGACAGCGATGGTCGCGCCACCGATCAGCAGCGAGACGAAGGCGATTCGCCAATAGGTATATTAGTGCCCCTCGCTGCATTTTGAAAGCTGGCGGATAGAATGTCCTTGTGGGTGAGATCTCGGAGAAATCTTTCCTCCAGAGTAGAACGTGCCCCGGATTTGAATTGGTTCAGCGGCGCCAGTGAAAACCATCTGACCACGTCATTTGCTACCTATTTAACTACCTTTTTCGCGTGAAAGAGATCGATCCGGGCTACCTCCATTGCAGCGCACAGAACAAAGTGCGACCCAGCAGTGAGTCCCCATTTGCCAAATTATCGCATGATGATAGTCCGGTCCGGCGGACCAGGCAAAAGGGGCAAAGCGAGTACGCTTCGCTTTACACTAGCTCAGAACTTCCACTCGGCCGGTTGCGAGATCATATAGACCACCAACGACGCGCAGACGATTTTGTTTGACCAGATCAGCAAGGACCGGTTCGGAGTTGCGTAAAGTTTCAACGTTAAGGAGAACATTCTGGCGGATCGCATTATCTACGAGCGAACCTTCTTGTTTTTGGGCCTTCTCAACTGGCGCTTTCAGGTGAGCGACGAGCTCTGGCAGGTGTCCCGGAAGCTGCGCGTTTTTTGTGACGACATCGACTGCAGCTTTTACGGCCCCGCATTCGTTGTGGCCTAAGATCATGATCACAAAGGCGCCCAGAACGGCCGCCCCGAATTCGATGCTGGCGAGCCCATTGTCGTCGACAAAGTTGCCGGCCAGACGGACCACGAACAATCGGCCGCGTGTCTGGTCGAACGCCAACTCTGGTGCAACACGCGAATCGGCGCACCCTAGTATAATCGCGAACGGATGCTGGCTTTGCGCGAGTGCGGGGCGTTCCGGCCCGAAGTCATGGTGAATGTTCTGCCCCGTTACGTAGCGTTTATTCCCGGCTATCAATTCAGCGAGCGCTTCGGCCGGGCTCGCCGGTTGTCCGATTTTCGCCTGACGAGCCAAACTGTTCGATCGGAATGTGCTCCAAGCGAAGGTCACTCCGGCCAAGGTAAGTCCATGCCGCACGAATCGGCGTCTGGAATAATTCTCTGTGTTCATTGGTGGATGTGGATGTTAATCGGATGAAGTGTCATTGATGGTGTTCGGTCATTGATGTTGCGGCGGCGCGGCGGCATCGCAGAATTTCCCGGCCGTGAGCTTCGGCACAAGCGAAGACGGCTTTGTAAACCTCGCAATAGGGATCCTTGGCCATCATCGTGCCTAGCGCGCTGTAGGTTCGCACCGGGCACCCGCCGTGGCAGATTGAGAGATAGCGGCAGGAAAGGCAGTCTTCGTCCCTAACTAGACGCTTCGGTCGTTCGACGAAATCCCGACGCGCGCGGCTCGTTTTTAACATTCGCGTGAGGTCGGGCTCTTGAAAAACGTTGCCGAAAAAATATTCGGGATAGCTTGTAACCCAGCAGTCGCACTGGGCAACCGTCCCTTTGGAGTCTACCGAAATAAACTGATTAGAGCAGTTCTCTTTCCAGATGCAGGGCAGGCGCGCCGGTTTGCCCGTAAAATGATTGATCAAGCCGTCAAACGGACCGAGCGACACTCCGGCCGCATAGCCCCGCGCTATCCAGATGTCGAAAAGCCCGACCAAAAACCTGGCCAACTCACTCAAATCGAGCTTGAAATCGTTCTCCAGCTGTTTCGCGGGACCACCTGGAAACGGGGTATTGACCTGGAAATCGCCGAGCCCGAGATCCTCTGTGAAATACCGGTAGAACTTTTCCGGGCCAGCTTCAAGACTGGCCGGATGGAGCACCGCAATCACGCCAATCTCAATCCCTGCGGCTTTCGCCTCACGAAGCCTTTGGGTCCAGAGTTCGGTGTATGCCTCAGCCCCGCCCCTAAACAGTTTGCGGTACACGTTGGGGTAGTCCATGGAGGTTCCAATTGAACCGTTGAACATCCCATAGATCACATTGTTCCACGCGGGCGAGTAACTGATAAGATTAGTTTGCAAATAGTGAATAAACCGTCGCCCTCGCTTGGCCGCGGCACAGTCCATAACCTCTCCAGCGCGTGCAAACCAGTCCGGACCCATTATCATGGCCTCGCCGCCCTGCCAGTAGATCTCGCACTCCTCGATACGTTCGTTCTCGAGGTGGTCCAGCAAGCGCTTCGTCAACAAGGGTAACAGGGCTGATGACAGACGATGCGGCTCCTTGTGCTCGAAGCAGTAGTCGCAAGCGACGTTGCATTCCGATGTCGGAAGAAGAATAACACTAAAGACTCGGCCACTCATTGTGTGTCGCTCCGTTTAGGTCGGGTCAGCGGTTCTCTGCGGCGCAACTGGCCAGGTCTCCACGGATCTCGTCCGCAGCCGCCTGAATAGCGGAAAATAGCTCTTTTACTCCTGCACAAGAGTATGATGGATCCGGCCATTTGAAATACCCGCGGCATGACTGTTGCCACGGACAGGTCGCGCATTCGGCGCCCTGTTCTACAAGGCCCCTAAGATGATTCTCCACAAATTCCGCGGGAGAGAACTCGACCAACTTGAACGAGCCGGAGGGGGGCAACCTAGCCTGTCCATCGATATCGTACTGGAGAAATGCAGCCGGATCTTCCTCAAGGATCATCCACAGCGAGCCCGCGTCGGCGCCGTACGTGATAGCAAGCAAAGAGTGAAAGAACTCCACCGGTGCCTCGACCGTCGGTTCATGAAGATAGAAGTCCAGAACTTCTTTAAGTTCTGCAAGCACCTCTGCTGTAGGTTGGCCTGGTAACACCCGGACTGGGAACGACAACGCCGCAGCGAGTTTGATTGCCTTAAGCAAACCGGGCAGAGCCGGTATCGTCACCCGGAAGTCGTGGACGGTGCAAGCATCCACCAATTTGTAAAGATCCGAGAACTCGGAAGATGGGTCAGAAAGGACCAAGTCAAGCGGAACGCTAGAATCGCTGTGCGCGGCCTCCGTCCATGCATCCGAGTCGCCCAACATTCCTTCGACCTGCAGCCACTTCAAGCCGGGGAGTGGATTGCGCAGCCATCGGCAGAGTTCCTCTCGACTCCGGACAATGGCAACGAAGGACAGATCGCCTTGGGTCTCCGCCAAAGCCGACGGTAGAATCCTCAGAGGCTGATAAACTTCCGCGGACACGCAAATACATCCAGTGCGTCACTCACCACCGGTTGATCCATCGACCTCGGCGGGGACCCCATCGATTAATCCATCGGCCGCGACCAGAACCCCATCGGTTGATCCATCCCCCGCGTCGAGGACCCCACCGGTTGATCCAAATCCCAGCATTGGCCTCTGGCGCCGATGCAAGCCAGGCCCCGCCAAACCCCACCGCCGCAATCGCCGCACCAGACCATTTGCCCAAGCTCCGAAGAAACAGGCGCCGGTCCAGCGACTCGTGCTCTTTCTCGGAGCCTCCTATTTCAGAAGATGGTAGACCGTCCATAGTAATAGAAGGCGAGGTTCTTACTCCTCGTCTTGAGTTTCGCTCGTCAGAGTCGAAAAATGCAAGGCGGCGATAAGCCACTTCCCTCCATCTTTCGTGACGGTTAACGATATGTTGACAGGGAACGTGAATTCTTTTCCGTCTTTGGTTCCATTGACGTTTCCGGACGTCATCATCCAACCCGTGTCGGATGTGACTTCGCCAATGCTGAACTCGTATTCGATATTTAGTTCTCCAATCTCGAATCCCTCAAAAAAGTGCAGATGGGCCGCTCTGATTTCGTCCGGACCTGACCAGATTTCCCCGGGGCCGTCGCCCATAATTGCCGCTTTCTCGGACAGGCAAGCCATCACCCCATCGAGGTCGTGATTCGCAAAGGCCGTATCATGCGCGTCCAGCAAAGCACGAATTGGCTCCAACTCGGGATTCTCGGCTGCGGATGTCTGCGCGCTCGCAGCGAGTTGACCTGAGACAGCGGCAGCAATACTCGCTGCCCCCGCGATAAGAACGTCTCTGCGGTTCATAGAGGTCATGTTTTGCGTAAAGAATGCGGGACGCTATTGCAAGAACAAACGCGACACAGTTGCAAAGATTGTTTTTTTGCGGCGACCGAACCCTGATGCCCGCGCGCGAAAATCTGGGTTTTCCTGATCTACTGTCGGAGCGATACTCGTTTCCGAAGATTAACCCCGAGGCACGGACTTATTTCCCGTCCGACGACGTTCTAGAGGAAAGGGGGCTTTCGGAAGTAGGTGCATTCCGGCGCGGAAGGTTCGGATCGAGAAAGCCTAGGGCGTGTGGCGGCTGAATGACGCGAACTTCTTCTTTGCGCTGCAAGTCGACAATTGATTCGTGGAACGGTCGCATTTTTGTCCAATGCAGTTTCGGTCGAAAATGATGCTCAGCGTGATAGCCGTTATTAAACCAAAGCCAGTTGTACCATTTATCGTATGAGCTGACGCCCCAGGCGATCGGTTTGTCGGGATTGCCACCGTAATGAAGAAAATAACCGTTCAGGTACGTACAGCAGTGCCCAAGATAGTAGAACGGTAGAAAAAAGAGCCAAAATTTCCAGTCCAGCACCAAACCAATCGCAATCGTTGCTCCCAGGATCGCAATCTCGATAAGCCCCCACCGTGCGTCGACCGGGTTTTTTCGTTTCATTTCGGCGTATATCGCTTTCGGATCTTCCCGCAAATAGCTCAAGAAGATGTAACTCCACGGATTTTCTGCCTCGCCGTTGTGTCCATGCCGATAGATCGAAATCCAGTCGTGTGTTTGTCCATTTTCATCCGGACGATCACTGTTCCCCATATGATGGCGGTGATGCACGTGCTTATAAAAGGTCTGGGAAATTCCAAGAGTGACCGACTCCATGATGCTGAAGAGGCGATTGAGAAATCTCGATCTGAAAAACGGGTTGTGAATTAGGTTATGAGCAACGCCGTTAATGTTCCACGAAACACTGACAGAATAGATCAAACCCATACAAATGAGCACCCACCAGGGGGCATACGGAAACACGAAGAAAAACGTGACGATGTATGCGAAGTGAAGCAGGCCGCAAATGACACAAACTGCATCCCATTTAGAGTATGTAAGGATTTTCATAATGAAATAGTGAGAGCCTGATAGATGTCCTCGAAGATTTCCTTGGGACCGCCGCCGGTGATCGTCGCTTTCTCTGACAGGCAAGCCGTCCCCATCGAGGTTGTGGTTCGTAAAGGCCGCATCGTGCGCGTCGAGCAGAAGCACGAATTGGCTCCAATTCGGAATTCTCGGCTACGGGCGTCTGCGCAGTCGCCCGGGGTGGAACTGCAACAGCGACCGCCATGCTCGGTGCCTCCGGCATAATGGCCTCTCTAGAATCGATAAGAGTACTAAATCCTATAGAAGATGCGGGACGCATTATCAAGAGTAATCAAGAATAAACGCGACAGGTTGCAAAGAATCTTTTTTGCGCCAGCAAAACCGATCTCGGCGGGCGGATCTGGGGTGCCGGCCCTGTGTTTGTTTATCCGGTCGCAACGGCCGGGATTTGTCAGGCCAGTTTCCGTCCGGCGAGTTCCAACACTCGCAACGAGGGTAGTTTCCAGCAGTGCGCCCGCGCACCTAGAAATGGAGGCAAAGTTTATCTAACGACTGCAACTGCGACACCGGAACAATCTCTTCGGATAATCAATGAGGCACTGATAGTGACTCTAGCCATCTTCGCAACATGCGGCTCTCATTATTTAGCGAGCCAGAGGAGTTACGGGATATTGACGTGTGCGCGGTATCAACGAGTCTTTGCGAACCGCTCGCTACCGTACGGCCAGACTTATCTCGTAGTGCATAATCAAATGAGAGTCGGGCTGGCGTACGATTTCGAACAACTCTCACCGATGACGAGCGACGACCTGCTAGATCGATATCGGTGAATCGCAGGGTCAGCAGATAACCGGGAAATCGTCGTCCCATTACCGGTTCGAGCGTCCTGGTTACTTCCTGAGTGAAAACGGACGCTGAATATCGGACGTCGCGACCGTGGACGCTAAAATCTCTGAACCTTCCTGGATCAGCATACTGAATTGTGACAAGGCTGGAAGTGGCGACCCGTTCGCCCTGGGTGGTGCAGCCGATATTAATAACCATCATTCCCATCGCGCAGATTGCGCAAAGTGTTAGTTTCATACCAGTCGACTATCTTTTCTAATATTTGATATGGCGTGTTCTCTTTGCTTAAACGAGAGATTCACAACCTTCGGCCAGCCCGATCAGACTAACACGCAGACTATGCCAGACCAAGCACCGGAGATTTTGTAGTTTCACAGAGGAGGGGGGAACCTGCAAACCAAGAGGAATACTACAAGTCTTTTCTACCAAGCAAGAAATTGGTGACCAAGGTTCACGAACGGAAACTGATTCTGCTGACACACCTGTCGCACCGAACGCTCTGTGGTCTTCTTCATTGTAAACCAGTAGGGCGGAACAGTTCCGTCACCTCGCGGAAATATTAAACGACTGAAGGTAACGTTTTAGTTCCGCGATTACCAAAACACGGTATAGCAGGTCGGAAAGTGGAGAATGTCTCGGCGCTCTAGGCTGAAGAATTCCGCGCTTGTGGGGATGATAGTGTTGATATCGTGCGCCAGAGCGCTTAATAACACACACCAAAGGTTCAAGACGTGGCACTAGTTACGTCGAAGAATGAACGCAAATGGCGAGAAATTTCGTACCGACAAAGCGAAATTACCTGCTTTTGTTGCAAGAAGGCTATAGCTGGAATTTCACAATAAATGAGCTCACATGGGACGAATGACTCGGTTCGATATGGCAGTAACTAGCGTACGGTACCTACCGACACATCCATCAGATCTTCAGGGCTTGGGTTTGAGATGGTTCTCCTTAGGGTCTTTTGCTTTGGTTTTTGCGACGATCCGCCATGCGAAGATCACAAGCAGTGAGCCAAGGAAGGCGGCGATGAGATCCTCGAAGGTAACTTTCAGCTCTCCGAGCCCGAAGTCGATTCTAAGCAGCCTGAACAGCTCGCCGCCGATCACCGCGCCGGCCATGCCGATCAGGAGGTTCATCCAGCGACCCAAACCCTCCTTTTTCAAAGTGACAGCGCGCCCCGCGAGTGTGCCCGCGAAGCCGCCGACAATCATCCACACGATGATTTGGCCGATGTTCATGACTTGAATGCTACGCTTAAGCCCGCGGATGCGAATCGTTGTACGCCTTTTTCAGACGTTCGACTGTGACGTGCGTATAAATTTGTGTGGTCGAAAGGTTGGCATGTCCGAGCAATGTCTGAACGCTGCGGAGATCTGCCCCATTTTCTAGTAGATGGGTAGCGAAGCTGTGGCGGAGCTTATGTGGACTTGTCGGTAGTTGGATCGAAGTATTCTCGACATACTTTTTGAGAATGAGCCAGACCGATCGGGCGGAAATGCGCTTCCGCAGTTTGCTGATAAAAAGCGGTCCAGCGTGGACGCCGGCTTGCTGCCGATATTTCTGGATGGCCTGCAACGCTAAATCGCCGACTGGTACGACGCGTTCTTTGTGACCTTTTCCCAGAACCCGCACCGATTCGGCATAGACGTCGACATCTGCTACATCCAGAGCAACCAGTTCGCTCAGCCGGAGGCCGCTGCTGTAAAACAGTTCAAGAATAGCCGCGTCGCGGCTGATGGCCCAAGCCGGCGCTTGATTCTTCTTCTGGATCTGGTTCGGCTTATCGAGTAGTTCGCCGACCTGAGCCACGGAGAGCACGATGGGTAACTTCCTCTCTAGTTTTGGTAGACTGACTTCTTTGAGCGGATTAGCAGGTAATCCTGCGCGTTCCGTCAAAAAGCGATAGAAGCTGCGCAAAGCAGCGAAGGTGAGCCGCACATAGGAACGGGCCATGTCCTCTTTCATGCAGGCCAGCAGAAATTCACGAAATTCGGATACGGTCACAGCATGCCACGCGACCTCTCCGTCTCGGAATTCTCGAAACCGCTCCAGAGCGTGACGGTAAGCGATCACGGTGCGAGGCGACGCCGAACGTTCGACCTCGAGGTAAGAAATAAATTGGTCAACCCATCGATCCTTCTTTGGCGGCGCCATTGAGACGATGCTAACCCATGTCGACATCCGATAACAATCGCGGAAATCGGTACGGACGCGCGGGAGCCCATCCCTACCGACCTTGGGACGGGTCCATTTCGGTTCCTTGTAACAACGCGACTAAGCGCCGCCTTCGCTCGCGCTCGTCAACTAAGAGTTCAATCACTAGATCAAGGGTCACGAAATCGTGACCGTCACAGAGCTGAATGACTCGCTCATATTGAGCAATGGCGACATCTTCCGATTTGATCGCGCGAAGTAGCGCAGAATCCAAATTGGTTGGGTCCGCCGGCGGCAGCAAACCCTTGTGCACTCTGGGCAATTCCACTGATCCCGGAATCCGGCCTTCCAGCGCCTTGATGCGTTTTGCCAAGCGTCGCGCGTGAGCTAAAGCGGTCTGCACTTCATCGTCGAACAATGCTTTGATCGGTTCGGCACGAGAACCTTCCAGATCGATCGCGTTCGCCAAGTAATTTTGGATGATCTCGATTTCCGTCGCGTAGCAGATCTGTAACTCAGCGACGATCTCGGAGACTTTGTCCATCGCTGCTCAACGCTTGGCGCCCATTGGATCGCCCAGACGACCAGGCTGGCCAGTAGCACCGACGTCACCCTGGCGAGTGGTATCCCTTCTAAAGTACAGCACAGCAGAACGAGTTTCCATGCCGTCCGGCGATACCGCAACGATGGGAATTTCAAAGTCGTTGTCAGGAAATTTGAAATGGTAGCGGAAGGTACCGTCGGGTTGTAATTGGATCGGTTGTCCGGCAACAGATACCTTCGCTCGCGGGTCAGTGCCGCCGTAAAAAATCACCTCGGCGTTTACGTGCATGAAAAATCCACGCTCGACCGGTCCACCCCAACTCGAGGCAAATCCGCTCCAAAGGCTGCTTTCGGACGCCAACTCGCTCCAGCTAGACAACGGAAACTCCAGTCCGGACCAAACAGCGGAACTGAGGGCCGAGGAGGTTAATTCCGCTGAGCTTAGTCCGAGGGCGCCTAGGCCCGAAGCACCGGAGGAAGGTGCCGCCAACTCGCTCCAACTAGATAGAGGAAACTCCAGGCCGGACCAAGCAGCGGAACTCAGAGCGGAGGAAGTCAGCTCTGCTGAGCTTAGTCCAAGGACGCCTAACTCGGAAGCTCCGGCGAAAGAACTCAGAGCCCCGGAACTCATTTCGGCGCTACTTAGTCCACCGGCGATCTCGAGTGAGCTCGGTGCCACTTCCCTGAGCCGAGTTTCACTTCCGGCAGCGGTTTGCCAACTTGCCAGTGATTCACTGCTGGCGGCCAAGGTCTCGGATGATTCGGCGGATGAAGGTACACCGAGGCTGCTCAACCCGGCACTGGAAAGTCCACCGCCAAAAATCTCCTGAAACGCACTGAACATGCTGGACGCTTCGGGAGCGAGGAGTTGAGCCAGCCGACCCTTAGCCAATAATTCGCTGGCTGATTCTGAATCGAGCTGGGCCACGAGGTCTGCCCGCAAGTAACTAGTAAGCTCGTCAGAAGTCATCGACGAGAGTTGCCCAACGAAGGCCTTGCCCAGCAATGTCTCCAAGATATGGAGTTGTGAGTCATGCCAGCTCGACGGACCACCAAGATTCGAAGCCGCAGTCTGCTGCAGGCGCGCCAGCGCTTGGGCGAGCGGTTCGCCGGTCACCTTTGCGGCGTCGATAACATCCAGTAAGAAATTGAAGCCCAGATGAAATGGGACCGTAGCGAATTGACTCTCCCATTGTGGACTGATCGATTCCGGAGGCGTGTGGGTCGGACCCGCTTCGCCGATGGTGCGCGCAGCGCCATCCTCACCTCTCAAAACGAACTCGACTCGATAATCCGCATCCGCCTGCTGCACCGGTATATACCAGTTGCGAGCGATCTCGTTAATCTCGATCGAGGTCTCGAGTTCAGGACCGCGAAATACCTGAAGCAGAAGCCGCCGCTTCTCCGGGAACGCGGCATAGTCGAAATCCCAATAGGTGAAAAGCCAGTGCGGGTCTCGCGCCACAATGAACATCTGACCGTAACCCGATGGGAGTTCTCCGAGATTATCGAATTCCCTATTTTCAACCGCCGGCCCCTTTGCTTCGAAACGAGACCGGTGCTCTCCGGTTTCGTCCGGCTCACTGCCCACTCGAAATCCATCCTTATTTTCCACAGAGTCTTGGCTCATGATAAACAACCGATCCACGCATATTGCAGCCGAAAGAGTCGAGGAAATCAATTAGGTATGCAACGGCTTTTTCGGGGTGCCGAATTTTGCCCTTCTTTTAAGGTAGTCGAGGGTTTGGCTGGATCCAATTTCTTCCGCACCGCTCGTCGCTCGAGACCCGTAAACACTTAACCAGGACCATGGCGATGCCGGAACATGGCTCAAGCCCGGCGCTTGGGGATGCAGAACGACTGGGCGCAGCTACCCAAAGCGCCGAGGCCGCCTTCGCAAGCTACGGCGCGCCCTAGCGGTGAGTTTGGGATACACCAAAGAACTGGCCGCGACGTAGGCTTTGCGTAGTCGGGTTTTTCGCTCTGCCGGAAGGGGGTGGCGCGGATTCCGATGCAATTCTAGCGCGCCCCTGACTCCTCCAGGGCTTCGCCCCACGAGGAATCTTTACTGATCAAACTGCCGAGATAGACGTTCTTCGGCGAGAGCCTGTACAGAGCACGCTGGATGTTCTGCGCATTTTGCAGACGGGAGAAGATCACCGAAGCTATTTTGGCTTTTGGAACTGTCTTTTCACCGAAGCCATACGGAATATTGCTCGACCAGAACTGAACCATTTCGACACCGCTCTCGTGCGTGACACCTAGAAAGATCGCGGAATGTCCGTGTTCATGCCGTCCAACATTGGGATTCCAGAATATTTTCATAAAATCCCCCGGCTTCGCCGCATTCCACGAAGTGAAGTTTGGTCCGAGATCTAATTCGTGAAAGAGACAGGCAGTACCTGGCCCGTTTGCATTCCACCGGCCCCAAACCCCCACGCCGTCAGGTTGACCTTTCACCGCTAGTTGCTCCGCGAGCGGACTGGCAATAGGCGTCCCTCCGTTGAGTTTCTCGACGGCTTGGACGAAAACCAAGTAAGTTGCGCCCGAGCAGTAGCTCGGAACCGCGGCTCTGGGATTGATGGTGAGACGGCCGGAAGAAACTCGCACGGCCGTCTGCAGGTTGGCGGTCGCTGCATTCGAGGCTGAGTACCCACCCTGTTTCGGCATCTGCGTTACCAGCGAAATGATTACCTGATTCGCATCGGAAGGGAACGGGTTTTCCGCGACGCTCGCCGTTGTCCAGGCACAGAACGAACCGGCTGCTATCAACAACTTTTCAACTATGCGCATAAGAAGTGGAGAGAGAAGAACTCAGGTCCGCTGGCTGGCAAGTATTTACGAACAGGTTCCCGCGCACAAATTGAAAAAGTAAGTAACCATAATTGCTGCAATGACATTGAAAACCACAATTTTTCTGGTAGTGTTCCGGTGAACATTGATGGAGACTTTGACTGAGCGACAACGGGCGGTGCTGAATTACATACGACAGTATCAGCGAGAGACGGGTTTTCCGCCAACCAGTCGCGAGATTCAGCGGCATTTTCGTTTTCAGAGTCAGACTGCGGCTATGAATCACCTGCGTGCGCTGGAACGCAAGGGTGTCATTAGCCGGTCTCCGCACAAAGCTCGCGGCCTAAGCGATCCTGAGATGAGGATGCGCTCAGAGCAGCGAATGGTGTCCCTATTGGGGGCGATTCCCGCCGGCCACGCCACTGATTCAGCAGCAACGGAAGAAACAAAATTTGCGGTCGATTCCAAATTCTTCGGCGTCAATGAAGCGAGTGAAGTGTTCGCCTTAGAGGTGCGGGGTGAGTCGATGATCGGGGCCCAGATTCTCGATGGAGACACTGTGTTGCTGAAGCGAGCAATGCCCCACGAGGGCGATATAGTGGCCGCGTTGATTGACGGTGAAGTCACGCTCAAGCGCTATCAGCTCAAAAGAGGCAAACCCTTTCTGAAAGCAGAGAATCCGTCTTACCCGGATTTGATTCCGGCAGCGGAATTGGTCATCCAGGGAGTGATGATCGGATTGATTCGCCGGTCGCGCTGACCGACTTTTTGCAACATGCAAGTTGACGAGCTTGTGTGGCTGCTGCCATCGTCCCTCGCTTATGAATTTTCGGTTGGGATTTCTGGCGGCACTTGCTAGCCTGGGAACGGTTACTGCTCAAGAGGAGCCGATCTTTGGCTACGGCGACGTAGTAAAAAAAGCCGAAGCATTGGCTCAACAGCCGTTTGCGCCCCAACTACAACAGCTTTCTCCCGATTTGCAGAATTTAGATTATGACCTTTACCGGCGAATCCGCTTTTTGCCCGAGCATACGGTGTGGCCCTCGCTTCCTTACCGGCTGGGGTTCTTTCACCCCGGATATTATTACAAGCAGCAGGTTTTAATTCATGCAATCGAACCGGACCGGCTCAGAGACATCCCTTTTTCGCCCTCTTATTTCCATTATGATAAGGAAATAGTGTTCAGCGGACGAGAAACTTTCGCTGGTTTTAAGGTTTACGTTCCTTCGACGCGTCCTGGCATTCAGGACGAGTTTCTTTCCTTTCTTGGGGCGAGCTATTTTCGGGCTATCGCGAAAGGGCTGCACTGGGGCTTATCCACTCGCGGACTGGGCGTCAATACTGGATTGAGTCCGGAAGAATTTCCCAGCTTTTGCGAGTTCTGGATTCGCCAACCCAAACCAACCGACACGAGTTTGCAGTTCTATGCGCTATTGGATAGCCAGAGCGTGACCGGGGGGTATCGGTTTGACGCGCACTACGGTGAGACCACCACCATGGACGTTCAAGCGACCCTTTTCTTCCGCAAGAAACCGCAGGTCGTCATCCTCGCGCCGCTCACCAGTATGTTCTATTTCGGCGAGAACACGGTGAATAAACCGACGTTGAAGCCCGACTATCAACCTACCGGCAAGACGGAATTCTCGATGAACAAGACCGATTTCAAACGGCGAGAGTTTCGCCCGGAAGTGCACGACTCCGACGGTCTTCTTATGGAAACTGCGTCTGGCGAGAAATTATGGGCTCCTTTAGACAACCCCAAATCCGTTGTCGTACGAAAGTTCTCTGACGTGACCTCGTTTTCTCTTTTGCAGCGCGATCGAGATCTGAGCCATTACCTGGACCTCGAAGCCGAATATCATCGTCGCCCTAATCTAACCGTTGTGCCGAAAAGTGACTTTGGTCCCGGGTATGTGCGACTTCTGGAAATTCCTTCCAAGGATGAGTACAGCGACAACATGGTGGCGGGTTGGGAGCTGGCCAATACTCCAGAAGCTGGCAGCCGGTACGAGTTCGCTTACCAACTGGTTTGGGACGGTAAAGAGGCAGACACCAACCAATTCCGGGTTGTCTCCACGACGGTTGTGCCGAATCCGCGAGCGAGCGAGACGCGTTTTACGGTAGAGTTTGCCAAGCCGGAGAACGGCGAGACCATTCCAGTAGATGAGCTGCGTCCCTACGTTGCGGCCAACCAAGGCGGTCAAGTGAAGGATATACAATTTGCGCCAACTGAGCAAGGTTGGCTGGTGAGCTTCACCATTTTCGATCCAACTCCGCCCCAGACTATGGATGTCAGCTGTGTTATTTTGCGGCGCGACCGGTTTTGCTCGGAAAAATGGCTATATCTGCTGAATACTTAACCCTTTTACGCGTAGGAATTAATGCATCGCCCGAGTGGAAAGAGGCTTGGGATCGCATCAACGACTATCTGGATGCTCTCAAAGTCCCTGAGGACGTCGAGCGGCAGCTCGCTCTGCTTTCGAGTTTCGAGCAAGCGATTGCCCGGAAACGGCAGGAGCCGTTCACCCCGGCGACCCAGCTTGCATTCGAGGAAACCCAGCGGGCCTTGGATCAAACTCTCGGCCATTTGATCGGGCCGGAGGTGCCACGGGATCGGAGATCGGTCGAAGAGCGAATTCGTCTTTTCCTGACGGAACCGAGCGATCGAAGTAGTTCCAAGTCGCAGGTTCAGTTATCCGATGAGGTTTTGGAAGCCCTTCGCGAGGTTAGGCTCAAGCCGACGCCACGGCTGCAGCAGGCAAGTATCACCGCTCGCCCGTTTCGGTTTTCCCCAACCGGCGAAAAGGTCATTACGTTTGCCGAGCGGGTTGCTTTTTTAGGATCCAACCGAATTTTAAGCTGGTGTCTTGGTTTGGGGATTATTGGATTATTGATTTTCGCGAGTTTGTAAATCTATTCGCGTGGTAGTGGTTTTGGGGAAACGGAAGATTGGGTTCTTCAATGAAACAGTTCAGCATATGAGCGGTCCAGATCGATCAGCAAGACTCGTCGAGCTCGTTGGGCCCGCGCGACTAGACGAAGTCTTTCAAGCGAAGGTCCGCCAGCGGCGTTGGGCAGTCGGCCTGGTCACGCTGGGTATTGCCGTCATCGGCGTTTGGCTGATGTGCGACATGCTGAATTTGGGAGGATGGAGCCCGCTCAAGGTGGTGGAGCTCAGCCTTTTCGTGCTGCTATTCACAGCTCTCGCCTTTGGGTTTACCCAAGCCTTTATCGGATTTCTGGTTCTGGCGGAAGGACATGAGCCGCTCAAGATCACAAACACGCTGGATCCGGCCGCGCCGCTTGCATCCACTGCGATTGCCATGCCAATTTTCAACGAAGACGCCACTACCGTCTTCGGCAATATCCGCACTCTATACGACTCGTTGCAGCAAAGAGGCGAGCTTGAGAATTTTGATTTTTATCTCCTGAGCGATTCGGTTGAGCCGAACAAAGTGGTGGAGGAAGAACTCGCCTGGGCAGACCTCTGCCGGCAGACCAACGGGTTCGGTAAGATTCATTACCGTCGAAGACGTTTGCCGGTAAACCGTAAAAGCGGGAACATCGCTGATTTTTGCCGCCGCTGGGGGCATCGGCATCGGTACATGATTGTCCTCGATGCTGACAGCATCATGACCGGCGAGGCGGTTTCATCATTGGTCCGGCTGATGGAGGTGAATCCGCGGACCGGCATCATTCAAACCATGCCAAAACTCGCGAAAGCGCAGACCTTATTTGGCCGAATCCAGCAGTTTGCGTCCCGCCTTTACAGCCCAGTCTTCGCGGCGGGACTAAACTTTTGGCAACAGGGTGCCGGAAACTATTGGGGACACAACGCGATCATTCGGGTCTCTCCTTTCCTGACCAGTTGCGGGTTGCCGGAACTTCCTGGACGGGAGCCATTGGGTGGACGCGTGCTGAGCCATGATTTTGTCGAAGCGGCGCTAATGCGAGACGCTGGTTGGGAAGTCTGGTTCGCCTACGATCTCGAGGGCAGCTATGAAGGCTTGCCACCCAACCTGACGGAGTACGTAAAACGCGATCGTCGATGGTGCCAAGGGAATCTCCAGCATATGTGGTTTCTGTTGGCAGAGAAAATCCGTCCGGTGAGTCGGCTTCATCTCATCCAAGGAATCCTTGCTTACGGCTCCTCTCCGTTGCTGGCCCTATTTATCCTGTTCGGAACTTTTCAGGCAGCGATTGATCGGTGGCATCAAAAGACGTTGAACGTTCAGCTTCCGTCCGCGCTCATTCTCATGTTTCTGACCCTGTTGCTGCTGTTCAGTCCGAAACTTTTGAGTCTGATCCACCTTTCTTCTCAATCGAAGTCGCTGAGGCCTTATGGGAGCGGGTTACGTGCGGCGGTTGGAGTTGTCCTCGAGATCGTGTTCTCGATCTTGATTGCGCCGATCATGGTTTGGTTTCATACCCGATTTGTTTTCCGAAATCTGGGAGGACAGACCGTGACTTGGCACACGCAGACCAGGGAGGGCGGAGAGGCTCCCGGTTGGGCCGCCACGCTGAGCGAATACTGGCCGCTGCCCGTGAGCGGCATTTGCTTGGGTCTGTTCGCCTGGTGGATTTCTCCGGGTTATTTTCTTTGGCTTCTGCCGATCCTGCTCGGTCTGTGGTTGGCGGTTCCTTTGGCGTTGTTGAGCGGACGATCCGGTCTGCTCACGAGTTTTTTCCGAACGCCGGAAGAGACCGAGCCAGTAAAGGAGCTTACGACCTCTTACGTCTTCCAATTGCGCGAAGGCGACCAGTTCGTGCACGCAATTCTCGACCCGTTCTACAATGCGGTTCACGTTGCGCTGCAGAAAGAGCGGCGCAATCATGCTCCCGCCGCCGAAGGCTATGTGGCGTCCTTGGCCGCTAAACTTTTCCGGCAAGGTCCGGAGGCGCTGACCGCTCGCGAAAAAAGAGCTCTCCTGGCCGACGGACCGACGGTTGCGCGATTACACGTACTCATTTGGAAAACCCCGGCCCAGCTGATGAATCCAATTTGGTCAAAAGCGTTGGAGAGTTACCGCTCACCGGAACGCGTATCGAGGCCGGCTTCGGAACTCATGGAACAGAGCCATTCTCCGGTTGATCCCGCCGTTGCCTAAGCACGCAAACGGACGCACCGGCCGCCGTCGCCACGCTTTGGCGCGCCTGGTGCTCAGGTTCGGAAAACGCCGTAGACCTCAGCCGCGATTGGGCGACTGCCAGACGAAGTCGGGAGCGCGTCCCTACCGGATATCTTCTGAAAACTCGGCTCGACAGGACCGGAAAGCAGGTTTTTCCTAAGAGGCTGCTGATGAAACGAATCTTGTTTGGCGTTTTTTTTGTTGTCGCCATTGCCGCTCTTTTTTTTCTCTTACTAGACCGAGACGAAAGTGAAAAAACGCCTGCTGCGCGATTGGCCTCCCCGGATAGCGTCCTTTATCTTGAGCTTCGCGATGTACCGGAATCCATGAAACGGTGGCCGGAGACGACCCTGAGCAAAATATGCCTAGAGCCAACAGTCGCGCGGTTTTTTTCGCGCCCGATTGGGCAAATCCCTCCGTCGTGGAAAGCGGCGTGGTCTGCGCTGGTGCGATTTCGGCCGATAAACATCTATTTGTGTTGTTCGGACTGGGGCGGCAAAGATTGGGTTTTCGGCGCGAGGTGCTCAGGTGATTTACGCGATTGGCAAAGCGAAATTGATGACCGGGTTCACGAACTATCGGCCTACCGATTAGCAGTGGTATCGTCCGATCAGCAACGCCCAGCCGCTATTTCTCCCAGAGCGGGAAAATTGATGTTCGCTGTCCGTAGTGGCCAGTGGTTACTCTTCAGTTTACGCCCTGAGGCTCTCCGCACTAGCTTGAAAAGGATCGGAGACAAGCCGGCCGGACTTGAAACTTCCGAAGTTTTCCGTCAGTGCCACTCCCATGTTCCGTCTGATGCCGATTTCTTCGGATTTGTTAACGGCAAAACGGAGGGATCATCGGCCTCGCCACCGGATTGGCTTCCGTCTTCCAGCGCAATTCCGGCGGTTATGCTCGCTACGAAATTGGAGGGACCAAACATTCATGATACGGTTTTTACTCGTGTTACCTCTGGCCAGACCAAACTGCCGGCCAAGGGAATGTACCTCACCACGCCGGGCACACTCGCTTACATCTCTTTGCCTTTGGATTTGCTGCACATCCGCGAATTGACGAGAAGGATGGCCGGGGAATGGGGCATCGCTCAGACCGCTGAACAGTACCTTAACGAAGTGACCAACTCTGGAGTCGATTTTCATCGCCTCAGCGAGATCGTGAAAGGGGCGGAGATAGTGATCAATCGGAAGCCAAGCCAGGATCTGTTCGATGGGTTTTTCCTTTTGCAAGTGAGTGATCCTGATTCCTTTGTCGGAATGATACGCAAGATTCTACAGCAGGAGTTTCCGGACCGTTGGACAGAAAGAGATATTGGCGATTCACCAGTGTTTCGATTCGCGGCGGGCCAATCGGTTAACTTCGTCTTTGGTATGAACGGCAACTATTTTATCGCGGCCCGGAATGAAGAGGCTTATGCAGAGGCACGGGCCCGCTTGCAGGATCAACAGGTTGGCCTGCGTGCTCCAAGCAATTACAAAATTGTGGATGCCAGCCAACCTTCGGCGGTCCGATTCTATCTCGACGCAAACACTTTGTTTGAGCGCGGGTATGGAAGCATTCGGCCGATGCTTGTTTTCGGTGCGGCGTTGGTGCCCAACCTGGCTGATTTCATCGATCCGAACGCCCTGCCGGAAACGTCCGAGGTATGTAAGCATCTGACACCTATTCTAATGTGCCGACGCGAGCTGCCGGATGGTACTCTCGACGATTCCATTGGACCGCTGACTGCTTTCGAGGCAAGCGCCCTCGGTGTCGGCGCCGCTGCCGGCTTAAACTTTATCGAGCGGTAGCGAAGAGGTTACAAGTTGCAGGTTACAGGTTGCGGGTTGCGAGTTGGACAATATTCGAACCTTTTCTCAGTCTCGATCGATTCAATTAACCAATGCGGAGGCGCCAGGCAGCCGATAGCATGCTGCCAACCTCGGCGTCACCAATCTTACGCGCCTCGCTCTCTCGAGAGAACCCGCAACCCGCAACCCGTAACTCGCAACCTCTTCAAAGCTCGTCTCTCTGTTTTAGCATGTGAACGAAGGCGCTGGTTGGTGGAGCTTGACGACGCGCCCGACGCTGAACCAGCCCGATAGGGCGCCAGGTGTCCACTGATTCAATTTCTACGGCAACGATGCTGCCGATCTGCCGCTCTTCTTCGATTGTATTCAGCGGTACAATCGAAATGCCGTCCTCGATCTCCACCGCCCGCTTCACCGTTTCGATGTTATCAAACTCCATTGACCGGCGGATGCTAACCGTATGGGCTTTGAAAATTCGATCGATCGCCTTCCGAGTCGGCAGATCGAAACTGAAGGAAATGAATTTCTCGCCTTCCAGCGCGGTGATCGGTACGCTCTGGCGATCAGCCAGCGCGTGAGTCGGCGGACAGATCAAAACCAACTTGTCTTTCCAACGGCTTTCGATGACTACGCCGCGATGGCGTGTAGGGTAGGCGACGAAACCGAGATCGGCGGCTCCTTCGGCTACCTGTTGATATACTTGGGCCGAGCGCAAATATTCTACCTGAACCTCGATTGCCGGAAACGCTTTCTTAAAAAGCTTCAAATTGCGCGGTAATTCATGCAGCCCAATGCTGTGTACCGTGGCGATTCGCAAACGACCGGATACCACCTTTTGTAATTGTGCCAGGCGATCACCCAGACTGTCGTAGATGCGAAGGATCTCTTGGCTGGCTTGGAGAAACGCCCGACCTTCCGGCGTTACCAAAAAATTTTTGTTGGCTCGTTCGATTAGCGCTATTTTGAATTTCTGTTCAATTGCCCGGATTTGCTGACTCACAGCGCTCTGCGTGATCGTGTTCAATTCGGCGGCCTTGGAGAAGCTAGCAGTCTCGACCAGATCGCAAAAAATCTTAAGCGTTTCGATTTGCATTCTCTAGCGATAAGCCGATCGAGCAGAATAAGTTTTTCTAATAATTGAGTCAATGGCTGCGGACATTTCAGAAAATCTGGCAAGCGTACGAGAGGCGATCAGCGAGGCGGAGAGAGCGGCTGGCCGTCCTGATGGTTCGGTTCAGCTGGTCGCAGTGACCAAAACCCATCCAGTAGACGTGATCCAAAAAGCGATTGATGCCGGCCAGTTGATCTTTGGAGAAAATCGGGTGCAGGAAGCGCGAGCGAAGATCCCAGAATTATCATCGCGGGTACACTGGCATCTGATCGGACATCTGCAGAGTAACAAAGTACGCGTCGCACTACCCTTATTTCAGCTCATCCACGGTGTCGATTCAGTTGAACTATTGGCGGACATTGAACGGGTAGCGATCGAGTTCGGGCTTTTTCCCCGGGTTCTTTTGCAAGTCAACGTCGCCGGGGAAGCATCGAAGTTTGGATTTTCGCCAGCCAAATTACTTGAGCAGATTGAGAGCGTCGCGGGATTCAAGCGAGCTAACATCGAAGGACTAATGACGATTCCGCCACTTGCACCGTCCGCAGAACATTCTCGTCGCTATTTTGTTGCGTTGCGAGAATTGCGCGATCGTTTAGCGCGCGAGTCTGGTTTTCCGTGGCCGGAGCTTTCGATGGGCATGAGCGGCGACTATCAGGTCGCGATTGCAGAGGGTGCGACGATGGTTCGAGTGGGTACGGCGATATTTGGGGAACGCCGTGCGAGGTGAGTGGGGAGAATGGGCAAAACGTCGGGGCGTTTTGGTTCTCCAAACAGAAGAGGCGCCGAGAACAGGCAGTGTTCGGAGGGCGCGTCGCTTGCGACGCCCGGGCGTATCCAGCGCCCACCGAGGAATCGAGCCCAGGGTGTGTTGGGCATCGATCTATCCCGGGCCATTCACGGGAGGCGCAAGCACCTCCCCTCCGTCGTCATTGCGAGCCCACTACCCTCTCGGCCAAATAATTCAGCGGGCCGGGAAAGAAGCGCAGCAATTCAAGTAGGTTGCTCGATATGCGAGGATGAAGGACAGACCAGCGCGCTAGCCGATTGATCCATAGACGTCCGGTGTACAATCGCCGATGAGCCTCCCAGTATTCCTGTCGGCAATCAGCTCGGTTGACGATTGACCTTTTAATTGTTTCCGCCGCCAGCAACCCAGATTTAAGGGCGTACAAAATTCCCTCTCCGGTGAATGGCTCGACGACTCTGGCGGCATCGCCGACATAGAACAGTTTTTCCAGGCGAGTTATCACCGGCTTGCGCGTAAGGGGGGCTATCGAGTTCCAGCGGTGGTCGCTCGCCAAACCAAATCGCTTTGCTATCATTCGGCGAAATTCTTCGGCGAGCGCGGGCCGACTGACCACACAGACTCCCACCGTGTCCTGGTCAACGGTTTGCCTACCAAGGTAACCCTGTGGCCACAATTCCAGCGCGACATGCGGTTCCCATTGGGCCGCAAAGTGCGTTTGGTATGCGATCCGATCGGTTCTGGTCTGCGGGAAATGATGCAGAAAGCGCGCGACCGATGAATTTCGGCCATCGGCAGCAATCAGGAACTCGGCGCCAACAACGCGTGTTTCCGTTTGCACGCGCCAACCTTCGGTCAGACCCAGCACCGGTTCTCCATACGAAATTTCTGCTCCCAGATCGCGGGCGCGGCTCAGGAGTGCATTGTCTAACAGGCGACGACGCAACGCTACCTCGCCACGTTCGTTTTGAGGCAACCGTCGACGGATCCGGACCCCTCTAAGGTTCACAAATTCAACCCACTGTAGCCGGGAGGAGGGCAGGGCAGCGATTTCGGTGGTTATACCGAGACGATCGAAGACCTCCCAGCAAGCAGGATTTAGGCAATCACCGCAAACCTTGTCTCTCGGAAAATAGGTGCGTTCGATTACCAGCGTTCGTAGCCCGGATGCCGCGGAGATTGCGGCGGCGGTGGCTCCGGCCGGACCACCTCCGACGACTACCACATCATACCTGGTCACACGAATAAGGCTCCGATCTCATCGGCAACCAAACGGCCCGCTCTGGTAAGTCGAACGTAGTCACCAGCGGTTTCAAGGTAACCCGCTTTTTCTAAGTCATCGAGCTCTGCCGCTTGTTGCACGATTTTAGAGCGGAGGACTCCGTTGTTGGTTCGCAGTCCAAAGATCACGCGTTCCGATTCTCTGGTGGTTTCTTCCAGAAGCTCTTCGAATACCCTGGTCGAATCTCCCAGCGCGGTTCCTGTGATGTAGCTTTGCGTGTCGGCGATGTTTTGCCAACGGCGCTTTCCGATAGTAGAAAATGCACTTGGCCCAAGACCAAGATAATCCTTTCCGTGCCAGTACGCGAGATTGTGCAAACAATCGCGTTCTGGTCGAGCGTAGTTAGAAATCTCGTACTGCGCGAAACCCTGCTGGTTGAGGAAGTCCATCGTCGCGACAAAAAACTCTGCGTCTTCGTTGGAATTTTGCCGAAACTCTCCCGTTTGAAAGCGCCGAAAAAACTCGGTGTCTTCTTCATAGGTTAAGCAATAGGCCGAGATGTGATTTGGTCCCAAGGCCACCGTTTCGCGCAGCGTCTCCATCCATTGTTCACGCGATTGGCCCGGCACACCAAAGATCAAATCCAGATTCACATTTTCAAATCCGGCGGTGCGCAGGATGTTGTACGAACGCCGGGCCTGGGCAGCGGAATGCATCCGTCCGAGGCGTTGAAGAATTTTGGAATCCCAGGACTGAACCCCCATGCTGATTCGGTTAACGCCAAGAGAAAGCAGTAAGCTCGCCTTCTCTGCGGAAACCGTCGCCGGATTCATTTCCAAGGTCCACTCGGCCAGATTCGTTAGATCCAGACGGTCCCGCAATCTAGTAAGCAGGAAATCTAACTGTGAGGGCGACAAAGCCGATGGGGTTCCGCCACCGAAAAAAATGGTTTGAACCGAGAGACGGTCAGAACCGAAGCGGTCGAGCTCGATCAGCAGCGCATCGAGAAATCCCTGAACCTTGTTTCGATCGGAAGCTTCTTTGTAGAAGTTGCAGTAGGGACAGATTTTTGGACAGAAGGGGATGTGGACGTAAAGGTGTTCTATCCCTAGCAGCCCGTCGGATTTGGAATTGAGCGGCATGGTAGGTAGCAAATTCAAGCGAGAGGCGAGTGGGCCGGGTCGACGGGCTGCTGAGATTTCGCTGCGCGAAGGAAAACAAAAATCAATCGTACTCCGCGAAGCGGAGGTTGAGCAGCCCGACTACGCACAAGGCTTCGTCGCGACCGCGCTCCAAGACTCACGCGTTCTAAGAGCTCGGGCGCGCCGTAGTTTGCGAAGGCGGCCTGCCGGGAGGGCCAGAAATTTTTCATATCACATAAGAGACTACCTTCAGCTCGGCCTTCAAATCCGGCAGGCTGTTGCTAAATCCTGCTTTGCTTTCGCAACAGTTCAAGGCTAATCCTGCCTCGTGTTCAGAGTTGTCGTGACGGTACTGGTCAGTTTGCTGAGCTCGGGAATTCTTGTCGCAACGGCACAAACGTCTGAGCCCGCGCCCTCTTCGCTTCCTACAGCGGAAGTGACTCCGACGCCTTTGCCTACGCGTTCGATTGTCTACCGGACAGGGAGCTCAGATGCAATCTACGATTACAAAGTGAACGCTTCGGAGGTTCGGCGCATGGTGGACGAGGTGGTTACCAGCGTTACCGGCCAGCCAACTGTGGCTGCCGCCTGGGCTTCTCTGGTTAAACCGAGTGATATCGTCGGTATCAAAGTCTGCGCTAATGGCGCCCCGTTGTTCAGCACACATCCGGAGGTGGTCGAGACAATTATCGATGGCCTTCGCCAAGCCGGTGTTCCGCCTGAAAATATTGTTGTCTGGGATCGCGAAGCGAAACTTTTGAAGCGTGCCGGATTCCATTTTCACAAGGGCAGTTATCGGGTGATGTGGAACGAAGACAACTATGATCCGCAGGTTGCGCTTACTTCTCCGGTGACGGGTCGCCTGATTTACGGTGATCTCTTATTTGTGGGTAAACCTCGGTTGAATCTGAAAACCGAGCTCAATGGAGACGAAAAGAATAAGAAATTCTCCATGGCAAATATGAGCAATGAGAGCCATTTGAGCGTGGTGCTTTCCAAGGTAGTCACGAAAGTAATCAATGTGCCGGTGCTTTCGGATAATGTGTACTGCGGCTTATCGGGAGCGCTCTACAACATGACCGTACAGAATGTCGACAACTGGCGTCGATTGATAGACGAACCCGTCCATGGTGATCCGGATATTGCCGAGATGTACGCTGATCCCCGCATTAGCGATAAGGTAGTTTTGCATATCATGGACGGTTTGGTCGCGCTCTACGCGGGGGCGCCGTTTGGGGACACCAACTACGCGGTTCAGTTCGGGACCATTTACGCCAGCAAGGATCCAGTGGCTTTAGACGCGGTTGCTGCGAAGCAACTAGATGGTTGGAGGGTGCAGGCTAAGATGGATCCAGCATCTAAGATTGCGAAATATATTCAGACTGCCAGCCAATACCAGATCGGCAATTCCGATTTGGCCAAGATCGACATCCGAGATCGGCGTAACCCTTGACCTTTCCCCCGTCAGATTCCGGGTTGTTCCCGTTACTCAAACGCGTCTCGCGGTCATTCTATCTAAGTATCCGATTCTTGCCATCGCGAATACGTCCGGCGATAGCAATCGGATACTTGCTGGCCCGAGCCTCTGATACCATTGCCGATACCAATAAGTTTGAGCCGAGATATCGACTGGAAACTTTGGGCGCCGTCTTGACGGCGCTTCATGGACCCACCATTGATCTCGCACAGCGGGTCTCGCTGTGCGTCGATGCTCAACCGCAAGGTGCCGAAAAGGAGCTATTAAAACAGCTAATGTCGTTGGTAGCCTATGCGCGTAGCCTGGTTCCCAGCCATCAAGTACTGATTCAAGACGTATTGAGTAAAATAGTCCAAGGCCAAAGGCTAGATATCGAGCGATTCGAAATGGCCGATTCGCGCCACGCGCTTCGCAACGCCGATGAGCTGGAAGAATACACGTATCTGGTCGCAGGTTCGGTCGGAGAATTCTGGACGCGGCTTTGTGCGCTCGAATGGTCCTCCTATTCCAGAATTGCAAAATCCGAATTGGAACGGCTCGGCATGGAGTTTGGGAAGGGCCTGCAATTGATTAATATCTTGCGAGATTTCCCCACCGATATTGCCAATGGAAGATCGTACCTGCCGGCGGTTGACTTACGCCTGCTGAAAGAGAACGTAGAGCTTGCGCGCCCGCTTTTTCTCGAGTGGCATGGCCGCGCTTGGCAATATTTGCACTCCGCCTGGGCATATGTTTGTGCCGTTCGTCCTATTCGGGTTCGTTTTGCTTGCGCATTGCCGGTGCTGATTGGGGCTCGGACGCTACGCAAACTAGACGGATCCGGCGTGACTGGCGCGAAGATCGGCCGGCCTGAAGTCTATTGGCTCATGATTCTTTCATCCATAGCCGCACTAGTTCCATCCGCGGCCAAGCTGATCGGATCGAAGTTTGGACTTATCAGCCCAGAAATATCGCCTTAAGACTCACGTCAAGAAAGTCTCATGCTAACATGCTAAGACGGTAGCCTGATGCTCCAGCCTCGGGAACCCCGGGAGCAATCGTCTATTGAAGCCACCGATCTGGCATTTTTATGCCCGCGACGCATCGGCTCCCTGAGCCAGGAGGATCAAGCTACTGCCTTGGCGTCTTGGCGCGAGATCCGATTACCGTGCTTTGTACAGATTCACCGTGATCAAGAAGTCGACAGCACGTTGAAGTATCGGGTCTTTTGGCTTTGCTGGTGGGGTCGGTCCCGATTGTTGCGCCTCGTAGGCATCAAGTTCGGGATTGGTGCCGGCTACCAACGCAGCTTCGTTAAGGTGCTGGCGTGGCTCGTCGGTGATGAAAGGCGCACTGGATTGATTGTCAGTTTCAGCCAAAACGGAATGCTCTTGATCCACCGGCTGTGAAACCGAAATGTCTGGCTGGACGCCGTTCGGAAAAATAGCCGGATATTCGGGTACTTGGACTTGAGTGACCGCGATAGCAAGCAACAGATTGTTACCGATTGGGGAGTTCTGATACTCTGCCGCGCTACCGCTGGTCTTTTGGCCGATTAACAATGCATGCGCTTTAACCTTGAGCGCCGCCGCAATGACTTCGGTTGCACCCGCCGTTTCTTGATCGACGAGGACGGCCAATGGACCCTGATACAAGGGATCCAGGGTTGATGAAAAAGAGCGCTCCTGATTGGCTTTGGCGCCGACGATCCGATACGCCAATGTGCCTTTAAGCACAAACCGGCTGACAAACTCACCCGCCAAATCATAATCGGTGCTCTCGGGAGTTGCACGGAGATCGACGATCACACCTCGCGCGTTTTGGTTGCGAAATGTCCCTAAAGCGTCGTCGAGCTTAACCAAGGTGTTTTGATTGAGAGTGCCGCATCGGATATACCCGAAGTGGTCATTCAAAATCTCGCTTCGAAATGGGCGAGCCGTGGTCGGCTTCTCAAGTTCGGTTCTTAGCCGCAATCGGACTCCCGGTCCGAGTTTCGAGAGCAACTCGATCATTGCGGCTTGATCGAGGGCCTGCGTGTTCACGGCAGTAGGGTCAACATAGTTGGAGCGCAGTTGGCTGAGAATTTCTTGAAGCTGAGTAGGTCCGAGCTGGTCGACCAAGGTTTTGGTTACGGAAATTTCTTGTTCCCGTTCCGGTGTTGTACTGGAAGTGGGGCTGGGCGCAGACGATTGAGCGTGCAGCGCAACGAGCCCGCTAACAATCAGGGTCCAAATAGAAATCGACTTTATTGCAAACATCTCGGTCCTGCTATGGTGCTAAAGTTGCGTGCTGCCAATATCTGGCCGGAAATATTTTCCTTCGAATTCGATCTCTGCCGCCGCCCCATAGGCGACTTCTCTCGCTCGCGGGAGGGTCTCACCCAAAGCGACCACCGAGAGGACGCGTCCACCAGCAGTCAGTATCTTATCATCCGTCACCTTAGTGCCGGCGTGGAACACAGTAACTCCTCCCAGCGATTCCACGCGGTCTAGCCCACGAATGGTTTTGCCGGTTTCATAGCGGGCTGGATAGCCTGCGGATGCCAAGACCACGCAAACCGTAGACTGGGAACTCCACGATGACGATATCGTGTCTAACCGCTGATCGATCGTCGCTTCCAATAGGTCTACCAGATCTGCTTGTAGCCGAGGCAGGAACGCTTGAGTTTCGGGATCGCCGAAACGACAGTTGAATTCCAATACTACCGGGCCCTCTCGAGTGAGCATGAGTCCCGGGAAAAGTAGCCCTCGGAAATCCAGCTCTTCGTCTCGAATCCCTCGCATGAAAGGCCGGAGAATCTTTGCTTCAATCTCCTTCATCTGAGCTGTGCTCATCGCGGGCGAAGGGCTTATTGTGCCCATTCCACCCGTGTTCGGGCCCTGATCGTCGGCGTAGAGAGTCTTGTGATCCTTGGCCGATGGAAAGAGAAGATAATTTGTCCCGTCGATCAGGGCGTGGATCGAACATTCGGTGCCGCGCAGATACTCCTCAATTACCAATCGCTCGCCAGCGGTCCCAAATTGTTTTTTTTGCATCATCGCGTCGATTGCTCGTTCGGCTTCGGATCGATCGCGAGCAATTGTCACACCCTTGCCGAGGGCCAGCCCGTCCGCCTTGATCACAACTGGATAGGAATAATTTGCGAGAGCATCGGTAGCTGCTTGGGTCGATTCGCACCGCGTGAATCGAGCGGTAGGGATTCCGTGCCTTTCCATGAAACCCTTGGCAAAACTCTTCGAAGACTCCAGTTGGGCCGCCCGCTGAGTTGGTCCAAAAATTCGTAGATCATGCGCCTGGAAACGGTCAACAATGCCACCGGCCAGCGCGTCATCCGGTCCGACTACCGTCAGATCAATCTGCTCAACCAGAGCAAATTGTAGGAGCCGTTCCGATTCGCTAGCCGGAATTGGTACATTCTGCGCTACCTGTATCGTTCCGGCGTTTCCCGGAGCAACGTAAATCCTTTTCGCCTTTGGCGATTGGTGTAGTTTCCACGCCAGCGCATGCTCACGCCCGCCGCCGCCAATCACCAGAATCTTCATCAATTCAGTTAACGAACTCCCGGCACATAGACGCTCGGGCTGGGCGGGAGCAAGGAAGCAGAAATTGTGAATTTGTTCGAATTGAGCCGGACCACATTCGATTGCCGCGATAGCCATTCGCCCAAGCCGCGCAATGGGACCTTAGCAGAGTACGCAGTAGAATACATCATCGGGACGATCACTCGCGGTTGTAAACGCTCGACCGCGAGTTTTCGTTTCTCATCAGTGAAGCTTTGCGGACCACCGACGGGCAGGAAAAGGACATCGACATGCCCGATGTTCAAGGCCTCGGAGACGGTAATCGGGTCCTCAACAGCTCCGAGGTGACAGAATCGAACACCGTCCATGGACCAGACGTAGGCTACGTTGAGCCGATTCACCGCCGCGAGGTTTTCCGAGCTGGTGCGAACCCCGCGAATGAGGACGCCGTTGGCTCGATTCACACCGGCAGCCATCGTGCTACGCAGGATTTGCGGTGAACCGGCCGCTAAATCGGTGTCATTGGCACTCTCATCTTCATGCGTCACTAGGACGATATCCGCCGGTATCGAGCCCTCCTTAACTGGATAATTGAGGACGTTTGGATTGAATGGATCGATCAGGATGTTAATCCCTAACGACGAGGAGACCAGAAAACAACCGTGCCCGAAGAACTGCACGGTGGCCTCGCGCGGTCCAGCAGGAAGCGAACCCTTGTCTCGATGACGATGATGGCCGCAGCCGGTTAAAATGAGGAGTGCCAGGAGGAAGAGGTTGCGTCGCTGCATGTAAGCCGTTTTTGAAATGAAGGGGCAGACTGGCACAGAGAGTCACTCGGTTCAAGGGCCGATGAAGTCCCGAGGGCGGAAGCAGGAAGCAGGAAAGCAAGAAGCCAGAATTTGGAATTTGTGAGCTGGAGTTCAAGAGATGCCCGACTCGTGGCTGGCGGGTGCGTAGCTTGATTACGCGCAGAGCGGAATAGATGCCCTATTCTGGCCTCCTGCTTCTGGCTTCTTTCTCGCTACCAGTGCCTTAGCGCCGCAATCGGCCCGCCTGCGGTTTCCCAACGCAAAGATTCGGCTATAGCGCGGCTGATAAAGTCCTTGCCGGCCTGGATTGCCTCCTCCATGGAGTTTCCTAGTGCCAGATTGGCAGTAACGGCAGCGGAGAGTGCGCAGCCGGTGCCATGGGTTGAAAGGCCGACCTGAAATGGCGCGCTGTATCTCCTGGCCCGGGCGCCGACAACAAGAACATCGGTGGCCTCCGTTCCATTCAGGTGCCCGCCTTTCACCAGAAAGGCGACCCGATATTCTTTCGCTAAAGATCGGGCGACCTGCTCGAGTTCCTCAATGTTCTCAACTGCTCGATTCGCGAGGGTGATCGCTTCATAAAGGTTTGGCGTGACTATGGTCGCTAGCGGAATCAGCCGGTCCCGATAAAGCGCTAGCGCATCCGGCTGCAACAGCAGGTCACCAGAAGACGCAACCATAACCGGATCCACAACCAGGCATGGTCGTGATTTGCTCGGAAGCGACTCGATTACATCGCATACCGTCCGAATGATTTCGGCGGAATACAGCATCCCGGTTTTCATCGCGCGAACTGGAAAATATTGAAGGCTGAGGGTGAGTTGTTCCTTTACGATTTTCGGATCAATCGGCTGGATAGCCGTTACTCGGCCGGGAACCTCTGCAACTACACAAGTTACCACGGTCTGGCCAAATACTTTGAAGTGCGTAAATGTCTTAAGATCTGCTTGAATACCTCCTCCGGCGGAATTGTCGGATCCAGCGATAGAAATGACCACCGGTGTTTCCATAACATTTACTGAAATGAACGCGGAAGGAACATGAACTCCGGATTTCGCGAACTAGCCGACGTCCATGTGTCGATCGACAAAGTGGTCTATGTTTCCACCCTGGAAGCACCGCCAGATCGGCCTTTTCCGTTCGTCTATTTCATTACAATTCACAATCGTTCGACCGAGACTGTTTTTATTCGTGGTCGCAAATGGGTTGTTACCGATCGCCAGGGTTCCAAGATAGTCGTGGAGGGAGATGGTGTCGTCGGCCAATTTCCTCGGCTCGGTCCGGGCGAGCAATTTTCTTACAACAGTTATCACGTGATCGGGAGCGACAGCGTGGCCGAAGGTGCATTCCTGGGAGTCGACGAAGCTGGCCAGCCTTTTATCACTCGAATCCCTCGCTTCGAGATGCATATCCCAACGCAGTGATGCCGATTTCTGCTAAAGCGTGATTTGCCATTTGCAGAGAGAAACTCTAGAGAGTGTTGTGTTGTCCGAGTTGAGGAAAGATGGTCACCGAGTCGGCCTTCGACCGGGCAAGGGTTGGCTGCGAAGGAACTTTTTCACCGAGGTATACGTTCCTTCCCTTTTCACCCGCCGCCAGGGGAGACCGGCACGACCGCTGTTCCCGAATTTGCAGGGAGAAGATCTTTGCCTTACCTGGATCGGACACGCTTCATTCTTGATCAGTTGGCGTGGGCTGAACATTCTGGTGGACCCGATCTGGTCGCTCTGGCTTAAGGTGATAAAGCGGATCCGTCGCCCCGGAATCCGGATTGATCACCTGCCCGCGATCGATTTGGTCCTGGTCACCCACGCTCATTTCGATCATCTGGATCGGCGCACATTGCGCCGGGTTGCCTCCGCTCAGCCGATCGTGGTGCCACAAGGGGTCGGGAATCTGGTCCATGATCTTGGGTTTGATCGAGTGCATGAACTATGCGAATGGGAACATCTCGATATTGGCGATGTAACCATCACTCTCACGCCTTGCCATCACTGGGGCGCTCGCGTCCTCCACGACCGCCACCGCGGGTTTGGTGGATTTCACGTTCGGTTGGGGCACCGGACGGTTTTCCATTGCGGTGACAGTGCTTACTTCGCTGGATTCAAAAAAATTGGGGCGCGTCTTCCGGTCGAAATTGCGCTCTTGCCGATCGGCGCTTACGAGCCACCTAGCCGTCGAGAGGTGCACATGAATCCGGAGGAAGCAGTCCGAGCGTTCCGAGAACTTGGAGCGAAGTATATGGTGCCAATGCACTATGGCTCTTTTCGTCTCAGCTATGAGCCGTTGCACGAGCCTCTAGAGAGATTGCGCCGCCAAGTGCAAAAACATCAGCTCGAAGACGCCGTTAAGATTTTGAGAGAAGGTGTCCCGACGATCTTGTGAGCCAATGCCCCTAGCCGGCAATAAGTGTTTGGATTCATATCGCCTGTGAGATTTGCCGGCTGGCGTTGGAGGCCATCTTTAACACCGCCCACGTTTGGTCTGACCGGTCTATCCGCCCTACTTCTTCTGTCTGGATTGCATACTCGTGCGCACTTCTTCCTGCAATTTGCGAACCTCGTCCGGCCTACGATTGCAGAGGACCGCCGCAACTAAGTGTTCACCTCGCCGATAGCGCACGATGAAATTTCCTTTTTCGCGAGAACCTTCGATTTCTCCCATGAGATGAGGCAAAGAAAAATCGCCGACCAAGACGAACTGCATCCCCAAGGCCACGGCTGAGGCCAGTGGGACAAACTCAAACCTCTGTCGTTTTCGTCCGGTCATATTTGCTCCGGCCGTCGCGCCCTGGACTAAAGCCATGTCCCAACTGGTGACGCGGCGAGCTCCTCCGTACAATCGATCTGGGTACAACGCGATGTCGCCGACGGCGTAGATTCCTTTTTCGTCGCTTTCCAGATATTCGTTGACTGGGCAGCCCCCTGGGCTGCTCAAGGGAGTGTTCGTCACCAGCTGCAAATTTGGCTCGGTTCCGATCACCACGATTGCTAAGCCGGCCGGAAATCGCAGGCCACTCTTAGTCTGGATGTTCCGCACAACAGTTTTGCCTTCAAAACCGTTGAGATTTTCGTTCAGCATCAGCTGGACCCCGGCCGACGCGAATTTCTCGGTCAACCAATTAGCCGTTTCCGGATCCACTAGTTCTTGCCAGATCGCTTTGTCACGGCTCAGCAACGTCAGTTTGGCACCCGACCCGATCAGCGCCGATGCGACTTCAGCCCCCAGGTAACCCGATCCGACAATGACGACGTGTTTTTCTGATCCAAGAATTTCGCGAACCGCCAGAATATCTCGATACGTTCGGAGATAAACAACGTTGCCCAGATTGGCACCAGCGACATGAGGACGCCGCGCTCGACTGCCGGTCGCCAGGCAAGCTTTACGGAACTCGATCGTTTGCCCGTTCTCCATTACGGCTAACCGGCGTTCGATGTTGAACTCTCGAACGACAGTAGCGAGGCGAAGCTCAATACTTCTCTTTCGGTACCAATCTTCGGACTTCTCCGCTAACTTTTCGACCGACGGCGCACCGTCTTTCAGCACGCTCTTCGAGAGGGCCGGTCGATGATAGGGGAGATGTGCCTCATTACTGACCAGGGTGACTGTGCCCTTTGGATCATGTTGCCGTAATGCGTCACAGGCGCTGGCGGCACCAATGCCCCCACCAACGATCAGGTAATCTCTCTGAATCATGCTTAAAAACGTCGAATATACGAAGGGATGCGCGGTTTCTCGAAGAAAATTTGTAATTTAATGTGTAAATAATTGGACATGAGCGAATTGCGTATGCAATCGCTCACGTTAAGAAGGACGAAAGTATCGATATTGGATTGTGGTTGGCGTCGGATTTGTGCCGCGTGAGATTGAGCGGCCATCTCGTGTGGCAGGCGCGGCCGTTTTCCATCACATTTCGCAATGTACTGGAAAGACATCGTTGAATTCTCCTTTTACTTTGTCGAGACGTTCGCATTGCCTTTCGCTATCCTGGTCTTCCTTTCTGAACGTCGGAAAGAGCGGTTGGCTGAAGAGGAAGAACTCAATCAACGATTGTCGGACGAGTATATCGGTTTTCTGAAACTCGTTCTGGACAATGCCGATCTGCAGCTGTTACACCGGCGCGCTCCGTTGCGAGAGCTCAGTGAAGAACAGCAGGAGCGGAGATTCGCCCTGTTCGGAATTCTCGTCTCGATCTTTGAACGCGCTTATATTCTCGTCTACGAGGAACACATGAACCGGCAAACTCACCGCCTCTGGCGTTCCTGGGAAGATTACATGCGCGAGTGGTGCCGCCGGTCGGACTTCCGGAAAGCATTACCCGAACTCCTGGAAGGCGAAGATCCGGAGTTCCGCGATCATATCGAAAAGATCGCTAAGGAATTCCCGAGCCAATAACAACTGGTAGGGCGACACAGACTGGCGTCAGCCAGTCTGTGAGCCATTTCCGCGTCCCCGCAGATCCCAGCGTACGAGTTCTATCGCCCCGATGAGTTGTGGCAAGGTAGCGAGCGAGTTGAGAAGTGGACGAACAGCAACTCCGGCTTCTTGAAAGGAAGCCCGGCAACGGATTTCCGCGTGCTGTGCGGCTCATTTCTGTCCCGCTGCGGATGCGATGGCGACTGCGGTTAATGGTGCTGCCACGCGCACCGCTCTGCGCAAGGGTTCCGGTCGTGCGGTACCGGACGCCTTGATGGGATCCGACGTCGTCTGAATGCAACAACAGGCCGCCACGTGAAAGCCACAGACTATGTCGGACAGGCTAGTCGCCGCTACCGGAATGTGTTGACCTGAGCTATCGATAGATTCAAGACTCCAAACTGTTCTCCCCATGTCTACGATCTCTCCCGAACGGTCGGTGTCCGAAGACGCCGTCTACGCCAAAGTCGCCTGGCGCATCATTCCATTGATGTTTCTGTGTTATATCGCTGCCTACCTTGATCGAGTGAACGTCGGGTTTGCGAAGCTGCAGATGCAATCTGACGTCGCCGGTTTGAGTGACACGGTTTACGGCTTAGGCGCGGGTATCTTCTTCGTTGGCTACTTCTTCTTCGAAGTTCCCAGCAATATTTTGATGGAAAAGTTCGGAGCGCGGTTCTGGATCGCGCGAATAATGATCACTTGGGGAATTATTTCTTCGGCGATGCTCTTTGTGAATTCGCCTTGGATGTTTTATGTGCTGCGATTTCTGCTTGGCGTTGCTGAAGCAGGTTTTTTCCCAGGAATCATTCTTTATCTAACCTACTGGTTTCCTTCTCGACGCCGGGGCCGCATGGTTGCTCTTTTCATGACCGCAATCGCATTGACCGGCGTGGTTGGCGGACCGGTGTCAGGTTGGATTCTTCATCAGTTCAACGGCGTAGCGAATCTGAAAGGCTGGCAGATGTTGTTTTTACTTGAAGGAATGCCGTCGATTTTGATCGGAATGTGCATTCCTTTCATTCTCGACGATGGTGTCCGCTCTGCACGATGGCTTGCTGCTGAGGAAAAGGAATTACTCGAAGAAAACCTCAAGAAGGAGGAATTCCACAAAACCCATTTGCCTTTGAGTCAGATCTTTGTCGATCCTCGGTTGCTTTTGTTCTGCCTGGTCTATTTCTGTTGCGCGTTCGGGTTATACGGTACCGGGTTCTGGATTCCGCAGTTGATTAAGAACACCGGCATTAACGACCCGTTATATGTCGGCCTGCTCACTGCGATCCCGTACGGATTTGGGGCGATCGCAATGGTGCTTTTTGGACGCAGCTCGGATCATTCCGGTGAACGCCGTTGGCATTTTACCACCGCAGCATGTTTGGGGGCGGTTGGGATCGTCATCAGTAACCTTTATCGAGGAAACACGCTGATCGCCATGATTGGTCTCACCATCGCCACCGTGGGTATTCTGGCGACATTTCCAATCTTTTGGCCGATGCCAACGGCCGTGCTTGCCGGTACTGCTGCAGCAGCCGGAATCGCGTGGATCAATTCGGTCGGTAACCTGGCCGGATTTTTCGGCCCTTCGATCGTTGGTGTAATTACCGACTTAACCAAGCGAGGAGACTATGGTCTCTACGTCGTTTCCGCCATGCTTCTGCTCGGCGCAGTTCTGGTTCTGGCGTTCGTTCCCAAGAAATACGCGGCAGATAATCCGGGGTAGCCGAGCGAATCATTGGGGCGTAGAGAAAAAAGGGCGCGGCGGAGGCATAAAGAGGTAGGCGCTCCCGCCAAGCGGGATGTTGCCATTAAGGCGTCCTGACGCCCCGGGACAATGACCTCGAACCCGGTTTGGGACCGATGCTCTTCCGCCGTGCCAATAAAGAGTTTAAGTGCTGTGGTGCAGGGCGCAATCCTCTTTTTATGGTAAACATTTGTTCACCAGAAATCCGCTCATGAATAGGTCGCCATGATCTCCAGGTTTTTGGCTCAAGTCGATGTTACCAAACTGCCGCGGTCGTTCGGAACCGAACAATGAGATAGAAATTTTCGATGCCTAAGCGATCCAAGGACAAGCGCACCGTATAATCGTCCTGTAACCCAGCCGGATAACTCACCATCACCGGGTATTCACCGGTCAACGCCCCGTGTCCCTCGCACCGCCAGCACTCGTAGGGACCGACAGTTCCTTTGCCGCGACACGCCGGACAAATCGCTCTCGCCGGAACCATGATACGGACTGCTCCGCCCGCAAACGCCTCTTCGGATGACAAAGGCACATCGACAGTCAGACTTTCCAACCGCTCCTCCTTCGGTCGGGTCAGGAGATCGAAATTGCTCCAGAGACGTTCGAATATCTCTTCAAAAGAAGGAGAAAACGTTTCAAATGAACGGAAGAGAGCCACGTCTTCGAAACCACTGGCTGGTTGGACCGCAGTAAGTGGTTCTGCTGAGTATCCCCGGCCGGCCCTGGTTGTTTTGTGCTGTGCTGGGTCAGCGTGATGAACCGGAATTGTTTCCGTTTTACGGTCGTAACGGGAGCGCCGGGTCGGATCACTCAGTACGGCATAAGCCTCCTGGAGTTCGAGAAACGGGTCACTGCCAAAGCCCGATTCATCGGGATGAAGCTCAAGCGCGCGGCGACGATAAGCAGACCTGATTTCTTCGGTCGTTGCTTCGGGTGTCAGGTGAAGCACGAGATAGTAGTCCTTTTTCATACAGCTCGATCCACGGTTGAATGCCGCAAGAGCCACCGCGGCTCCGGCGGTTAGGCGTCACATACTCTATTCAGCCCAGCTGAGGAAATCAATTACAGCTCGGACGCACCGACTCAACCGGAGGTCGCGAAGAGAGAATTCTTAAACAAAGAGATCGCAAAGAGGGGAGTTCCGGTTTTTACCCGAGTCATCGCCCGGTACGAAAGAAACGGCGATTGGTCCAATGTCTGGATCAAGTACTGGTTTCTCTGGGACCTCTGCGAGCTCCAGTTCAACGGTCTGTCTTCGTGAGCTTTTGTGGAACTTGTTGCCTCAACCGGAGGTCGCGAAGAAAGAATCCTTAAACAAAGAGATCGCAAAGATCTCAAAGAGGGGAGTTCCGGCTTTTACCCAAGTTATCGCCCGGTACGAAAGAAACGGCCATTGGTCCAATGTCTGGATCAAGTACTAGTTTCTCTGGGACCTCTGCGAGCTCCTGTTCAAAGGTCTGTCTTCGTGAGCTTTTGTGGAACGCGGAACCTGCGGTCTATTTGCCGGTAACACTGGCAGGAATGCCAAATCTGCGGCCGTACTTTCTTTGCAGATCTTGCCGGGTCGCCTCGAATTTTTCCGGTCCGATTACGTGCACATAGCGCATGACACCGCCTCGAAACGCCGGGTACTTCCATCCCAGAACCGAAGCTAGGTCTGCCAGCTCCGGTGCGTCGAGAATTCCTTCGCGTAACGTGTACAAGGTTTCGATCGTTTGGATATACATCAATCGATCCGCAATTGCGTCGCTGGTGGGCGGCTTAGGATCGGTGGGGAACCACTGCGGAAGCTCGTTCCATTCGCGCCGGTTCCCGTCCTCCGAATAATCGTAGATGCCTCCTCGTACTTTCCGTCCTAGCCGCTTCGCATCAATAAACTTCGATAGAATGCTAATCGCATCCTGAGCAAACTGTGCGGATCCACGGCCGTGATGCGCCAGGCTCCGAAAAATGTCGGCCAACAAATCGAGAGAGGTGAGATCAGCCATGGCCAGCGGGCCAAGGATCATTCCGGCATTGCGAGCCGCGTTGTCGATTAGCGAAGGAGAGATCCCTTCGGCCAACATGAGCAAAGCTTCTTGAATATAGGCCATCACCACTCTGCTCGTATAAAATCCGGGACCGTCCCGGACAACCAGCGGTACTTTATTGAGCCGTGACGCAAGCCCCAAGGCCAGCTGCCTGGTTTGATCAGACGTCTCCTCGCCGAGGATAACTTCTAACAAATCCATTTGCTCAACTGGGGCAAAGAAATGCGTCCCAATGAAGTTTCCTCGTTCGCGGACCGACTTTGCCAACTCGGAGATTGGGAAGGTTGTGGTATTGGAGGCGAGAATGGTCGCGGGACTAAGTTCAGCGCTGACCGCTGCCAAGACTTCCTTTTTGGTTTCGAGTCGTTCGAAGACCGCTTCGACTACGAATCCGCAATCGCGCAGATCACTTATCTGGTTAGCGGGATGGACTCGGCCGATGATTTGATCACCGTTTTTTCCTCCCGATGAACGCCTTTCGGAGAGCTTTTTCATCCGGTCCAGTGATCGCTTGATCGCTTCGGCATCCAGATCGAACAATCGTACTTGCAGGCCGGCGCAAGCCGCAGTGTAGGCGATACCAGTTCCCATTAGCCCGCTCCCCAGAATACCTATCCTTTGAAAAACCGTGGGGATCCGCGATGCGCGCTTGATCGCCCGCTGCGGAAGTTCGTATTGCACATAAATCCGCTGTTTGGTGGAGGGTGCTGTTCGGGCATTCTCGAATGCAACGGCTTCCAGTTTCAGTCCGGCATCGAAGGTTCTTTCCAGTCCGTCATGAAGCACTTGGAGCAGCAACCCGGGTGCGCGGTCTTCAGAGGGGGACTTTTGCCTGATTCGCAAATAGGCGGCCTGCAACAGGGTTCGGTTCGGAATGCTTTGGCTCCAAAGCGGCGACCTGGTGACATCGATTTGATCCCAGGGCTGAACCGGTTTTTCGACAACGTCGGTCCAGGCTGCGATTGCATCCTGTTCCGTGCTTCCGTCGACCGTTATCAGGAGCGCATTGTTGGCACTGTCGTTAATGATCGGCTTATCGAACAGCAGGCACTCGATACTGGATTTCAGTCCGACTAAATGAGGCAGCCGCTGAGTTGTCCCTAAAAGCGGAGGCAAACCATACTTCATCCAAGGCCAGGAAAAACGGATCACTTTTTGACGCGTGAAACGGCGGTGACAGGTGAGCGCGACTTCAAAGCCGAGGCCGGACAGGTCGCCTTCGAGCCAAGCAGCTACTGGTTTGGAACCTTTTTCCAGTGTCCGCAACATTCCCCGCAGCTCTGATAGCAATGGGGGAGCCGAATACAATATCCGGAGTTCGTCAGCCGGTTCGTCGGCCGCCGGTGAAAAGCGAATACACACGGCGGAGTTGCTCGGATCGGCAAGTTCCCGCTCAAGCGCAGAAAGAAACCCTCCGCTCGGAATTTTCGGAAAGTCGACGAAAGCGATTTTCTTCACACGGTCTCCAAGATGGTCGCGACACCCATTCCGAGCCCGGTACACATGGTCACTGCTCCGCGGCGGACCTCTCGTCGTAGCATCTCATCGATCAAGGTTCCGATCAGCATTGCTCCGGTCGCACCGACTGGATGTCCCATCGCGATAGCTCCGCCCACCGGATTGACCTTTTCGTGGGGAACTTTTGTCTTCTCCATAAAGTACAAGACGACCGAGGCGAAGGCTTCGTTGACCTCATAAAGGTCGATGTCGGAAAACCGTAATCCAACTCGTCGCAGTGCCTTACTAGTCGCTTCGGCCGGAGCAGTTAGCATGATGCAGGGGTCGTCGGCCGCGCTCGCGGTCGATAGGATTCGCGCTCGTGGTTGCATGCCCAACCGTTCCGAGACTTCGCGGTTTCCAATGATCACCAATCCTGCGCCATCGGCGATCCCGGACGAATTACCCGCGTGATGGACATAATTCAGGCGGTTAACTCGCGGATAGCGATAACGAATAATCTCGGCATATCCCTCAGCTTCTCCCGCTTTTTCAAAGGACGGTTTTAGTTCGGACAAGCTCTCGGTGGTAACGTTGTTGCGTACCAATTCATCCCGTTCGAGCAACGTGGAACCGGTATTTACCGGAACGATTGAGCGCGAGAACCAGCCCTGTTCCCAAGCCCGATATGCCCGCTGCTGAGACTGTGCTGCAAAGTTATCTACATCATTTCGCGAGTAGCCTTGCCGCGTGGCAATGAGATCAGCAGAGATACCTTGCGGGATGCCGACGGTTTGATCCTTGAATTCAACATCGGAAAGCATCGGGCCTCCCGATCCGAAGATGGAAAAGAGTGAGAGCATCTCGACTCCGCCGGCCAGGACCAGATCGGCTTGCCCACTCATCACCTTCGCTACGGCAACGTTGACGGCATCAAGTCCGGAACCGCAAAAACGTGAGACCATTAAGCCGGGGGTGCTGGTAGAATAGCGGGCCTGCAGGGCAGCCGATCTAGCAAGATTGCCGCCTTGATCATTGAATTGCTCACAGCAGCCCAGCACAATCTCGTCGACGGAGCGCTCAATTCCCGCATAACGGCGGCGGAGTTCCTCCAGCAGAATAACGACAAGCGAAAGCGGCGTTTTGGTATGCAGACCGCCCGTCGGTTTACCGCGGCCACGCGGCGTTCTCACCGCGTCAAAAACGTACACCTCTTCGAGAATGGGCATGGATTTGATCCCCTGCGAATATTTTTGCATTGGTAGCCGCGAAAGGCAATGCGCCGGTAGGGATGCGCTCCCGACTTCGCAAAGGCTACGTCGCGGCTAGGACTACGGCGTTTCCGAACCTAAACCCGAGGGCGCGCCAAAGCGAAGCGACGGCGGCCTGCGGGTCCGGTCCGTATAGGTCTCCTGAGTCTCCTGAGTCGCATAGGTCTTATGAGACCCATGCGGATCGCGCGGATCCGGCGTCGGCAAATTGCATGAATCGGGAGCGTAAGGTATAGAAAGCCTATGGCGAACAGGCAGCGATCCCTCCCTTGACAATGGGGTTTCCCTGTGGCTTTGTCTCCGCTCCGCGCGAGCAGTTAATTGCCGTAGGTCCCTGGGCTCCAATCTTCAGGTTGCGAGCCGCCGCGCCAGGGGAAACCCGGCTTATCCTTGAAATAACTTTATGACCGTTCGTCTTGGACGTTTCGAGATGCCAAAAAGCCTGGTCAAAGACGAGGCTACCAGCACAGAAACCTACGCTAAATTTATCGCTGAGCCCTTCGAGGCTGGCTATGGCCACACCGTCGGAAATTCGCTTCGGCGGGTTCTGCTGTCATCGTTGGAAGGAGCAGCCATTACCACTGCCAGAATTACTGGTGCGCAGCACGAGTTTGCGGCGTTGCCAGGTATCGTTGAGGATGTCACCGATATTGTTCTGAACCTGAAGAAGATTCGCTTTAAGGCGGTTGACCACGAGCCGCGTACCGTCTCGATCAGTGTCAGCAAAGAGGGTATTGTCACGGCCGGCGATATTCAAACAACTGCGGGAATCGAGGTGCTGAACACGGACCAAGTCATCTGTACGCTTGATAAGAAACAAAAATTCGAAGCAGAGTTTGAGGTGCGGGTTGGCCGAGGATTTTTCACCGGAGACGAGAACAAACGCCCGGATATGCCGATTGGCGTAATCCCGATCGATTCCATCTTTTCACCGGTCACCCGGGTAAAGTACGCGGTGGAAAACACCCGGGTCGGCCAGCGTACCGACTATGATAAGCTTATCATGGAGATCTGGACTGACGGACGAATTACTCCGGACGACTCCTTATTACAAGCTTCTGCCATTCTTCGCCATCACTTGGATGTCTTCGTCAATTACGACGATAGCCAGGTAGAATTTGACGAAACTTCGGAAGAGGTCAGCCAGGAGAACACTCGCCTGAAGAAGATGCTGAATATGAGCGTGAACGAGATCGAGCTTTCGGTCCGAGCCGCGAATTGCTTGAACAACGCCAACATCACCACGGTCGGGCAATTGGCGATGAAAACCGAAGCGGAGATGTTGAAATACCGGAATTTTGGAAAGAAATCGCTCAACGAAATTAAGGAGAAATTGCAGCAACTAGGCCTGGGCCTGGGAATGAAATTTGAATCTGGATTGGTTGAGCCGTCTCTCTCCGGCGATCGAAACGACGACGGGAAATTAGTCACGCTTTAACGACCTATGCGTCATACGAAAAAGACCGTAAAATTGGGCCGCAAAGCCGAACATCGTAATCTGCTGCTGGCCAATCAAATCTGTAGCTTGATTGAGCATAGCCGGATCAAGACGACCCTGGCAAAAGCGAAGGCAGTACGACCGCTGGCCGAAAGGATGGTAACCTTGGGTAAACGGAACGATTTGCATGCGCGTCGTCTTGCCTTTGCGTTTCTCCGTCAGAAAGAGGCCGTACGGAGATTGTTTGCGGATGTGGCGCCACGGTCCGGCACTCGCCAGGGAGGTTATGTCCGGATAGTCAAGTTGGGCTTGCGCCCGAGCGATTCGGCACCGATGGCCTACATCGAATGGGTAGACCAGCCGGTGACCGAGTCAAAGATCGATCTCGACGAAAAGCCCGAGAAGAAGGCCGAAAAGAAGTAGGGGCCTGGGTCCAATTAGTAGCAGGGCGCGCGAACTTTCATCCATTACCAAAGAATAATGCCTTTCCGGTTGGTCTGGACCCTCTCGCTATCGTGACCCGCGCCCATTAGGAGTATTTCGCTCCAAGTATTTCGCTCGCCTTTTTGATGTTATCGGGTCTCAAGATCATGAGGCCCTTTTTCGTATGCGGTCCGCCGGCCAAATAGGCGTACTCGATATTCACTTTTTTCGAAGCCAGTTTCTTGGCGATCTCCGAAAGCGTTCCCGGACGATTGTCGTGCTCGATCATCAAGACTTCGTTTTCCACCACCAGCGTTCCGTGCGCCTCGAAAATGGAAAGCGCCTTGTCCGTGTCACTTACGACCATGCGAACGACCGCATGGTCGACTGTATCTGAGATGGTCAAAGCGAAGATATTGATCTTCGCCTCCGCCAACGCATCACAAACCGCGGCCAATGTCCCGGGCTTGTTTTCAAGAAAGAGCGCGAGTTGAGTCACGAGCTCCATAAGCTAATCTTTTGCTTCGCTTGCTGCCACGGTGGTCGAGACCGGTTCTGGAGCGGGTTTCTCCGCTGGCGGAACATAAGTCGGACACACGCGCCAAAACTTGTCCTGATACGCCGGCCACTGCGCCAGAATTTCCTTGGCGCGGCTGCTTTCGGTGCGTTCCAGATGCTTATAAATCAACTCCTTTACGGTGATGATGTCCTCTTCTTCAACCAGCCGAGTAGCCGTTACCAGCTCCGGATTGAGATCGAGAAGAAATTCTTCCCGCAAATCCAAGACGTAAGCCGTTCCCCCGGTCATCCCGGCTCCGAAGTTTTTGCCGGTCGTACCTAGGACCAATACGGTCCCGCGAGTCATATATTCACAGCCGTGATCGCCCACACCTTCAATAACTGCGGTTGCTCCGGAGTTGCGTACCGCGAAGCGTTCGCCTGCGCGGCCCGCGGCAAAGAAGGCGCCGCCGGTAGCTCCGTACAGGCAAGTGTTGCCGGCGATGAAATTCTCGTGGGCAACATATTTAGCGCCAGGCGATAGTTTCAGCACTATCTCGCCACCGCCCATTCCTTTCCCAACGTAATCATTGGCTTCGCCGGAAAGGGCAATTTTCACGCCGGGACTTAGAAACGCGCCGAGGCTTTGTCCGGCGCTGCCTCGCAAGTTGAGTTGTATCGTGTTCTCTGGTAGACCTTGTTCACCCCAAAGATAGCCGATTTCTCCGGATAACTTGGTTCCAACCGCACGATTGGTGTTTTTGACTCGATAGTTAAGAACAATCGGCAGCTGGTCCTGTACCGCGTCACGTGCATCCTGCAGGATAGTGTCATCCAGGCGTCGTCCCCAATTCGGATCATTGCGTTCCCAGGTGTTATGTCTGGGCTGCGAATTGTCTTCCTTCGAGACGTTGGCGAGCAGACGAGAGAGATTGATCTTGTTGGCCTTCGGGTGATTTGGGATCTCCCGTTGCCGGAGATACTCCACCCGGCCGACCAGATCATTGAATGACGCAACCCCGAGAGTTGCCATCAGTTCACGCACTTCTTGGGCCACCCCGTTGAAATAGTTTACGATGTACTCCGGCTTGCCTTTGAATTTAGCGCGTAGCCGCTCATCCTGAGTAGCGACACCGACGGGACAGGTGTTGAGATGACATTGACGGACATAAACGCAGCCCGAAGCAATCAGGGCGGATGTGCCAAAGTTAAATTCCTCGGCTCCCAGCAGCGCGGCAAAAACGATATCTTCGCCGGTTCGCATGCCTCCATCGGTGCGCAGGGTGATCCGGTTGCGCAAGCCGTTCAACATGAGTACCTGATGAGCCTCGGCGACCCCCAGCTCCCATGCGCTTCCAGCGTACTTGATCGAACTTAATGGTGATGCGCCGGTCCCTCCATCGTGTCCACTGATCAAAATGGTGTCAGCGTGCGCTTTGGCGACTCCTGCGGCGACGGTGCCAACCCCCGCCTCAGCAACTAATTTCACGCACACCTTGGCGCGCGGGTTCACTTGTTTCAGGTCGTAAATCAGCTGGGCGAGATCCTCGATCGAATAGATATCATGGTGAGGTGGGGGCGAAATCAGCGGTACGCCCGGAGTGCTCTTTCGCAGCCGAGCGATCATCGCGCTGACTTTGTGCCCAGGCAGCTGCCCTCCTTCTCCAGGTTTTGCGCCTTGCGCCATTTTTATCTCAATCTCTTTGGCGGCGGCGAGATAGGCGGCCGTCACCCCGAACCGAGCCTGGGCAATTTGTTTGATCGCACTGTTGGGCCAATCGCCGTTAGGTCGTCGATGAAACCGTTCCGGATCTTCGCCCCCTTCACCGGAGTTCGATTTTCCGCCGATCCGATTCATGGCGATGGCCAGACATTCGTGGGCTTCTGGACTCAAAGCGCCGAGCGACATTCCCGCCGTGGTAAAGCGTCGACGAATGTCTTCGATCGGTTCGACCTCATCGATCGGCAGTGATGGTTTTCCGGTCGGAATTATTTGCAGGAGATCGCGCACCGCGTTGGGGCGAATCGCTTTGACCGCGTCCGCGTATGCCTTGTAGTCCTCCGGCTTATTTGACTTTACGAAGGCGTGGAAATTCTTGATGACCGGCGGCGTAACCGCATGCTGCTCACCCTGTCGGCGAAAACGATAAAATCCCGGATCATCCAGTTCGGTTGCTCCTTCGCTCGGAACAGCCTGAGCATAAGCTCGCCGATGTCGAGTTAGGCTTTCGCGAGCGATGTCGACTAAGTCGACTCCTTCGATCTTCGATGGAGTGCCCGCAAAATAATTGTCGATCATGGCCGAACCGAGTCCGATCGCCTCAAAGATTTGGGCGCCACGGTAGCTATCGATCATTGAGATGCCCATCTTCGACATGATTTTGAGCAGTCCTTTCTCGAGCGCGGACTTGTAGTTTCGGATCACTTTCTCGTAGACCAATCCTTCTCCGAGGGATCCGCGGTCCAACAATTCGCGCATCGTCTCGTATCCCAAATAGGGGCAGACTGCGCTGGCGCCATAGCCGATAAGACAAGCAACCTGATGCACATCTCGCGCCTCTCCGGTTTCGCAGATAATGCTGCACCGCATCCGCTTACCACCCCGAATCAGCTGGTTGTGTACGGCGCCGACTGCCAACAGCATCGGAATCGCGATGTGCGCGTGATCGACGCCTTGATCCGACAAGATGATCAACCGGGCTCCTCCATCAACGGCTTGTTCGGCCTCCACCGCTATGCGCCGAAGGGCCTTCTCCAAACCGGCTTCATCCTCGGCCACTGGCCAGAGCACCGAAATTTGAACCGCTTTGTGGAACGGATCGGGCAGTTTCCTCAGTTTGTCCAACTCATGCGGCCACAAGATCGGTGACTCGGAAAATACCAACTTCGCGTGCTCTGGAGTTTCCGCCAAAAGATTGCGACGCCATCCCATGATGGTCGCGAGTGACATCACCAGCTTCTCCCGGATCGGGTCAATCGGTGGGTTGGTCACCTGCGCGAAAAGTTGACGGAAGTAGGTGTAGAGAAGGCGTGGCTGCAACGATAAAACCGCCAACGGCGTATCGTCGCCCATTGAGCCAACCGCTTCCTGGCCGTCCTTGGCCATCGGCTTCAAGACGAAATCGAGCTCCTCGCTGCTATACCCGAAGGCGATCTGCCGCTGGGTCAGATCAAGAATATCGAGCTCTCCGGTCGGAGTCTGCAAGTCCCGGCCAGCCAGGGTCTGTAGTCGCAGCAGATTCGCATTGACCCACTCAAGATAAGGGCGCTGGGCCGCCAGCCGTTGCTTGATGTCTCGATCTCGCAAAAGCTTTCCGGATCTGGTGTCGACTGCGATCATTTCGCCAGGCGCCAGCCGACCCTTCTCGACCACTTTCGCGTCGTCGATCTCCATACATCCCACTTCGGAACCAATCGTAAAAATGCCGTCCTCGGTAACCTTGTAGCGAGCGGGCCGAAGACCGTTTCGGTCCAAACAGGCAGCGGCTACGACGCCGTTACTAAACACCAGACCGGCGGGCCCATCCCACGGTTCGTTGAAACAACGGTGATACTCGTAAAACGCTTTCAGTTCCGGGGCCATTCGCTCATCCGTACGCCAAGCCGGCGGAACGAGCATCGTGATGGCATGTAGCATCTCGCGGCCCGACAGCATGAGTACCTCGAGCGCATTGTCGAGGCTGGCGGAGTCGGATCCACCTGGCTGAATAACCGGCTTTAGCAGATCGATGTCGTCTTTCCAGAACTCCGCCGTCAGTTCCGGTTCCCGTGCCCTCATCCAATTCCGGTTGCCGCGGATGGTGTTGATCTCACCATTGTGGCCAAGAATCCGGAACGGCTGACTCAGCGGCCAGGTCGGAAAAGTGTTTGTGCTATAGCGCTCATGGAAGACGCAGATTGCCGTCTCGTAGTCTGGATCGCTGAGATCCCGGTAAAATTTCTCCAGCGAAATGGCCGTCAAAAGCCCTTTGTAGATGACTACCCGGTGGGAAAACGATGAAATGTAAAAATTTCGGATATTGTCTAGCTGCGCCCGTTTTTCGATCTCGTTTCGGGCTAGAAACAATCGTCGTTCGTACTCCTCATCGCTCATTGCCGCGCCGCGGCCAATCAGAACCTGCTCGATTCTGGGCATGGTCGATTGCGCCTTCTCTCCCAATACCATTATGTTGAGAGGGACCTCGCGCCATCCGAACAGGAAAAGCTGCCGGTGTTCAAGTACCTCCTCGACGATGGCCTTGGCTCGCGCTTGCGCATATGCGTTATCATGTGGCAGGAACACAAACCCGATACCGAGATCGGTATCATTGAAGAGCGTATGCCCCAGTTTGGCGATTTCGCGGCGAAAGATCTTGTATGGGATCTGGGTCATTACTCCCGACCCGTCGCCTGTCTTCGCGTCGGCATCGACCGCGCCCCGATGAACCATGTTGCACACCGAGGTCAATCCGTACCGTAATACACGGTTCGAGCGTTGACCATCGATGGCAGCCACGAATCCTACCCCACAAGAATCATGCTCTTCTTCTGGTTGATACAGTGATCTTGGAAGCCCTGCTATCCTATCAATAATCCCATTATTCATGGCGAGACAAACTGACAAAGCTAAGGCCGTATTTGCTTGTTTCAAGACCAAACTAAGGGTCAAATCGACGATTTTTAGTCGCAACAGACCTTATTTTGGAATATTTGGTGCAAATACCATAAGCCGGCATCAGGGTGGAGAGATGGGATACCCTTGGACCGCCTTAACCCTATTATTGATATTGGCATGAGAATTTTAGATGAGCAAGAGAAGGCCATCGTTCGTCAGCTTATACGCGATCCTCGCGAGTCGGATAATGGGATCGGAGAGCTCACCGGAGTAAACGTTCGAACGGTCAGTCGCAAACGATTGCGATTAGAACAGGAGGGTCTTCTGGCCTACTTCACGAACGTGGATCTTTCCTCCGATGGAGCGAAACAGTATAACGCCCGGCATCTTTATATCATCAAATTCCGCGTGGGGGTGACCTATAATCAATTGGTCGACGAAATCCGACTCGATTCCAGCCAACAGTCGATCTTCACGGAGACCATCTTTGAGAGCCATATCGCCGAGATCGACGGGAAGGTTGCCCTCCTACTTTTTGTGGATGGGAATAGCGATTTGGACATCGTTCAGCGAACCCATGAAGAGCTAATCCCGGGATTGCTCAAGAATCATGGCGAGGATTCGATCGAGGAAATTTCCACGATTCGATTGCTTTCCCCTGTTCGGGTCATGCGTAACTATGTTCCGCTAGTGAACATGATGAACGGATATCTGCGCCCCGACTTGCCCAACGAAGCGATTTACGTGGGAAAGTAGAGGTTGCGGGTTGCGGGTTGCGAGTTGCGGGTTCGATGAGCCCTGGCACTCGCAACCCGCAACCCGCAACTCGCAACCGGTAACCTCCTCACTCTCCTACCGCTTCCGTCTTGGGATAACTCCCTAAGACTTTCACGAATGTGCAATGCTTCTCCAGGTCGGCGATTGCGTCCTTAACCAGGTGGTCGTCGCAATGACCTTCGATATCGACGAAGAAGAAATACTCCCAATTCTTTCTCTTTGATGGCCGGCTTTCGATCTTGCTCATGCTGAGTTTCAGCCGGCTAAACGGCTCGAGCGCTGAATACAACGCACCCACTCGGTCTTGGACGCAAAACATGAGGGAGGTCTTGTCGTCCTTAGTAGGAGGGCAGGTCGTGTGCGATATCACTAGAAACCGAGTGGTATTATTTGGACTGTCCTGCACTGAGCGCTCGAGAATGCGCAGACCGTAGACCTCGGCGGCCATTGCACTGGCCAGAGCCGCGGCGCCAAGCTCGTTAGTGGCGAGTTGGGCGGCTCGGGTCGTGCTCGAGACTTCAATGAGATCGAGCCCTCGAGCGTGTTCCTGAAGCCAACCACGACATTGTCCGAACACTTGCGGATGTGAATAAATCTTGCGAATCTTTTCCGCGGGCTCTTTGGAGAGCAGATCATTCTGAATTCGCAAAAGGATCTGTGCACAGATCTTCAGTTCCGAGTCCATAAAAACATCGAGGGTGTGATTCACCGCGCCTTCCACCGAGTTTTCAATCGGCACAACGCCATAATCTGCTGCCCTACGAGTTACACGATCAAACACGTCGCTAATGCTCGACTGCGGTGAATATCGAACCGATGCCCCGAACTTGGAGCGTGCGGCTTGATGGGTCCAAGTTGCTTCCGGACCGAGAAAGGCAATGCAAAGCTCCTTTTCCAGAGCCAATGAGGCCGACATGATTTCCCGATAAATTGCGCGAATCGCGGTTTCCGGCAGCCGTCCTTTGCTCTTCTGCACGAGACGTTGCAGAAGTGCCTCTTCTCGTTCCGGCGCGTAAATCGAAAGTCCCACCTCTTTTTTGATGAGTCCGACTTCGTGAACGAGATCGGCTCGATCATTGAGAAGGCGGATCAATTCGGAATCAATCTCGTCGATCTTTTTTCGGGTCTCGTCGAGTGAAGGTTGAGCACTCAAGTTATTCTCCATCGGTTGAGTCATGTTGATGGTCGGAAGGGGGCACAACCGCTACCTTCGCGTCAGTTTTCGCTTTTGGCCGGCCAATATCGGCAGTGTTGGATTCGGTCGACCCAACCGCCTCGGGCTCCTCCGCTGGTTTGTTAGACTGCGGTTCGCCCGGTACCTTCGCAGTCGGCAGGTTGAGATTCCGCAGTTCGGACGCGTTCGGCAGTTCGTTTAAATTCTTCAGCCCGAAATGTTCCATGAAATGCAGCGTGGTTTCGTAAAGCAACGGGCGTCCGGGAATTTCTGCCCGGCCCGCGATCTTGACTAATCCGAGGTCGAGCAATTTTTGCATAACGCCATCCACCGTCACACCACGGATCGCTTCAATATCGCCTTTGGTGATCGGCTGTCGATAGGCAACGATCGCCAGCGTTTCCAGCGCCGGCGGACTAAGCCGGGTTGGCCGCAATTCTGGAAACAGTTGACGAACCCAGATCTGGTAATCAGGTCGGGTGGAGAGTTGCCAACCGCTGACCTGCTCGACCAGTTGAAAGGAGCGTCCAAGTTCGGCGTATTCGCCGGCGAGACGCTGCAGTGTTTCTTGAACCAATTCCTCAGTGATTTTCGCCAGGACGGTAGCCTCCTCCTCCCCGGCGTATTCCGTGCCTAGCCGGACTACTTGCAGAATTTCTTTGGGAGTAAGCGGTTTTTGCGAGCTGAACAACAAAGCTTCGACGACAGCTTTCAGAGTCACCATGATACGAAATCGGAGATTAGCGCAGATTTCGCTCCAGAAAACCACTTGTTTTCAGGATGCGTACTTACGACCCAGGCCTAATTTGACCAGCGCCTTACGGTAAGCGGTCGAGATCTGGTCTGCGCGGATATGAAATTCGGCACTCAAATCGAGTGGCAATTCTTCCGGGTGCTGTGATTCGACCAGTCGCTGGTCTTCCGCAAAAACCTTCGTTTCAAATGCGATCAAGCCTTCGATGTCTTCGAACGGCCCGTCTTGCGCCATGAAGAAAAAGATCCGTGTCAGTCGAGCTGAAATGGGACACGCTGAAACAAAGATCGCATATTTCCGGCTGGGGATAAGATCGGGAAATTGGATTCGGGAGGAGAAGGGTAGAGTCACATCATAGGAGAAAGTCTGCATCGATTCACCGAACGGCGTGATCATCGGATACACGTAGTCCATGTGCAGACCGGTCGCGGTTTGCCTCACTTCGTATTTCTCAATCTCGGGTTTCTCGCGATTGCCGAAAGTTCCGACATGAAGCCAAGAAAAATGTGTAATATCGAGGAAGTTCTCAGCTTGACGCGCGGCCGAGGTCCTCCAGTCGAATGGATCGAGATGAATACGGTGATAGGTTGGATCTTCCAATTCCGGCCAGACTGCTAAATCCAGGAGTGGGGCCGGGCTGAGACAAGTCCAAATCAGCCCATATTTTTCGATCGTCGGAAACGTGATGAGACAGAGTTTTTCCGAGATCGGCAGGGTTGGATGCGCTGGCACGCTGGTGCATTTCCCTTCAAAACCGTAGCGAAATCCGTGGTAAGCGCACACCAGTTCATCTCCTTCCAGCCAGCCGAGCGAAAGTCGAGCGCCCCGATGGATACAAAGATCCTTGGCAACAACGACGGCCTTCGAAGTGCGGTAAACTACAAGTTCCTCATCCAGTAGTTTGAGAGAGTGCGGCTGATCCGTTATTGCGTCGCTGTAAGCAAGCGGGTGCCAGCAGGCGGCTAAGACGTTCCAATCTTCGCGGCCAAAGGTGCAATTTTTCGGGAGGTTTTTCGGCAATCGATCCATGAGGCTCTTCTGAGCAAGACATGTTCCTGACGGTGGATGCTCTTCGATTCCGTCCTGACGATTGCGCAGAGAAATGCCGATTCCGGAGTGCGCAATTCGGAATATTGTGCAGAGCAGCCCTGACGCGGGTTACTCTCCGCCAATACAATCACTTACCCGGTTTCCTCACTTTCCAAAAACGTTCCGGCAACACAATACCTGCTCGTTCGCGGATGTGCGTCGCTCGCTTTGTCGCTTCCGAGCAAACCTCGGATTCATTCACCGTGAGAATCTGGCGTTCTCGCATTACCCAATTCCCGCCGACCATAACACTTTCCACGTTATGTTCGCGCAGAGCGTTCACCAAGTTTGCGATCGGATCGTGGAGAGGGAGCATCGTTGCCGTGTTGGGATTAATAACAACCAAATCGGCCTGCTTTTGTTCAGCCAGAGACCCAATTTCATTCTCCCAACCTAATGCCCGTGCGCCATCACGGGTCACCATGCTCAACACCGACTCGACTGGCATGGCACCCGGATTCTGGGTACGCGCTTTCTGGAGTAATGTGGCCAACCACATTTCGTCAATCAAGGTCATGCGGTTGTTGCACGGGGCCCCATCGGTTCCGAGCGAGACACAGATATGCTGGTGCTGCATTTCTGTAATTCGCGGCCAACCGAGAACGCGCATCGCTGCCGCTGGATTATGAGAGACTTTAACGTCGAATTTGGCGAATAGATCGATTTCTTGGGGAGTCAGCCAGACGCAGTGGACGGCTAAGAAGTTAGGACCCAAGATCTTCAAGTCGGCCAGATGTTCTACGACTGTTTTGCCGCTTCGCTGGAAACAAAAATCATTCTCGGCGGGAATCTCTGCAACGTGCATGTTAATCCTGATTCCCAGTTCGGCCGCCAGATCACGGGTTCCCAAGATCAGGTCGTCCGAGCAATTGAAAATCGTCCGTAGTCCGAGGCAAACCCGAATGCGGTTCTCCGCCTCGTTTTGCCACCGCCAAAAATGTTCGATTTGTTGATCCAGGGATTCGCGCTTTGTGCTGTCCCAGGAAGCCGGTAACCCGGTCGGAATATCCATCGTGGAGCGGCAAAGCATCGCACGCAGCCCCAGGGCTTCGGTTGCGCAGCCGATCGCATCGACGTGTTGGCCGCCGGCTTCACAGAAAGTGGTGACACCGCTGCGGATCAGCTCAATTCCAGTCAGCAACGTACTGATGTAGCAATCTTCCTCGGTTAATTGACTTTCATAAGGCCAGATCCGGTCTCGCAACCAAGTAAGAAGATCGACGTCGTCGGCTAACCCACGCGCCAGTTGTTGAGAGGTGTGAACGTGGGTGTTGATGAAGCCGGGAAGAATCCAGCGGTCCGGCAGCTCGATTCGTTCGCAATCCGGCGGCAGCCGATATTCAATTTCTTGAATAAGCCCAATCGCCTCAATTTTACCGCTCTTAACTAGTATGGCGCCCTCTTCATACCAACGGTCCCGATCATCCATGGTGAGAATCGTTGCACCAGATAACAGCAATGGCCGTGTGTCCATACACCGAAATGAGTCAGGAGGCCGAACCGCGAATTTTATTCGGCCGGCCAGGCTGATTAGAAGCGAATGGTGATCCTACCCGACACCGAGAGCGGCTGATTCAGCATGAGCAAATCGTTTCCTTCCAGAATTCCATCGGTGACGCTCCAGTTTCGTTGATCCGTTAGATTGGAGATATTCACGCGAACTTCCCAGCAAGGCTGCCGATAAAATATCGCGGCGTTGAGTTGGTATTGGGAAGGAATTTTGAGCTTATTATCAAAATCTACGCGTTGAGAGCTTTCGGCTTGGATTCCGAGACTCACGCCCAGTCCGCAGTTCAGCACATAGGTTGCATAGCCGTTGAATATCAGATTCGGAAAGCCGTTGAGTCGATAAGCACCGGCTGGCAAGGCATTCGCCGTGAAGTTTGGACTGCCCACTCCGGTTCCTACGACTCCATGCTGGACCGGAAATCCGGCGGCATAGGTGTCGCCCAGATTCTGAGTACTCTGGATCGGCGTATAGTTAATGTAGTTTGCTTCCGACCAAGTGAAGTTCGCGGAGATGCTGAAATTCTTGTTCGGTTGGTAGGTGGCCTCCGCCTCCATACCTCGGACTTCGATGTCGTTGATATTCCCAAACTGGTCGGTACTGGCTCTTCGTTGGTAGAAACCATCCAACCCAAGGAACAACTTGTTTTCTAAGAGGTTGAATTTGAAGCCGCCCTCGAGAAGAACACTCTTGTTCTTCATACTGGCTTTGGTGATCCCGCCGCTACCATTGGGATTCAACGGGACACCGCCAGTTTCGTACACAGAAGCTTCATCCAGGCCGTAAGTCTCGTTGAACGTGAAATAGGAAGTCAGCCAGCCGCTGGGTTTGTAGTTCAAACTAGCGCTGATGGTCGGATTTCCTACTTCTACGCTGTCACCATTCTTTGTACCTGGGGCTTGCACGTTGTCTTTATAGGGAACCGGATCACTTGCGCTAGCTCCTAAGTAATCGCCGCGAACACCGATCAGCAAGGCCCATTGCTTCGCTAGCTCGATCCGGTCCTGGAGGAACAAACCTGCATCAAAGAGATGGGTTCGATTGCTATTGCCATTGGTAAGGTAAATCCCGGTGGGAAAGCCGTTGCCGTTGGGTCCGATGCGGCTTGTTCCCGGATTGGCGAAGAAACCATGACCAACATAGACCATGGAGGAGAAAGGCTGCGGGTTTTGATAAAACGGAGAAACAAATGTTCGGGGATTCTGAGTCACATCATAGTTGTTGAAGTACTCGTTCTGAAATTCGCCGTAAGATAAGCTGTCCTGGTAGCGGAAAGAGAACCCGGTGAGCAAATCATTGGTCACGGCGACGCCACAAATGTTGCCATCCCAATGATAGCTAATCTCCGTGCGGTTTTCGAAGACCACGTTATGAGGGACATACTCGGTGTATTGATAAGCGGTCCGATCATAACGATCTACGCTTTCCCCATAGGTACGGTTTGTGATGGTGAGGCTGTCGTTTAGGTTTAGCGTGATGATCATTTGGGCATAAAGATCTTGCACGTTTTCAATAGCGAGAGGGCTAACGATAGTGTTAAACGGATAGATCTTAGTTGTCCCGGTCGGGTAAAGGACGGCGCCAAAACCGCCAGGACCGGTCGTATTGGGTTGATAGTAGATCGAGCCGGGAATGCGCGCCGGTGGAGTGGCGAACGGACTAATTGCGACGCCAGTATAGTATGAGCGGCTATCGATCAGCTGTTGAGTCGGCCGGTTTACGCCATCGAGTTCGCCGACGTTGGTATTGAGGTAACCCGCGTTGATATTGATCGATAGATTGCTGCTGGGCGTATAGGTGATCGAACCATAGAAGTCGTCTCGGTCGTTTTTAACACCACTCCGATGATAGTAACTCTGGCCACCGGTACCTTCGTACGAGAAGCGATAGGCGAGTTGGTTGGCAACGACAGGACCACCGAAATCAATTCCCCATCCCTGGTTGAAGTAGGACTGGCCCCCGGGAACGTATGTTCCCAGGTCTAAGTAGAGCGTGCCGTGCATTCGGTCAAAGTAGGGGGCTTTCGTCACAAAATTGACGTAACCGCCCGTCTGCGAGCCCGGTCCATCCACGACCGAAGCTGGCCCTTTGAGGATGTCGACAGACTCGATTCCAGTAAAGCTGGGGGAAAACGCATTCTGATTAGTTAGTTTGCGTTGTCCATTTACATAGACCTCAGCCAAGTCGCCCCGAATAGTCGGTGTCCCGGTAATGCCCCAGCGACTCAGGTTCACGCTGCTGGGGGTCAATTGGCTGAGCTCGGCGATTGAAGTGATGTTTTGCTGCTGCAGTTGCTGTTGCGTCACACTGCTGACTGATCGCGGAATATCGGTAACGGGCAGATCGGTTCCGTAAATCGACGAAACTGGTCGTTCCAGCGGATTTACCGTTTCCTCTGAAACGCCTTGTACTACGATTGTTTGGAGTGCTTGACCGGTTGCGTTCGCCGGATTCGCATTAGCCGTTGGCGAGGGTGAAGGATCGGTTGTCTGGGCGAAGGAACGGTCAGATTGGTTGAAGGACATTGCAAAAGCAATGACGAGAAATACTAGGCTGGTCCGTAATTTGAACATGAGTCGCGGTAGATCGACGGAGACGCCGATCGGGTCATGGGAATCGGTGTTTTGCGAGACCCGCCCTTGATCGATCATCGCTGCCTTTAAGAGCGGAGGCAGAGAAGCATCAGGCGTGCCAATTGCTCAAAACATCTCTCTCAGAGAAATCAACTAAACGGTTGAAATCGGCCCAATCTGTAACCCGGGGGAATCAATATTGTGCAGAATAATGAACCCGGTAATAAATTTGTGCGGCCTGAATAAATTAGGCCAATTCAATTCAACCTTTTGGTTGAAAATTAGGTCGGTTCAGGTTCGACTTTATCTGTCCCCTCCGCGCGCCGGACAAGTTTTTTGGGCGCCAGATCGGTTGACTCGCTTCCGAGATCATTATATGACTCCGCCGTCCGGCAATTCTATTTTGATTACGATGTTAAAATTTCCTAACCATGGCGCGTAGAGCGAAGATGGAGGTGCGAGACCGCATCTTACGCCGAGCGCTGAAGGAATTTTCCAAGTGCGGTTACGCCGGAGCACGGGTGGACCGCATTGCTGAGAAAGCGAAAGTCAATAAGCAGTTAATTTACTACTATTTCCAGAGTAAGGAGAATCTCTTCCGGTCTGTGATTCAGTCGGTCTGGGAAGCGGCGGAGGCGATAGAGAAAGCCCCGGAAGAAGCAGGCGAGGCGGTTCGCTATTGGAGCCGGTTCTACTTTCAAAACCCGGAATGGGCCCGCCTGTTGATTTGGGAAGGTCTGGAGCGAAAAGATCGAAAAGTGGCAGGAGAAAAGGATCGACGAACTTTCTGGCAAACATCGTTGCGGCAACTCGAACGAAGATGTGGACCAAAGGGTTGGCCCGACTTTTTTGACTCGCGCCAATACCTTTTGTCATTGGTGGCCATGGAAATTGCGCCGTTGGCATTTCCCCAATTGGTTCGACTGATCATAGGGAGGGATCCAAATGATCCTGCTTTTCTCCGAGAGCGAACCAAGTTCTTAGAGGAGTTTGCGCGCTTTGTGGCGAATAATGGGACGCCTTCAGGAAAGGCCAAATTAGGCAATAGCTCGGAGGGCGCGTCGCTTGCGATGCCCACGAACCGCCCAAGACGAAACTGATACGAATTTGGCTCGATTCCTCGGTGCGTGCCGGGTCGCTCCCAGGAGCCGCACGTGTCCGACGAAGCCTTCAACATCGAGTCGACAATAGCGGACAAATTGGCGAAGTCGCAAGCAGCGCCGACCGCTAGCTAGGTTTCTTGAACAGTTTTCGGCGCTTCACCCCAAGCGAGGAAGGTTGCTGCGGAATGCGTTGCGGACAAGAGCCTACCGCATTTGATAATCGTCCCCGAAAGTTGTCCCAGTCTCTCCCGTTCGTTCTGGCCCCAAACTTGCTTTAACGCGATCCGCCTTCCGCATGACTTTATTCCGTATCTCCGTTTCGGTAGTTCTTGGATTGTTGATGGTAGCTCCGGGCCTTTGCGCTGCTGATGCTACTCGCGCGCGGGTCCTTGAGGTGGTAAAGAAATTCGCTCACTCGTGGGAGACCGGTGATCTCGTGGCCTTTTCTTCGACGTTGGATGAACACCTTCTGTGGGCCCACCCTGGAGGCAAGCTCGATAAAAAAGGAGCGATCGCTTTTTTCAGAAGATGGCAGAGTGAGTGGTCAAATACACGAATCTATCCGACTACTTTTCTCGTAGAGGGCGACCGGGTCTTCGCAGAATACCAATTTTGTTCCACGAACAAACAGACCGGAAAACGGGAGGCGGAGGGAACTGCAGCAATCGGAAAAGTTCGTGGCGGGAAGTTGGTGCTCTGGAAAGAGTACTATGACCACAGCGTGGGCGAACTACAGGCCAAAGGCCTGGTCCCCGTGGATGAAGGGAGCGTCTCGTTTCCGTATCCGGCAGCAGCAAAGAACCGCTGGTAGTTCGGTCTTCTCGAACGTCAATGTCGTTTCCGATGAATTTCGAATGATAAGACTATGCTAGACGATCCAGTATTATGGAATGACTGGCACCCGGTTGCTCGCGCATCAGAAATACCCCCCGGTGCGGTTCGATCTGCCAAATTACTCGGGCTAGATCTGGTGGTGTGGCGCAATGGAGAAAGCGTCTTGGTCTGGCAAGATCTGTGCGTCCATCGAGGGGCAAAGCTTTCTGGTGGTAAGGTTGTGGATGATTGTCTGGTATGCCCCTATCATGGCTGGACATATGGCTCTGACGGTAATTGCGTGCGGATGCCGGCGCATCCAACTCTCAAACCGCCAACGCGCGCTCGGGCTATCCCTTACCAGGCAAAGGAACGCTACGATCTCGTTTGGGTTTGTCTGGGCGCGCCGGAGAAAGAAATCCCGTTTTATCCAGAGTGGGATGATCCGACCTTTCGTTCGTTCCCGGCCGGACCTTATCCAATGCGGGCAAGTGGGCCTCGTGTCATTGAAAACTTTCTTGATGTTGCGCACTTTCCCTTCGTGCATGCCGGTTACTTAGGCGATCCGGCTCACACCGAAATTGAAGACTATGAAGTTGAATCTTCGCTCGACGGAATCACTGCGCGCGATATTGGAGTTTGGCAACCGGATCCGGATGGAAGCGGCAAACCGGCCCGAGTCGGTTACGACTATGAAGTTCTGCGACCTCTGACCGCGCGGTTCAGTAAGGTGCAAGGTGACAAGATATTTACCATGATCGATATCGTCGCTCCGGTTACCCAAACGGAGAGCGTCGCCTGGCCGATTCTTTCAATCAATTATGACGCCGGAATACCCGACGCGCGATTTCGCGAATTCCAGGACGTGATCACGGCTCAAGACGTTCCGGTAGTAGAGTCTCAACGGCCTGAATTGCTCCCTCTCGACTTACAAGCCGAACTGCACCTGAGATCCGATCGAACCGCGATCGCTTATCGGCAATGGCTGAGAACGCTGGGACTTAAATTTGGAACTGCCTGAAAGATGAGCGTTGTCGCGGCCAGCGAGGCACTAGGACAGAGTAAGGTAAAGTGGTTCGTTACCGGCGATCTCGATGGATATTTTGCACTGTTTTTCAGCGGATTTCCGGATCTTTTGTTGATTGTAGGGTTGGGTCCACTGTGTGGGTTTACTTCAGATTTTGTGACTCAACGTATTCTGCCGGCGGTCGCTCTTTCAATTCTTACCGGTAATCTGTTTTACGCCTGGCAGGCGAGGAAATTGGCCCAAAAAACCAGGCGCTCGGATGTCACGGCAATCCCTTTTGGCGTCAATACGCCAACGATTTTTGCCTACATCTTTCTGATCATGGTACCCGTCTTCAACCGAACCAAAGACCCGGAACTAACTTGGCAGGTAGGGATGCTTTGCTGTTTTCTAAGCGGCATCGTGCAGACGGTCGGATCCTTTTGTACCGACTGGCTCCGGCGCACTACGCCGAGAGCGGCTCTGCTCTGTCCACTTGCTGGCATTGCGCTGGCTTTCCTTTGCCTTGGTTTCGTCTTTCAGATCTTTCAAAATCCCGTGCTCGCCTTATTACCGGCGGTTATTATCCTTACTTTCTACTCGTCACAGCTGCGGCTGCCTGGACGATTGCCGGCGGCTCTGCTCTGTATGGTGGTGGGTATTTTTGCCGCGCTGATATTGCAAGCGCTTAACCTTTACCATTTGCCAGATGCGCAGGCCATTACCTCGCCCGGATTTTATTTACCAAAGCCGGTCAACGTCTGGGATTTTCTTCGGCGGGGAGAAGGTTGGAAATACCTTCCGATCATTTTTTCCATGAGCTTGCTGGACACGATTGTCTCACTGCAAGTTTTGGAAAGCGTCAAGGTGGCTGGAGATGACTATCCGACCCGCCCTTCATTGCTAATGAACGGTATGGCCACACTAGGAGCCGCAGTCTTTGGCAGTGCGTTTCCCACCACGCTCTATTTCGGCCATATGGCTCACAAATCTTTCGGCGCACGCGCGGGTTATTCGGTTCTCAATGGGGCGACGACCATGTTGATTTGTTTGACCGGAGTGGTTCCACTGGTCTTGCATTTTGTGCCGTTAGCGGTTGTCGCAATCATCGTTATCTGGTTTGGCTTGGCTATGGTGGGTCAGGCCTTCACCGAAGTTCCCAAAAGCCATGC
>Ga0070698_100000171_pt1 | contig 60242 bp, 54 predicted proteins | sample KBSK1502metaG_FD_65477 | JGI IMG/M metagenome (GOLD analysis project Ga0070698, IMG submission 65477) | Corn, switchgrass and miscanthus rhizosphere microbial communities from Kellogg Biological Station, Michigan, USA - KBS K1-50-2 metaG | ecosystem: Host-associated > Plants > Roots >...
GACTGCCATGGTTTAGTCCCGCCCTTTTAGAAGCTGAAGTTAACCATCCTGAGTCGCAGCGCGGGCAGCGCCAACTCAGCTTCACCTTTCTGAAGCGGGGCGTTCTTTCATAATGCATTGGCTTCGATATTCTCGGGACTAGCAGCTTTGAGATTGATTACGCCGCCCGCCGGATCAGCTTTGGCTCGACGACGCCGGGCTCGGAAGCCGTTTCCTTTAAGACCGATCCTCCTTTGGTTACGGTCGAGATGATGATTGAAGACCAGCCATTTCGCCTGGTCGTGGATACCGGTGCCTCAGATTTGATCTTGTTCGACAAGCGCGCGAGCGAGAAACTGCGAAGATGGCAAGTCACTGCCGAGGCAAGCTCGTGGAACATGTCAGGCCAATTCAGCATGAAGATTATTCAGATTTCACACTCGCAGCTGGGAAATTCCGGTCTCGGCGGACTGCGCGCATATCTGACGGCAGATCAGAGCCAAGGCTTGGGCTTCGATGGCCTCATGGGAGTCTCAATGCTCCGCGCCGCGCAGATCTCCTTTGACTTCGAGCGCCGTCTATTCACCTGGCAAGCGCGGAACTCCAAAATTCCTCTAACCATGGAAGCGAAGCGTTCGCCCCCGCCCCTCTGTCCAAGCTCAGGGAGCCATGTCCCGGAGTCTGGAGTGGGGGCTGGCGGCGATCGGCGGATACCAGAGCGCTTAAGGATTGCCGATTGCCGATTTCCAATTGCCAATTTGAAAAGCCAATAAATGGCTGTTCTTAGCCTTGAAATCGGAAATTGGAAATCGGATCGGCAATGCCTCTTTAAAGCCTGGCCCCAAAAAAATAGGCCGCTCCATGGGGGTGGAACGGCCTGTGTTGGCGAAGTCCTCCGGGGAGGAGGGAAAACCGTTACATAGACGGCGGAGCCGTCGGATTAGCCGCGGTCGGCTGCTGCTGCGCAGGAGCCGTTGCCTCGCCCGTGTTGGTCATCAAACGTACATCCACACGGCGATTCTTAGCGCGACCTTCCCGAGTCTTATTGCTCTCGACCGGCTTATCTTTACCCAGCCCAATCAGATACACCTTGTGGGCAGGAATGCTGTGCTGCGAAGCCAGGTACTGAATCACGGAGTCGGCACGACGCTCACTGAGGTCGTAGTTGTAATCTTGGCTGCCGACGGAATCCGTACCACCTTCCACCGTGATGATGTAACCCTTGGCATTGGTGACGTCTGCGGCGAGCTGATCCAAGGCTTCCTGAGCCTTCTTAGTCAGGTTGTCCTTGTTAAAGCCAAAGTGGACAGAGGTCTCGGTTATGACGTGATAGTTATCCAGATTGGCGACCGTGTTCTGCAGCTTATCTACGCGATGAACCGCATTGTCCGCCAACGTTTGTGCTTCGCCGGCCTGCTGACTGGCAGACTGCGCTTTTTGATCTACCTCTGCCGCCTTGGCCTGCACCGACTGGATGCCAGCTTGGGCACGCGCGTCTACTTCTTTAATGTCCCTTGAATTCTTTGCAGTCAGGTCGTCCAGCTCATTGGTCTTGTTAATGAGCGGCGTCGTCTCTTGACGCACGTAGTTCTTGGTGGAACAACCAATAGTCGCCGCCATGCTGGCTGCGAGCAGAACTGTTAGTGAGATACGATTCATCTTAGCGAACTCCTTCTTTCTCTCTGAACATCAAACCGTGGCCGTACTATTAGTGCTGGGCGGAGCCGGTCTTGTTTCCTGTCCCGCAGTGTACTTGAGCACGAGGGGTGCCAATCGTACCTTCGTGCGCCAAGCCATAAGTCCCTGGTGTCCAATAACTTAGGTAACATGGCACCAAGGTTTCGGGAGAAGCAGCGGGAAAACGGGACACGGAGTGAGGAAAATTTATACGGTGAATTGAGTCAGCGCGTCCTAGGAGGACACAGGATTGGGATTGTTTCCCGCTTATTCCGTCGAAACACCCGAAAGTCGCTCTCGTCCACTGTGAGGACGGTGTGTCGAGGATACATTTCGCTCATACGGATTACACAAAGATCAGCAAGATCGGGTTTGCGGTCCTCGTATCGCCGAGCTAGCTCTACTAACTGCTCCAGGTTTCTAGGGACGTCGAAGGCTAGCCGGATCATCTCTTCCTCCATCAAGTTCAGTACATACGAACTCGACCCGAGGTGAAACGCGGATTCAGCCAAAACCGCCTCGCAGGTTAGCAGCGGTTCGGTCAAAATCTTGGCGATGTTCAAAGCCCATTCGTGGTGGTGATCGCCTCTATTACCAAAGGCAACGATGAACCCTGTATCAGCTATGCCCTTCATTTACGCGAAAATCCTTTACGGGACGAGAGTTCCGGCGGGCCGTTGATCTCACCCGCACGATGTAGGAAAGTTTGCTTCCCTTTCCCCGCCTTCGCAGTTTCGAGTTGCTGACGAATCAGCCTGCCCACCGGTAGACCAGTCTTGCGGGCTGTTTCTTTGAGCCAAGCAATTAGCTCATCCGTAAGACGAATTGTTAATGTATGACTCACAATAAAATATTGTAACACACCTAGAAGCGCAACGTCCTTAAACCACATCATCTAAAATTAAGAAACGCAATGGATCTTGCCGCCAAAATTCGCACCTTGCCGGTGTCGGCCGGCGTGTACCTGTATAAAAACGCCGACGGCCAGGTCATTTATGTGGGCAAGGCCAATAACCTGCGCAGCCGGGTCTCCTCCTATTTCCACGAGGGCCGTGTTGAGGATGCGAAAACTGGATCCCTGGTTCGCGAGGCCGTGGACGTCGATTACATCGTCGTCGCGAACTCAAAAGAGGCGCTGGCCCTTGAGAATCACCTGATCAAGCAGAAGCAACCTCGCTTCAACATTCTTCTGCGCGACGATAAAACATACCCGTACGTGAAGCTCACGATGGGCGAGCGCTTTCCACGGGTTTACGTCACGCGACGGCTACGCAAAGACGGCAGCTCGTATTACGGGCCTTACTTCCCTGCCAATCTGGCTTATAGGATCGTGGATTTGATCCATCGTCATTTTCTGATTCCCTCCTGCAAGGTCGATCTCAACCGATTTCATCTCCGCCCCTGTTTGCAGTATTACATCGGCCGCTGCCTGGGACCGTGCGTTGAAGGGCTGACTACGCCGGATATCTATCAGGAGGCGATTCGGGATGTGAAGCTATTCCTGGAAGGCCGCCCCACCGACCTCTACCGCTCTTTGCGTGAGCGTATGGCGAAAGCTGCCGAGGCCCAGGAGTATGAGCGAGCGGCCAAGTATCGCGACCTGATTTCGACCGTCGAGCTGTTACAGGAAAAGCAGCGCATCGCTTCGGTCGAGGGCGATGACGCGGACGTGTTTGGGTACCACTTCGAAAATGGCATGTTGGCGGTCAATTTGTTTCACATGCGGGCTGGACGAGTGCTTGATCGGCGCGAGTTCTTCTGGGAAGACTTGCCCGATTTTTCGACGCCAGGTACTTCTCGCAAGGACGCAGATGGCAATGACTCGGGGCAGGCTTCATTCCATCCTGGTGATTTTTTCTCAGCACTACTCAAGCAGCTCTACATTGGACAGCCCTACGTACCGCGAAATATTTACGTGCCGGTCGAATTTGAAGATCGCGAGATGCTCGAAGAATTGCTGTCAGACCAGATCGAGGACTCCCGCGGCGCGCGTGTGCATATCCTTGTGCCCCAGCGCGGCGACAAGCGCTCGCTCATCGATCTCGCCGGCAACAATGCCAAGCAATCCTATGATCAGCGGTTCAGAATCATGAAACCGAATACGAAGGCCATCCAGGAAGCGCTTCAGGATACGCTTGGGATGCCCGAACTGCCCTCTCGCATCGAGTGCTTTGACATTTCGCATATTCAGGGCGCTGAAACCGTTGCTTCGATGGTGGTGTGGGAAGATGGGCAGATGAAGAAGTCAGACTACCGCAAGTTCATAATCCGCAGCGTGGATGGCGTGGACGATTTCGCCTCCATGCGCGAGGTGGTGAAGCGCCGCTACAAGCGTGTGCAGGACGAGAAAAAGAAGATGCCGAGCCTGGTGCTGATCGATGGCGGACTGGGCCAGTTACATGCCGCCGCTGAAGCGCTGGAATCGCTCGAAGTCATCAATCAGCCGCTGGCCGCAATCGCCAAACGCGAGGAAATTATTTATGTCTCTGGACAAGAAGATGAACCGGTGGCTCTCGATCACCACTCACCTGTGCTTCACCTAGTCCAATTGATTCGCAATGAAGCGCACCGCTTCGCTGTAACCTTCCATCGCAAACGCCGCCAGATGCGCGATCGATCCACCGAACTGCTCACCATCCCCGGAGTGGGCGAGCGTACAACCCGCCGGCTGCTGGAGCACTTCGGTAGCGTGCAGGCGGTGAGACAGGCAGACGTCGCGGCTCTTTCCGCGGTGGTGACGCGTCCTCAGGCGGAGGCCATCCTTAGTCACTTCCGGAAATAATCAAGATCTCGGGATCAAGGTGCCTCCGCTCCGCGTCCTGATCATGACGGAGCTAGGGGATCACTCCCAAGGAGGACGAGGTTACGAATGGCGGCCCGTCACAAGATTCTGGAGCAAGGTCATGATTGCCATTTCGGCGGCTTGAGCGCTGGATGTTCTACATAGAGTGGCTCCAATACGTCGAAGATAATTGGGTATATGACACGGCCAATTGCTTTTTGATAGGCTGCCGCCTCCGCCGAAGTACAAGTCTTCCGCACAGCCGCCGTGGACTCGTCCAACCGGCGATATATATCGAGCCTCAAGTCGCTGATCTGCCTGGCTGTATTTGCGTGTTTTATCATGTCGCTGAAGTGGAGAATCCCTTTCCCTCGATGCATTCTCCCATATATTTCCGCATGGGCACTCGTCGCGCCCCCGTTTCTCGGCCAGGTTGGGCGGGTTCCAACCGAGAATTGAACGAAACAACAGACGGCGATTCGACCATGGATTCCACCGATCCTAAAACGGCGAAGCTCACGATCTTCCATTCGATCCACTTCGCTTCGCCAGATCTTGTAATACATAAGATTTGACGTTGGTCGGAAGTCGGGACCCGTGCAGACTTTCTCGCACCAGAGTCACGGGAAGTGAGCGTGACAATTCCAGAGCGCGGGCCAGCGGAGTCTTTTCATTGCGCAGCAGCGCCATTCGGATTTCTCGTCGCGGCGACCACTTGGAGTGGCGGCACACCGCTTCAACGAAAGCTGAGGATGAATTACGGCGCATTAAAGCTTTGATAATCGAGGCCTCGGTCAGACGAGGATTTTCCAGCGCCGCTCGGACAATTCGCGTTTCGGAATCGAGCAAAAGCGCTCTGGCAATTCTCTCCGACGCCCGATGTGCCAAAGAAAGTCTTTCACCCATGGAGATTTTTTCCAGTCGATTGGCCAGCGCCTCATCCGCGGCGATCCTGATATCGGCGGGAGCGCCTGGCGTCAGCGCTACTTTCATCAGATCGAACGTGAACAGGTGACGCACCATGGGCAACGAGAGATGCCGCGGCGTCCTGGGATGCTCAACCATCGCCAGCTTGAGCTTGCGGCTTTTCATCAGAGTGCCGTTTTTGCCGAGTTGTTCCACCACTTGCGCCGGCAAGTCTCTGCGCTTCAGGAGGGCGAGCGCTAGGTCGAGGGTAAGAGAGGGATCAGTGACAACCGCATTCAAGACATCCTTAGAATTGTTATGAATGGCCTCTTCGAGAGGAATGGATGCTGAGTCACTTGCGCTGCTGACAGGTGTGGGTTCTTTCGTCATCAGCCTCAGCTTCTGTGACCTCGCTACACTTTCGCGCCTTTGCGGGCCAACTCTAGCGCACCTCGCACTGGCTCAATCACGGTTAGATTCACCGAGCAATTAGGATATTCGGAACGCAGACTATTGTAGAAAACCTGGCGCACCAGCGCGCAGTTGCTGAAAACACCGCCGGACATGGCCACCGGTACTTGATCGCCATCGGGAAACAGCCGGCGAATTACAATTTTGGCCAAACGCGCGAGCTCCGTCCCGGCCTGTGTGAGAATGGACCGAGCCAGTGCATCCCCGGAATCGGCGGCTAACAGTACCGCCGGCAAAAGCGCGGCGAAGTCCGGACTTGGGTGAGCATTCGCGGCCAACACCAACTGTTCGCGTGTGGTGAGACCCCAGGCCTTCTTAACGCTGTCCAGCAGAGCGGAGTTTTCTTCACCGGTTTCGTCATAATCGCGCATGATGGCAGCGATCGCGGAGCGTCCAATCCAGTGACCGGAGCCTTCATCGAAAATCGAGAATCCCCATCCACCCGCGCGCAGAGTGTTGCCTGAAGCATTGCGTCCGTAAGCCATCGATCCTGTGCCCGCAATCACCATGACGCCGGCTCCGTTGCCAAAGGCAGCTTGCAGCGCGATGACCATATCGCCGACCACTTCGATTTCTCCTGAAACCAACTCCGCCAACAGACGGCGCACAAGGTTGCTGATTTCCGGTCGCCCGGCTCCCGCCAGCCCCACACAAGTTCTTTCGATTTGAGCGGGAGTCATTTTTACGGCAGCACATGCTTGGCGGATCGCAGCGCCAAGAGCCTCTCGCGCCTTCGCCTCGCCCAAGCGGATCACATTACTTCCCGCAGCCGTGCCGCTGCCCAGCACAGAAGTTTCGTCACCGATCACACAGGAGGTCTTGGTTCCGCCCCCATCGATGCCAAGAAAGATCGCCACGGACGTATTTCTACCATAGGGGATTGACTCCGCAGGTGCGGTTTCAAGTTTCGCCAGTCGTTTTCCGCCATAATGTCGCGAGCCGCTACAAACTCATACATGGGCCTGGATAAGCTCGACCTCGGCATCATCGCGCTTTATCTCGCGGGCATCACGTTGTTCGGCCTGCGTTTCCGTAAACGCCAGCGTACGCTGCGCGATTATTTTTTGGCTGACCGCGACATTCCATGGTGGGCAATTGCGTTATCCATCGTCGCCGCCGAAACCAGTACCCTAACCATCATTAGCATCCCCGGATTGGCATATGACACCAATCTCACCTTCTTGCAGGTAGTGTTCGGCTATCTCGTGGGGCGCGTCATTATAAGTTTTATCTTGCTGCCGCATTATTTTCGCGGAGAGCTCTATACCGCCTACGAACTGATCGAGCGCCGCTTTGGAAGAAAGCTACGTTCATTAACTGCCGGGCTGTTCCTGCTGACACGGGCAGCAGCAGAAGGCGTGCGCGTGTATGCCGTGTCCATTGTCGTGGCCATTGCACTGGGCACTGGTGAGATTGCTTCTATCGCGATCATCACGGCACTGACCTTGATCTACACCTTCGAAGGCGGCCTGGCCGCCGTGATTTGGACTGACGTGGTGCAGACCTTCATCTATGTCGGCGGCACTTTGGTGGGACTGTTCACAGTTCTGCACGTCGTGCCCGGTGGCTGGTCCACAGTTCACACGATGGCCGAGAGCGCAGGCAAGCTGCGAATCTTTGATTTCAGCCCCGACTTCTGGAAACCCTACACTTTCTGGGCGGGATTGATCGGGGGGGCATTCTTGACCACAGCCAGCCATGGCACCGATCAACTGATCGTGCAACGACTCCTGGCGGCGCGCACCCAACGACAGTCCGTCACGGCACTGCTTTCCAGTGGTCTTGCGATTTTATTTCAGTTCGCTCTCTTTTTGCTCGTCGGCGTGATGCTGTTCGCCTTCTACCAAGTCCCGTCGGCAACATTTGGCAAGGCAGATCGGATTTATCCCACGTTCATCGTCAGTCAGATGCCACACGGGATTTCTGGTCTGCTGATCGCCGCCATTTTGGCGGCTGCAATGTCAAACCTGAGTGCCGCGCTGAACTCGTTGTCTTCCACTACGATCATCGATTTTTATCTTCAACACCGCCCGCAATTAGACGAGCGCAGGCGTGTGCAGCTTTCTCGATTAGCAACACTTTTTTGGGCTCTATTGCTATTCGGATTGGCAGTGTTATCACTGCACAAAGTCGGGCGCGTGATCGAAGTGGGATTGCAAATCGCGTCGGTCGCTTATGGCGCGTTGCTAGGCGTATTCCTGCTGGGCGTGCTGACGCGGCGGGCCAATCAAAATGGAGCAATGGTCGGAATGCTGTGTGGCTTCCTTATCGAACTCTACATTTGGCTGGGGACTCGAGTGCCGTGGACCTGGTACGTGGCGATTGGAACGATTGTGACCTTTGTGGTTGGATACGCTACCAGCATCGTCTTCGAAAAGAACAGCCCGAGACAGCCCGCATGAATACCTCCTCTCGACCCGAACTCGCCCGCGATCTCGGTGTCAGCCAGGCAGTCGCGGTCGTCGTCGGCACGGTCATCGGCAGCGGGATATTTCTTGTTCCCACCGAGATGATGCAAGCGGTGGGCTCGGCGAAAATTGTCTACATAGTGTGGCTGGTGGGCGGGCTGCTTTCGTTTTTCGGCGCCCTTACCTACGCGGAGTTGGGGGCGATGAAACCGCAAGCCAGCGGCGAATATGTCTACATGCGCGATGCCTACGGACCGCTCGCTGGGTTCCTGGCTTCCTGGACGTGGTTCCTGATTGCCAAACCTGCGTCCATCGCCACATTGACGACCGGAATCGTGCGCGTCCTCGGAACCTTTCCTGCATTCGCATTTCTCTCAAACAATGCTGTACATACGCCATTCACAATCAATTACGGCCAACTCCTGGCCATCGCTGCCACTCTACTAATAACTTTTCTTAACTACACCGGAATCAAAAAGGCCGGCGAGTTCCAATTGATATTCACCCTGCTGAAGGTGCTGATCATTCTCGCCATCGTGGCGGCAGGCTTCAGCTATAGCGGAGGCACATGGGCAAATTTTGCCGGGAGTTATGCTGGGGCAAAAGGGGGCATTGCCGGATTCATGGCAGCGCTGGTAGCTGCGCTGTGGGCTTACGACGGTTGGAACGATCTGAACATGGTGGCAGGTGAGATCCGCAACCCGGAACGTGATATCCCCATCGCCTTGATCGCGGGAGTCGCGATCGTTGGTGCACTCTACGTGCTGGTGAATGCAGCCGTGCAGTACGTGCTGCCGGCTTCTGCGGTGGCCGCTTCCCAACGGCCCGCTTCGGATGCCATGGCCCTCGTACTCGGTCCCATCGGCGCTGGTATCGTATCTGCCGGTATGGCGCTTTCTATGTTTGTAGCATTGAATGGCACCATCATGAGTGGTGCACGGCTTCCTTTCACTATGTCGCGCGACGGTTATTTCTTTTCTGCGTTGGGTGACGTCCATCCCCGATTTCGCACACCTTCTACAGCGCTGCTGGTGCAAGCTGGCCTCTCCATCATTTTGCTTCTTCTGAGAGGTAGTTTCCGGCAGTTTTTTTCCCTGGCCATCTTTTCAGAATGGCTCTTTTATATGCTGACCGCGAGCACGATCTTTGTCTTCCGCCGCCGTGATCCCAATGTCCCGCGGCCTTATCGTGTCTGGGGATATCCGGTGGTTCCGCTCCTGTTTGTGCTGGCTTCTGGCGTGCTGCTTTACTTCACCTTCGTCGATAACGTCCGTAATTCTCTTCTCGGATGCCTGGTAATTTTGGCGGGAGTACCGGTTTTCTATGCTTTTGCCCATCGCCGCACCGTCTGACGTCAGCGAGTCGCCTTCACTCTGCTCGCATTTGGGCGGTTTCCGCTTTCGGATTCTTCTCGGTTACCAAAGTACACGAGCGGCAGGCACATTTACCCCCCGCCATATCTACCGTAACTTAAAACTTCCACCCGGTGCATTCTCCCCAGGCTCGGGATTTCCTCCTTGGAACTTATGTATGCCTACGCCTGATCACTTTACGTTGGGGCTGTTGCCGGAGCGCAGGATGGACTGGCGCACGCTGGCCACCAGCTATGGGTTCGAGATTCTCGTAATCATCCTGCTAATCAACGTCGGATTTATATGGCCGGAGCGGCTGCAGTTGGGGCAGAATTATCGCGTGACGGAAATCATTCCGATTCCCAGTTTGCAGCCGAAAGCTTTCAAGCCGAAGACACCTCCCCCTGTATTGCGCGCCAAGCTGCTGCCTAAGGCGCCGGTGTTTCCCACGGCGAAGCTAACTGTGCCTCGAGACATTCGCACTCCGCAACAGCCGGACATCGCACCTCCCAAAATTGTAGTTAACAATTTCGAACCCTCGGTTTTGAAGCAGGTATCGGGCGCTCGCCCAACGTTGGTCGTTCACACTGGCCAGTTTGGCAGTTCAGCAGCCCCCACCGTCAACGCACCCATACAGAAGGTGCAAACCGGCGGCTTTGGCGATCCCAATGGCATCCCGGGTCAAGGCAAACCCAACGCGCATTTGACGATGGCCAACACTGGTTCGTTTGATCTGCCTCCCGGCGCAGGTATGGGAAATGGCACGGGCGGGACAAAAGGGATTAAAGGGACGATCGCGAGCGCAGGTTTTGGCAATGGAATCGCCCAAGCTGGACAAGGTGATGGTCGCAGTAACGGACGCGGCGCAATCCAGACTGCAGGTTTTGGCGCGCAGCAGGTCGCGCCAGGCGGAACGAAGCCGCAGCAAACGGTAGAGAGCGGGCCACCTACTACTCCCGTCGAAATCACTTACAAATCGAATCCGATTTATACCAACGAAGCGCGCCAGCTAAAGCTGGAGGGAGAAGTTTTGCTGGAATTGATGTTTGGAGCCAATGGGCAAATACACGTGAATCGAGTCGTACGTGGTATGGGCCACGGCCTGGATGAAGCCGCCACGGCAGCCGCCGGCAAGATTCGGTTCAAACCTGCTTTGCGCAATGGTGTACCTATAGATTCCACCGCCGTCGTACATGTAGTTTTTCAGCTGGCTTATTGAACCAGCCTTATTAAACTCGGCTTTAGGACTTGGCTTTAGGAAAAGAGGAACAGAGTTATGCGCAATTGGAAATCGATCGTCGCCGCTTCCGTGCTGATTACGCTGAGCGCTGTGGCGCAGCAGACAGCGGCACCATCTTCGTCTTCGACGCCGCAAACAACGCAGCCGACGACTTCGACAACGCCGGCAGCAGCTCAGCCCACCACCATGGATCAGGTGGTTGACCGCACCATCGAGCGTGAGCATGCGCTGATGGATTTCCTGAAGACTCGGACGCCGCTGGTCGAGACTTACCTTCAGAACTTGAAGCTCGATCCGCAATTGGGACCAGTGCCCAGCCAAGATCATTACTTCCTCGGCCGCATTGATATGGCCGAGAGTGTGGATCGGCGCGACTATTTGTCCAAAGACTCAAGCTTCCAGAATCGCCTGATGGGCGGGTTCAGCAAGCTATTCAAATTCGAATACAAGCCGATGGGCTTCTCTTGGATGATCTTCGCCGACCGCGAGGACTTCGATCGCAATCACTACGATTTCCGCTACGTCCGCCGCGAGTTTCTTGGCGACGTGCGCTGCCTCGTCCTCGATGTCACCCCTAAAAAAGATGCCGGCAAGGGCCGGTTCATTGGCCGCATCTGGGTAGAAGATCAGGAGTACAACATCGTGCGGCTCAACGGCACCTATGCCGCGCGGCCAAAGAATTCCGAATTCTTCCATATGGACAGCTGGCGCCTGAACCTGATTCCCGGCTACTGGCTTCCCGCCTACATTTACAGCGAAGAAGGCGACTTCAGCTATGGCGCCAAAGACACGATGGCCTTCAAGGCGCAGACTCGCATATGGGGTTATGACCTGAAGAAAAATGAGCAAGGAGGCGAACTCACGCAGATTCGGGTGGACTCGGTGAAAGACGAAAGCACCGCGGCGGACGCCTCTCCGTTGCAGGCCGAGCGTCAATGGCTCCAGCAGGCGGAAGACAATGTCGTTGAGCGCTTGCAGAATGCCGGCTTACTTGCGCCCGAAGGCGAGGTGGACAAGATCCTGCAAACCGTAGTCAACAATCTGCAAATCACCAACAACATCGAACTGCCGCGCCCGGTTCGGACGCGCGTAATGCTCACTTCTCCGCTGGAAACTTTCAGCGTGGGTAACACCATCATCGTCAGCCGTGGGCTGATCGACGTGCTTCCTGACGAAGCCAGCTTAGCCATGGTGCTTTCGCACGAACTTTCGCACATTGTCCTGGGTCACAATCTGGGCAGTAAGTTTGCCTTCAACGATCGCATGCTCTTTACTGACGAATCGACTTACCAGAATTTTGGCTTCCGGCACGTTCCCGAAGAAGAAATCGCTGCCGACAAGAAGGCGATGGACATGCTCAAGACTTCGCCTTACAACCAGAAACTGGATACCGCGGCCTTGTTCCTGAAGGAATTGGCGGTCCGCGGACCGCAACTGTCAGCGCTTCTGACCGCGCACCTGGGCAACAATTTCACGGACAACAAAGGTGGCGTAGCGCGTATGCCCACTCTCATGAACGTGGGACCGGCTCTGGATCCGAACAAACTTGATCAGATTGCTGCTCTGCCCCTCGGCGGCCGGGTGAAGCTGAATGCCTGGGATGACAAAGTGGAGCTGATCAAAGCCGCACCGGTGGCAATTACGTCAGCGCGCGACAAGATGCCGTTTGAAGTGACCCCGTTCTTCCCTCGGCTCACCCGCATCACGAGCAGCGGAAACACAGGCAATCCCACAACCGCAGCCAACACGGTTCAGAAGTAAAAGTACAAACGTTAAAGTAAGGGTTGAGGTAAGCGAAGCCGGAGCCGGAATAAATTCCGGGGGGTCCGGCCTTCGTGTTTTGAATCAGTTCGCAGACGCTGGCGCCGACGCGTTACCTGTACTCGTTCCAATGCCCAATCCATCGCTCACGTGATAATTCGGATAATTCGGCCGCTTGTACTCTGGTAATGGATGCTCCTTGAGCAGTTGCATGACGACCTCGACAGCCTTTTCCAGTTGCGGGTCGTGTCCCTGACGCACCGCCGCAGGATCAAGATCCACGTCGTAATCAGGTGGAATGCCGTGGTTCTCCACTTCCCATTCGCCATTGAGGCCGTAAATAGCATCACGCGGCGCCATTACATATCCGCCGTCGACCAGCTCGGGATATCCGCCAATGCCGACCAGTCCGCCCCACGTCCGCTTGCCAACGATGAGACCGATATTTGATTTGCGGAAATACCAGGGCAAGGCATCTCCTCCCGATCCCGCCATTTCGTTGATGATCATTACCTTCGGACCATAGATCGCGGCTGTCGGGCTCGACCAGTCGGCCCCTTCCCGAGTTACGATCCGGCTCAACAATGGTCGGCGCATGCAATCAATGATGTAATCCGCGAGTTGTCCGCCTTCGTTGAAGCGCTCATCAATCACTGCGGCCTCTTTTCCAACTTGGGCAAAATAATAACGATTGAAATTGCTGTAGCCCGCACCCGCAGTATTCGGCACGTGAACATAAGCCACCTTTCCGCCAGTCATCTCGTACACCTTGCGGCGGTTGCCCTCGATCCAAGCCAGGTTGCGCAGCGTGTCTTCATTTTCGACCGGCACCACCGTCACTTCCCTCGCCCCTTTATCGTCCGGATTTGGGCCCACTTTGAGCTGCACTTGTTTGCCAGCAGTTGCCTCGAAAAATCTGTAGATGTCGTCGGAAGCACGCAGCTCACGGCCATTGACGACCAGGATGTAGTCGCCCGCTTTCACATTTACTCCCGGCTGGGTGAGAGGAGCTTGCAGCCCGGGATTCCAATTCTCGCCGTTGTAAACCCGAGCCACACGATAGCGTCCATTCTCGAGTGTGTAGTCGGCGCCCAGAAGTCCACCCTTCACCTTCTTGGATTCTGGTTGATAGCCACCTCCTACAAACATATGCCCAACCGTGATTTCACCCAAGGCTTCTTCGAACAGATAGGTCAGTTCTTCGCGTGAGGCGATTCCGTCAAGGTAAGGTTCGTATTTCTTAGCGGCCGCCGCCAGGTCGAGACCGTGATAATGGGGGTCATAGAAAAAATCGCGTTCAATCCGCCAAGTCTCGCGATAGATCTGCTTCCACATGGCTCGCGGCTCAAGGTAAACTTCCATGGCTTCGAGCTTCAGCGGACCCTCGCCAGGCTTGGGCTTGTCCGTACTTGAAGGAGGCTCTTCGGTGCCGGTAATGGCCCATTGTTCGTCCTTGCGATAAAGCAATTTCTCGCCATTGAATGAAATTGCGAAATCGTTTACGTCTTCGAGGAACTTATCCACTTTGCGCTTGCTCAGATCAAATTTTTGCAGGGTTTGCTTCAGGTTCTGCGAATCTTCTTCAGTGATGACCTCAGGCGCTTCCGATAGAAAAAGTATCCCGGATTTTCCCGCCACCAGGTTCACATAATCCCTGGCCGGAATAGGCAGCGCCAGAATGCGTTGTCCGATGTCCTCGATATCGATGCGTACCACGACGGGCTTTTCACTCTCTTTATCTTTATCTTTATCTTTGCTCTTATCATCCTTAGGTTTATCTTTGTCGCTCTCTTCTTTGTCTGTGCTCTTGTCCGCATCGGTCTTGTTGTCTTTGTCCTTGGTTTTGTCCTTTGACTTTTCTTTCTCCTTTTCGGCAGCCTTTATTTCTTCTTTGACTTTTTCTTCATCGCTTTCGGGGGCCAGCGGTGATGGCAGATCTTTCGCCAGCACCACGATGTACGCGCTCCGCGTGATGAGCCGGTTGTCACTGGACATGTCCCACCCGCCGCTGACCGCGAGTCCAAGGTCGGTACTGGCGGTGAAATAGAGATACTTGCCGTTCTTGTCAAAAATCGGGTAGAGCGCGTCGCTCATGCCGTCGGTGACTTGAAAGCTCTTACCTTTCTCCAGCGAATAGACAAAGATGGTGTGCAGGTGGCTGGGAAGTTGTTTGGCGTATGCGATCCACTTGCTGTCGGGCGACCAGTTTTGGCCGAACTGCGGCCCTTCGTAAAAGTCGGTATCTACCAGCTTGGATGTGCCACTAGCCACGTCGACGAACCATAAGTTCAAACGCTTATCGCTGTAAGCGATTTTCTTGCTGTCCGGCGACCATACCGGCGAATAATAAAAAGATGGCGATTGTCCCAACTTGATGTGCCGCACTTCCCCCAAGCCGTTCTGCTGGCGGAGCTGCAACTCATACTCACCGGGATTGTCGGAAAAGTACGCGATCCACTTGCCATCAGGGGACCATGAAGGATCGCGATCGGCTACCGCAGGGCTGTGGGTGACGTTGCGAATATCGCCTTTGTCGGTGGGGACAGTGAAAATTTCTCCCCAGGCCTCCATCAGAGCCCGAGATCCGGTGGGTGAGAGATTGAAGTTATGAATCCGCTTGGGTTCCACTTTTACAAAACGTGGACGTACCTGTGCGTAGTCTCCAGCCACGCGAATATTGATTGCCTTAGTCTGATGGGTATTGAGATCGTAAAGGTGCAGCGCACCGAACTGCTCAATGACGATTGCATCAGGCCCAGATGAAGCCGACTTGAAATCCAAGCCATTGCTCTTTACCGCTTCTGATACTTGCTTGGTGGCAGTGTCGTAGGCGAACAAACTTACTGGACCATTGCGGTCGGAAAGAAAATAGATCGTGTTTCCCACCCACATGGGATTGAAGTCGTTCGAATTCTCCCGAGGAATTTTGACCACACTGGAATCCTTGAGGTCGGCAATCCATATCGGCGTAGTCTGCCCGCCACGATAGCGCTTCCACGCCTTCTGCCATTGAGGATGCGGCACGTAGGCTAGATGGCTTCCATCGGGTGACAAGGAGCCCTCCTCGCCAATGGGGAGGGGCAACTCGGTTGGGAATCCTCCTTCCACTGGAACTGTGAACAACCTATCGGCGCTGTGGTAGTAGCTGAAACGACCTGAGCGAAACAAAATTCTCTTACCGTCCGGAGTCCAGCCCACCACTTCGTCGGCTCCGGGATGGTAGGTCAACCGCTTCGGAGCACCGCCTGCACTGGGGACAACGTATACGTCCTCGTTGCCGTCGTAATCGCCCGTGAAAGCGATCATGGTGCCATCGGGCGAGAACAACGGATCGGTTTCATTTCCCATCCCCGCAGTAAGCCGCCGGGCGTCACCGCCGTCGCGGGCAGCAATCCACAAATCGCCTCCATAGTTGAAGACGATCTGAGTCTTGCTTACCGTAGGCTTACGCAGTAGCAGTGGCGTGCTCGTCTGTGCTAAACCGGTTGTAGCCAACAAACAAATTGAGATTAGGACAACTCGCATTACTGGAACCCCTTTAAACTCGCTGGAATTAGTAGCGCCGGCGTCCGGCCGCCTGTCGGAGGCTGGGGCACAAAAATATGACAGTAGAGAACAAGACTGATGGTGCATTATTTCTGCTGACGTCCTTTGCCCGGCAGCCCTACGGGATTCTCGTGCGTGCGCTCACGGAAGCCGCCTTTCATCCCTGCTGCCAGCGACACGCTTGACTCGCCAAACTTGTCGCGCAGCCGATCCGCCGCGGACAACGCATGTTTCCAGCGTTTGCGTCGATCGCCTTCAAGCATGTCCCCTTGTTCCGCTTCTTCACCGAATGACGATGCATGCACTCCAAGCAATCGTACTTGCGCGCCCTCGCGCCAATTCTTGCGGAACAGTGCTCGAGCCTGTTCGAATATTTCCGTATCCAGCTGCGTAGGCACGACGAGGGAGTGCGCCCGGGTAATGGTGGTGAAATCTTTGTAACGCAGTTTTATCTGAATGGTACGGGCGTGCAAACCGCCTTCCCGCAACCGGCGGCCTACCATTTCGGAAAGTCGCATGAGCGTGGATTCCAACTGCTCCTGAGCGGCGGTATCTTCGTTATAAGTATGCTCGTGGCTGACAGACTTGGGATCACTGTCAGCCCCAACTTCCGTATCGAACCATCCTCCAGCATCCTCGCCGCGGGCTTTACCGGCCAACGCCAAGCCCCACTTCCCAAAGCGTTCTTCAAGGAACGTATCATCGAAGCGGGATAGATCACCCACTTTGCGGATACCGAGTGCATGCAGGTTCTGCTCGGTAACTTTGCCCACGCCCGGAATGTCACGCACATCGAGCGGTGCAAGAAATCTTGCTTCCTCGCCCGGCACAACCCACAGAATTCCATTGGGCTTGGCTTTGGCTGAAGAGACCTTCGCTATCAGTCGCGAACTGCCAATTCCGATCGAGCAGTTGAGTTGCGTTTCCGCTTTCATTTTCCGATGAAGCTGATTGGCCGCACGCAGCGGCGGACCATGCAGGCGTTCGGTACCCGTCATGTCAATGTAAGCCTCGTCGACGGAAGCCATCTCCAACAGCGGCGAAAAAGAAGTGAGCACGCTATGCACTTTCTCCGAATATTCGCGATAACGATCGGGATGGCCGTTCACAAAAATGGCTTGCGGACAAACTTTCGCTGCAGTGCGCAGCGGCATCGCGGAGTGCACGCCGAATTTGCGCGCTTCATAGGAGGCCGCAGAAACCACCCCGCGCTCATGCCGCTGCCCTCCCACCACGACGGGCTTGCCCTTCAACAAAGGATCAAACAGCTCTTCCACCGAGACAAAGAACGCGTCCATATCAACGTGGAAGATGGTTTTGAGGAAACCAGCCATGCAATTAGAGCTACCTGAGGCGAATTGTAGCAGCGCAGGGCCGAAGCATCCGGCGGTCCTTCAAAGTCAGATCTTCAATGCGGCTAAAACTAGAGTTCCGGTGGCTAAATGCTAATTGCTAAGTGCCAAGTGCTGCTTTACGCCGCGCTCACTGTCCGTGTCTGCCGCACCCGCTCATAGATTCGTACGTACTCCTTGGCAGATGCATTCCAGGAAAAATCCTTGTTCATCCCATTTCGCATGAGCGTCTGCCAGGAGTTCTGTTCACGGAACGCCTGCAACGCTTGCCGGATAATGAGCAACAGCGCTTCCCCGCTATATTCCGTAAATTTGAAGCCTGTCCCCTTGCCGGTTCTGGGATCCCAAGGCTCAATAGTATCGTCCAGACCTCCGGTCGCGCGCACAATGGGCACCGTGCCGTACTTCAAACTGTAGATCTGGTTCAGACCGCAAGGCTCGTAGCGAGAAGGCATGAGGAACATGTCGCTTCCAGCTTCGATTTTGTGCGCCAGAGTGTTGTCGTAAGCGATTTTTACCGCAATCTTCTGCGGAAACTGCCGGTTGAGACGAAGGAATATTTCTTCATATGGCTTATCCCCACTACCCAGAGCGACGACGATCATCTCTTCGCGGGCCAGCCGGTCCATAATTTGCGAGATAAGGTCAAATCCCTTCTGCGCGGCAAATCGGGAAACAATTCCGATCACGGGCAGCTTCGTATCAGTTTTGCTCACTCCAAAGGCGGCTAGCAGATCCTGTTTGCACTTGGCCTTGCCGCTCAACTCCTGGGGTGAGTAATTGGCTACGATGAACTTATCCTTCTCCGGACTCCACTCGTCATAATCCACGCCGTTCAGGATTCCAGCGACGGTGGACGCGCGATCCCGAAGCACGCCCTCCAGGCCAAAGCCGAATTCGGTGGTCTGGATTTCCTGGCTGTACTTGCGACTGACGGTGGTTATGAAATCGGAATATACCAGCGCGCCTTTGAGGAAGTTCACATTGCCAAAGAACTCCATCTTGGAGATAGTGAACAAATCCCACGGCAACGTGAGTAAGGGCAGAGTGTCAGGCGAGAACAGCCCCTGGTATCCCATATTGTGTATGGTGAAGACGGTGGCGGCGTCTCGCAAAGCGGGATCTTCCGCATACTGTGTCCGCAGCAGAACCGGCACCAGTGCGGACTGCCAATCGTGACAATGAAAAACTTGCGGCACACCCAGGATTTTGGAAGCCTCAATCACGGCGCGCGAAAATAGCGCGAAGCGTTCCGCATTATCTGGATAATCGCCGGCGGAGGTACCATAGAGCGCCTCACGATCAAAAAACGGACGATAGTCGACGAAGTAGAAACGCACGCCGGAATGGTTTCCGCCAGTGACCACCGAACAAAAACGATAGCGATCATCAAATGGTATGGTGATGCTGGGCACAACCGTTTGGGCGTCGGTGAGCTTGGTCTGACGATATCGCGGGAGATAAACGCTGACCTGGTGTCCCATAGCAGCCAGGGCGCGAGGCAGGGCGCCTACTACGTCGGCCAGCCCTCCGGTCTTGGAGAAGGGCACACCCTCCGATGCCGCAAAAACAATATGCATGAAAGCGAATCCTCCAAAGTGCGAGCCTTGCTGTATCGGCGCAAGCTATGATAGAAAAGTGCGATTTCCGCACACTCCTGCGCCAACCGGACTCGCGGGATGAATTGACAGTCTAAATGCCGGAAAGAAAGAGGGCAATGTGCCAAGAGTCTCCGCTGCGCATCCCAGCCGGAACAGCCGTCCCAAACTCGGACAACATTTTCTGGTGGATGACGCCGCTGCCATTCGCATCGTGGATGCCCTCGGCAACATTTCGCAAACGACTGTTTTGGAGATCGGACCGGGACGCGGCGCCATCACCGAACGTCTGGCGAAGCGAGCCAGGCGCCTGATCGCCATCGAACTCGATCGGGTCTTGGCCGCACAGTTGCGCATGAATTTCTCCTTGACGCCTAACGTGGAAATCATCGAGGGCGACGTTCTCGCGATCGATTTCGATACCTTGTTTGGACCGAAGCCCGGAAGCACCCGTCCTGGGATGGAATGGAAGCCGGAGCCGGTCCGCGTTGTCGGAAATCTTCCCTACTTCATTACTTCGGAAATTCTGTTGCGACTGTTTGAATATCGGCGCTATTTTGACGTCATCCTGCTGATGGTCCAGCGTGAGGTGGCCGACCGGCTCGCCGCGCGTCCAGGCGGAAGTGAGTATGGATTACTGTCAGCGACAGCTCAGCTCTACGCTCGGGTGGAAAAATTGTTCACTCTGCCCCCAGATGCATTCTCGCCTCCACCGAAAGTGCAATCCAGTGTGGTTCGGCTCTCGATTGCGTCGCGAGTCGAAAATTTGCGCGTACCGGAGCGGGGCTTCGTCAACTTTCTCAAACAATCTTTCGGGCAGAAGCGAAAAACTCTCTGGAATAATCTGAAATCGCAATATCAAGCAAAACAGTTGCGCGAAGCGCTGGAGAAAGCGGGCGTCAAACCCACTTTACGAGCGGAGGCTTTGTCATTGGAGAAGAGTGCCGCTCTATTCCGCGCGCTCAGCACCGCGGGTAGTGAGCCAGCTCCATAAACGAGGCGCAAATGGAGTCGACCACACGACGTCCTGCCGTTGCCGGGCGCTTCTATCCGGGCGATCGAGACACTCTGCTTGCAGACGTGAGCACTTACCTCTCTCCCGCCGAAAAGACAAGTCCCGCGATCGCTTGCGTCGTCCCTCACGCTGGTTACATATATTCAGGGCACGTTGCCGGAGCAGTGTTTGCCCGATTGAATATTCCTCGACGATGCATTGTGTTGTGTCCCAACCACACTGGGATGGGCCAGCCTCTCGCCATCATGAGCGGTGGCGCTTGGGAAACTCCTCTGGGAAAGGCTCCAATTGATTCGTCGCTTGCAGAAGCGCTCAAGCTACGTTTCCCACTCCTCACGGAAGACGCCAACGCACATCGCGCCGAACATGGGGTGGAGGTCGAACTACCTTTCCTACAGGCCAAGTCTCCAAATTTCACCTTCGTGCCGATTGCGCTTGGCACCGGCAGGTTCGACGTTCTCGAAAGTCTTGGCCAAGCGATTGCGGACGTGGTTAAAGAGGAAGCTGAACCCGTCCTGATCATCGCCTCCAGCGACATGAACCATTACGAAAGCGACAAGATCACCCGGGTGAAAGACAACAAAGCCATCGAGCGAATCTTGGCCCTGGATGCGCGCGGATTGTTTGATGTCGTCACGCGCGAAGACATCAGTATGTGCGGCTTCGGCCCCACAGTGGCAATGCTGACCGCGGCCAAACGCCTGGGCGCTATCGCAGCCGAACTCGCCAAGTACGCCACATCGGGTGATATTTCTGGTGATCGCGAAATGGTGGTCGGATACGTGGGCATAGTGGTCCGCTGAAAAACCGCGGCCCGCAGGCCGATTGCACACGGCAGCCGTACCGATTAAGATTGCGCTCTAAGGCACGGTGGATTTTTCTACCGTGGCCCTTCTCCCTCGTCCCATGGACGGTTCAAAGCTGACCGCACATTTCTCGAGATATCTTGGAACTCGCATGTCAACATGCACCCTGGTGACACTTGCCATGCTGGCTCTGTTCTCGGTTCAGGGACGACCAGTTTACGGACAGTCGGCAAGCCGTCAGGACTCAGGAACATTGCAGGGATCGGTTCGCGACCCATGCGGGCAACCGCTCGCATCAGCAACAGTTTATTTGCAGGCTCAAGGTGGGCCACAACCTGTGATTGCACAAACGGATTCGGCTGGGACGTATCGTTTTCCGAGCCTCCGACGGGGCATGTATGTTCTGCGTGCGAAGCTGGCCGGTTACAGCGACGCAACTTCCGGCTCCTTTGTCATCGGTGAGAATGAAACCAAGAGCATTATCCTGGCCCTGGAACCTCTAAAGGCGGAAACAACGAGCTCTCCGGCAACAGCAACCGAGTTTTTCGACGAACCCAGCTTCACTGTAGCGGGTGTGACTGACACCACGAATCTTGGCGGACACGGTTCAGACACAATTGTGAGAACCAAAGACGCGCTGGCAAAGGATACTGTTTCTCTGGGTAAGGGGTTGCAAGCGCGCTCTTCCAAGGCTTCATCTGTCAACCAAAGCGAGATAGTTTTGCAGGAAGCGGCTGCACACGAACCCGGGAACTTCGATGTGAATCATAAGCTGGGAAAGTTGCTGGTTGAGGAAGGAAAACCTAGAGAAGCGCTCCCATATCTCGAGCGGGCTTCCAAGCTCAAACCGAGCTCCTACGCAAACGCTTATCAGCTGACGCTTGCCTATGTGGGTTCTGCCGACTATCAACGTGCCCGCGCCCTTGTTCAAGCGTTGCTGACCACGCAACTACGAGAAGCGCGGGGCAATGCAGAACTTCACCACTTGCTCGGAAACATCGAGGGCAAACTGGGGAATCCGGTCGAAGCTGTTCGAGAGTATCAACTGGCAGCTGAACTCAATCCAAGCGAATTGAATTTGTTCGATTGGGGTTCCGAGCTCCTGATGCATCGGGCAGCGCAACCTGCCATCGAAGTTTTCACCAAAGGCAATCGTCTATTTCCTCACTCCATCCGCATGCTGTTGGGCCTGGGTTCCGCGTGGTACGCTCACGGTTCCTACGATCAGGCGGTCCAACATTTCTGTGAAGCATCGGACTTGAATCCCGCTGACTCGACTCCTTACCTGTTTATGAGTCGATTGCAGACCACGGAAACCGTTCCTTCCGACACATTGGTGGAGAAACTCGAGCAGTTCGTGAGGCTGCAACCTGAAACTGCCCAGGCGAATTATTCCTATGCCCTTATGCTGTGGAAGCGGCGAAAGGGCCCGGAAGACAGCGGAACTTCGGCTCAGGTCGAATCGTTGCTGCAGAAGGCTGTGCATCTTGATCCGGAACTCGCGGTTGGCTATTTGCAATTGGGCATCGTCTATTCGGAACGCAAGGATTTCCGCAAAGCGATTTTGTCATACCAAAAAACCGTCGAAGCTGATCCGCGATTGGAAGAGGCGCACTATCGCATGGCCCAAGTCTACAAGTGGACCGGAGAGAATTTAAAAGCTAGACAACAGCTCGAGATCTTCGATCAGCTGTCGAGGAAAAGAGCCGGCGAAGTCGAGCGCGAGCGGCGCGAACTTCAGCAGTTTGTCTATAAATTGCGCGATCCTACCCCTAGCGCGCAGCCGCAACAATAAGTTCACGGAAGCGGCATGCGAAGTTTTGACCCTTTCTGCTTGAGCCACTGGTTGAATTCGTCCACCATCTCTCGACTCCATTTTCGGTCGATCTGTCCGGGTGTGTATCTGCCTTCGCGCAGCATGGCATGCCCCCATTCGTCCACCCGATGGATCATTTCGCTATCATCAGCAACTTTTTCCGCCAATTGCGCCGGGATGAAAGTGACTCCTTCGGGATCGCCGAGGACGACATCACCTGGCATGACGGTTACATCTCCGATTCGAATGGGTGTGTTGATCCCCATCAGCATGGTGTTCTCAAGCGCCGAGGGATCGACACCGCGAACGTAACATTGAAACCCTTTGATCTGTTGGATTCCGCTAACATCGCGCACCCCACCATTCACGATGAGACCGTTATGGCTCTTGGCGTAGATTGAAGTGGAGAGGTTGTCCCCCGCGAAGGTTCCATAACGAATTTTCCCGAACAAGTCGACTACCAGCACGTCTCCTGGTTGAAGGATGTCGATAACCCAAGAGTTCTCCCCACCTACGCGGGCTTCTTTTTTTCCGTTTGTCTGGATAACCGAGTCGACGTCAGGCCTATGTGGCAGAAAGACGGCCGTGACGACACGTCCGACCAGTCGCTGGCCAGGATTGATCACCTTCCAGCCACTCTCAAACTGATTGCGATAACCTGCCTCTTGAAGGATGTCCCAAGCCTCGTCGGCGGTGACATCTCGTAAACGGACTAATACGCTTTCCGGCACCTTCGGCCTGCCATCCGCAAATCGGTCTCCATGCCAATCGGGAGTGAATTGAATCCGCTGTTCGCCGGAGAATGTTCCCAACTGCGCTCTTGCAGTTGGGGCCCAAACCAGAAACATGATGGCAAATGACAGCACTGTGTCGCGCATTTTGCTCATGAGATCTCCCTACTCAGTTCTCGGGTTTCACAGTTACAGATGATCGTTGCGGAAAATATCACAAGCGCAGAAAGTCAACAATGTATTCCGGCTGTGATGGAGGCGCTGAAGAAATCAATCTTCAGTTTTTATCTTTCCACGCACCAGAAACTCTTCCGGGAAATCAGAAGCGTTACCTTTTGGATCATTAACTGTATGGGTGGTTGTGATTGTTCCTGCGGTCCTGATCACTCTGATCAGACTCGAGCGCTGCTCCCGAAGAGTTTCGATACTGATTCGTTCTGGGGAACGGATTGCATCATCGGACGGCAGAAATCCCACGCTTTGATTTCTGCCTAACGACTTTGCGAGATACAAGGCAGTGTCAGCTAATTCAATCACTTCCTCGGCGCAAATTGCTTCGTAGGCGGATTCACACCATGGGTAGGGCGACCATCCGATCGAACACGTCTTGCGGACCTTAACCCCACCCAGCAAATCGAACGGCGCTGAAGCCATGACGTCCAGAATGCGACTGCAAAAAACTGGCGTTCCTGAACGATCCGCGGCGCGGCTCATAATCAGGAATTCTTCTCCGCCCCAGCGGACCAGCAGGTCGGATTTGCGCATGACAGTGGAAAGACGCTGAGCAATTTTTCGTAACAGTTCGTCTCCAGCGGCATGCCCATAGTCATCGTTAACCCTCTTAAAAAAATCGACATCAACCATAATAAACACCAGATCCCGCTGTTCATCCTTCTTGAAATCAGAATCCTGGTTGCGTTGGTAGCTCCGCAGGACCAAAGTGGCATCTGCGGCGAGAGTCTCTTCCAGATAACGGCGATTCCAGACTCCGGTAAGAGGATCGGTGAAGGAGACTTGCTGGAGTTCGAGGTTTTTTCGTTGCAGTTCCATGCTGTGCCACCGCAACGACTGTTCCTTGTTTACCAGGTCGTCCTTGAGTCGACACATTTCCTGCAAATTTTGATGTGACGCTGCCAACAGGTGAATTAGTTCCCGATCGAGCAGGTGCTGTTTCAGGAAGACCAGCAAGCCCATGACAAGCATAGCGCCCACGGTTAAGAGGAGCCGATAGGTGCGAACCCGTTGCGGAGTGTGTCCGTCGAACACTACCCAAGCGATCATGAGCGGAGTGGAAAAAACCGCCAGCATCGCCAGGCGCGCTGCCCATATACCGTGTGCTGCCGCCGCCGTTTCTGTAGCCAGGCTCTGCTGCAATAGGCGACGGCCGGTTAAGGCGAAATATGCAAACCAAGCCATGGCAACCACGAGCGGTAGATCATAGAGACTGCCCGTGTAGTAGAGATGCAAGTCAATCGCTGTGCTAGCGGCCAGGGAGCCAACAGCGTACAACAAGGCCGCTCCAAAACATTGAGCGTAGATCGCCCTCCAGGCGCCCGAACTGCGTCGCAGGAGGAATGCCAAAGCAAAAAGGAGGACCAAGTGCTCCGAAAGATATAAGAGATTGAAGTTGTGGCCATATGTGGTTTCACTGGGAGCGACATATTGCCAAGGAATAACCAGGAAAAGATATAGATATAGCCACCAGATCAGCAGCAATAAGAAATCCAGTGAACCAAAATGAGCCGACTGAATGCCTTGTTTTATGTGTGGCTGCACGGCAAGCGCACCCATCATAGGCACGATATGCAGGAACAAAATCACATCGCCCACGAATGGATTGGGGACGTCCTGACGCAGAAAAATTTCGAAGTAAGTCCACAAACCTTGCGCCCATAGCCACATTCCGCAAGCCAAGGCCATCAGGGCCCAGAACAGTCTCGCCTTGCTTTCCGCTTTTCGCGCGGTGGAGAAACTAAAAACAGTGCATAACAGCAGGAGAGCGCATTGGGTCAAGTCTCCCAGCGCCGTCAATTTGAAACTGCGCGCTAACAGCAAGGAGCCAAATACCTGAAGGCACACCAGCAGGGCAATGGCGACAAGCCAATTCTTACCAGCTTCGATTGTACGGAGAGCCACCCCGTCATTGTAGGGGCGTCAAAGCTGAATGGACGCGTTACGGAGGTAATGAGCCTCTGTCCCATTCCGAACATCAGCGTCCATGGTCCCACGAGTCAATTTATTCCTGTGCTGCTCACGCTCTCGCAGCGTCGATCTCCGATTCTTCCCCTGATTACTTAGTACTTCATCGGACACAAGCTATCGTAATTTTTGTCGTGTGCTCGAGTTTGTCCGCCAGCAAAGATGTGAAGTCTCAAATTGAAGAACTCTGCTTCGCTAGCAGTCTCCGCGGCGGGACATCTCACGCCACTACAAAGCCATCTTAGGAACGTTACTTTGGATAAAGGCGGTGGTATGAGCAAAGCATTAGTTCGATCTTTGAGTTTCCTCTTAGTTCTCTTCAGTAGTTTAACTTTCATCTGGGCGCAGGAACCCGAAAGCAAGCAAAATCAGCCAGCTTCAGATAACACCAAAATTAACCAGCGTGATCGAAGTAAGTCTGAACCAACTGCGGATCAGCAGAAGGAAAAACGGTCGGATCGCGAGCTCGCCCGGCAGATTCGACGCGCGATCGTGAAAGACAAGTCTCTTTCGACGTACGCGCACAACATCAGGATCGTCGCACAGGACGGAATGGTGACACTTAAGGGGCCCGTAAATACGCAAGAAGAAAAGCAAGCAATTGAAGCAAAAGCTGCGGAAATTGCGGGACAAGGCAAGATCACCAATGAAATCGAGGTGGGCAGCAAACAGGCCCGCAAACCTTCCCCCAGTCACTACCGATAAGTACAACGATTACAAAACAAAAAGGAGCTCAAAGGGCAGGCAAGCAAGGCCAGCAGGGCCAGGGCCAAAACCGCCAGGGCGGCCAGCAAGACCAATAGCTCCAGGGCGGTCAACAGCAGCGTCAAGGCGACCAGCAAGACCAGCAACGGCAAGGTGGTCAGCAGGACCAGCAGCGTCGTCAGCCCGGCAGTGACGTGGATAACGAACAAGAGAACGAACGGAAGCGAGCCTAGAGAAAGAGCGGAACTTCCCGAACCCCCTCGCCGAAGAGGGGGTCCGGAAGTCTCGCGGAAGGTGATATATGAGCATTTTCACTATTCTCTTTATTGTGTTGCTTGTCGCTTGGCTACTGGGATGGGGTGTATTTCACGTGGCAACCGGTCTGATTCATATCCTGCTCATTGTCGCCGTCATCGCGCTCATTCTCCACTTTGTGCGCGGAGGCAGAGGTCCAGCCTAGCCATTCAAACCGAACTTCCCCTCAACCACGTTGCGCACGGATGCTGGCGCGCAGTTCTTGCACGATTTCGTTCGCAGCTTTGCGAGCAGCCTCGTGTTGGGTCACATCGAATGAAATAGCTCCGACGCGGGCGTGACCTCCTCCACCGTAGCGCTCACAGATCTTGGCCAGATTCACTAGACGTTCAGAGTTTGCCCACGGATTCGAGCCCACCGAAACTTTCACTCGAAAACTGCTTTTGCTCAGGCCCACGCTATAAACCGACTCCGGATGCAGATAGTAGGGAATAAATTTGTTGTAGCCTTCCAAGTCTTGATCGGTGACATCGAAGAAAAGTGTGGCATCTTTTGATTGCGTGCGGTCTTTCAGAATCGTAATGGAGCGTTGGTGACGCTCGAGCAAGGGTGCTAACAGCGGTGCGACAAACGGCTGTTCGAGGATCTTTGCCAGAGGCATGCTTGCCAGCAGTGGAATCAACCGGGGGACAAACGTGTGGTCCTGGGCCGACTCAATGACCATGGTCAGCTTCATAGCAGGCTCTTGCATCTCCACTGCAGTTTTGGCGTCGGGATACGTGGCGCCGTCGATAATGTCGGTCCAACGGATAAGATCAGCCAGCGGCAACGGATTAAAACCGAAGCGCTGCTCCGTTATCATGGCAATGAAGCTGGTACAGGACTTGAAATCGGGATCGTAGAACTTGCGATTACTCTGATCCTGCTCAAAGTGCGCCGCGTCCTCCGGAGTCAGGAAAGCACTCTGATGATGATCGAACCACCAGGTGATTTTCGCTGAACTGGAATATTTGAAATCCACAATAGCGTTCTCATCCCCGTCAAAATGATCCTCGTTGAACAGGGCGCCGGCGCGGTGTAGCAGACCTGAAAAAACAAACTCAACGTCATTGCGGATGCGTTCCCGATAAAAACGCGAGAAGACAGCAGCTGACGATGCCCCGTCAAAGCATTTGTCATGATAGAAGACGCGGACCTTCAAAAGAGTCCTTTCCAAGCTTGGCGCATGGCGACAGTAATTGCTGCAACCCGACCACAACCGAAAGTAAATAGGAATGCCACTCCGGGGAGATTCTGTCAAGCAGACAAAACGGCCGTTCTCGCCACTAAGATAGCCGTTTCTAGGGATTAGCTAAATCGCGTCGGCTTGCTTCTCCGCCATATCGCCAATGACCGGCACTTTGAACGTCTGCCCCTGATTGGCTTTGAGCAGCAGAATGATCCAGAGAATGAACCCTCCGACCCACACGATTAGGTGCAGCGGTAGTGTTATCAAAACCAGGAAAGGGATGACCGACAGGATTGAAAGGGCGATCCCAATGGCGATCATGGCCACACAAAAAAAGATGCTTTGGAACGAGTGAAAGCGGATGAAGCGACTACGGTTGTAAGGCGCCGTCACTAGAAAAATGATGGCGGGGATTGGTGTGACATAGGCGAGCATTCCGGCGACGTTGTCCGTCAATCCTCCGGTACTGCTTTGGGAAGTTCCTGCGGAGGTGGCGGAGGCGCGACTGCTGCAAGCGGGACAAGTCGTTGCTCCATCGGCTATCTGGGTTCCGCAAACGCTGCAAAAGGCCATGGTTCCCCCTTCTTTTTACTCAAGTGACAAACAAGTCGCGGCGATTTCCGAGTTCCATATCGCGCGGAAGGTATCAGAATCATTGCAGCATAGCAATCGGAATCGCAACTTGACGGTTATGGCCTCGCTACACTTTGCTCGCTTGCCGTAACGCCAGCTCCCCAATAAAGGGCAATTTGAACAGTTCACCCTGAAGGGCCTTTACTAGAAGCACCAGCCAAAGGATCACGCATCCGAGAAAAATGATCACGGAAATCAGTAACAGAAGTAGATGGCCTAACCAAGGAATCAGGGACAAAATCAGAAATACCAGTTTCAGCGCGAGGCCGGCCGCAAGCGCTACTATAGTCATGAAGATGGATTGCAACGCGTGGAAGCGGATAAACCGATTGTTCTTAAATGGTTCCACCACTAGAAATATAATTGCGGGAATAAATGTGAAATAAGCCAGCGCGCCAGCGATGTTGTCACGGATTCCGCCGGTCGTCCCTAACACGGGTTGAGCTGTGTTCCGGCCACAACCAGGACAGAAAGCAGTGTTGTCTGGGATTTCAATCCCGCATTGCGGACAAGAAAGCGGCACGGTTTCGCTCCTAAGGCGTTTTTTGGCCCGTTATCGAAAAAGGTTTCACACCACTCGCCGTGTGGCGTTTTTCTTGCGACAGTCCTCGCAAACTCCATAAACCTGGAAGGTGTGGCGAGTGGTGAGGTAGTGATGTTTACGTCCGATTTCCTGCTCCAGGCGATCCACCTCGGGAGAGAAGAATTCCACCGAACTGCCGCACTCGGTACATACCATGTGGTGATGGCTCCGGCGATTGTACTGGTGCTCGTAGCGCGCGATGCCGTCATGAAACGCGACTTCGCTCGCCAATCCGCATTCGGCCAAGAGCTTGAGCGTGCGATACACAGTGGTAAAGCCGATTTTGGGATCCTTTTTCTTTACCAGTCGGTGCAGTTCGTCGGTGGAAAGATGTTCTCGAGTTTCCAGAAAGGTTCTCAGAATCGTATCACGCTGTTCTGTATGCTTCAGTCCGACACGTTTCAGATGGCGATGCAAGATGGCTTGCGCCTCGCGGATCATTTCCCGTGAGATGATGGGCTGATCGTCAATTCGTTTTTGCAACATGAGTTCTGCCGGTTTCAAGTGGCAAGGTCAAAAAACGCTCGGCATGCGCTCCGGCCCTGATCCACTCCAAATTACCACCTTGAGCAGTCATCAGAATAATACTGGCCTTTGGGAATCGCGCCAACCATTTTGCCCAATACTCGGCTGAGCGGGGCGGACTCATGAAGAAAGGCTTGGTCAGCGCGTCGGCAATTTCGGCGTCGTCCAATAACACGGTGACGCTGACCGCACACCCCGATGGCCTCGTCAGTCCGCGGATCGATGATATGCGAATGGCGGGACTTACCGACGCTAACTGTCTTTTCATAAGTGCCGGAGGTAGCCAGTGATTCGCCATCATGGAGGTCAATCCAAGCGGCGGGGGATTCTCCGTCCCGAGGATCGCGGATGAACACGCGCCACCCTGTGGCCCCGGGCGCATTGCCTATGGCGGTATTGAACTTGCTCCCAGGCTCACCAGCCCGCTTTGGATCCTGTGCTCGCGAAGCACCTGTGCAGCTTTTCCTGCGGCATATCCCTTGGCGATGCCTCCGAGGTCAATTTCCATGTCGGGCGCGGCGAACTGAACCGTGTGCTCGACGGTGTCTAGCTTCACCTTCTCCCGGCCAACTTTGGTGCGCGCTGCGGCCACTACCCGAGCGCGATTCTGAGGCTTGGTCGGTGATGGCAGGAATCCCCAGGCGCGAACCAGCGGCCCGACCGTGGGGTCGAAAAGTCCTTAGGAGTCGCGGGCGACATCCAGGGCGATTTTTATCCGCTCGCACAACTCGGGGCTTAGCGTTACCGCTGGTCGAATACCGCCAACGTCAGGACGGCTGGCCACGGAGTTCATACGCATCAATTCGGAGTTCGGATTCCAGTTCGATAGTACAGAGTCGATACGTTTAAGTTCATCGAAGGCCGCGTTGATGGCGATGTCAGTGTTGTCCTTGTCCTGGTCGGTCGGGTATGCGGTGATCTCGCACAGCGTACCCATTATGTAACGAATCTGAGTATGCCGCCGCCGTGCCGGAGTATCAGAACCCGATGAGAGCGCGGCAGTGAACAGCAAGCAAAAAAGCAGCTTCTTCCCTGCAAAACGCGGATGAAATAAGAATCTCGACTTTGACGAAAGCTTCATGGCTGTTTGTTGCCGGCAGGTTGCAAATAAAATGCTTGGACCAGCGAAAGCGCTTTCTTCACTCCGCGTGCTATGGCATGCGAGGACAGCGTCGCGCCGGTATAGTTGACTATGTCGCGGTCTACCGTAATGGGATCGGCCAAGCTTTTTCCCCGGAACTGGCGCAGAAATCTCTGCTCTTTGACCTCCCATCCCCGAGTTTCGCGGTAGTCCATTACAGCCACGTCACGGATCTCTCCCTTGGGACTGACGCCCACGATGAAGGTGATGTACTCATGCTTTCCGATCTCGTTCATGATGACCGCATAACCATCGACGCCCTCTTTGCCGTGCCCGATGAACATGCGGTATTCGGTTTCGGGGAAACGTAGGCCAGCCTTCTTTTGCAGGGCGTCACGTTGGGACGCAGCCAGAGTTCGGACCTGTGTCTCAACCGATTGCGAATTTCGGAAAGACGATCTTCAACGCCTCCGGTTCGGTAAGCAGAGTTTCGGCAGAGCTGAAGAGGGGCAACGCCGCAAATAACCATCCAGTGAAAATGATTGTCTTCAGGTTTCGAAAACTCTTGCTATCCCTCTGGTGCATCGTCTCCCACCCCGCCGCTTCAAAATCCAACGAAAGTAGGACATTAGTGCTTCCTTTCCAGCTCATCTTGAAAATGAAATTGAATTTCATTTTCAATTCGCACTCATGCTAGGAGGGGCTGTGTTCCGATGTCAAGCCAGACAGGTCACATTTCTGTAATAGATTCAGCGGATGGCTGATTGTTTTGCCGTGCAGCAAACACTAGAATCGAACGTCCGTCATGGCCACTCCGGCAATTCGTGAAATTCGCCGCCGCTCACATTTTCCGTGGTGGCGGCTGATTACATGTTTGTTGGTTGCCGGGGTGTTCGCAGCTTTGGGTGCGATCGCCTGGGCGTACTTTCTGGCACACTCTGCCCTGCCCCAACTCGATGGCGCAGTGCAGGTGCGTGGACTATCAACGCAGGTAAGAGTCACGCGAGATGCACAAGGAGTTCCCACCATTGAATCGTCAACTCTGCAAGATCTATTTTTCGCCCAAGGTTATGTAACGGCCCAGGATCGGCTGTGGCAAATGGATATCATGCGGCGCTTCGCCGCGGGCGAACTCGCAGAAATCCTGGGCGACGACCTTCTCAAGCATGACCGGGAACAACGGATTCTGGGCTTGAGGATTGCGTCACAAAAAGCGCTTGAAATCACGTCGGAGGCAGAGCGGTCCCGACTCTCGGCGTACGCCCTTGGTGTGAATGCCTATATCGAATCACATCGTGATAAGTTGCCGCTGGAATTTCGCGTCCTGCATTACTCGCCGCGCTTATGGACTCCGGAGGATTCCACCCTCATCGCGGCGCAAATGGTGAAGGATCTTAATCATGGTCCTTACCGGCAGGCACTGACGCGCGAGAAAATTCTGGCCAAGCTAGGCCCGGAACTGACCGCGGACCTGTATGTGAATTCCTCCGTACGCGATCATCCGCCAACGATGTCCAGTCCTCACCTCCCGAAAAACGAGGACGGGAAAATAACTGCTGAAGCGGCGGATTCGTCATCAGGGGAAAAACCGATATCCGCGATTTTCGAATTTTCATCCATCGCGCGTTTGGATATGGGCCAACCGTCGGCGGTCGGCTCCAACAATTGGGTAATCTCTGGAGCGCACACGGTTTCGGGCAAGCCGCTGCTATCGAATGACATGCATCTCGGACATCAGATGCCTAATCTTTGGTACGAAGCTCATCTGCACTGCGGCACTTTCGATGCCGCAGGTGTGACCTTGCCCGGTGTGCCGTACGTCATCGTCGGGCACAATCAGCGTATTGCATGGGGGTTTACCAATGTCGGCCCAACCGTGGAAGACGTGTACGTGGAGACTCTCAACCAAAATGGACAATACCTCACGCCCGAGGGCTGGATGGAACCTCATCGTCGCCGCGAAGTGATTCACCGCAAAGGTCGACCAGATGTGACAACCGATGTTGTCTTGACGCGGCATGGCCCCATCATCAGCAAACTCGTGCCCGGAGAAACTCGCCAGGTGGCGCTTCGTTGGACGTTGTACGAAGGCACTCGAAATCCATTTTTTGAAGTGAATTCAGCACAGAATTGGGATCAATTCCGGCACGCATTTTCCAAATTCGACGCACCCGGCCAAAATGTGGTGTACGCAGATGCAAATGGAAATATTGGCTATCAAGCCACCGGAAAAATTCCTATCCGCGCTACCGGCGATGGCAGCCTGCCGGAGAACGGCAGTGACAATCTGCACGAGTGGACTGGCTACATGCCGTTTGAAAAGCTGCCTAGTGTCTTCAATCTTGCTTCCGGCATTATTGCGACGGCCAACAGCCAGATCACCCCCGATGGATACCCTTACTCAATCAGCACAGGCTGGGAGGCGCCCTGGCGGTCAGCGCGTATCTACAGTGTTCTGGAATCGGGCAAGAAGTTTTCCGTAGCCGACATGCTAGCCCTTCAAACCGATATCTATTCGGAATGGGAACACTATTCGGCGGTACGCTTTGTGGACAGCGTGGATCATGCCAAAAATCCATCTCCGCGCGTCCGGCAGGCGGCGGATATCCTTCGACGCTGGGATGGACGCATGAGTGCGGATTCATCGGCGCCAACCATCGCAGCCCTCGCTCGGGCGCAACTCACTCGCCTGTTGCTGGAACCCAAGCTGGGCAATGCTCCGAAGGACCCTCATCAGCTCGACGCAACATTAAGCTGGAAGACCTATAGCTGGCCCATGCAATCCGTGTGGTTGGAGAATGTAATTCGGCAGCGTCCTGCGCGTTGGCTTCCAGAAGGCTGCGCGAATTACGATGAGCTTCTCACCGCTGCAGTGGAAGCTGCCGTTAGCGATTCAGATGGAGGACGGGAGCTGAAGTCATGGAAGTGGGGAGAATTCCATCCGGTAGAAATACAGCATCCGATTCTCGGTAGAATTCCTCTGTTGAAGCACTGGGCTGGACCGGGAGTCCAGGAGCAATCGGGCAGTGGATTCACGGTGAAGGCCGTGACACGGGACCACGGGCCATCGGAGCGCATGACCGTCGACCTTTCCAACTTTGATCAATCCACGCTAAACCTGGTCACTGGACAATCGGGCAATTTCCTCAGTCCCTTTTATATGGATCAATGGAACGCCTGGCACCAGGGCTACACCTTTACTTTCCCATTCTCCCACCCCGCAGTTGAGAGAGCCCGCGCCCATCAACTCGTGCTAGAGCCTCAGAATTAGTGGAAGCAGCTAGCACCTGTTATCAATCCACCAGCTTCACGTCATCGGGCTGACCCAGGATGTCGACCTGCTGGCCCTGCAGCTTGTCCGTGGTTGTGTCGTAGATGCGCAATTCCCCTTGTTGCATCACGTAAACCACATTGCGATTGGTAATGGGCTGCAGACCGGTTACGTCGCCGGCCTCAGGCGGGATCACTACGGTGGAGTTGTTGGTGTTGAAGATGGAGAGACAACCACGAACTTCACCCGCATTACTGCCGCTAGCGGAAGTGTTGATATTGGTGCAATTCTTCGCGCCAATAAAAATCTGTCCGTTCGATCCCAGTTCCATTCGATGATGGAAGCCATCGGTGATAACGCTGGACCCTGTGACTGTCATGGAGTTCAAATCGACCACATTGACCGTCCCACAAATAGTGGCCGCCGTACCGGGACCGCAGGGGATTCCGGGTGGCGTTCCCGCTACGTAGAGAGTACTTCCACTCAGAAGACCAATGGTTGCGGCATTCACTGGAATGCTGACTCCGGGAGTGTTCGTGTTCAGGTCGAAAACAGTCACGCTGGCCGCGGACCCTCCACATTCGGGACCGCAATTGAGGATGTAAGCGGTGGTGTCATCACTGCTGAAAATTCCCCACACAGGATGATCGAAAGCAACAGAATCCTGGACAGTGGTAAGCGGATTTGTGTTTGTACCCAGCAAGCTCGGGGCAATCACCGTGACCCTGTCGGGAGCGTCTCCAAATACGAGGATACGATTACCATTGTGGCTTCCGGCTACGGTGCGTGCTCCAGATACCGGGAGGGTAGCAGCTATGCTCGCCGTCGATAAGCTCAATACTTCAACAGCACCTGGCGACTGTCCCACAACCGGAGTGGCAGGCACGGCAGCATAGCCAGTTAGATTATCTGGGCCGACGACCATACTCTGGGTGAAACCCGCCAGAGCGATAGAAGGCAATGCTCCGCTGCCAGATTGCACCACACTCTCTCGCGCGTTATCGATCACAGTCACGGCATTGTTCGAAGCGCTGAACACCAGCGTGAATTTCTTATTCGGAGAAACCGCCATAAGTCCGGGATCGGGATTTGCACCCGAGAGACTGACGGCAAAACCAGGAAGCTTATCTTGCAATGCGTCCACGATTTCAATCACTGGAGTAGTACCTCCATTAGCGGTCGGACGCAGAGGGTTGGATACGAAGGCGCGGAACTTCAATCCGCTCGTACTTTGCTGGCTGCTGCTGGAGGTGGAATTGTTGTAGTTTCCGCAGGAAACACTGGCCACACTGGCAGCAATAAGGACAGCAATAGCAATCGAGGTTCGTCTCAAACCTGGGACTCCGAAGAGAAAGAGGGACAAAGATTTAGATGCAAAGAAGCGGATTATAGCAGAGCCTCTCTGACGAATTTAGGCCTCACCATGATGCAAAACTCGCATTCATCTTGTATTCTCAAACATAATGGCCGGTGATCTCCTCGCTCGTCTAAAAAAATCCCCTGTCTTGTGCGATGGCGCGACGGGTACGCTTCTCTACGCCAAAGGGATTTTCATAAATCGCTGCTACGACGAATTGAACGTCTCCCAACCTGACCTGATTCGTGGGTTACATCACGAATATCTGCAGGCTGGCGCCGAGATCATCGAAACCAATACCTTCGGAGGGAATTCCTTTCGGCTGGCCCGCCACAGCATGGAGAACCGGGTCCGCGAGATCAATCTTGCTGGAGCACGACTGGGTCGTGAAGCCGCCAAAAGTTTCGACGTGTGGGTTGCGGGCTCGGTTGGTCCCCTCGGAATTCGCATTGAACCCCTGGGCAAGACTTCTTATGAGGAAGCTCGCGTCGCTTTCCGCGAACAAATCGCGGCGCTGGTTGAGGGCGGCGTCGATTTGCTCATATTGGAAACGTTTGGATATCTGGAGGAGTTGCATCAAGCAATCCTGGCGGCTCGGGAGGTAAATCCGAAAATTCCCTTGGTCGCTCAAGTGACGATAGATGAAGACGGAAATTGTCTTGACGGTTCTACTCCGGAGACTTTCACACCCAGGCTCGAGGAATGGGGCGTAGATGTGATTGGTTGCAACTGCAGCGTAGGGCCGGTCGCCATGCTGGAAGCAATCGAGCGAGTTCGTGCGGTCACCTCCCTGCCCCTTGCGGCGCAGCCCAATGCCGGCATACCTCGCTCCGTGGAAGGCCGAAACATTTATTTATGTTCACCGGAATACATGGCCAGTTATGCGCGCAAATTTGTGGCTGCGGGAGTGCGCATGGTTGGTGGTTGTTGCGGATCTACACCCGAACATATCCGCGTCATGAAGTCCGCGCTGCGAGCAAGTGAGGCACGCTCGAAGGTGGTCGCACCCAGCGCATCGGGCGGAGTGGCAACGCCTCTTCCATCGCCTGCCTTGCCAGTGGAAAAACGTTCGCAACTGGGCGCGAAACTTGCCGCGGGCGAATTTCTGACCATGGTGGAGATTGTTCCACCCAAGGGAACGGACATTCGCAAAGAGCTAGAGGGCGCACGCTTCCTTAAATCCGTCGGCGTAGATGGCATCAATATTCCAGACAGTCCCCGGGCTTCGGCGCGGATGAGCAATCAGGCGCTATCACTGCTGGTCCAGCAACAGATAGGTATCGAAGCGGTGCTGCACTATACCTGCCGTGATCGGAACGTGTTGTGCATCCAATCCGATCTGCTGGGCGCGGCCGCGACTGGCATTCGCAACCTAATCTGCATCACTGGTGATCCACCGAAGATGGGCAACTATCCTGACGCGACGGCGGTCTTTGACGTGGATGCCATCGGTCTGGTGAACATCGTGCAAAATCTAAACCGCGGACTGGACATCGGAGGCAATCCCATAGGTGTCGGCACGAGCTTTGTGATCGGCGTGGGCGCCAATCCCGGCGTTCCGAACCTTGACGAAGAAATCCGGCGCTTCGAGTACAAAGTGGAAGCGGGAGCGGAATACGCGGTCACTCAACCCGTATTCGATTTGTCTTTACTGGAGACCTTTCTTCGGCAGATCGAACATTGCCGCATTCCCGTGGTCGCTGGAATCTGGCCGCTGGTGAGCGTGCGCAATGCGGAGTTCATGAAGAACGAGCTTCGCGTCTCGGTGCCGAACTCCATCCTGGATCGCATGGCCCAGGCCAAAACTCCAGAAGCCGCCCGGGAGGAGGGCATCGCCATTGCCCGCGAGATGCTGGTAGCAGTGCACCACATGGTGCAGGGCGCCCAGATCAGCGCTCCTATGGGACGATACGCCTCGGCGGTGGATGTTTTGGAGGCTTTGGGTTCTTCCCGTCCTGCAACTGCCTGATTTCTCGAATCTTTCTACGAATCGATTTTCACTGGACACAGCTTCCATCGAAGTGGTTAGAATGTCCTTAGGAGCGGACGGTTTGGCAAAATTTGAAGATTGTCTTCAGCGGCTGGAGAAAATTGTTCAGGAACTGGAAAAAGGGGAAGTGCCGCTGGAGAAATCCCTGACTTTATTTGAGGAAGGCATGCAGCTTTCCGCCTCTTGCCGCAAGGAATTGGAAGCGGCAGAAGGCAAAGTAGAAATCTTGCTGAAGCAAAACGGTAAGCTCCAGGCCGAACCATTCGAGTCCCTGGCTGAAAAGGCTCCTAGCCGCAAATAAAACGGCTGGCGCCAGCGTCGTCGCAAATTAACGTCTGCGCCGTTATCATTTGTGTGAAGCGGACGCAGCCTGAAACACCGCCGACGGTGAAAATTCAGAGGGAAATATGAAGTCTAGTGTTGTTCTCCTCCAAGGCAACCCGGAAATCGCACAATCTCTGGCCACTTCGTTGCTCAGTTCATTTCGCTCGGTCCACGCTGTCCGATCAATGGAAGAATTGCGGGCCAGTATTTCGAAACATCGAGCTCGCGTTATCATTTTGGACATCGAGATGGCCTCGCTAGTCGAAGTCGAAAGCCTTTCGCGTGAGTTTCCGGGACTCAGCGTGGTTTGCACACATCGTCTGGCGGATGAAGAAATGTGGACGGCCGCGTTGAGCGCGGGAGCCTCCGACATCTGCCCGACTTACGATACCCACAGCATCTTGACCGCTGCGTTGCACAATGCACGCCGCACGCGATCGGTTGCCGCCTAAAACAGTGGCCAGCAATCAGTGGTCAGTGCTCAGCAACTGACCACTGAGCACTGACAACTGACAACTTTTGCTTCTTGCTGTCGCGGTCCCATCGTTCTTCAAATCCATGCTGAAGATCACCACATTACCCCCTTGCTATACTCACCGGACATGCTCGCACAGACCCTGGAGCAAGGACGGCTGTTAACCGATCGGGCGCTGGAGCAACTCCTGCCAGCCGCGAACCAATATCCATCCTCCATTCATCAAGCCATGCGCCACAGCGTGTTTGCCGGAGGAAAACGGCTGCGCCCCATTCTTTGCATAGAGACTGGCCATATGATCGCCGGTTCACTTCCCCCGGGAATCGAAGACCTGGGCGCGGCGTTGGAGATGCTGCACACCTATTCGCTGGTCCACGACGATCTGCCGGCACTCGACAACGACGACTTGCGCCGCGGCCGGCCCACCTGTCATAAAGTCTTCGGAGAGGCAATCGCGATTCTCACCGGCGACGCGCTGCAGACCCAGGCTTATGAAGTTCTCGCCAAGTTAAAGTGTCCTGCTGAATCACGCGTACGCATCATCGAGGAAATCGCTCGCGGAACAGGAACCGTAGATGGGATGATCGGCGGCCAAGTCGTCGACCTGGAGGCTGAACACAGCCAGCCGGATATCAAGATGCTGGAATATATCCATCGTTCCAAGACGGCCGCGTTGATCAGCGCCAGCGTGGTCAGTGGCGGATTGTATGCAGGGGCTCGCGACCAGGCTATCGCTAAACTACGATCGTTTGGTCAATCGATTGGGCTTGCATTTCAAATCGTGGATGACGTGCTCGACGTCACCCAGACTTCCGAGCAATTAGGCAAAACTGCAGGCAAAGATATTGCCGCGGAAAAGACGACGTATCCCGCCCTATTTGGCGTTGACAAGTCGTTGAAGCAAGCTGACACCCTGGTAGATACGGCGTGCACTTCCCTTGACAGTTTCGGTCCTGCAGCCGATACGCTGAAGGCGCTGGCCCGGTTTCTGGTGGAGCGCAAGAAATGACCGCGATGGCGACTGCGCTCGATATCCTGGCCATCGCGGCACATCGCGACGATGTGGAGCAGACCTGCGGCGGCACGTTATTGAAAATGGCCCAGCGCGGCTACCGCACTGGGATTCTCGATCTCACTCAAGGCGAAATGGGGACGCGCGGCACCGCCCAAGAACGCGCTCGCGAAGCAGCTGAAGCAGCGAAGATCCTGCACGTTTCCTGCCGGCAGGCTCTCGATATTCCAGATGGACGCGTGGAAAACACCTGGGAAAACCGCTTGAAGGTCGCGCGCGTGATTCGCGAGCAGCGCCCCAGAGTGGTCATACTTCCTTACTGGGAAGGCCGGCATCCGGATCATTACACAGCCTCGAAGTTGGGATACGAGGCGTGCTTCCTGGCGGGGTTGGCGAAGCTGGAGGTGGAGCAGACACTCAGCAGTCAGCACTCAGCATTCAGCCAAGTCAAAACTGAAGACGTGGGGACTACTGTAGGCGCCAACGTGAGCGCCACCGTCGGCACCGGCGTGGACAGTACCGTGGAAGGGCACGGCTTCAGCCGTGCCGAGAGGAATCCAGAACCTGCGGCTTTAGCCGCTGGGGGTCTTTCTGCTCACCGTCCATTCAAGATCATCTACGCCACGCTGTACTATGACGTTCGTCCAACTTTCGTCGTGGACATCACTGACCAATTCGAAAATCGCTTTCAGTCTCTGATCGCCTATAAATCACAATTCACCGACCAGGAAGCGGGCAAAGACTTCTTCCCTGCCCAAGCCGATATTCATGCACGCACTGAAGCTATGGCCCGTTTCTACGGCATGATGGGCGGTGTCACTTACGCTGAACCTTTTCTGCAAAAAGAAGTCGGATTGGTAGAGGATTTATTGCAGATTCCCGTGAAGTCCATCTGATTTTTGCTTCATCGCTTGATCGCCACTGCCACTCCGTCACGAATGGGGAGGATCGTGGTAAACAAATCGCGCGAACTGTAAAGCAGTCGGTCGAATTCCAGAATAGCTTTAGTAGTGGCCTCAGCAGGATTCTTCTCCGCAACCCTCCCACTCCATAAGACGTTATCTGTAATGAAAAGCCCACCCTTACGGAGCTTGGGCACCGCAAGCCGGAAGACGCGAGGATAGTCTTCTTTGTCGACGTCGTTGAAGATGATGTCGAATTGCTCTTTCTCCTCGGAAAGAAGCTCCAGCGCATCACCAACTCTGATCGTGATGCGATCGGCGACTCCCGCTCGCTCGAAGTAGCGACGGGCCTGCTCGGCATTCTTAGAGTCCCCGTCGGTGTAGATCACGCGTCCGCCTTCACCCAAGGCACGGGCCCACCAAATGGTCGAGTAGCCGATGGCGGAGCCCATCTCGAATATCTTTTTGGCATTACTGATCAAAGCAAGCTGATGCAGAATGCGTCCAACCGCAGGACCTACGATGGGAATTTTTCTTTTCGCAGCTTCCGCTTCTATTTCGGTGAGAACCTCGTCACGGGCAGGGAGCAAAGAGTAGAGATAGTCTTCGACGGGGCCAACGGTGATTCCGCCCATGCGCCAGTAAGCATTGCTGTTCGATTGCGCCAATTCAGCTACCCCCAAGGGCTAAAGCCCGTCCCGAATAATCTGACGGCACCCCTAAAGCCGTGCCCTCAAAGTCAAAGCCACCGAGCGCGCGCACAGCATGTCGGGGCTGAGTGCTGAGTGCTGACTGCTGAGTGCTGACTGCTGAAGGCCACTCAAGATCACAATTCTATGGAGCCTCCCCACTTCGTGCAACGTACCCTATCCATTTCCCTTAGCAGCCCTGGATGTTTAATATAGGCCGCTGTGCCTCAACTGAAAGTTCTAATTTCCCGCGAGCAAATTGCCCAGCGCGTCGCCGAGATGGGCGCAGAGATCACCCGTGACTTTTCCGGCGAGTCAGTGATTTTTGTCGGGGTATTGAAAGGCGCCTCTATTTTTCTGAGCGATCTGGCACGGCATGTTGACCTCGATGCCACGTTCGACTTCATTGGAGTTGCCAGCTACGGTAACCGCCCCTCACCGGCTCAGGAACTCATCAGCGGCTGGGATTCCACGGGTGAAGTACGCTTGACAAAAGACGTTGATCAATCCATGCGAGACAAGAATGTCATCCTGATCGAGGACATCCTCGACACCGGGCTCACACTCACATACTTGACCAAGGTACTGCTGGCACATCAACCGAAGGCTCTTCGCGTAGCTACGCTTCTCGACAAACCCTCGCGAAGGAAGCAGCCAATGGAAGCAAATTATGTAGGATTCCGCATTCCAGACGAGTTTGTGGTGGGTTACGGCCTGGATTATGCGGAGCGCTACCGAAATTTGCCCGATATTTGTGTGCTGCCCCGCCAAGCCTAGTAACTATTCCCTTCCTCACCTCTTTTCCTCCACAATCGGGATTTTTCCTTCTCACATCAGAATGAATCGGAGTGGCTGGTATCATTAAGGAACATTGGAATCAGCCGCCGTCCAAACCGATCTTCAATCCAAGATCGAGCCACTTCTGCTCGAGGTGGCCGATGTGGTCAACACCACGCTCGACCTGGACACGACCTTGCGCCGGGTTGCTGAATTGGTGCGTAAAGTATTTGATTATGAGATCTTTGCGATCTTGCTGCTGAATGAAAAAACCCAGGAACTGCGCATTCGTTTTAACGTGGGATACAAGCGCGAACTCGCGGACAAGATTCGGATCAAGATGGGAGAAGGCGTAACCGGCCTTGCGGCGCAGCATCGCGAGGCGATGCTAGTAGGCGATGTTACGACGGACCCACGATATATTTCAGGCGTACCGGATGTGCGTTCCGAACTTGCGGTTCCACTCATTGTCAAGAACAAGGTAATCGGCGTCATTGATATTGAGTCGCCGCAACCGAATCACTTTACCGAGGAGCACAAGCGGTTATTGACCCTGATCGCCTCGCGGATGGCGGTCGGCATTGAGAATGCGCGGCTGTATACCCGCACGACTCGTCAAGCACGTACGCTGTTATTGCTTAACGAGATTGCCCGTGAGCTCACATCCATTCTCAATCTGGATGAACTGCTCAAACGCATTGCCGAATTGCTTAGCCGGCTGATTGATTACCAGATCTTCAGCATTCTCCTCGTAGACCCGACCGGAGAAAAACTCCAGCATCGATTTTCCCTGCGTTTTCAAGAGAACATCCACCTCAAGCACGACATCCCCATTGGCGAGGGAGTTGTCGGTTATGCCGTCCAACAAAAGGAAGTAGTGCTGGTTTCGGATGTGACTAAAGATTCGCATTACATTCTGCTGAACCCGGAAACACGCTCGGAACTAGCGGCGCCCTTGATCTACAAGGACAAAGTAATCGGGGTACTGGACCTGGAGCACACGCGCCGCGGATTCTTCACCGACGACCACAAAAGAACCATCACTACGCTGGCGGCACAAGTCGCGATCGCCATCGAAAATGCGCGGCTATACGAACAGATCGAGCGGCAGGAAAAACGTCTGGAGCGGGATTTGGCGCTAGCCCGAGAGTTGCAATTTCGCCTTCTGCCGCAGGCCCCGCCACATCTTGCCAATCTGGAAGTCGCAGCCAAGTTTTCTCCGGCGCGCGCCATCGGTGGCGACCTGTACGACTTTGTAGATTATTCGTTGTCACGATTTGCCATGGTCATCGGCGATGTGAGCGGCAAAGGCGCTCCGGCCGCGATTTACGCTGCTTTGGTAAGCGGCATTCTACGTTCTCACGCACCCATCGAGCCGGGCCCAGCGGAAATGCTTTCTGCCGTCAACTTCTCCCTCGGAGAACGCCGGATTGAGGGACAATTCGTGTCGATCATCTTTGCCTTGTGGGATGACTCCAACCGGACCCTGCAGGTGGCTAACTCCGGGCTGCCGCGGCCACTTTATTGCCATGATGGCAAGATCGAGGTCATCGAAGCGACCGGACTTCCTCTGGGATTGTTCGATGATGCCGACTACGACGAGTTCACCTTTCACGCCAACCCTGGCGATATGTTTGTGTTCTTCAGCGACGGCATTCTGGATGCACGCAACCAGGCCGGAGACATGTTTGGGCGACGAAGGGTCGAAGAGATCGTCGCCAAGTCTCGTGAGTTCTCCGCCGACTGGGTAGTGGACTCACTGTTCAAGGCCGTCGCCGAACATGCGGCCGGAGTCGAGACTTTTGACGATCAGACCGTGGTTGCGATTAAAGTGAAGAACCTTTCTGGAACAGCGCAGTGACCCGCACTGGAAGAACGCTTCGAGCTCGTGCCCCCGCTTTTTCCTATCGCGAGAGCAAAAAGGGTCTATTTCGCCGCTCAACTGGCTCAATACTTTGTTGTGAAGACGTGCCTTTGTCCCAGCTCGCGGAGCGGTTTGACACTCCCCTATACGTGTATTCCGCGACCGCCATTCGGGAAAGCATGCGCATCTTTGAGCATGCCTTCCGGAAGGTTCCCCACACCGTTTGCTTCTCGGTTAAGGCAAATTCCAATCTGGGGATTCTTCGGTTGCTGGCTCAGGTGGGATGCGGCTTCGACATCGTCTCCGGCGGTGAACTGCAACGAGTATTGCGCGTGGACCGGCACGCCGCGAAACAAGTTGTTTTTTCCGGTGTAGGGAAGACGGCAGAGGAGATGACGGCCGCACTGAAAGCCGGGATCATGCTGTTCAACGTCGAAAGTGAATCGGAGTTGTGGGTATTGGCCGAGTCTGCCGCCAGATTGAAGCAAACCGCGAAAATTGCTTTGCGCGTGAATCCCGATGTTCGGGCTGAAACCCATCCGTACATTTCGACCGGCCTGCACCAGCATAAGTTCGGGATCCCGATTTCTGCGTCACGCCGTATCTACGCACAAGCCTCCGGCATACGATCTCTGAAGGTGGCCGGGGTAAGCGTGCATATCGGATCGCAGATCACGAATGTAAAACCCTTCGGCGAGGCCATGCTCCGAGTCGCTGAACTTGTAAGGGAACTCCGGGCAGACGGTCATCGAATCGACTTCGTGGATGCAGGTGGCGGCCTAGGCATCGTTTACGACCAGGGAAACCTCCCCGATTTCGAGGGCTATGTGGCGGACTACGCAGAAGCGGTTCTACGTCCACTGCGCGGGTTGAAGGTACATCTTCTATTGGAGCCTGGCCGTTCGATTCTTGGTCCAGCAGGTGCTTTGCTGACTCGTGTGCTTTACAAGAAAACCAACGGCACCAAAAAGTTTCTGGTGGTCGATGCGGCCATGAACGACCTGCTCCGGCCTTCGCTCTACAACGCTTATCACGAAATCGCCAAAGTTGAATGGAAGGATGGCTCTTCGTTGTCAGAAACCGTGGATGTTGTAGGCCCAATTTGTGAGACGGGAGACTTCTTCGCTCGGGCGCGTGAGCTGCCCAGGAGTGAGGAAGGCGATCTGCTTGCCATTCTAGATGCCGGAGCATACGGGATGGCCCTCGCTTCCAATTACAATTCACGGCCTCGTCCCGCAGAAGCTCTGGTGGATGGCAAGTCAGCAAAAGTCATCCGCCGCCGGGAGACAATGGCAGATCTGCTTCGCAACGAGCTATAAGCTAGATGTTTTTTTGCCGGGCATTGGACGCAACGATTCCAGAAAATCGTTTACAGCGCGCAATACTGGCTCGGCTTGCTGGATATATAGTGCGTGCCCGAGCGTCGGGAATCGGACATGAAAGGCATCGGGGACTAATTCCAGTGCACGTTCGACATCGGTGTCGGACATCAGTCCACCGAGCTCAGGATTGGCTTGTAGCAGCAGAGTGGGACAATGGATTTGGCGAAGCAGGTTCTCGCCATCCCACTCCTCAAACGAGGATTGATCGAGCGTCATAGAAAAGGTATCAGGATCGACGCACTCCAAACAGCGCGCCCACCACAATAAATGCGCCTCGTCATTGCCCGGCAGATCGCCGATTGGCACCGATTCATCCAACCCGGGGACCTTTAACTGAATTCTCGTCAGGCCTTTGGCAATATCTTCAGTGGAACCACCTTTGATGATCAGATCGCGCAAACCTGCGAACAGCCCGGGATACATGCTGTGCTCGAAACTATCGCCGCAAATCACGCTGTCTCCAAGAATTAAGGCACGTACAAGATTCGGATGGCGGGCGGCGATCCACATGCTCACCATTCCACCGAGTGAATGGCCGAAGAGGGTCGCGGGTTCGGCCACAGTTTCCTTAAGGAATCTGACAATGTCATCCGCATACTGCGAAACGCGATAGCCTCGCGTCACATGCATGGACCTGCCGTGACCTCGCAAGTCGGGAGCATAAATATGCCATCGAGGCGCGAGACTAGGAATCAGTGACAGAAAAACTTGCCAGCGCCGGCCGAGCCCGTGCAGAAGAACAAGTGGCGGTCCGGTATCAGCTGTCTTAGCGTAGTTGAGCCTGACTTTCCCGGTATCGAAGATTTGCTCATCGTGGGCCCCGGTCGAAGGAATCACCTCGCATCTCCGTCCGTCGCGTCCCAGGTTATCTTTCCGCCGACAATGGTTTTCAGAACCTTGACGTCGCGGAGTTTGACTGGGTCGATGGAAAAGATGTCATCACTGAGCAGAACCATATCCGCTAGCTTGCCCGGCGTGATGAATCCCTTCTCTTTGTCCTGAAACTCGGCGAAGGCGGAACCCATGGTGTACGCCTGGACGGCTTCGGCAACCGTCAGCTTCTGCTCGGGAAACCAGCCCTGAGGATTCTTGCCATCCAGCGTGGCACGGGTAACCGCAGCATAGATGGTAAGCATCGGATTTAGCGGAGCGACATTCCAATCCGTACCCAGTGCGAGCCGCACGCCGTGATCAAGAAAGGTGCGGAATGCGTACGTACGGCTGGCCCGATCATGCCCGATGCGCTTCTCAGCCCAACGCCCGTCGTCAATGGCGTGGTACGGTTGAACTGATGCGATGACATTCAGTTTGGCAAAGCGATCGAAGTCTTTGGCGGCCATGTGTTGAGCGTGCTCGATTCGGAGCCGGCGGTCGGCATCGCCATGAGACCGGGAAATCTCACCATAGAGATCGAGAATCATCGAAATGGCCTGGTCGCCGATGGCATGAGTACAGAGCTGCAAGCCGGCAGCATCGGCTTTCATCATGCGGTCGCGCATGAGAGAAAGAGGCTGCATTTCGTCGGAGAGCAGACCATGACTAGCCGGCTGATCGTTGAAGGGTTCGAAGAAATATGCGGTGGCAGACCCGAGCGAGCCGTCGGCATAGGATTTGAGCGCACCGATGCGCAGATAGGGGCCGCCAAAGGCTCGTCCAATACCCAGCTTCGCCTGGTCGTCCACATGGGTGATCAGTGGCGCCGCATAAATTCGTGTCGTCAGCTCGCCACGCCGCAGGAACTCGGAATACATTGCGATGTCGTCGTACTCCGGATTCATGTCCTGCACACTGGTGACGCCAAGCGACGCAGCGTGCGCCAGAGCACGTTTCACAGCTAGCCGCCGCTGATCGGGTGACAGCGACGGGATGACTTTATAGATGTAATCCATGGCCGCGTCTTTGAAAGCGCCGGTGGGATTCCCCTGCACATCGCGGACAACGGTGCCTCCCGGCGGATCCGGGGTCTTGGAAGTGACTCCCGCGAGTCGCAACGCGGCTGAGTTTGCCAAGGCCATGTGGCCGTCGTACCGATTCACGAAAACAGGAGTGTTGGGAGTAGCAGGATCAATCAGCTCTTTGGTTGGAAGTTGAGCTGGCGTCCACTTAGTCTCGTCCCAGTCACCTCCCTGGATCCACTGGCCCTTTGAAGTCTTCTTGGCCTGCTCGCCGATTCTGAGCGCAAATTCTTCGGGTGTTTTGGCGTCATTGAGCTGGACATTGTCGAGCTGCAAGCCCCCACTGACAAAGTGAACGTGCGCATCGTTGAAGCCCGGCAACAGCAGTTTTCCTTCAGCATCAATTACTCGGGTTTTAGCGTCGCGCCAGGCTTCTATCTGGGAGTTTGATCCAACCGCCACGATGCGCTCACCCAAAACTGCAACTGCTTGGGCTGTTGGATGGTTCTTGTCCGACGTCCAAACCTTGGAATTAACAACGATAAGGTCCGCAGCGGGCCGGGATTGCGCCAACGCGCTTGCCAGGAGAACTGGAACGCACAGAAACCAAAACCTGCGAAGAATGATTTTCATGGTCGTAGTGGGTTAGCGACGGCTCGTCGGCGAAGTCGTTCCATCTTTTGGCAGCAATCTATCTTTGTCCCCATTTCAGTTTGGCGCGCAGCACATCGAAGAAAGTTCCGCGGGTATGGAGCAACTTCACTTGATGTTCGGATTTTCGACAATGAACCCGGTCCCCATCAAACATAGGCATGCCGATCTGGCCGTCGACGCTCAAATAGGCTTCGTCCTCTCCGGTTTTAACCACGATCTCGATTTGCGCCGTGTCGCGAACCACTAAAGGGCGATGGGTCAAAGAGTGCGCGGAGACGGGTGTAATCACAAAAACGTCGACCGACGGCATCAAGATAGGGCCTCCCGCGGCAAGTGAATACGCGGTAGAGCCGGTCGGCGTAGAGACAATGAGACTGTCTGCCTGGTAACTGGAGACAAAGACTTGATCGATAAAGACGTCGCAATGATTTAAACGGGCGACGGTTCCCTTGCCGACTACGATGTCATTCAGCGCGTCGTATCGAGCTACAAGTGAACCTTTGCGGATAATCTCGCAATGCACCATTGACCGCGTTTCTGCCTGGCAACAACCCTCTTCGATCTCTTGCAGAGTCGTATAAAGATCTGGCAATGGCACTTCGGTCAGGAATCCTAGCGAACCCAGGTTGACTCCCAACACTGGAATCCCCGCCTTGGCAACCGCCCTGGCCGCAGCGAGAAGAGTTCCATCCCCGCCGAGCACAACGACAAAACTCAAGCCGCGGGAGGCGATTTCGTCCCGTGGCAGGACATCCACTCCGCTGGCGTAAGGCTCGGTCTCAGGATCGACCACTACCGAGTATTTGTGCTTCTGCAACCACTGAACGAGTTCTGGCACAACCCCCGCTAGTTCCGGCTTGCCCGGCTTGGAGATGATGGCGGCGGCCTTCTTCCGAGGAGACGACAAATTCCCGCTTCGCATAAGTCGAAAACGAATTGTACCGAAAATCGAAGGTGCCCCGTTCAAGCTCAGCTTGGGCGGGGCTTTCAGTCTCCCCGTTTACGGATGTAGCAAAAATCAGAAGTTTTCGCACCCTTCCAGATGTGCCGGCAACAACCCCGCCCAAGCTGAGCTTGAACGGGGCACCCTCAAGAGTTAGAACGGATGCTAGCGCGGTCCAGGCCGTGATCTCGACTATCAGAACCTACCGTAGAGCAAAAATTCGCGATTCCCTTCTGCTCCGAGAATTGGGGACTCGATCACATCGGTGTGAGCGCAGTTCAGCGAGATGAGAGCTTCCCGGATTTTTTCAACGGCCGCGGCCTGCGCCGCCACATCGCGCACGATACCGCCCTTCCCTACCTGCTCGCGGCCGACTTCAAATTGAGGCTTGACTAATATCACAGTCTGGCGTCCTTCACGTTCCGCAGGAGATTCCGAAAAAGCTGATGTGAAAACCGCAGGGAGAACCAAGGCTGCGGAAATGAATGAGACATCGATCGCCACCAGATCCACTGTCTCTCCCAACTGTTCCCGGGTCAGGTAACGGGCGTTGGTTTTCTCCAACAAGCGAACGCGAGGATCCTGTCGCAAGCGAAAATCGATCTGGCCGTGACCTGTATCTACCGCGATGACGCGGGTTGCTCCTTGCTGTAGCAAGCAGTCGGTAAAGCCTCCGGTCGAGGCACCGACATCCAGACAAATTTTTCCCGCGACATCGACATGCCAATGCCCGAGCGCTTTCTCAAGCTTTAGGCCTCCACGCCCAACGTATTTGAGATGCTCGCCTAGAACCCGCACCTCGCAATCCGGATCCACGGCGGCACCGGCTTTTTCTACCTTTTGGCCATTGACTAAGACCTTGCCCGCCAGAATTTGCGCCTGCGCCCGCTCGCGTGAGGTCGCGAGGCCGCGTTCCAGAAGCAATTTATCGAGTCTGAGTTTCAATCGTGGTCCGGTCCCGGGCAGATGCAGTGTTGCCCCCCACTTAAGTGCCAGCCCCCGAGCGGTGCAAGGTGCAGAACTCCCTTTGGATTTGCCTATTTACGACTACAGTTTCCAGTTTTTCCACAGCATTTTGCACCTTTGTGTTGAAAAGCCCTACCGCACTGCGACAGGCGTAAAAAATGACAGCCGCCCCATGCGGGCGGCTGGAGTTTTGAACATCCAAAAAAGTTAACCGGCGACTTCCTCCAGCAATCTTTGATCAATATCGAAGTTGGAATGGACGTTTTGCACGTCGTCGTGTTCTTCCAGAGCTTCCACCAACCGTATCATCTGAGTGGCCTGCTGTCCTTCGAGCTTAATGTAGTTCTGTGGAATCATCGCCACGCTCGACGAAGTAGGTGTGATGCCGGCTTTCTTCACCGCCTCCAACACCGCCTCGTAAACAGAAGGCTCGGTCAGGACTTCCCAGTTCTCGCCATCATCGCGAAGATCATCCGCCCCAGCCTCGAGAACAATGCCCATCAAATCGTCTTCCTTGGCCGCTGTTTTTGGAATGACTATGTCGCCCTTCTTGTGAAACATCCAGGAGACCGCTCCAGCCTCAGCCATGTTGCCGCTATTTTTACCGAAGACATGCCGGATTTCGCTGACGGTTCGGTTACGATTGTCGGTATTGATGTCGAGTAGGACGGCCACTCCACCCGGGCCGTAGCCCTCCAGCGAAAATTCTTCGTATGTCGCGCCCGGCAATTCGCCCGTGCCGCGCTGGATAGCCCGTTTAATGTTGTCCGCGGGCATATTCTCGGCTTTGGCTGCCACGATCGCGCCCCGCAATCTCGGATTAGTGTCAGGATCGCCGCCGTTTTTGGCGGCAATGCTGATTTCCTTGATCAGGCGAGTAAAAATCTTGCCACGCTTGGCGTCGAGCGCGCCCTTTTTATGCTTGATTGTGGCCCATTTAGAATGGCCAGACATGTGGATACCTCGAATCTAAAGAACGTTGATGGCGCAGGATTCGCCCGTATAGGAGATCACTGATTTGCCTCAAAAGCGAGCAAGGCGAATGCAAATTATAGCACGCCGAAACAATCGAACTGATTGTTTCACAAGACGCTGGAAGTGCAAGCAACCGCTATGCGACAGCCTAGACCTTGGGTCCAGCAGTAATTTCCTTCTGCTGTCGAGCCTTATACGCATACAGGATGGCGAGCAGGGGCGGCGAGAGTAATACACCCCAGAACGGGATCAAGATTCCCAGCACAATCGGCGTGAAAATTGACGCCCACATGGGAACCTTAGCCATCCGCTTCATGATGCAGGGTTGCAGGAAAAACCCATCGATCATCACGATCACAGAGTACAGAATCAGTACATAGAGCGGGTGCTCCCAATCGCCCCACGAAAGGGTGGCGGCAAGAACCGGACCGACCATTCCTAGGACAGCCCCCAAATGTGGCACGAACTGCAAGACCGCCGCGAGAAGCGCCCAGAATAGCGCCCATGGCACATGAAGCAAGTAAAGTCCTATCAACCACAGGATGCCGACAGCGAGAGAATCCTGAAACTGGGCAACGATCCAGTTCTTCAGGGCGTCGCCCGTAACGTGAAAGTGATCCTTCAAATCCATTGCTCAGTCCAATTCGACAACTTGCCCAATCTACTTCTTGATCTTACCGTGTAAACCTCGTCGCGTGGGAGTCGTCCATATCGATAGCACCCAATGCCCTGGGAGAAAAGGCGATTGGAAACGGTCCTGACATCACCCTTGAGTGCGGCTGCGGAAGAACCAGTGCAGGGGATTTCGTCAGCAAAGTTCGACGAGATTATCCGTCAGCATCAACGGCGTATATACCGCATAATCCTGATGTTGGTGAAGGACGTGGACACGGCAGGCACTCTGACTCAAGAATGCTTCCTTCGAGCCTATCGCCACCGCAACAACTTCCGCGGCGAGTGCACGATTGAGACCTGGCTTCTGCGAATTGCAGTAAACCTGGTTCGCGATCACGGCAAGAACCGGCGTCTCTCGTTCTGGAGAAAGCTGGTCGGCCTGGAAGAGAACGGAACAAACCTGCATGAGCGAGTGGCTACAACCCAACCTTCCGCGGAACGAGTCCTTCTGGCGCGCGAAGAGTTGGAGGCAGTTTGGACCGCGGCTGCTTCCCTTTCACAGCAGCAGCGCGCGGTATTTCTTCTGCGGTTTGCGGAAGAAATGCCGTTAGCTGAAATCGCCGATGTTCTCGGACTGAAAGTTGGCAGCGTCAAAGCGCAGTTGTTTCGTGCGTTGGGAAAAGTACGCGGCGCGCTGAAGGAGCAAAAATCGCGATGAAACAACATTTAAGCGACGAGGAGTTATCGGAGTGGCTGCTCGCGCCCCAAGCGTCCAATGCTCACTTGGCGACCTGCGCGTCATGCCGCGCCGAACAGGAGCTCATGCGTCGCGTTCTGGGAGAACTGCCTTTGCTTGTCCGCGTCGTAGCGCAGAAAACTGACTTGTTTTTTGAGAAGCAAAGAACGGCAATCTGGACCGAGATCGTGACGCTGCAACCTCGCAAGGAATTTCCGGTTCTAGCCTGGGCATTGGGAGCAGCCGTCCTTGTAGTCGCCGGCCTACTGTTGAGCATTGCTCCTGCTCCCGTCCGCACCCGAGCAGAGGCCGACCCGGATCACGAATTGATGATCCAGCTAGAGCGAACACTTCAAAGTGAAGTGCCCCAGGCACTGGAGCCTGCCGCCCTGTTGGCTCGGGAAATCACGCAGAATTCTCGACCGAATTCTTCTTCCCCGGTTCGAAAAAAAGAGAACAGTCATGAAAACTAGCAGTCTGCTAACGTTCATCCTATTGTCCACTATTTGGCCGCAAGCCCAGGTAACACAAGCTCCAACCGTGTCCACGCGTGCAGGCGCGGCTCCCAAAGCTGGGATTATTTATCGCCGTGAATTGGGGAAATGGTGGCAAAACTCGGATGTGGCAAAGAAGCTGCAGCTCAGCAGTGGACAAACTACTCAATTGGACCAGATATTCTACGATCATCGATTGAAGCTGATGGACTATGGCGCGGATATGGAAAAAGAAGATTTGAAACTCCAGACCCTGCTCGACGCGGACGTCCCCAACGAGGGTCAAATCGATACCCAGGTTGACCAAGTCCTCTCGGCTCGAGGCAAGCTGGAACGCGAATTCACCATGATGAACTTGGATCTCCGCAAAGTCCTTTCGCTGGAGCAGTGGCGTCAATTGAAATCCCTGCGCGGTGAGGCCGGAGGGTTTGGAGATCGCATATTCTTTCGAAACGCGCTTCCGCCCGGTGCAGTTCCTCTGACGCCACCGCCACCGGGTTTCTCTCCGGGGTTGCCCATGCCGCCGCCGCCTCCGAATGAAATGTTTTGAAAGCTGCCCGCACACGCCATACGGTTCGTGAGCTATACGGGGCACCTTCTTTTTCTCGTGCTAAACTTTGATGAAAGGAGCGCAATGAAATTCGGTGTCATCATCTTCCCCGGTTCTAACTGCGACCATGACGCGTTCTGGACCATCCAGCAGGTAGCTAAGCAACCGGTCACGTTTCTGTGGCACGAATCCCATGACCTGGAAAACTGCGAGGCGATCATCATTCCCGGAGGCTTTGCCTTTGGCGACTATTTGCGGACAGGCGCAATTGCCAAATTCTCTCCGATGATGGAGTCAGTCGGAAAATTCGCCGCCAGTGGCGGACTGGTTCTGGGGATCTGTAATGGTTTCCAGATTCTATGTGAGTCAGGACTGCTGCCAGGCGCACTCATGCGCAACGTGAGCCTTAAGTACGTCTGCAAGCCAGTCCACGTACGTGTGGAAAATGCCAGCACACCTTTTACCAGTGGCTGTCGCGAAGGGGAAGTTTTAACCATTCCCATCGGCCACATGGAGGGCAATTATTTCTGCGATGCGACGACTCTCGACGAATTGCGGCGCGACCGACGAATTGTGTTTCGGTATTCAACCGCTTCCAGAGAAATCACGCCCGAGGCCAATCCCAATGGATCGCTCGACAATATCGCCGCCATCTGTAACCTCGGCCGAAATGTGTTGGGCATGATGCCTCATCCAGAGCGCGCCAGCGAGTCGGAACTGGGCGGTACCGAAGGTTTCAAGATTTTTGAATCGTTAGTGGGCGCGATGGCCGAGAAATAGTTCCTGATTCTCAGTCGATTCTTTCAGTCTCAGGTTGATGCATTGCCTGAGGCTTTCTGCTACGCTGCAACTCTTTCTTCTAACCCATGATTCGCTTTGGAATTCTTGGTTTCGGCCTACACGCGGCCAAGCGACTGATGCCGGGTTTCGCGCTGGCGCAGAACTGCCGTGTGACAGCGCTTTCCCGACGTAGTCAGGGGAAGGCACAGGAATCCGCGCAGGAATGGAAGATCCCGTTCGCCTTCGATTCAGCCGAGGCTTTATGCCGTTCGCCCGAAGTGGACGCAGTGTTTGTCAGCACCCCAAATTCCTGTCATCTACAGGATGTTTTCTTAGCCATCGAATGTGGCAAACCTGTGCTGTGCGAAAAACCTATGGCAATGAACGCCGATGAGTGCCGACGCATGGTGGTGGCTGCACGAAAAGCTAACCTTTTGCTTGGAGTGGCTCAGGTGTTCCGCTTCGAGAACAGTACCGCACGGTTTATGGAACGAGTAGCCGCGGGACAAATCGGCAAACCCATTTTCGCGCGCTCGGAGTTTTCGTTCCCCGCCGCACAAGGCCATGCCCGCAAATGGATCAATGATCTCTCCGTGGCTGGTGGTGGACCCATCGCCGACGTTGGTGTGCATTGTATCGATACTCTACGTTACATCTTGCAGGACGAAGTCGTACGCGTCAGCGGGCGCGGACTGTTTGACAATAACTCCGGCGAGATGGAAGCCGCGGCCACTTTGACGCTGGAGTTCTCAAGGGGAACTCTGGCATCGGTGCTGGTCTCTTTTCGTGCGGAATATCGAACCCCAATCGAAGTAGTGGGAGAAACTGGCGTGCTGCGGGCAGATTACGCTCTTAACGTTGAGAAACTGATCAATGTCGAACTGCTGCGCGCTGGCGCGCTTGTCGAAACAGAAACATTGTCTAATCGGTTAGCCTATGCGCGACAGGTAGATGAGTTTGCTGCAGCCGTCGAAGGCAAGTCGGAATTCCCCGTTCCCGGCGAGGAAGGTTGGCAGAACCAGATCATTCTGGACGCGGCCTATCGCAGCTTACAGAGTGGCAAGGTGGAAGAAGTGAGGTCAGTAGTTAGTGGTCAGTGATCAGTGGTCAGAAGCGAGTTTATCTTTCTCTCCTCACCGCCGACCATTCCTTGTGCTGGAGTAGTGGGCGCAATTCCTCTTGCCTGCACGATAGCCCAGTGCCACTCCTGATCAGCGCTCGGAGCTGTATCCAAACTTCCCTGGAACACTGTGGTGGTAAGCGGTGCTGCCGCAGCTTTCAAGTGGTAGAGCACGGTTACATCCGGCCGCTTCTCCGGGGACACGATACCTTCTCCGGCAGCCGGAACCAGCTTTGCCGGACCGACGTCGGCGGTGGTCAAGTCGCGTGGGCGCAAAATCGTAAGGGCTACGGTGATTTCTCGGAGGTCCCACGCGCTGCCGTTGTGAACGGAAACCTGCAGGCGATCCCCGTCAATGATGGCAGGGCCTTCGAGCTTGACCAATTCACTGTCCGGAAGATCGCGTGCAGCGAACGGAGCGGACACTAACGAAGTAGCTTGTGCGCTGAAAGAAAGACTGCACGTCCCGTCTGGCGAAGACACCTGAAAGCTCTTCCCCGAGCTGTCGAATGAAAATAGCAAGCCGCCGGCGAGTTTCCGTGCCTGCACCTCGTCCATGACTTGCAACAGATTGTCGTTGTCAATCAGAGTTCGGGCCGGAGCACCCTGGCTTTTCCGGTAGGAACGTGCCAGGTCCCCGAGCGAGACATCGTTGCCATCAGACTGAGCGGCGACCCCGAGGGGAAGCGATAGTCCGACCAATAAAACACACAATGGTGAATAGAGCTTGCAGTTCATTTTGAAGTTAGGGCGCCACACCATTCTGCCGCAAGCGGCGCGACAGGCATACTCATCTAATCGACAAGCATTCACTTAATCACTGGGTAGCGCCGGCGTCCCCGCCGGCTGTTGGCTGGGACATAGCCGCCCAATTGCCGGCGGGGACGCCGGCGCTACCGGAGGATCCTGTAAGAATTGTAATCACTGCGAAGACGAGAATGTGCCGGGCAGCACAAACGTTGGTAACTGAACCCAAGCAATGAATTCGAGTGAACCTGGGCGCGCGGAGACGGAGCGGCACGCAACGGGATTCCGCACGCCCAGCTAGTCCACTTTCCTTATAGAAGGCCTGACGAACGGAAACGGTTGACCGGATCAGCTATCAGCATTGCTTCCCGCCTGAAGATCCAGCGGGCCACCGCGAAGCCCAACGCTGCATAGCACAGATGAAGCATCTTCATAGCCCACCCCATGTTGTTAGATGCGTTCACACCCTAGGGGAGGCCAAAGGGCCAATCTACCCGCTCAACGTATCAAGCGCACACCAGTAGGTCAATGCACTAAGGTGCTATCCAAATAGCACTGAGGTAATAGCCAGTCACGGCCTTCTAGCGGGAGCCCGGGACCAGGGTGTCCTTTGGCTCCGGCACTGAACTCGCACCTCCGGGGGCGGAGGACTTATGGCCATGGAAGAAGAGCAAATGAATGAAGAACATCACAACCAGCACAGCGCCAAATGTGCAGACAATTGCAGCCCCCGTCGGCAGGTCCATCAAGACCGAGAAATAGACCCCCAGAGCAGACACCAGAGTGCCCATGGTCCAGCCAATCGCCAGGCGGCGTCCCACACGATCGGCAAAAAGCATGGCGCCCACTGAGGGCACGATGAGGTAACAGAAGACCAGAAGCACGCCGGCAATTGCCACCGATGACGTGACTACGAAGCCAAATGAGGCATAGAACAGAAAATCCCAGAAGCGAATACTCATGCCTCTGGCCTCGGCTTCGGCGGGGTTGGTAGAAATCAGCAGAAACTTGTGACGGAAGATGTAATGGAAAATGCCAATAGCACCGTACAGAATGGCAGTCTTGATCACCTCGTGCCTATCCACGGCGAGAATGTTGCCGACCAGCATGTCTTTGAGGTGCTCAGTTTCCCCCGTGGCTTTGCTCATGGCCAAGATGGCAGCAGCCGACGCTACAGCGTAGGCAATACCGATGAAAGCTTCCTGCGGAATATGTCCCCTGCGAGTACGCGCGAACGCGAAAATAGCCGCCCCAATGAAGGTGAAGGCCAAGCTAAGCCAATAGGCCCCCTGTCCGTGGGGATCCATGCCGATGAGGATCGCGATGGTGGCGCCCAATGCCGCAATCTGAGCCAGCGCCAGATCAACGAAGATTACGCCGCGCTCCACCACGTGCACGCCCAAGTAGGCGTGGATTCCGGTCAGAATCAGGCTGGCCACAAATGGCCAAACTAAAAATGGAAGAATCTCCATGTCGCTCCTTTATCTACTGAGTCGCCTGGAAAGCCTTGGTCAGCAAAGCAATATCGTAATCAAAAAGTTTGAAGTAGTCGGTCACATCCTTCTCTCCACCTACGGATGGCAAATACTTCACCACTTGGGCTCCGGTTTGAGCGGCAATGCTGTTCGGCGTCTTGAGATCGAAGTAGGGCTCCACCATGACGATCTTGCAATTCTCGCGCTTCATCAATCCGATGAGTTCAATTGTGTGGCTGGGCGTAGGAGGAATGCCGGGGCGTGGCTCGACGTAGCCGATTACGTTCAGTCCGAAGTGCTTGGCAAAGTTGGGAAGCGAATTGTGATAGGTGACGACTTTGCGCCCGTGGTATGGCTTCATGTCGGCATCCCATTTTTGCTCGGCCGTAGTTAGACGCTTATCGAAATCCTGAAATTTTTCCTGGAAATAACCGGCATCCGCGGGATCCAGCTCACCGAGTTTGCCGGCTATACCCTTAGCTACGCGGCGTCCATTTTCCGGATCGAGCCAATAGTGCGGATTTCCCAGAGGATGAACGTCTCCCATAGCACGGGTAACCGGCCCGGTTGGGATATCGAGAATCTCAGCGAACTGGGAAGCGTCCAGATAGCCGTTCGCGCCTACCTGAATTCTGGGATTGCCGCTCTGCGTAATCAGTGGCGGCAGCCAGCCGATTTCTAATTGCAATCCGACGGTGACCAGCAGATCAGCCTGGCGTAATTTCAGCAGGAAGCTTGGCTTGGCCTCGACGAAGTGAGGATCTTGGTAACCCTTGGCGATCGACTCCACCGTGACTCGGTCGCCACCAACCTCCTGGGTCAGCGCAGCCATGTCGGTGGTCGAGGTTACGACGTTCAGCTTTTTTGCCTGCGCTGGCGCAGTCGAAAAAATGGCTCCGAGCGCCAGTAAAACCACGAAGCCGAATCTGATTCGCATATTCTTCATTCTCCTAGAAAGGATGGGCTCCGTGCGCCCCTAACGAGAAAATTACCTGCATAAACAATTCATTGGCACTGATGTTATCCGCGTAGCTGGTGTGGCGGTATTGGCCGCGAATCTGACTGAACTCGCTGGGCCAATAAGTCAGTACCAGCGAACCTCCCTTATCCGTAAGGTTGGCAAACCGGCTGCGGTCGGATAGATCATAGCGTCCCCCCAGGAACCACCGCCGTCCCAGCTGATAGTCGGCTGAAGTATAAAAACCGAACGCTCGTTGCTGAGTTGGAACCTGCTGTCGCTGGCTCCAGATAAACTCGCCGCGGCCAACAAAGGAATGATAGATGGAGCGTCTTAGCGGCTTCCATCGCAGGGTAGCGTCTATCCCGTAAAGCTGAGTCAGGAAATCGGTGCCAAGTTCATTGTGTCCGCGCGCATAAGAAAGGCCAATATCGATGTTGGTTGATTCGTTGATGTCTGCGTAGCTCCGCAAGTGGGCCACGGCGCTGACGTCACTATCACGTGAGGCGTGAAACACGGGGCTGTCATCGGTTCCGGAATCTCCGCGAAAAACCTGGCCAGTCGCCTCAAGGAATAAGCCTTTGGGAGCTGGAATAATGCGCGAAATTGAAACGCCGGCATCGTCGATACCGTCTTCCCCACCGACCAAATTATTCGTGACCAGCGGTCTATCTACCCAAGGCAGGACATGATTGTGCATCATATTGACCTTGCCAAAAGCAGAACGCATTTTCCCCACTTTGGCCACGATGCCGGCCGGCAATGCGGTGAATGTGATGTAGCCCTCTTCGAGGTTCACGCCCGACTCACCGAAAGAAATGAAAAAGTCGCCACGTGCGTACGGATCGATGATGGCCTGAAATCCGACCTCGGATTCATGCATCTCGAGCGACGGAGTTGGTTGCACCGAATTGCCGCCAGCCTTGCCGATGAAATCTCCAATCACGCTGATGTCGGGGTTCAGGGCCTTCGCCGAGGCAGAGGCGCCACCGTAAACCGGTAAAGCCCCGGGGGCGACGGGAGGCGCTTCCGCGGGCGTGGGGGCTGGCGGTGGTACGGCCACCTGCGCTTGGGCCGCTGTCGGACCCGAAACTGCAGCAGGTTGGGCGGGAGCGGCCGCTGGCGTGGCCTTTAACATGCGCACTTGGCCTTCCAGCGCGATGATGCGCTCTTCCAAATCTTTGATCCGCTGCTCCATCGCAGATGAGTCTGGTGGATTTTGTGGTGATGGAGTGTTGCTCGGCTGAGCGACGAGTGGAATCGTGAACAGCATCGCCACGCCGGCCCAGGTGATTAAGTTTTTCATTCCGTACTCCTCGACCCGGGGAAATCACGGGTATCTTGAGGTTCCATCTTGCGACAGTACAAACCGACTGCTTACGCGCCCGAAAAAATGTAAAAGTGATTGAAGATGACTAATAGGTTGGAGGGGGACGAACGTACAACTGGAAGGATGCCAGTAGGAGACGAGGTTCCATCCAACGAAATCTTACGCGCGATCTAACCCGCAGATTGGAAAAACATGCGGCAAACAGCACCGCCGCTGTGGCTGGCTGAGCCATCAGGCAAGTTAGGCAAAGTGTCGCACTGGAAGAATCCGAACGAGACTCCACTGAGTTCCTGGTATCTAGGTGAGAACCGCAGAGGTGGGTCGCCTGGGCAATGGTAGCCATCACCAAGATGGCAAGGCACAGCCAAGCCAACCATTTCGGTTGTCGGAGGCAATGATTCACAGTTCCTTGCCAGTTAGATGCAGCAGTACCGCTGCATGTGGGGCTCGTTCCGGAATGTCCGCGATTCAAGCCGCCACTTTCACTTAGATCCTAGCGAGGCCCTGCTCCCCCCGCCCCAGTACTTTCCGTGACTGGCACCACGATCGCCTGGATGTTCTGTCCGGCAACCATTTTCTGAAACGCCGCTAAGTCGTTCTTCTGTATATCCGTCCATCGGGCGAGGCTAGCCTCAGATTGCTTTTTCAGTTTGTCAAATATTCGATACGCAGCCTCGGTGGGAGCAGAATCGCTTCCGTCACCGACGGCCAGAGCGAGAAATGCCAGCTTGCTGTCCACCTTTTGCGGATAGGCGAGTGAATCTTCGTTCGCCTTGATCTTGACCTGAATCAAATCGTCACGAAGGGAAGCCAGCTTTTGATCCAATGCAGACGCTGATGCCACAACTGGTTTGGTATTGGCGTTGTCAGGCAAACGCTTCTTTAATCCATTCACCTGGAGACGAACATCCTCAACCTGGTTGACTGTGTCATAAACCCGGCTGAGCTGGTCACGAATCTGTATTAAGAGATCGAACTCTTTTTGCAAATCTGCCTGCGAAACGTTCACCCGCGGATCAAGTTTCAGTTCCAAGCGAACTGTCTGGCTCTTGCCGTCGACGGTAAAACGTACCTGATATTTTCCGGGCATGGCCATTGGCCCACGGCTGCCGTCTCTGTATTCGAACAAGTAGTAGTCAGGCACGCGACTGGCGCCCTGATAGCGCAAATCCCAGACGAAGCGATTCAATCCGGCTTCTGGCTTGATCTCTTTCTCGGGCTTCTTGTCCTCGGGGTCCAAGGGTTCGTCCAAGTCTTGAGTTTTGTTGCTGGAATATTTGCGCACCACATTTCCGGCGGCGTCGAGGATCTC